>Ga0194119_10004198_pt1 | contig 22453 bp, 14 predicted proteins | sample TA2MahC100mmetaG_FD_148620 | JGI IMG/M metagenome (GOLD analysis project Ga0194119, IMG submission 148620) | Freshwater microbial communities from Lake Tanganyika, Tanzania - TA2015018 Mahale Deep Cast 100m | ecosystem: Environmental > Aquatic > Freshwater > Lake | place: Tanzania: Lake...
CACTCGTCGCCGGCGGCGCTGAAACTGGCGGTGGACGGCAATGCGTCCGGCGAAGTGGGTCCGACGGGATTGGATCTGGCGAATCTGGCGCAGGGCGATCGGGAGTTCTCGGTAACGGAGGGAACAACGGAGCGAAAGTTGTTGGTCTCGATCTCGGCGCAGCCGACGTTGACGGCGTATTTGAAGCTCGACACACCTGTGGGATCGTTGTTCATTTCGACCGCGGGCGAAGACGATGTCACGGCGACATTTAACGGGCGCCCGGTGCGGACGAAGTCGCGCAACGGGCAGATTCGATTGCTTGGCGTACCCGCGGGAACCCATACAGTCGCTGTGGCGAAGGATGGCTACACGGTCGATCCCCCGCAGAAGGTGACCATCGCGAAGGGCCAGGAAGCGCGGCTGGAGTTCAAGCTGCGCATCGTGCCGAAGTTGGCGACGCTGCGAATTCGGGGCGCGGCGCCGGGCACACAGGTGGTGATGGACGGCAATCCGCTCGGCACGGTGTCGCCGGCGGGAACGTTAGAGTTCGCGCAGGTGGCGCCGGGCGAGCGCGTCGTTGAATTGCGGCGCGACCGGTTTGCTCCGAAGCGCGCGCCGCGGCAGTTCCGCGCGGGCGAGACGGTCGAACTGGCGGGCGCCGATGTGACCTTGTCGTCGGCTGGCGCTACGCTGCGTGTGTCGGTGAATCCGGCGAATGCACAGTTGACGATAAAAGGCCCAGGCGACGCGGCTCCGCGGTCTGTGCAACCGGGGACGCTTCAGCTGTCCGAGGGCATGTATGTCATCACAGCGAAGGCGCCTAATCATGCGGACTGCACCCAATCGATCACGCTTTCGGCCGGCGACAACAAAGCGCTGGACTTTCCGCTCACGCAGAACGCATCGACCCCGACGAAGCAACCGCAGCAGCCCACACGGCGCGCGGGCACGATGGCGGATTGGGACGACGCGGGGCAGTGGACCAATGAAGGCGGTTGGTTCCGGCGGAAGGGCGGCAATGTAGTTACCTACGGCATCACGCCTACGCAGGGGACGTTTGCGTTCAATATCTCGCGCATCGACGGACGGCGGTTGCAATGGGCGGTCGATATTCAAGATCCGCGCAACTACGTGCTGTTCCAACTGGAGCGGAAGAGCTTCATACGCCGCGAGGTGGTGAATGGGCGTGGCGGAGCGGAAACGAAGTTCGACCACCGGCTTTCCGACAAGCTACAGAACTATTCGGTGCAGATCGAGATTTCGCCGAATACGGTGAAGACTTTCCTGCTCGATGGAACGGCGTGGCGCGAAGTGGATTCGTGGTCGACGTCGAGCCGGAATCTGACGCAGGGCAAGTTTGGTCTTGTGATTCCGGGCGGCGATATCTTCGGGCTATCGAGCTTTAAGTTCACTCCGCGATAATTATCGTTTGCAAGCGGCGGTGCGCTTTTCGGCAGCGGCCAGGCGCGGGGTGATGAAGCTGGGCGCGACTTTGCGTTCGGCGAGGGACCGCCATGCGGCCGCTTCCTTTGCGATCGATGCACAGGAGTTGTTCAGAGCGGCGAGATCGTGATAGAGATGGGCGGAAGCCACTACGTAACCAAGTGAAGTCTTATCCGGGTCGATGGCCGCGGCGATCTTCTCTCCCTCGGCGTAGGCACGGGCGGCATCAGTGCGCCGGCCCACCGCGATGAGCTGCGCGGCGTAACGCCTGTAGTCATTGACGATCAGGTAACGGAGGCCCGGCTGTTGAGGCGAAGCGTTCGCGATCTGCCAACGAAGGGCGAGGCCCCGCTCCATCGCAGAAATCGCGGCGGCGTGATTTCCGCGATAGACTGTAGCCGCAGCGGTTGACATCACGTCGGCGAGGTTGTGCTTGGCGCTCGCCGAATTCGGAAGTCGCGCGACGGTTGCTTCGGCGATGCCCACCGCGCGATTGGCATATTTCAGTGCGGCTGGCGGATCGTGCTCCGCCAACAAGCGGGCGAGCGCGTCGGTGATATCGAGGACATCGAGTTCGGCCACCACGTTGCTTGGATCTTTGGCGAAAAGTTCATCCACGATCGAATAGGAACGCAAGAGATGCGCGAGGGATTCATCCGGCTTTTCAAGATGGAACCCATCACGCACCCATAGCGTCCGCGCCAGAATCGAGTGATCCCGTGACAGAGTTCGCTTCCATGTCGCGTTGTCCGGGGATTTCGCGGACAGCCGTTCTCGAAGTTCGATGGAGCGCAAGAGCAGTTCGCGGGTCTCTTCGAGTTGGCCGGTAAACGACAGCGGATTGGCGAGAACCGTATAGCCGTCGGCAAGCGCGAGGTCGGCGGCTTCACCTGGGAACTTCTCGCGGCGCGCCGTGGCGAGAGCGATGATCTCGCGAGCTTCGGCAATAGCAGGTCCGTTCAGGGATCGGCGGAACCTCCTCATGGAGTGCTTGCTCAACAGGTCGACCAGCGTTTCGTAACCTACCTCAACTTCGGGGTGCGCAACAACAAATGCCCTGGCGTCACGGAGGGACGTTTCCATCAGCGCCTCATCCATTTGCACGCCGAGAATGCGACCATGCGCGTAGGCGAGGTCGAGCCGTTCCCGCGAGGCAACGGATTTCCCCGCGGCGCGACGTTCGCGGATTGTGACAGCCTTTGCGTAGGCGCTCGTCGACTCATTTCGCTTGCCGAGATTCGCTATGCCGGCGCCGCCCAAGACATCGCCAACACGCATATAGGCCGTGGCGATTTCGTCTTCCAGCGACGGATCCCCCTGGGCATCGGCCGAGAGCGAATCGAGATATTCCAGCGCTGTTTTGACGAGCAATTCGCGGGCTTGCGTTGTGCCGGTGATATCGCGAATCTGCGCGTCTAAGTCGAATAGAAATGTATTGGCGAGCTTCCGCACCTGCTGGAAACGCTGCTCGGCGCGGCGTTGCGCGCGGACGGTCATGACGACGCCGGTGACGATTGACACCGCCACTAGCGCCGCCGCGGCAACACCGATGCGATGGCGGCGCACGAACTTGTTGGCGCGGTAGAGTAATGTGTCGGGCCGCGCGGCGACGGGGCGGTGCGCGAGGTAGTTGTCGATATCGGCGGCGAACTCGCGGGCGCTGGGATAGCGACGCGCGGGCTCCTTCTTCAGCGCCATGAACACGATGTTGTCGAGTTCGTCGCCGAAGCCCGGAGCGGCGGGTTCGACTTCACAAATGACGTGTTCGATTTCAGCGGGAGTCAGGGTGTCGATGTTGTGGGGACAACTGCCGGTGAGCAGTTCGTAGAGCACCGCGCCGAGTTGATAGACGTCGGTGGCAGTGGTGATTTCCTTACCGCGAATTTGTTCTGGGCTGGCGTAGTCAGGCGTCAACATCAATGCGCCGGTGCGCGTTATCGCGGTTTTGGCGGCGTTTTCGCCGAGCATCTTGCTGATGCCGAAGTCGAGTAGTTTGGGCTCGCCCGAGCTTGTGACCAAAATATTGCCGGGCTTGATGTCGCGATGCACGACGAGTTTGCGATGAGCGTAGTCGACAGCGTCGCAGATCTTACGGAAGAGTTGGAGCTTCTCGTTGACGGTGCGGCCTTGGGCGTATTGATCGAGCGGAAGACCGTCGACGTACTCCATGACCATGTAAGGCGTTCCGTCGGCGAGGCGTCCGCCGTCTAGAAGGCGCGCGATGTTGGAGTGTTCAAGGCCCGCGAGAATTTGGCGCTCGCGCAGGAATCGACCGGCAACGACGGTTTGATCCCAGCCTTTTTGCACGAGCTTCACGGCGACCTGCTTCGTGAGTTCGCCGTCGGCGCGCTCGCCGAGATAAACAGCCCCCATGCCACCGCGGCCGATCTCGCGGACAAGTTTGTATGGCCCGGCGTTCGTGGGATCGCCAACCGAGAAGGCGCGGGCGGCGGTGGCGACGGCGCCGCCTAGCGCCGGTTCGGCTTTGCCGTCGGCGTTCAGCAGCGATTCGACTTCTCGGCGGAGAGCGGCGTCGTCGGCACAGGCGTCGTCGAGGTAGCGCGTGCGGTCGGCGCCGGCGAGGTCGGCGGCGGCGAGGAAGATCTCTTCGATGCGAGTCCAGTCGGCCACAAAAACATTTTATGACGTTCGCGTTGCTATCCTGAGAGTTCTTATGTCGAAGATGTTGGATGAGATCCGGCAACAGCCGGCGGCGCTGGACAAAACGCTGCGAAGTGAATCGAAGGGCATTGAGGCTCTGCGCGCGCGGTTCGCAACGCGGCGGCCGTCGTTCATCATTTTGGCGGCGCGAGGAACGTCGGACAACGCGGCGCAATTCGGCCGTTATTTGTTGGAGATTGCCACAGGCATTCCTGTGTCGCTGGCGGCGCCGTCGATCTTTACGCTCTACGGCGCGCGAGTCGATTACAAAGACGCGCTGGTGGTGGCGATCTCGCAGTCCGGCGAATCGACCGATACGAACCTCGTGCTGGAGCGCGCGAAGGAGTGCGGCGCGATGACGATCGGCGTTACCAACGAGGCGTCGAGCGCGTTGGCGAAGTTGGCCGATCACGTAATCCTGGTGCGCGCGGGAGGTGAGAAGAGCGTCGCGGCGACAAAGACGTACACGGGTCAACTGCTGGCGATCTACCTATTGGCCTACGCGCTGGGCGCGCCGGTTTCGCTGGAAGAGTTGCGCGCGATGCCCGCCGTGGTCGAAGGCGCGCTATCGCTGGAGAGCGAGATTCGCGAGAAGGCGTCGCGCTACAGGTTTATGGAAAACGCGGTCGTCGTGGGCCGCGGGCTCAACTACGCGAACGCGTTCGAGTGGGCGCTGAAGATGATGGAGACGTGCTACGTGGTTGCCGAGCGATTTTCGTCGGCCGACTTTCTGCACGGCCCCATCGCGATGGTGGAACAGTCGTTTCCTGTGTTTCTGTTCGCGCCTGCGGGCGTGACGTGGCCGTCGATCCGCGAGATGATCGCGCGGGTGCATTCGCTGCACGCCGAGACGTTGATCATTACCGATCAGAGCAACCGCGAGGCCACTGGTCTAGAGACAACGCGGTCGATTACGATCCCGACGAAGCTACATCGCAAGAGCGCGGTACCGGAGGAACTGTATACCCCGCTGCCGTACATCGTTCCCGCGCAGATCTTCGCCGCGTGTCTGGCGGCCGAGAAGGGGTTGAATCCGGATCAGCCGAGGGCGCTCGAAAAGGTCACGCGAACGTTGTAAGTTGGTAGCGATGCGATTCGCCGCGTGGGCCCTGATCGGTGTCTTCGTCGCGGGCGCGGCGTTTCTTGCGTATTTGACCTGGGCGTTTACACCGCGTCAGGTGACCAACGGGCCTGATCCGGCCGCGCCGAGGGTGCTTGCGCAAGGGACAGCCGGCGAAGGGCTCTTCTATCAAATTGTGGAGTGGCGGGACAAAAGCGACGCCGTGTACGACGTGTACTTATCGGAACTGGAGAAGCCCCCGCCGGATCAGCGCGGTGTTCTGGCACTGCGAACCGTAGAGTGGCCCGTGCCGCTGCGCGTGCGGCGTATCGACAACAAAACGGTAGAGGTGGCGGTCGACCGGCCACCAGCAGTGCGGATTACGATCAATCCGTTGCCCAAAAGCATGGTCTACTTGGAGCGCGGAATAGCTATCGAACCCTAAACCGCTCGGTCCACAGCAGGAACCACAGTAGATCGCCGCGGCGTTGCCAGACAAAGCGCCAGAACTCCTTGAATCCGATTTGCTCGGCGTGAAGGCCCCAGTAGGTTTCGATGCGCCATTTCAGATAGGGACTGCGCCAAGGCATCAACCGGTAGCCGCGGCTTGCGCTCCACAGGTAGCCGATCACTTGCCTGGATCGCCTTTGGCGTAATAGCCGGTCCGCGTGCGGACCTGCGGGTTGCCAGGGCCTTTCACGGTCACTTTCAGTTGCCGGTAGGCGCCGTCGTCGGGCTTGGTGGGAGCGTAGGCGAGGATATACTGGCTACGAATTTCCTTCGCGATCTGCAGCGCGATGGCCCCGACGTCTTCCACGTCTTTCGGAAAGTGGGCGATGCCGCCGGATTGCTTCGTCAGCAAATCCATCGAACGCTGCGCGCGCTTGGCGGCGCGGCGATCCTCTTCGTTTAGGATGCCGATGGCGAAGATAAGAATTTCGCTTCTCTGCGCTTTCGTCAGCAGCTTTTCCATCGTATTGGTGTCGGCCGAGGCGGTATCGTCGCCATCGGTCACAACGAGCAAGACCTTCTTCGCCTTCTTGCCTTTTTCTTTCAAGTAGTCGATTGATAACGACACGGCGTCGCGCATGGCGGTGCCGCCCTTGGCATCGATGCGCGAGAGGCCCTCTTCGAGCTTCTTCATGTCGCTGGTCATATCGGCGTCGCGATAAGCGACATCGTTGAAATTAACGATGAATACTTCGTCCTGCGGGTTGGAGGCCTTGATCAGTGCAATCGCGGCGTCTTCCACTTTCTTGCGTTTGCGGCGCATGGATCCGCTGTTGTCGACGACGAGCCCCATCGACACGGGCACGTCTTCGCGGCGGAATACCTTGAGCCTCTGCTCGACGCCGTCTTCGAAGACCTTGAAGGCTTCGCGCGGAAGATTTGTCACAAAGGCGCCTTTGCTGTCGACTACGGTGGCGTGCAGCAGCACTTCGCGGGTGTCGGAACGAAAAACAAGATCGCCGGTCTCCTGTGAGACCGCGGCGGATGCGCCCATCAACGCCGCGGTAAACGCGCGGCGATTGATGACGCTATTGGGCTGGTGCATAGTATCCTTGGCGCCAGAAGGCGCGGAGTGTGGGGAGACCGCGGATCGGATTGATCTTGACCTGAACGCGACGGTACTTGCCGTCGCGGTTTGCGTTGGTCGGGATGTAGCCGATGACATACTGATTGCGGAGCTCCATTCCAATTTTCGCAGCCACGTCGGGAAGATCGTTGATGTTCTCGACCGGGAAGTGGCGGCCGCCGGTCTGCTCGGCGATGTCATTTAGAAGCCCCGGACCCGACATTTCTTCCGGCGTGCGCGAGCGGCCGGACATGCCTTCGAACAGACCGATGGCGTAGATCTGCACGTCGGCTTCGCGCACGAGATTCTTGATCTCCGTTTCCGTGTAGCGGGACGAATTGTCACCTCCATCGGATAAGACGAGAATGGCCTTGCGCGTGTTTCTCGCTTTCTTCATGTGATTCAAGGCCATGTAAATTCCGTCGAGCAGAGCGGTGCGGCCCTTGGCCTGCGTGAAGGTGAGGCGGTTTTGAATTTCCTCGGTATTCGTCGTGAAGCCCTGAATCATCTCGGGCTTGTCGTTGAACTGCACGAGGAAGAACTCGTCTTCGGGGTTGGCGGTCTTGAAAAACTGCGCGGTGGCGAGGCGGGCCTTTTGCAACTTGCTGCCCATCGAGGACGACGCGTCGAAGACGAGGCCCACCGAAAGCGGCGCGTCTTCGCTGGCGAAGCTGGCGATGCGCTGTTCGGACTTGTCCTCGAAGAGCTTGAAGTTCTCGGATTCCAGACCGGTGACGAAGCGATTGAGCGGATCGGTGACGGTGACATTGATCAACACCATGTTGGTGTCGACCCGCAGAGTCGGCTGGCGCGTTGCAAGATCGTTGGCCGGTTCCTCGGTGGGCGCTTTGCGGCGGGGCGCGGCGGTCTGTGCGTTCGCCGGCTTGGGACCAGCGGTCTGCGACTGCTGAGCGTCCTTCTTGGTTTTGTCCTCGCCGGCCAGAGCCACTGCAACCAGTAACATTCCGCCGCCGAGGAAGAGGAGAGATTGTCTGCGAGCCATCGAGGTCCTCTTTCGGCTTTTTGCTGATTGGAGTATAGCACGCAGCCTCGATTTTATTTCCCGTAGCGAGAGCGAACGAAACGGGGATCTCATGGTAAGATCAAACGTGCCACAGCGCGTTCTCGGAGTCATTCCGGCACGACTAGCTTCCACAAGATTTCCCGCCAAGGCACTCGCACCTCTACACGGCAAACCGATTTTGCAGCACGTTTGGGAGCGGTCGAGCCAGGCGCGCTACCTGAGCCATCATCTGATTGCGACCGACGATGAAACGATCGCATCGGTGGCGCGGCGTTTTGGGGCAACAGTGCGCATGACGTCGCCGGATCATCAGTCTGGAACTGACCGCGTGGCCGAGGCGGCGTCGGCGTTCGACTACCCGGTAATCGTCAACATCCAGGGCGACGAGCCTCTGATCGATCCGGCGGCAATCGACTCCGCGGTGCTGGCGCTACTCGACGACGACGCACCGATGGCGACTCTGGCGAAACGGATCGAAGATTTTTCGGAAGTGACGAATCCAAACGTCGTCAAAGTGGTAACGGACCGCGCCGGGCGCGCCATCTACTTTTCGCGGTCGCCGATCCCGTATGACCGGGGCGGCGGTGCGCACTACTTCAAACATATTGGCCTGTATGTGTACAGACGGCAGTTTCTTCTCGACTACCCGGCGCTGCCGGTGGGCCCGCTTGAGCAGGCCGAAAAACTCGAGCAACTGCGAGCGTTGGAAAACGGATTCAAGATCAAAGTCGCCGAGACGGAGTACGAGTCGCTCGGCGTGGACACGCCGGAGGATCTGGCGCGTGTCGAACAGATATTGGGGATGAAGCAAGCATGGCGAAATATATCTTCGTAACGGGTGGTGTGGTCAGTTCGCTTGGGAAGGGCATCGCGGCGGCGTCGATCGGCTGTCTCCTCGAGAGCCGCGGACTGCGCGTAACGCTGCAGAAATTCGATCCGTACCTGAATGTCGATCCGGGGACGATGAGCCCGTTTCAACACGGAGAAGTGTTTGTCACCGACGACGGCGCCGAGACCGATCTCGATCTCGGCCACTACGAGCGGTTTACGCACGCGCCGCTGTCGCAGAGCAATAACGTCACCAGCGGACGGATTTACGAGACCATCATTTCGCGTGAACGGCGCGGCGACTATCTCGGCAAGACGGTGCAGGTGATTCCGCACGTCACGAACGAGATCAAGGCGAACATGGAGCGAGTGTCGGCCGGCGTCGATGTCGTGCTGGTCGAGATCGGCGGTACGGTCGGCGATATCGAGAGCCTCCCATTTCTCGAGGCGATCCGGCAACTGCGTCATGAAAAAGGCCGCGAAAACTGCATCTTCGTGCATGTCACGTTGGTGCCGTGGATCGCGGCGGCCGGCGAATTGAAGACCAAACCGACCCAGCACAGCGTGAAGGAACTGCGCGCGATCGGCATTCAACCGGACATGCTGTTGTGCCGCAGCGAGAAACCGCTGGTTGGCGATATTAAGGACAAGATCGCGTTGTTTTGCGACGTGGAAAAAGAAGCGGTCATCGAAGCGGCCGATGCGAAGAGTGTGTACGAAGTGCCGCTCGGTTTCGCGGCGCAGAACGTCGATGAGATCATTCTGCGGCAGCTTCGCATTGAAGCCGGGCCGCGCGATCTACAGCGCTGGGAAGAGATGCTCGACCGGTTGCACAATCCGGTGGACGAGGTCGATATCGCGCTGGTGGGTAAGTACGTCGAGTACGAAGATTCGTACAAGAGCTTGAAGGAAGCGCTCCTGCATGGCGGCTTCGCACATCGATTGAAAGTGAACATGCATTGGATCGAAGCGCAGGATCTGCATTGGCCGGAGTGCCAGACGCAGCTCGCGAAGTTCGACGGCATTCTGGTACCAGGCGGCTTCGGCAAGCGCGGCGTCGAGGGCATGCTGCAAGCGATCCGGTATGCGAGAGAGAACAAGGTGCCGTACTTCGGCATCTGCCTTGGCATGCAAACGATGGTGATCGAATACGCGCGCAACGTGTGCGGATTGCCGCAGGCGGATTCATCGGAGTTCGACAACTCGACGCCACATCGCGTGATCTACAAGCTGCGCGAGTTGAAGGGAGTCGACGAGCTGGGCGGCACGATGCGGCTCGGCACCTATCCTTGCAAGCTTGCCGACGGCAGCCACGCGCGCGCGGCGTATGGCGCGGAGTTGATCGACGAGCGGCACCGGCACCGTTACGAATTCAACCGCGACTATGAAAAAGTGCTGACTGAAGGCGGGCTGCGATTGACCGGACAAACGCCCGACGGCGTGTATGTCGAAATCTGCGAGATCGAGGATCATCCATGGTATCTCGGGTGCCAGTTTCATCCTGAGTTTAAGTCAAAGCCGCTGGAGCCGCACCCGCTGTTCGCGGCCTTTGTTGGCGCGTCGTATCAGGAACATTTGCGCCGGACCGGAAAGTCCGCCGAACTGTTGAGCCATGCCTAGTAGCGGAACTCTGGCGTTGATCGCCGGCCCATGCGTCATTGAGAGCGAAGAGCACGCGCGGTTTGTCGCACGTGAAATCCGCAACATGGTAGGCATGGAATTCATCTTCAAGGCCTCGTTCGACAAAGCGAATCGATCGAGCGTGGCATCTTATCGAGGCCCGGGCATCCGCGAGGGCATGCGAATTCTGAGTGGCTTGAAAGCCGACGGGTATCGCATCCTGACCGACATTCACGAGCCGTGGCAGGCCGATGTCGCCGCGGAAGCCTGCGATGTGCTGCAGATCCCCGCGTACCTTTGCCGGCAGACCGACCTGCTGATCGCCGCGGGGCAAACCGGGCGCATCGTCAATATCAAGAAGGGCCAGTTTCTCTCGCCGTGGGATATTCGCCTGGCGGCGGACAAAGTAGCATCGACCGGCAACAACAACATTTTCATTACCGAACGCGGCGTGTCGTTCGGCTACAACAATCTCGTCGTCGATATGCGCAGCCTCGTCATCTTGCGCAGCTTCGGATGGCCGGTCGTTTTCGACGCAACACATTCGGTGCAGATGCCGGGCGCGGCGGGCGATAAAAGCGGCGGGCAGCCGCAGTTCATCGAACCGCTGGCGCGCGCGGCGGTGGCGATCGGCGTCGACGCGCTGTTCGTCGAAGTCCATGAAGAACCGGCGCACGCGCTGTCGGACGGCGCGAATGCGCTGCCGCTAATGGAACTCGGCGGCCTCTGGCGGAGGTTGGTTGAGATCGACACACTGACGCGGCGGCACTTGGCACCGGAGGCGTAACGCGCTTGGAGATCCGTCCCTACACGCCGGCCGACCGCGACGCATGCCTCTCGGTGTGCGATTCGATTGGTGGCGACCGCGGTGCGTTCGAACGCGCACTCGCCGCGATACCGATGTTCTTCGTCGCCGAGCACGACGGGACAATCGTCGGCTGTGGCGGATTCTCGATTGACGGCGCCTTGGCACGGCTGGAACACGGCATGGTGCATAGCGACTGGCAGCGCCAGGGTCTCGGGCGATTCCTGCTGTTCTACCGAATGCGCGAAATTTCGAAAGCCGGCAATGTAGCGCTGGTGATCGCGGCGCCGCCCGAAGACGCCGCCGCGTTTTACGAAAAGCAGGGATTTCGCCGCGAAAACGGCGCGCTCGTGAAAAAGCTTACCGTCTGCGCGTGAGAGCGTCAGGGCTGGATGGCGATAGTCGCCGATGGCGAGCTTGACGCCGATCCCACCTGCACGACGATCGGAATGTTGGGTCCGACCGGCACATTCGCGTTAAGCCGGACGTTGATTTGCAAACCGCCCGAGACAAAGCTGGGCGCCGATCCGGCGTAGACCACTTCAACCAGCACGCCGCCCACGGTGACATTCACGGGCAGCAGCGGACGGCGGAGATCGGTGACAATCACGCGGCCGTCTTGTCCGAGCGGAATCGTCTGCCCTTCGCCGGTACCGAAGACCGTGACGATGCTATCGGGCCGAGCCGGGTTGCCGGTGCTGTTGACGCTTCCGTTCTCGTTCAACGCCGCGGCCTGGCCATTGCCCGAGCCGTCGAGCGTGAAGAGGCCCGGCGCGGAATCGACTACGGCGACTTCAACCGGAACAGACCGGACGCCGCCGACTTCCACTTGGATCAGAGTACGGAACCGGCCCGACAACGCGTAGGGCGCGACCGCATTGATCTGATCCTGACGGATGTAGATCAGAGGCGCCGGCACGCCGTCGAACAACAAACGAATGTCGTTGAAATTGGTCTGATACGCTCCGGCGGCCGTGACGATACCGTTGGCGCCGGAAGCCGGACCGAGACCACTGCCTCGCACGACAACGATCATGCCGGGCGAGATTTGAGTCGGCTGCATCGTCGCGCCGTGAAGGACGCCTCGGATGACGGCGGGCGGCGGATTGGAGATCGTGAGCACGATTTCCGCCGACCGGCTTTCGCCGCCCGTAGTCGTGACCGTCACGACGCCGCGATAGGTTCCGGCGGCAAGTCCGCCCGGCAACACCAGCACCGTAAGGGTAGCCGGCGTCGTTGTGCTCGAACTCGTTACGGTCAGCCAGTTGCCGCCGCTATCGGTGCGGATGGAAGTATTAAAGGCCACCTGCGCGCCCGTCGCCGAAACCCCGATCGTTTGCGTGGGCGGGCTCACGGCGCCCACCGTGTGCGTGAACGCGAGGTTCGTCGACGATAGGTTCGCCGCGGACGCGGAAGTGACGGTAAGTGTCACAGAAACGTTCACGGAATTGGCCGGACCGAGCACGTTGATAATGCCGGTATAGGTGCCGGGGCTCAAAGCGCTGGCGCTGGCCGAGATCGTCACCGCGGCCGGCGCTGCGCCGGTCGCGGCAGAAGTCGACAGCCAGGAAACGTTCGACGAGATAGAGAAGTTCGTGCCGGTCGATCCGGTGACCTGCAGCAATTGGGAGACGGCGGCGGAAGCGCCGGCTGTCTGAGTAAACGTCAGCGCGGAAGGAGAAGCGCCGAGCAGCGAGCCGGAGAGATTCAGAGTGACCGGAACCGTGATAACACTTGCGTCAAGGTTATTGGAGATCACGAGTGTTCCAGAGTACGTACCGGCAGAGGTCAAGACGTTGGGATAAGCCGTGACCGTGATCGTGGAAGGCGTCGAACCATCGGCCTGGCTGACCTGCAGCCAGTTCGAACCGCCGGCGTTGGTAACGATCCGGAAGACTTGCGAGGAACTGCTGGAGATCGTCAGTTGCTGGGAGACGGGGTTGCCGCCGAGCGCCGCTGTCAGCGAGATCGACTGCGGGTTCACGGTCATTCCGATGATGCTCGTCGTGCCGACGCTAAGGTTGACCGGTATGGTTAAAGTCGAAGTCGTGCTGGTGATCGTAATTGTGCCCGCGTAGTTGCCAGCGGGAAGCCCAGTTGGAATCACCGAGACGGTGACCTGGTTGGCGCCGGAGGTGTTTCCGGTCTGCGTCGACGATAGCCAGCCGCTTGAGGAGACCGATACGTTGAATGACTGCGCCGCGCCCGTCGATGAGATCGTCAGCGTCTGCGAAGGCGGATTGGGATTGCCCGGATTAAAGTTGAACGCCAGCGAGCCGGGATTCGACAACAGTTGCGCCGAGGTGCTTACGTTGAGCGTGACGAGGATGTTCTGCGATAACGAACCGGTTGTTACGAACACGGTGGCGGTATAGGCGCCGGGAGTCAGTCCGACTAGTCCGTTGGGATCGATCACCAGATTCAAGTACGAATTGCCGGGGCCATTCACGGCGGGAGAGGGCAGGCTATTGGTCGCCGAAGTCAGCCGCAGCCACTGGCCTGTGGTCGGGCTGACACTCGCCGTATAGTTCACGTTGCCCGGTGTATTGACGAGTACACCTTGCGAGGAAGGAACGGAGGTTCCAGTCTGATAGTTAAAAGTGACGTTGGTCGTCGAGACCGACAGTCCTTGCGACACCTGTCCGGGAATAAACGTAACGGGGATGGTGAGCGGTATGCCGCCCGTCGTCGGGGTAAGGGTGACGGTACCGCTATAGGTCGTACCCGTGGCGAGTCCAGAGGGATCGGCGTTGATGGTAATGGTCGCGGGAGTAACGCCTATGGTTGGATTAGCCGACAGCCAGGCGAAGCCGCTGTTGGTCGACGTGGAAACGTTGAAGTTCGTCGTGGTATTGGCCGAGATGGCGACGGTTTGCGAAGCAAGACCCGCGGAAGCGGACAAACTCACCGACGCCGGATTCGCCGAAAGCGGGCCGCCCGATACCGTACCGCCAACGGTCAGCGAGACAGCAACAACGGCCGATTGCGTGAAGACGCCCGGTGTTGTCCCACTGGCGACGAGAACCTGCGCGAGATAGGTGCCGGGATTCAGGCCGGTGGGATCGGCCGTCACCGAGATTGTCATCGGCGTCGTGCCGGTCGATGGCGTGACGGTAAGCCAGCCGCTAGTCGCACTCAAATACCGTGCGGACGCAGTCACGTTCAACGCCGCGCCGGAAGAATTGGCGACGAAAGTCTGCGTTTGGGGCGCTGTTACGCCGCCAAGCGTCGAAAACGTGAGTGTCGAAACCGTTACGCCAAGGGCGCTTGGCTGCGCATGAACGGCTCCGATGGCAAAGAGAACAGCGATGGGGAGGATACGGCTGGCGGCTCTGAGCATTTGGCTTTTATAATACCGCTAATTAAGCCGTGATCTTCGTAAGGAGCGGACTACTGCACCTGAATGCCGCGCTCCTCAAGAAGTTCGCCGGTAACGCGGAGTAGGTTGATTTGATTCCTGCGGTACTGAATGGTGGTGTTAACAAGCTGTGACTCGGCATTCACAAGACGGTTCTGCGCGTCGAGCACAAAGAAGATAATTTGCGTGCCGAGGTCGTACTTCTTTTGTTCGGCTTCCAATTGTTTTTGCGCGAGGTCGCGAGACACGGTGGCGAGTTTTACCGAAGCCTTCGACGATTCCAACTGACTGACGGCATTGAGTACCTGCAAACGAACCGTCTGCTCGAGACTGCGGCGTTGTAGGGTATCCTGGCGCTTCGTCAGCACGGCATCGGCGTAGTTGGCTGTCGCCGCTCGATCGCGGATCGGCAAACGCAATGTCAATCCGAACGAGTAGATCGGCAGCCCGAATCCGAAGAGTTGATCGAGTGCGTCGGTGAATCCGCCGCGAATCACGGACACGTTGCTGCCGTTACGTTGAAAGAAGTCGCCGCCACGGCCGGTCGAAGTGTAGTTGCCGCGCAGCGAGAGGTCGGGCCGCAAGGTATTCGACGCCTGCTTGAGCACGAGATCGTCTTGAGCAATACGTTCAACGTTCGCGCGAACATCGGGCCGGAGGCGAACGGCTTTAACAACCATCTCCTCGCGGTCGATTTCCTTGTCATCGGAGGGCGGCAGCGGCTGTTCGGTCAGCACGAGAGGCATGAGCCGGTACTTGGGATCGAGGTCGGCGCCGATCTGGCGGCGTACGGCGTCCTCGGCCTGTTGCAACCGGAAGCGCGCCTGCAATACCTGAATTTCGGCCGCGGCGTAGTTGGCTTCGGGTTGGTAGATATCGAGGGGGCTGATAGCGCCCAACTCCAACTCTTTTCGCGAACGCTTCAACGCTTCGGCGGAAAGTTCCAGCGCCTTTTCTTGCACGCGGAGCGTCTCGCGTGCGCCGACGCCGTCCCAGTAGGCATTCTCGGCCTGCGCCATTTGAATTAGCAACTGGTTGAGGAAGGTCTCACCCGACACGCGCACCCGGCTGCGGGCGATCGTGATAGGCAGCATGTTCACTTCTTTACCCCGGTTGCGGAGAAGCGGCATCGTGAACCCGAACGACATCTGCGCGTTCAGGGCGGGGTTGAAGAAGGCGAATGAGTTGTTGGTCGAAGTCTTGTTGGCGTTGAAACCGGCCGTGTACACCAAGCCGTTGTTGAGCGTCTGTTGATAGGCGAAGTTCATCGGCTGCACCAACTGGTTTAGTGTTTGCGCGCCTTCCAACTGGTTCGTTGACGCGGTCTTGGTGCGTGTCGAATTGAAGCTGCCGGTAAAGAATGGATCGAACGGCGCAAAGGCGCGCGTGATCGAGTTGCGGGTAATTTCAACAGCGAGCCGTTGGATATCGATGTCGACGTTATTTGCTAGCACAAGTTGCAGGTAGGACCGCAGCGACAATTCGAGTTTATTGTCGATCGCGAAGTCCTCGAACTTGCTGATGCCGCGCAACTCCACCTTCGGTGTTTCCTGAACAAAGTGGCGCTTGAACCAGTTTTCCTTTGGGAAGGAAGGCGCGTCGAGGATGTCCGGGTCTTTCAGTGTGGGCCGGAACGCCCGTTCCGGCGCTTCAACCGTTCCCAGAATCGGCGAAGGCGCGGGCGCCTGCCAGGCGAATAGGGAGTGCGTAAGCGTGAGCGAAAGAATCAATGCGATTAGTTGGCGGGGAAGCAACATGATTTCCAGATCTTGTTTTTATTCGTAACGGATCGCTTCGATCGGGTCGAGGCGCGCGGCTTGCATGGCGGGGTAGATCCCGAAGACGAGACCGATGCCACAGGAAACGCCGAAGGCGACGGCGATAGACGACGTCGTAACGACGGTCGACCACCCGGCCGCCGAGGCGATAATTTGCGAGAGTGTAACGCCGAAGATGATGCCCAGCAATCCACCCATGATCGAAATCAGAACGGCCTCGGTAAGAAACTGCCGGATGATGTCGCGCTGTTTGGCGCCGATCGCGCGACGAATACCGATCTCGCGGGTACGTTCGAGTACCGTCGCCAGCATGATGTTCATAATGCCGATTCCGCCGACAAGCAAGGAAATGCCGGCGATACAAATCATGACGACGTTGAAGATGAAGCCCGTGCGGCGGCGTTGTTCGAGCAGGCCGGCCGGAACCGTAATGGCGTAGTCGCCGGCGTCCTTGTGCGTCGCTGTGAGAATGGCGTTGATCACGTTCGACGTTTCAATCGAATCGGTGCCGTTCTTCACGCGGATGTACATGCCGTCGATCTCGTCCTTCAGATAGGAGTTCGAGTCTTCGAACCGGCGCATGACGGTGTTCAACGGTGCGATGACGAGGTTGTTGCCGCTGGCGACTTCAAGGCCTTCGACGCCCGTATCGGCGGTCGCCTGCGGCGCGAGCACGCCAACCACCTGCAGCCACGTGTCGTTGATCTTGACGAACTTGCCGACCGCCGGATCATAACCGAGCAGATTGACCTTCGCGGACTCGCCGAGCACGCAGACCGGCGCCGATCGGTCATTGTCCTCATCGTTGAAAAAGCGTCCTTCGACGACCTTGAGGCTGTTGATTTGCATGTAGTTCGGAAGCACGCCAATCAGAATCGGCGGATCGGATGCCGTCTTTGGAAGCACTTTCTGCGGCTTGAAACGTTTGCGCGGAGTGAGCGCTTCGAGGCCCTGTACGTTCTCGGCGATCGAACGGAAATCGCGAAAGCTCATGCCGGGCGAGATCGCGCGGCGCGCCTGTAGCTCGTTACGGTCCACGGCTTCCTTGGCTTCGATAATGATGTTGTTGACGCCCAGAAGGTCGATGTAACTCATCATTTCCTTCTGCGCGCCGGCGGTGATCGATAGCATGGCCACGACCGCGCCGACGCCAAAAATCATACCGAGCATCGTAAGCAAGCTGCGGAGCTTGTGAACCAACAAGCTCGACAGGCCCATTTTTATTTCGGGCAGAATGTCGGCAATCATCGACATTGATTGAAAGGCTCCTGAATCATTCGTTCTACTGCTTGCCGCCGGGGAGCGCATTCATCGGCCCGCCGCCGCCTTTGTCTTCCTTGGCTTGCTTGCTGCCGGGTTTGGCTTCGGGATTCGCCATCGCGATGACCTCGTTTTCCCTCAACCCTTCGGCGATAACCAACGTCGACTCGCTGCGTTTGGCGGGCTTGATCGGACGGGCGACGAACCTCTCGCCCTCCTTCACATAGACAACCAGCTTGTTGTCTTTCTCAAACACGGCCTGCGCGGGAATGTGGATCGCGTTCGGAATTTTTTCGACAATGATTTCGACATCGGCCAGCAGACCGGGACGCAGCAGCACTTCTAGATTCGAGTTGGCATCCTGATCGGGAGGAGGAGGCAACTTGGCGTTCTGGAAATCGGCCGGACTGAACTGGCCAGTGCCGCCGCCAAATCCGCCGAATCCGCCACCACCAGGGCCCCCAGGACCGCCGCCACGACGCCCACCACCTCCGCCTTCGCCGCCTGGGCCGCCGCCTTCGCCCCCGCTACGGCGTCTCCGCCCTTCACCGGCGGCTGCATCGCCACCAGCCTGAGCCACTTCCGGTTTCGCTCCCGCGGCGGGGCGTCCGCCAGCTGGAGCGGCGCCCGCGCCGCGAACCTTCGCCATCACGTCCTGAATCAGCTTCGTCCGTTCTTCGGCCGATAGATCCTGCATGCTTCGACCTTTCAACGCGGCCTGCATCGCTTCGCGCATCTTGGTGCGATCGGCGTCCGACATCGCGGCGCCGCCCGCTCCAGGCGCGCCGCCGCCGGCCGCGAACGGCATGCGCGGACCTCCGCCGCCCTCACCGCCAGGGCCCCGGCCGCCAAAGCCGCCGCCGCCCGGTCCACCCGCTCCGCCGCCGAAACCGCCGAAGCCGCCTGGCATTCCACCCGGCATTCCGCCGCCGGCCATCGCCGCGGCCAAACCGCCGCCGCTCGGCGTAGGCCGTTTCCGATTCGCTTCGGCCGTCGCAAGAATCCGCTGAATCTGATCCGGCTTGGCGCCGAGCTTCGTAAGCAGCTCCTTCATGTCGATCGAAAAGATCACATCAAACTTTTTCGCCGGATCCGACGAGTTCACGTTCGACGATGCCGTCGACGACATGGTTTTGATCTTACCCTTGAACTTTTCGTTCGGCACCGCGTCAAGCGCGATCACAACTTCTTGGTCTTCGCTCAGATTCGCGCGGTCCAATTCGCCAACGCGCGCCACGACTTCGAGTTCGGACAGATCCAACACGTCGGCAACCTGCATGCCGGGCTGCACCTGATCGCCCTCGCGAATATCGGGCACGTCGAAACCGAAGCCCATGCGCGACGACGAATTCTGGCGAATCGCCACCAATCCGCTCATTGGCGCCAAGACTTTGACCTGATTTAGCCGGCTCTTATAGCGCGCCATCTCGAGTTGCGCCTTCGATTTCCGCTCGCGCAACACGGCCAACTCCGCTTCGGCCTGTTCGTGGCGCGACTTGATGTCGCTCTCCAATTGGCTCAAGCGGCGCTTGGCCTCTTCCAGATTCAGGTCGTTTTTCTTCCGGTCGATGGCTGAAAGCAATTCGTTGCGCTTCACTTCCAATTCGGCGCGGCGCACCGAGTACCTCGCTCGAAGTAGCTCGACCTGATCCTGATTGCTGCGGATGGCCAAATCCGCTTCGGATTTCTTGAACTGCTCATCGATCTGATCCATTTCGAGCTGCTTTTCTTCCACCGACGAAACCAGTTCGGCATCGTCGAACTCAATGATCAGATCTTTTTCCTTCGCAAACGCGCCAATCTCCGCCAGTTTCGTAATCTGCACCGTGCCAAACAGATTCGGGGCAAATAGAACGGCCGACCGGACGGCGCGTAGTTCGCCGCGCGAGAACGTGCGGACAATCACGTCGCCTTTGCGAACCTTCGCGGTCGCGATACTGCTGGTCCGCGCCTCGGGAAGCGACTGCACAAAGCGGTAACCGCCCCACGCCGCCCCGACGATAACGCCGAGAATGATCAACCGGATAATTAGCTTCTTCATGACGGTTTCTTGGTTTCGATTCGGTTAGATTTTCTTGGCGCGTTTGGCAACTTCGTTGGGATCTTCCATCGCGATAACGTCACCGGCCTTCAAACCGTTGGTCACGACGATGTCGGTGTCGTTCCGCTTGCCGACTTCGATCGGCCGAATCTCGAACGCTTCGCCGCGCTGAATCCAGACTGCTGGCTTGCCTTTGCTCATGAAGCTGGCGCGAGCGGGGATCAGAAGCGAATCGGGCGCCGACTCGATAATGATCTCGGCCGTGCAACTCATGCCGGGACGGAGTCGCGGATCGACTTTCTCCAGCGTCGCGCGCGCCGGGAATGTCTTTTCCGTCAGGCCCATGCCCTTGTACAAAACCGCGGCGATCGGGCTGATCCAATCCAGGTGCGCTTTGAATTCCACTTCGGGGATCGCATCAACGCGAACACGCAGTACTTGATTCAACTGCAACTTGCCGCGGTCGACTTCGTCTAGCTTCAACTCGACACGCATCGAAGAGAGATCGGGAATCTCGGCGATCGCCGCGCCCGTCCAGGCGCGGTCGCCTTCCTTGAACGGCGGAGGCGTCGATCCAAAGGCGCCGTTGGTGCGCGTGTTCGGCAGAATGTTGACGATACCATCGTTGGGCGCGATGATCTTCATTCGCGAAAGATAACCCTTCGCGCGTTCCACATCGCGAACGGTCTTGTCTTTCTTGTTTTGCACGCGCTCGACATCGGCTGCTTGCGTGGTCTTGTGCGCCTTGATGGTCACGGTCACCTGATCCAGGTCGCCTTCCGCCGTTGTGACGTCGATCTCGTTTTTCTTGCCTTCGATTTCGGACAGAATCTGCGCTTTCGACGCTTCCAGTTTGGCGCGGTCGACGTTGTAGGTCGCTGTCATCTTGTTCATCGAGTCCATTTCACCGGTGATCCGGTGGGATGCCTGCAACTGAACAATTTCCTTATCAACCGTGCGCACCGAGGTCGTTCGTTCGATGTAGTACTGCTCCTGCGATGCAGCATCGAACTCAATTACCGTGTCGCCCTTGCGAATCGGCTTGCCCGACTCGGCCAGCAACACGATGCGGGCTTCCGGAATCTGGGGCGCCGACAATATCACGGAACGGGTGCTCCGCACCTCGCCGCGCGTTTTGACCGAGATGATAAACTCCCCCTTGCGCACGCGCGCCACTGGCACTTCCACCTTGGTCTGGCCGACGTTTTTGTAGGCAGCATAGCCGCCCGCGGCGAGCCCGCCCGTCAGCAAAACGCCAAGTATCAGGCGCCGGCGGTTACCGGCGGCCGACTGGCCAAGACGCACTTTAGGCTTTAGATCTTTCGACATGGGGTTTCACTCAAGGAAAAGAAGTTACGTGTTACTCGACGCGGTTTGCTCTTTGCCGCCGGGTTGTGGGGGAGGTTCCAGCGCCACGACCTCACCGGGCTTCAAACCGTTACGAATCGCGGCATGCGTGTAGTTTACAACCGCGATCTCAACAGTACGGCGTTCCCACACGCCTGCCGCGTTACGCACATGGACAAATGGTTTCGAGCCCGTTTCGGCGCCGCCGATTTGCAACGCTTCGGCGGGAACCACGGCCGCAGCCTCGGTGGTTTCGTCCAACACCACATCGGCGCTGACGCTAAGGTCCGGAATCACGCGCGGGTCCATCTGATCGAGCTTCAGCCGCACGGGAACGTCTTTCTTGAAGCTGGCTCGCGAGCCGCCCGATTTGGTGATCGCACCGATCATCACGACGTGTGCCTTTAGCTCCAGCCCCGGGAACGCATCGACCCGCACCTTGGCTCGCTGCCCGAGCCTCATCGACTGCACATCGACCTGATTGACCGTCGCATTCACCACCATCGAATTCTGATCGACGATCTGCATGAACATCTGCCCGGGAAAAACCTGGTCGCCTTGCTGAATGAGGCCGAACTCGCCGCCACGGAAGGTATTCTGCATCACAACCAATCCGCCCATCGGCGCCTTGATGATCATCTTGTCGGCGTTGGCTTCGGCACGTTTATACTCGACCTTCGCGGTTTGCAGATCCAGATCGGAGACCTTCAAGGTGGCTTTTTCACCGATGTCCACGTACTTGGCCGCCTCGTTTAACTGCTTCAAGTTCGCTTTCGCCTCTTCGAGCGCCAGTTTTAACCGCTCCGCGTCGATCGCGCCGCGAACCGGCGTCGTTTTCATATCGAGCTCGGCTTTGGAGACCGCGTTCCTTGCCGCCAGAATCTGTTGCTCGTACGATTTACGCGTCACTTCCAAGTTCGCGATCGCGGCTTTCATCGAGCTTTCCGATTGCTCCACCGTGGCGCGATAGTCGTCCAGGCGAAGCAACATATATTGCCGATCGAATTCGGCGACCGTCGCACCTTTCTCGACACGCACTCCATTTGGCGCCAAGGTCTGGAGTTGCATCATGAAGTCGCCGCCGGGGCTGCCGCCTCCGCCGGGGCCGCCGCCACGAGAACCACCGGAAGAACCGCCGCTTCCACCGGGAATCTGGCTGGCCGTGGATCCGAGGCCATCCGCGCCCGTGGAAGCCGAAGTCGTCGACCGTCCGCGCGACGTGGTAGCCGCGCGAGCGGTTGTGGGCCGAGCCGCCCGTCCGCTGCCGCCGGTTCGTAAATTACTGCTGCCCGCGCCGGCCGAAGACGAAACCGCGTCGCCAGCGACGCTCGATCCGCTGCCACCGCCACCGCCACCGGCGCCGGAGGTCGAAGCGACCATATTGCCGCCGGACATCGAGGTCGCCGACAACGTCGACTGGCCCCCGCTCGAAGTCGAACCGCCGCGCGATCCGCCGCTGCCGCCGCGGTCTCCCCCGCCAGACGACATCGAAACAACCATCATTCCACCGCCCCTGCTGCCGCCCATCATCATCATGGAACTACCGCCGCTACGCCCGCCGCGCATCGACGGCGCGATCAACGATACGTACTTTTCGGCCGCGGTCGCACCGGTAAGCCGGAGCGTCTTTTCCATCGGCGCCGAAGCCGCGGTTGCGGTGCGAATCGGCA
>Ga0194119_10004200_pt1 | contig 22435 bp, 21 predicted proteins | sample TA2MahC100mmetaG_FD_148620 | JGI IMG/M metagenome (GOLD analysis project Ga0194119, IMG submission 148620) | Freshwater microbial communities from Lake Tanganyika, Tanzania - TA2015018 Mahale Deep Cast 100m | ecosystem: Environmental > Aquatic > Freshwater > Lake | place: Tanzania: Lake...
TCCGAAAGAATCCAAAAATCTCCGCATCGGAGCCGCGGAGTTGGCTTTCCAAAATTCTCAGGCCCGTCTGATGGGAAAGAATTTGCGGCAGCGTCAGTCCGCCGGCATAGGATCCGGCGAGTTCCGGAAGGGAAGCGGCGAGGGGCTGGGACTCCAAGGACGGTTTCGATTCCAAAATCCGGAGAACCCCGACGGCGGTGACGGGTTTGCCGGCCGAGAACCAGGGAACCGTGGAGGAAGGAGATGGCACATCCCCGCCGGCGCATTCCGCGGCCGTTCCAGCTTTGCGGACGGCAAGGCTGTAGCCGGTCCAAAGATTTTCCCGCAGGCCCCGTTCGAGATGGGCGCGGGTGAGTGGCAGGTCAGGCATTCGGCTCGGGGGGAGTGCCGCGGGGTTCGTGGCGGAGGGCCACATGGGTCACCCCGGGAAATTTCTGGCGAAGGGCCTCACTGACCTGGTTCTCGATCTCGTAGACCTGCCGGGTGCTGAGCTGCTCCTCCACCTGGATGTGCAGATCGATATGGATGTCGTTGGCCATACCGTGGGAGCGGATGGCGTGGGCGCCGCGGACGCCCTCGACGCCCTCGGCCACCTTGCGGATCTGTTCCGGATCAAGCCGGGTGGCATCGGAAACGACTTTCACGCCTTCGATGAAGATTTCGTAAATCGCCCGGGCGAGCAGGATGACGATGCCGATGGCGAAGAGCGGGTCGAGCCAGGGCAAGCCGAACGGGCTGCCCGCCACCGCCGCGATGGCCAACACGGAGGAGAAGACGTCCGTGCGGGTGTGGGCCGCATCCGCAAGCAGGAGCGGACTGGAAACCTCCAATCCGGCACGGCGTTCCCAGCGAGAGAGAAAAAGGTTTGCGACGATGCCAAGACCGAGCAGGGCGATGCCGCCCAGGCTGAAATCCGGTGCGGGGGCGCTGCGGAGAAGGCGGCCGACGGCGGCACCAAGAATTTCCCAGGCGCTGAGAAAGAGGAGCCCGGCGACGATGATGGTGGTGAGGATTTCAAATTTGCGGTGGCCGTAGGGATGGCCGGCATCGGGCGGGCGGGCGGCGGCGGTGATGCCGATGAGGGCGATGACGCTGGCACCGCCGTCGAGCAAAGAGTGGATGGCATCGGAAAGGACGCTCAAGCTGCCCAGTTGCCAGCCGACGCCGAATTTGACGGCGGCCAGCAGCGCGTTGACGGCCAGGGCGGTGAGCAGAACCCGGCGGATCCGGGCGGCGCGGGCAGATTCGCTCAAGAGCGGCGATCGGCGATGCCGCCGGCGCGCGGGGCCAGGTAGGCGGCCAGACCGGCGGCGAGAGGGCCCGGGCGGAAACCGAGAATTTCCGCGGCCGGCCGGGGATCCCCGAATTGGCCCTCTTCCAGCATCACCACCTGATCGGTGGTCAGGGGCGGGTTGGGGAGAAGGCGTTCGGCGACGGCCGCGGCCATCCGGCAAAGGGGGAGCGGGATGGGATGAAGCACCGGTTTGGAGGCGGTCAGCCAAAGCCACGGGGCCATGGCGACGAACACATCGGGAGGTTGTTCGATCCAGGTGGGGCGAAGTCCCATGGCGCGGGCGATCTCCAAGGCGAGATCCTTGATGGAAATAGCAGGTCCGGCGAGGTCGAAGGCTTGGCCCGTGGCGAGCTCCATGCCGAGGGAGCGCACCACGGCCTCGGCCACTTCCCCGACCGAAGCGGGGCACAGATTCACTGAGGCACCTCCGGGAATCCCCAGGACACCGCCGGTCAGCCAGGCCAAGGGCGGGCGCATCCACCGGGCAAGAAAGTTGGTGAACTGGTCGCCCGGGCCGTAGACCACGGACGGCCGGAAAATGGTGAAAGCGAGGCCGCTTTGACGGACGATCTCTTCGGCGGCGGCCTTGGTTTGCTGATAGCGGGAGGCGGAAGCAGGGCGGGCCCCCAAGGCCGAGATGAAGATGAAGCGAGGCACGCGGGCGCGGTGGGCGGCGGCTACGGTTTCCGCCGTGGCGTGGCGGTGGACGCGGTCGAAGGTGGCTTCGCCTTTTTCGCGGATGATGCCGACGGTGTGGATGACGGCCTTGGCCCCGTCCATAGCCTCGCGCAGGGAGATGGCCCGGGTGGCGTCGGCCGGGAAAAAGGAGACTCCGGCCGGCAGGGGCTGAGGGGGCGCGTGGCGGGAGACGGCCCGGACCGGTACACCTTGGGCGGCGAGACGGCGGCAAATTTCTCGGCCGACAAAACCTGTTCCGCCTGTTACCACGATCATATGGCCGCGCCTTGGGAGGAAATCATCATCGACACACGGAGCCATACCGAATTTGTGCCGGTGACACAACTACTGGAAGAGGTCGCCGCCCGGAAATGCTGGCGGGACGGACTGGTGCATCTCTTTGTGCCGCACACCACCGCGGCGGTGACCATTCAGGAAGGGGCCGATCCGGACGTGCGGCGGGACATGGTCTTGGCATTGGAAAAGGCGGTGCCCTGGCAAAACCGGGAGTACCGCCATGGCGAGGGCAACTCGGCGGCCCATGTGAAAGCCTCGATGCTGGGCAATCACCTGTGTTGGCCGCTGGAGAGGGGGAGATTCAAGTTCGGAACCTGGCAGACCGTTTATTTCGCGGAGTTTGACGGACCGAGGACGCGGAAGATGTGGATGGGTTTTGCGAGTTTAGGTTAGGACGAAGATCAGCTTGGGAACGATTTTCGGGTAAAAGCGTGGATCGGGGCGCCGATCAGAAACCCTTGGCTGGTTGGTTCAAAATTTCCCGAAGGGACCGGGTGGGGAAAAGCCGGCCGGGGCACTCCGTGGGGCGGGTATTAATCTCGCGATGGGTGCGAAATTTCAGCGACTGCTCCGGCATCATTTTCCGCAGGTATTGGACAAGCTCAATCAGGGAAGCGGCCTGGCGCGGGCCGAGGCGGGTGCGGTTGAAATCACCGACCAGGCAGATCCCGATGGAAATCTCGTTGAGCATCTCGCTGGCGAGATGTCCGCCCTGGAGCTGCCGGCGCCAGCGGTTGCCGACCTCGATCTGGCCGTCGCCCGAGTCCGTTCCATTGCCGATGACAAAATGGTAGGCCATGCCATTTTCCATGCCGCGTTCCTCGGTGTGATAGTAGTCAAACACCTTGGCGTTGCCCCCGCTGGTTCCGCTGTGGTGGACGACGATATATTCCCAATCCCGTAAACGGTTCTGGGGAGCCTCGATTTGGGAGCGGACCGGACTGATGAAACGCCATTCGGGAGCGGCCGGTTTCTTGGGCGTTGCCGCGGCCGGCTTGGATGGGGCCGAAGGGGGGGCCGCCCCTGTCTGGTTGGTGGGGGTCGGCGTGGACGCACGGATCCGCAAAAGATCCCCCGGCCGGATGGTGTCGGCTCCTAGGCCGTTCCATTTGCGGAGATCCTCCACCTTCACGCCGTTGGCCCGCGCGATTTTGGAAAGGGTGTCGCCTTTTTGGACCCGGACCCATGTTTTGGGAGCGGCGGAGCTGGCGTTCGGTGTGGGCGATGAGGGGGAAGGCGAGGGGGCCCCGGCGGAGGGGGTGGAAGGCGGAACCGTTTTGGCCGGGGCGGAAGCGGCAGAGGTAGAAGGGAGGCGGATTTTGTCTCCGGCGTGGATCCGGGCGGGATTCAGGCCTGGGTTGGCCTGAAGAACCGCTTCGGTGGTGGTGCCGTATTTTCTGGCGATCGCGTAAACGGTTTCCCCGGCAGCGACGGTGTGGGTGGCCGGGCTTGGGGTGGCGAGGGGAGCCCAGCCGAGCGTGACCAGAAAAAGAAATTGCAGGCGGCGCACGGGAGCGCAATCAGCGGCGGGCGGCTAGGTCCCGCCCGGCAGAGACCAGCAGGGGGGCACGGCTCGTGAGCCAGCCGCTTGCAGCGTGCCGGATTCGGCCTCGCTCCCGCCGGAACCTCCCTGTCTTGGAATCGCGTTGCCCCACGGTGGAAAGGTAGCCATGCCGGGGCGGATCCCCAAGCTTGGTGGGGACTTGGCGAGGAAAAATCCGGGCGCTAGAAAGACCATTCCCGGCAGTGTAGCTCAGCCTGGTAGAGCAAGGGACTCATAAGCCTTGGGTCGGGGGTTCAAATCCCTCCACTGCCACGAAGAGACAGGGGCGGTGCGGAGACGAGGTGGGCCGAAAAGAAGGCAAAACGCGCACCGAGTCACTTTTTGGGCCCAGAATCGGAGGTTTCTCTTTCTTGGTCTCGATTGGGGAAACCGCTGGGTTTAGGGTAGCAGGATGTCCCTGTGGATTTTATGGCTGGTTTTCGCGGCGGGTCTGGCGGGCGGTTGGGCCGCGCTTTTTTTGAAGAAGCGGTCGGGCAACACCGCCTGGCTGTGTTTAGGCGGAACTTTTGCGGGCGGCGCCTTCCTGGGGTCTTCGGTTTTTGGGCTCATCCCCGAGGCGGTTGGCGGTTTGGGCTGGCTCAAAACCTTGCTGGTGGGGGGCGGATTCCTGCTGGGTCTGCGTTGGCTTGACCGGCGGACCCATCACGCCCACGCGGAAGTTCACGGCCACCATCAGCACGGGGGTTCGGCCTCTTTATCGTTGGTGCTGGGCGGGGTGTTGGGCCTGCATTCCCTCCTCGAGGGGCTGGCCCTCGGCTGTATCCAGTCCGGCGCGGTCCAACAGGCGCTGGCCGTGGCCATCCTCATGCACAAGGCAACCGAAACTTTCGCGTTGGCCATCACCATGGGAAGAAAAGGCGCCTCCCACGGGGCGATGCTCGGGGCGACGGTATTGCTCAGTTCGGCCACGCCCGCGGGGGCTTGGCTGGCTTTGCAGGCTGATCGGGCCGGGGCCAGCCAGATGCACGGCATCCTTGCGGCGGCCACCGCGGGGACTTTTCTCTATCTCGCTTATGCCGACCTGCTCGTGCCGGAATTGAAGGAAAAAGAGGGAAGGATGGGAAAAATGGTGTCTGCGGGGGTTGGCTTTGCCCTGCTTGCGGCGGTGGCCCATCGGCATGTCCACTAAGTTGGCGGCCGGCGGCCTTCCCAAGTCAGCCAGGGTGCCCGCAAGGATTCCGCTTAGGGCCGCGGGCGGGAGGTAAATAATTTCCGGATGATTTCTTCCACGGGGACGGATTCGATGCGGATGTCCTCGAGGCCGGGCAGCTCCAAAGCGCGGCGGCTGATTTCGGTGACCCGACCCGGCTCCACCCGCAACCGCACGCCGGCCTCATCCTGGCTGATGATTTCACCCCAAGCAGATCCCTCGAGGTTGGGCGGGCCCCCTGAAAAGCGGAGTACGATCTGTTGGTGGCCGGAGAATTCCCGGCCCACCGCAGCCAGCGAGCCGTCGTGGATGATCCGGCCATGGTCAATGATGACCACCCGGCGGCAGAGAGCCTCAATATCCTGCAGGTAGTGGCTGGTCAGAATGGTGGTGATTTTTTTCTCGGCCACCACCCGCCGAAGAAAATCCCGGATGCGGTGCTGGGAAACGATATCAAGGCCCAGGGTCGGCTCATCCAAAAAGAGCACCTTAGGCTGGTGGAGCAGGGCGGCGATCAGCTCCATTTTCATCCGCTCCCCGAGGGACAATTCGCGCACCGGCTGGTCCATCAACCCCTGCACCTCGAGGAGGGAGGAGAGCTCGGCGATGGTTCGGCCCGCGGTGGCACGGTCGATCCCGTAGATCGCCCGGTTCAGCTCGAAGCTTTCCCGGGCAGGCAGATCCCAGGTGAGCTGATTTTTTTGGCCGAGGAGCAGGGAAATCGACCGCCGAAACTCCGATTCCCGTTTCCAAGGGGTGAAGCCGAGCACGCGGACCGTTCCGCTGCTGGGGTGAAGCAGGCCGGACAGGATTTTCAGGGTGGTGGTTTTGCCGGCACCGTTGGGACCAAGGAAGCCCACCAGCTCGCCGGCCCCAATTTCCAGATCAATGCCGTCGACGGCGGCGATCTCCCGGTGGCGCCGGCGGAAAAGGCCCTGCCACGCTCCAACGAAGCCCGGTTTTTTTTCAAAGACGCGGTAGACCCGGCGCAGGCCTCGGGCGGTGATGGCCGGTTCCATGCCTACGTCAAGATGGCGGCGACTTCATCGGCGCGGAGCCGGCCGCGGGCAGTGAGCCGGAATCGGCCTTCCTCCCGCCGGGCCCAGCCCTTGCGGACGAGCGTGTCCAGCCATGCCTCATGGCCAGCCAGGCCGGGCTCGGCCAAGCCGGACCGTGTCCGCAGGCCCAGCAGGATCTCCTCGGTGCGGACTTGTTCGGAAGTGCGGGTTTCCTCTTCCTCCCGCCGCGGTCCGGAACCCAGCCGCCAGCTTTGGGCATAGGCCCCGGTATCGCGGAGATTGCGCCAGCGCCGGCCGCCCACGGTGGAAACCGCACCCGGACCCAGCCCCAAATAATCTTTCCCGGACCAAACGGCCTGATGATGGCGGCATTCGTGTCCGTGCCGGGCAAAGTTGGAGACCTCGTAACTTTGATAGCCGCGGGCCTCGAGGAAACGGCAGGTGAGGAGAAAAAGGACCGCTTCGCGATCTTCGTTCGGACTCCATTCGCCGCGGGCAAGGCGCGCGGCAAGCTCCGTGCCTTCCTCGGGGGTGATGGCGTAGGCGGAGAGGCTATCGGGTTCCAGGGCACAGGCCTCGGCCAAGGTCTCCTGCCACTCCGCGGGCCCCTGGTCGGGCAGGCCGTAGATTAGGTCGAGGTTCAGGCTGCGGATCCCAGCCGCCCGGGCGCTTTGCACCGCCTGTCGGATCGCCGCCCGGTCGTGTTTGCGACCGAGCCAAGCCAAGTCCGCGGGGCGGAACGCCTGCACGCCCAGACTGAGACGAGTGACCCCGGCGGCAGCCAGCTGACGGGCTTTGGTGTCCCCAAAGCCGTCCGGATTGGCCTCCACGCTCCACTCCTCCGCCTCGCCCCAAGGGGCCACCGCGAGAAGTTCCTTCATCAGGGCGGGCGACAGGGCCGTGGGGGTGCCGCCGCCAAAAAAAACATGGCGCGGACGCAGGGTGAACTCCTCCCGGGCGGCGGCCCATTCTGCCTGCAGGCCGGCAAGAAAATCGCGCATCCGGTTTCCGGCCAGGCGCTCCTTGGGGAAGTCACAGTACGGGCAGAGGTGGGTGCAGAAGGGCACATGCACGTAAAGATTTTCGACCAGCGGCTTCATGAAGGTGAAAACAGGTCGGCTTGTTTCGGCTTGTGGCTGGCGAGACGGGCTTCCGCCTCGCGGGTGAATCGCCTGAACTCCAGCCGGCGAAAAAGCTCCACCTGTTTTTGGGGATCGGGGGCGATTTGGCATTCGGCGATCGGTGCCGGGAGGGGCAGGGCGGTGCGCAGCTCCACCATTTTGCGGTTGCGGCGGACAATCTCCGCCGAGTCCCGCAGGATCGGGCGGAAACGTTCCGGCTTGATGGTTTCGGCGGCGGCCAGCACGCCTTCCGCGGTTTGGAATTCGGTGATCCACTTGGCGGCGGTCTTGGGGCCGACGCCGGCAATCCCCGGGAAGTTGTCCGAGGCGTCCCCGGTGAGGGCCAGGAGTTCCGGCACCTTGTCCGGCGGGACGCCCCACTTGGCTGCCACCTCCGGCGGACCGAGCAGTGCGAAGCCCGCGGAATTGGGCTGGTAGATTTTCACGCCGCGCGCCGCCAGCACCATCAGGTCCTTGTCGTTGGTGGCGACGATGCAGTTCTGACCGTCCGCCGCCTGGCAGTAGGAGGCGATGACGTCGTCCGCCTCCTCGCCTTCCACCGAGACGGTTTTCCAGCCGAGGGCTTGGGCGACCTCGTACAGGAGGGGAATTTGTTTTTCCAGCGCCTCGGGGGTTTCCTTCCGGTTGGCCTTATATTCGGGATGGGTTTCGAGCCGCTCCCGGGGGACGCCGCCGTCGAACACGACGGCGCCGCGCACCGGCTGGAGATCCTCCGCCATGCGCAGCAGCGCGGCAGCGAAGCCAAAGGCGGCGTTGGTGGGTTCGCCCCGGGAGTTGGTGAGGTGGGCGATCGCGTAAAAGGACCGATAGGCATAGTAGTGCCCGTCAACCAGCACCAGGCTCATGGTGCGACCGGCTGAGCCTTGGGGGTCGGCGGGGCCGGCACCAACCGCCATTCCATGCGTGGGCCCTTCGCCACCTCAGCCACGATCCGGATCCGGCTCACCTCTTTTTTCATGGATCGTTCGGCGGCGATGAAGAGCCGTTTGGCGCGGTCCTGGGCGGTCTCGAGGGCATCGGAGCCGGGCTCGGCGCGGGCTTGAAGTTCCATGGACATGTCCGGGTCCGCCTCGGCCAGGAGATGGGCCAGCGCCCCAAAGGCGGCGAAGCCTTCGTTTCCCGCGGGGGCCGAGACGCCGGGAAGCAGGCGAACGGAGGTGTCCGTTTTTTGAATGGCGACCCAGGGGGGAAGCTTGAGGGCGCGGATGGTGGCAAAGAGCTCCGAGGGATCGGCACTGGGGGAAGCGGGAGTCTCCCTGGCGGACTTCTTTTTTTCCGCGACGGGCGCCTCTTTTTTTCTTTCGGTCTGGCGTTGGGCGAGCTGGTCAATTTTTCTTTTGGCAACCTCGAGTTCTGTCTGTCTTTGCAGGTAGGCCGCCCGGATCTGATCGGTGGAGGCGGAGACCGTCTGCAGTCGATGCATGGCTTGGCGCAGGTCCTCGCGTGATTCGGCGAGGTCCGTGGCCAGCTGGCGTTCCCGGGTCACCCAGCCGGCCGCGAGCAGGGCGGACAAGGCGACGGCTCCCAGGGCGATCCAGCGATCCCGCGTGGGTCCGAGAGCGGGGCGCGGATTCGTTTCCATCGGAGCAGGGTAAGGTTGGCGCGGGCCCATCTCAAGCCGTCCGCAAACTTGCCTCTTGGGGCCGTGTCGCCATGGTAGGGACGGTCGTGCGAATTTTTCTTTGGCTGACCGTCGCGATGATGGGGGCGGCGCCGGGCGGGGCGGCGCCGGCGGAGGCCTTGCTTTTTTCTCCGGTGGCGGAGGTTCCGGAATGGAGGTTGCTGGACCAGGGCCAGGGAAAACTGACCCGGGCAGAGTTCACCGAGCGGCTGAGGAAAACTTTCGATCCCGAAGGGGCGTTGCCGAAATACCTGCTGTTTGATGAGGGCGGGGTCACTCTTTTCCGCGACACGGCCCGGACCATCCCGCTGTATCGGTTGAAGTTTGCGACGCAACCCCCCCCTTGGCCGGCCACCCTCCTGACCGCCGGGGACCCGGCGCGACCCCTCGCCGGAAAAACTCTTTGCCTGGATCCCGGCCACATCGGCGGGGACTGGGCGGATATTGAGGAGCGGACCTTCCGGATCGGCCGAGATCAACCGGTGGTGGAGGGCGCGTTGAATTTGCGGGTGAGCCAGATTTTGGAAAAACGGCTGCAGGAGGCGGGGGCCCGGGTGGTTTGGACCCATCAGGGATTTCAGCCGACGACGCCTCTGCGCCCGGCGGACCTTTATCCGGAGGCGATCGAGTATCTGTTGCAAGGCTCGCGGGGCGCCCGCGTGCCGCGTTTTTCCGCCAACCGCCTGATTCGCTGGAATGCGGAGCTGCTCTTTTACCGCTCCGCCGAAATCTCGGCCCGGGCCCGGCGGGTGAATGAGGAACTGCAACCGGACCTGACCCTGTGCATCCATTTCAACGCCGCCCCTTGGCCCGGGGGACGGATCGGGTTGACTTCGGCCAACAAGTTGGTGCTGTTTGCCCACGGCGCCTACACCGCGGGGGAGCTGGCCTTCGACGACCAGAAATTCCGCCTGATGCGAAAATTGCTGGAGGGATCGACGCCGGTGGAACTGGGGGTGGGCGCGGCGATCGGGGAATGTTTCCGCCAAGGGTGGGGATTTCGGCCCGAAAGTTACGCGGGTTCGGGATACGCCCACGCCACCGGGGTGAGTCCCTACGTCTGGTATCGCAACCTGATTGCCAACCGGTTGTTTGATGGTCCGGTGGTGTTTGTGGAAGGGCCGTACATGAACGACCGGGAAATGTACCGGTGGATCCAGGCGGGGGAGTATCCGGGAACCAAGCCGTTCGCCGGGCGCAAGCGCGGTAACATCTTCGGTGAGTACGCCGATTTGGTGGCGGACGGGGTGATTGCCTATTTCCGGAGCCAGTCAGGGGTGCCCCCGGCATTCACAAATTATTCTCCTTAGCGGGCCGGTCTTTCTTGTCAGCCGGGCCTCGGCTGTCAAAACAAACGGATGCGCTGCCTTCCGCTGCTTGTCCTGGCCTTGGCCCTGCCGTCCCTGGGCTGGGCGGACCTTCGGCTTCCGCCCAAGCCGACGATGATGGAAAAGCTTGCGCGAGGTATCGCCAATGTCGGGCTGGCGACATCCGAGCTTCTGGATTCCAACTACGAAATATTGCAGGAGAAGGGACCGACCTACGCCTACACCGTCGGCATCGCGCAGGGTGTTTCCCGGGTGATCATGGATGCGGGGGTGGGGGCGCTTGAAATCGGCACGTTCTTTATCCCCACCAAGTCCATGAAAATGCCGGCCCATGACACGGGTCAAGTGGAGCCCTTCCCGCCGGCGGACCTGATCGACAACTGGTACTGAAATCCTCCCCCGCGACCGGCTTGGGGCCGATCGAGCTGACCATCCACGAGGTTGCCTATGGCGGTGCCGGGGTCGCACGGCACGATAGCCAGGTAATTTTTGTTCCCTTTACCGCACCGGGCGAGACGGTGCGGGCGGTCCTCACCGAGAGGCACAAAAATTTTTCCCGGGCCAAGTTGCTGGAAGTGCTGGCGCCTTCGCCCGACCGGGTGGTGGCACCCTGTCCCCTTTTTACCACTTGTGGCGGCTGTGCGACCCAGCATCTGGCTTATCCGGCGGAGATAAACATCAAGGTGGGGCAGATCGAATCCGCCCTGAAACGGATCGGCAAAATCACGGAACCGGTTTTGCGCCCGATCCTGACCGGACCGGAGTACGGTTATCGGAACCGGATTACCGTGCACAACCGGGAAGGGAAGGTCGGCTTTCTGGCCACGGATGGGAGCACCTTGGTCGATGTGCCGAAGTGCCTGCTGGCGGCGGAGGATGTGAATGCCAAACTCACCGTGCTTCGTTCCCGTCCGCGGCCCCGGCCCCACTACTCGGTGCGGGCCGATGAGGTCAGGGGCGAGGCGTTTTACCAATCGAACCGACCGTTGGCCGAGCCGCTCCGGAGGCTTGTCGTCAGTGCGATTCCGGACGAGGCAAAAAATGTGCTGGAGGGGTATGCGGGGACGGGATTTTTTTCCGGGGCCTTGGTGGCGGCAGGAAAAAAGGTGGTCGCCGTGGAATCCCATCCGGCGGCGGTCGAGGTGTTCCGGAAAGAGGTGCCGGGGGCGGATCTTCTGGAGGGAAGATTTGAGGATGAGATGGAAAATGCCTTGGGCCGTTTAGTGAGCGGTCCGGCAGTTTGTCTGATTAATCCACCCCGGGGTGGGCTGAGTCCCGATGCCCGGAAACTGTTGGCCCAGGCGCGTCCTTGGCTGGGGATTCTGTATCTCTCCTGTGATCCGCCCGCCTTGGCCCGCGATGTGGCGGCCCTGGGGGCTTTTTGGAAACCGGAATGGTTTCAGCCCGTGGATCTTTTTCCGCGGACAGCCCATGTGGAGTGCCTGGCGTGGCTTTCTTCCCGTTTGTCCCCAGAGGGTTCACGACCTGGCCAGGTCGGCCGTTGACCCGGGCCAAAGCCGCAATATTCCTGAAGGGATGAAACGGATCGGAATGCTGGTTTTGCTCGGGGCCTTTACCCCCTGGGCCCAGGCCCTGCCGCCAACCGATTACTTTGAGCCCGACCTGACCATGTATTCCTTTGCCGACCTTTGGGTGATTCGGCCGGTGACAGCCGCGGTGTTGCCTTTGACCATGACGACTTTTGCCGTGGGGGCGCCGTTGACGGCGGGCTCGGGACGGGATTCCGTGCAACGTTCCTACGACATTCTGGTGGGCGACCCGGCACAATTTTTGATGGCCCGGCCCCTTGGTTCGTTCTTTGATTGGGAAAACCGGGACAAAACCAAACCGGTGGTCATTCAATTCCCCGACGGATACACCGTGGCGGAACTGGATCCCCAGCAGGTGCGCCGCTACCGGGTGGCCCTGCAGGAGCATAAGGAAAGGATCCTGGCGATCGAAAGGGAAACGGAACTGCCGGAAGCGGATCGCAAATCATTGGCGGCGGCGGAGGAACGGCGCTGGGAGAATGTGCTGAGGCTGTTGCTGTCCTTGTAAGGCGGCGGGCACAAGTTTTCGCAGGAAAAACCGGAGCCTGGCCGGCCGGATCGAATCCACGAAGACGCGGGGGAAGCCGCGGGCTACCGAGGTTCCAGCCGGTCGAGCCGGGCGCGGAGCTCCGCAATTTCCGCGCGCAGTTGCCGTAAGGTTTCTGCGAGAACTTCCGTCAAACGCTCCTCGGCAGCCGGGCGGGTTGGGCGGGCGGCCGGCGCGGACGCTCCGGAGGACTGGAGCCAGCCTTGGGCGGCCTGTTCCAAGACTTGGGGTGCCAGGGAAGACGGAGGGAAAGCAAGGGCCTTGGGCGCCGGCCGGCGGACAACCTTCTTTTTGGCCTGGGCCATCCGGCTCAGCCGCCGACGAGGCGGCGGGCCTCCTCAGCGAGGGCGGTGGTGAGATAGCGCTCCCCGGTGCTGCAACCAATCGTGGCGATGAGCTTGCCTTTGTTTTCCGGACGCTTGGCCAGCTCGACGGCCACATGCACGTTGGCCCCGGTGGAAATGCCCACGAGGATGCCTTCCTCCTTGCAGATTCGCCGGGCCATCGCAAAGGCATCGTCGTTCGAGACGGTGACCACCTCGTCCACGATATCGAGGTGCAGGTTGTCCGGCACAAATCCGGCACCGGTGCCCTGAATCTTGTGGGGGCCGGGTTTCACCGGTTGTCCGGACCGGGTTTGGGAGATGACCGGGGAGTCCTGCGGCTCCACGGCCACGGCCCGGAAGGATTTTTTGCGTGGTTTGATGACCTCGGCCACGCCCGTGATGGTGCCGCCTGTGCCCACGGCCGAGACGAGCATGTCGACACGGCCGTCGGTGTCGTTCCAGATCTCTTCGGCGGTGGTTTGGCGGTGGACGGCCGGATTGGCGGGGTTTTTGAACTGCTGGGGGATATAGGAATTGGGAATTTCCTTGGCCAGGGCTTCCGCCCGGGCGATGGCCCCTTTCATGCCTTCCGTGGCTGGGGTGAGCTCCAGCTTCGCGCCGAGCAGGGCCAGCAGCGTGCGGCGCTCTAAGCTCATGCTTTCCGGCATGGTGAGGATGAGGCGATACCCCTTGGCGGCGGCGACGAAGGCCAAGGCAATCCCGGTGTTGCCGGAGGTGGGTTCGATGATGGTGGTTTTGGGCGTGATTTTTCCTTCTTTCTCACCAGCGGCGATCATGGCCGCCCCAATCCGGTCCTTGACGCTGCCCAGCGGGTTGAAAAATTCACATTTGAGGGCAATCGTCGCCGGCAAGCCGCCGCTTACCCGCTGCAGTTTGACCAAAGGGGTCTTGCCGACCGTGCCGAGAATGGAGTCGTGCAGAGGCATCGGGGGAAAGAATGAGGGAAAGCGTGCAATGGCTCAAGCCTGCGTAGCAGGTCAATCCTCCCGTTGTGGGTCGTGACAAAGGTTGGGATTTCCCGAGCTGGTCTCCGGCCCCCACTGGGCAAAGGCAAACGGCCTACCTCGCCATGAGCCGTCGATAGAGGTCAGCCACCCGGCGGGCCTGCACCGGCAGGGAGGCTTCGGCCTCGACCCGGGCGTGGGCGGCGGCGCGTTCCGGTTCGGAGGGGGCGGCGTGCTCCGCTTGGCCGATCATGGTGGCCGCCAATTCAACGGAATCGCCCGGAGGTACCAGGTGACCGAGGCCGCCGATCGCCCAGGCCTCGGGAATTCCGTCGAGGCGGGAGGCAATGACGGGTCGGCCGCAGGCATGGGCCTCCAGCACCACGGAGGGAAAGGCTTCGGTGGCGATCTGGGGGTGCACGAGGATGTCCAGGGCATGATGCAAAGCGACCGGATCGGACTGCTGGCCGATGAGCCGGACGCGATCTTCCAGGCCGTGGTGGCGGATGTCCTCCTCCAGCGCCGCGGCCAAGGTGCCGGTGCCGGCGAGGAGGAATTTCGATTTGGGTAGCCGGCGAACCACCTCGCGGGCGGCACGCACAAACACCCGCTGCCCCTTGCCCACGGGCAGGTCAAACCCCCCGACCACACCGAACGCGGTTTCCCCCGGACGAAGGCCAAGGGCGGAGCGGGCGGAATCCGCAAAGGCCCGTTCCCGGGGACGGAATTTTTCGGTGTCGATCCCGGTGTGGATGATATGGAGGCGGCGGGGGTCGATTCGGCACGCCGGACGGTGATGACGCTCCGCGATGGGAGAGGCCGGATCGCGGTATCCTTCCCGGAGCACTTGGGCAACAAAGCTGGAAACGGCAATCACCGCATCGGCTTGGGCAAACAGATGTTGGCGACTGAGCGGGGCACGCGGGCTTTTGGCAAGGTGGCGGCTAAAAACGACGAGGGGCCGGGGTTGAACCAGGCGGGAGGCCAGCAGGGCGGTCCAGTAGTCGTCTCCATGATGGGCGTGGACGATCCGGGCGCGGGAGCGCCGCAGAAGTCCGGCGAGGACCAGCCCTTGGAGGGGTCGAAAGCGGGGCAGGGGCCGCAGATCCGGGGCCTCGTCCGAAAGCGGGGCGCCCTCCGGACCGGCAGTTGCCACTTCCCAGCCTTGGGCGGCCAATCCCTGCGCCAAGGCCAGGCACTGGGCATCGGTACCGCCGCCGCGGAGGCGGGAGTTGAGCATGATGACGCGCGCAGTGAGGGAGGAAGAGGACATGTCGGGGACGTCAGCCAAAGAAAAGGGTAGAGCCCCCCGTTGAGGTTTACGATTCTCTTTCCACTTGGGGAGGAACGGTGAGGCCCACTGGGGCGAAGGCTTCCGTGGCTCTCCAACCGGCCAGCTAAAAACGAATATTGATGCCGAGCTGGAAGGAATTGGAAAGAGCCACCCCGGGCTGCAAGGAGGAGTAGTCCGGATTTACGATGCCAAGCAGTTTGTACATCATGCAAAAATCCACCATGTCGGAGACCTGCCAAAGAAAACCGGATCCCACTTGGAAAGCGGGGGAGAACTGCTGCGTCATGTTGTCCGAGGTCTCCAGAGTCCCCACCTGGTTGATTTGAAGTTGGGAGTAGGCCATTCCGAAGCCGGTGGACAAATAGGGCTTCCAGCGACTGGTGCCCGGCCAGCGAAAAACCGCGGAAGCGAGGGCGGGAACCTGCAGATACCGGCCGGTCAAAGTTACGCCGCCGGATCCCACCGCCTGGGTCCCCGCCGCGGTGGTGACAGAGCCGGAACCGTTCAGATGGTCGAGTCCGTTGTAAAGAATTCCGGCGGAAAACTCCGCCCCGAGCCAGTCGTTGAAGTTGTAGCCTGGCGAGACGTCAAAGCGCAGGCCCGGGTTCATGGAAAGGGAGGGGTTGGCAAGGGTGCCGGTGATTCCGGGGAGGATGGTTCCGGAGAGGTTCCGGCTACTGCTCAGGTTGTTGACGAAGCCGAAACCGAGGTCCGTCCGGACATAGGGCCCCAGGCAAGCCGAGGGGCTGGGCACCACAAACTCTTTCTCGGAAAATTTATAGGTCATCGACCAGTTGGCTCCAGCCGTCAGGTTGGTGAAGTCGCCCGTTTCGGCAATCTGGCTGGTGCTGTCGCTTTTGGAGTAGTTGAAGTTCAGGCCCGTGGAGAGTTCCGGGGAGAGCTGGAAATTTAGCCCCACACCAAGGGTATATTGCTGGTCGAGGCGCCGGTAGAAGCCGTTGGCCGTGCCGGTGAGTTGGCCCTGATTATTGTAGTCGGCGGTGGCGGGTGCGGTGGAGGCATCCGTGTAATAGGCCAAGCGGTAAGAGGCGAACGGCGTCAGGGAAATTTTGTCGGAAAGATTCACGAAGTAAGTCCCGGTGAGGTTGTTGTCGGTGCGGGTGAAATAAGTGGGATCGGTCAAAACGTAGGAGGCTCGCCAGTTGACCGCCACCGCCTGGTTTTCCGTGAAGGGATGAAAAAAACTCGCGTTGTAGGCCAAGTTGAATTCGTTGAGGAAGTTGGTTTCCCCGGCATTGCCCGCTCCCAAGGACTGCTCCCGATCCGTGGGGCTGTTCAGATAAAAGTAGCCGTTGTAATCGAAGGACAGACCCACGCTGAGCTCGTCGGTAACTTGTTTGGTTCCCCGGAAAAACAGGCTCATCAGAACGAAATCCTGCACCAAGCCAATGTCGTAGAGGCCGTTTTGGTTCGAGCTTTGGGTAAAGGTGGAGGCGGGTTCTTCCTGCTGGAAATAGTTAAAGAACGACGCCCGGACCCCGACCTCGGGAAAAAACTTTTCGTAGCCGGGCATGGTGGAAAAGGTCGGCGCCCAGGCTGCCTCCAGCGAGGAGATGGCTTGCCAGGCGGCCACCACATTGAAGGAGTTGCGGGCATAGTTGGCATTGGAGAGCCAGTTGTAGGTTTGGTCAGCGCGAACGCGGAAAAAGGGAAGTCCGGGCTTTTCCTTGAGCATCTGCAGGGAGCCAAGGTCCGGAGAGACCTCACTGGCCTCGACGGCCTCCTTCTCCTCCGGGCGCGGCTGAACCGCCTTCTGCCTTTGGCGCTCCCGTTCTTGCTGGGCGGCGGCATCGGTGACGGCCTGCTGGCCCACCGCACCTGGCAAAGGACTTTGCGCCCGGACCGGCCACACGCCGAGGGCCAGAAGCCCGAGACATCCGGACAAAACCCACCTGCCAGAATTGAGTGTAAAACTCTTTTCCACCAACTCGATTCATTAGGGGATCGAGACTTCAACACAACATATGGGTGCAGTTTTTAAACTAACACAATGAATAGTTTTTTAGTAAAAACTAGCGGTACTGCTTCAAATTTCTCTGGATCCGCTGGCGAACCGATTCGGCAAGAATTTTCGGCCCCACGACCTTGCCGTGCTCGCCCCAGCTGAGAATCCACCGTTCGATCTCTTCCAAGGCGCCAAGGGTCATTTCCAGTTCAATCTCCCCGCCCCGCAGTTCCCGGAATTTCTGGCTGGGATGCCAGTCCCGCTCGCGCACCAGCCGGGCCGCAAACGCATCAAAACGGATTTTGACGAGGTGCTTGCCGGATCCTCCAAACACGCCGAAGCCGGATTTCAGTTCCTTTTCCGCGGAAAAGCCGCGGGGGCGGTCAAAGGTCTTCCCGGCGGCCTGCGGCGTACGGATGCGGGCCAGGGCGAAGGTGCGCAGCTGCCCCCGTTGCGGATCGTGGGCCAACAGGTACCAAGCGTTGTCCACATTGGCCAAATGGTAGGGGTGGACAGTCCGTGTCTCAGGGGCGGCAGCACGCAGGGAGCGGTAGGAAAAACCCACTTCTTGGCGCTGGACAATCGCCTTGGCCAGGAGACGAAAGGTCTCCACATCCGCTGCCGAGGCTCCCGTCACCCGGAAGGAATAATCGGCACCCCATTCACCAAGGTTGAAGCTGACCTCCTCCTTCAGGGCCCCGGTGAGTTTCTGGAAGGCGCTGGCCAAGGTCTTCTCGAAGGGCGTGCCTCGGTACTGGGCGAGCACCTTCTGCGCGACGAACAGCGCCAGAATCTCGCCTTCGCTCACTTGGAGCAGGGGAAAAGCCTCCACCGGTTCGGTATAGCGGAAGGTGTATTTCGTGGCGTCGTACGCAATCGGCAGATTTAACCGGTCGCGCATGAAATCCAGATCCCGCTGAATGGTCTTGTAGGAAACCTCAAACTCCCGGCCCAGTTGCTGGCAGTTGACCGGGCGTTCGTTCATGAGGAGGTCATGGAGGCGCTGCATTCGTTCCAGGGGAGGGCGGCTGTGGCCGCCGGGCAGGGGCAAAGATTTTTTCTTCATAGGACGCCTAATGTCCTACCCCTGGGCCCAGACTGCAAGTCAAAAGGAGGAAGTTATGGAAACGATCATTCATTGCCGGAGTTGCGGGGAGGACACGAACCGGGCGGACTGGGAGGCGACGCAGCGGTGCTGCCCGCACTGCGGTGAGCCCACCGGGGCGATGGCGCGGGGGTTGGATGCCCTGGCGTCGTTGCGGGAGCGGATGGAACTGGAGCTGGCCTGGCGGCCGGTCGGTGGTCATGGGTAGTCCGCTGGGCTGGTTGGCAGCCCTGGCCGGGGCGGGCTGCACCGGCCTGAGCCTGGGGGCATCCTGGTATTTGCCGGAGTTGGCCGTCCTTTCGGCGGCTGCGGCGGGTTGCTGGTGGCAAGTGGTCCGCGCGGTCGAGAAGTAGGAAAAGGGGGTTTGTCCGGTTTGGTCTCTGCGGCCCATGACCTTCAGGCGGCACGGTAAAGTTGGGTTCCACCCACGTCTTGGGACATGGGCCGAGAGGTTGAGTTTAAAGGATCGCGGTACCAGCCCAAAGGGTTGGGGAGATTTCAATTTTCAACACAACAAATAGGGGTTTTTAAATCAATTACTTACAATGGGTTAGGCAGCTTTCAGAACTTTATCAAAACTATTGATATTTAGCGATTTGTGTCTTAAAAAGGAGGTAGTTGATTCATTTAAGGTATAGACAAAATTTTTTTGAACCTCCCTTGGTTCGGATTGGTCGAATGAGGGTCGTATGAGCTTTAGAAAAACCCATTTTGCCTTGCTGGCGGGTGCTTATGCCTTGCCTTGTTTCGCGGCGATGGAATTTAAGGAGGCCGAGATCACCACTATCAAGAACATGGTGGAGCATGACCCGGGCAGCGGGGCGAACCCGGCCAAAGTGAATGAAAAGATCATGGAGAAGTCCAAGGTTTCCACCGCCGCCGCCTCCATGGCCGAGCTGACATTTGCCGACTCCTCGATCACCCGGATGGGTGCCAACACCCGGTTCTCCTTCCAGTCCAAGGAGCGTCTGGTGAAATTGGAGCAGGGGACCGTGCTGATTCACACCCCTCCCGGCAACGGTGGCGCCACGGTGGATTGCGGCGGGGTCACTGCGGCCGTTTCCGGCACGACCTTCATGGCCAGCCGGGATGCCAGTGGCAACGCCATGTTTGTGCTTTTGGAAGGCCAAGGGGGCCTGACGGTCACCGTGGGCAAAAGCACCGCCGTGATTCGTCCCGGTCAGGCGGCCTCGGTGGGGGCGGACGCCATTCAGGAAGCCAGCAGCCCAGGTTCCGCCGATGCAAGCACGGTCTCTCGGGCTCCGGGAGCCTCGGCAGCCTCTGATGACAACAAGGCAGGGGGAACCGGCGGGTCGGGGCAGGGGTCCGCTTCTTCAGGCGCGAGTGAAAGTGGCACCCCGCCATCGGCGGCCGCCCCCAAGATTCAAGTCTTCGATGTGGACGTGAAGAAAGTGGTGGCCACCACGCCACTGATCGCTGAGTTCAAGAGCGAACTGCCTTCCGCTCCGAAAATCGAAAAAACGATCGAGACCCAACAAATCATGGTCAAGGAAGGCACACTTGAAAACCTCGGCGTGGAGGTGGTGGCGGTGAAAACTAAAGACGGCGATCCCTTGGTCGGCGCCCCCCGCGTGGAAAAAGAGGAGATGGTGGTGGTGAATAAACGAACTGATCTGGTCGGCCGGGGAAATACCGGGGACGGGCTGGATATTGATACCGCCGCCGGGCCCGGCGCAGGTGGCGGGCCGCCGGCAGACGCCCGTCCGGTCGCGCAGGCTGCGCCGGCGCCTGCCTCGGGTCCCTTGGGTCCCTCGGGTCCAGCCGCTCCCGCGGCTCCCGCGATCAACACCATCGGCCAGATCGCCACCGGCACGACCACTCCGATCCGCCCGGCTCCCACTTCTTTGACGCTATCCTTCTTCGGGGCGTTGGGAGTCGTCACTTTGGATCAGCCCACCGATCGGGCCCGCACCGTCACCCTGGATTTGCCGGGCACCCTCTCCGTGACCATCCCCGCGGGAAGCCGGACCACCACTTTTACGGTCAGTCCTGCCGGGCTTTATCCCGGAGTTTCCGGCAACGCATCGGTCACCGCGGTCTCGGAAGGCCTCAGCGCCAGCGCGTCGCTGGCCGGCGTGTTTGCGAATCCCGCGGTTCAGCAGGCCGTGGAGGACGCCAATCCGATCCGGGATTTGTTGGGGCAAAACAACAGGAGCTCCTTTTCGTGGTCCAGCGATTCCCTCGCCGAGGGGTATGAGCTGAAGATCGGCGGCGGCCAGACCATTCGCCTGACTTCAAGCTACTATGAGGCGGATGGCAACTTTACGACCGCCAAGGTCCGCTCCCTGGGGGCGAGAGCGGTCGCTCCCGAACAGGATCTGACTGGTTTTGTCAGCAGCAACGACATGCCGGCCGCCGAGATGGTCGCGCTCGACAACTATTTCTACTTCAGTGGCAAACCCGCCGGGATCACCGACGGGCCTTCGGACTTCTTTGTGAATGCGGCGGCGGAGCGGACTTTGGCGCCTTCTGACCATGGGTCGCCTGTCAACCTCGGCATGGCGGAGCAAAGCTACGGCCTTTACACCGCCAAGACCTGGAAAGCGGGTGCGACTCCTTTGATTTCCGCCGATGGTGGGGTGGAAAAGAAAATCTTTTACGGCGATCGGATCGATCTGACCTCCTCCGGTGCTTTTTGGGACGGTCTTTCCCTTTGGGATGGCCGCACCCCACCGGTGTTGGATTCGGAGCAGCGCTGGGCCAATTTCCTTGGTCGGATTGCCGATGCCCCGGACGCGGCCACCCTCGTCTGGGACGACCAGGGAGGCAGCGTGAACGGCGCGGCCGACATCTACCTCGGCGGTCTACGGGAACTTTCCCTGGGTGCCGGCGGGAGGGGCATTGCGATGCAGGGGGCCACGCTGGGGGCCAGTCAAGCCGGCGTGGATCTGACCACCTCTGGCAATCTTGAAATTAAGACCGCCAAGATCACGGGGATCGGTGCATATCTCGCCTTGGAGGCGGCGGGGAAGGTCAAGCTGGGGGCGCAGACGGTGGCCGGGAAGGTTCCGACCGAGACCGAGGCGAAGGAGCAGCAGGTTCGGCTAGAGGCGATGGAGACCTCGGTTGGTGCGCCGGCTGGTGCGCCCCTCAGCATGGCGGTCATCCGCACCGGGGACTCGCTGGAGATGCGCAACGTGACGATCCGGAACTTTGACGGTACGAAACTGGAGAACGTGACCCGCAATGCCGACGGCACCACCAGCCTGAACGGCCGTATATTGATGAGCGGGAGCGCGGTGAAGGATTTCAAGATCAAGGAGCTGGTCGGCGCCGCGGTGAATGCGGACGCCAAGATCCAGATGATGGCGATGGACACGCAGGGAAACCTGGCCGGCGAAATGATGGTGGAAGGCCAGTTGCCTGTGGCGACCAAGCTCGCCAAGCAGCTCGATGCCAGCATCACGGGCCCCTTGGGGGATAAGGCCGTCCACGCTTCCTCCGTCGACCTGGCGGCTAAGACCGTCAATTTCAACAACGCAACGATCACGGCGATGAACGCCATCACCGCCCGGGCCAACACGGTGATCGTGCAGAACTCCCTCATGACGGTGATCCGCTCTTCCGGGGTGATCAACATGTATGTGCGGGAGGGGGCGGTGAACATGGGCTTTGGGACCGTGCGCGACGGCTACGCGAACTTTGCGGGTGCTAACACGTTCCAGTTCGGCTCCGTGGCCTTCAATATTTCCAATCAAGACCAGCTGAACAGCGCCTACGGGACCAAGCTATTTGATACGGTAAACAGCGCCGGGGTTCAGGCTGGGGCGATCAACGTCTTAAAGCTGTAATTTTTGGATCGGTTTCAAATCGCGGTCACTTCAGGGGCGTTCAAGGCATTCTTTTTCCTCAAAAGCTCTGGGTTCCCAGGGCATAGAAAAAGGATAAATTTTCCTAAAAGGTTGGCTATGAGTGCTTTGGCAAAAATTTTTACCGCTGACTGCTAACGACTTATAACTCCCAGCAGGTTGAAAGTATATGTTGATTTGTAACTGTTTATAAATGTCATAGAAGGTTGAAATAATGTTATAAATCCTTGCCTTAAATGAACTTTCACGTGGAAAATTTGTCAAAGATGGGTATGTTTTTAGTTGTGGGAATGACATCTAAAGTTCCCCATCGGTTGGTTTTGCCCAAATCAAATTTGGGATGGGCAATAGCCAAGGGCTCCTTTGTTCTTTTCGTCGGGTTGTTGATAGCTTCGGCTAACTCCCAAACTTCAATCTCGGCCGGATGGTACCATACCCTGTGTTTGCCAGCCCCAGGCGGATCGGGTCTGGCTTGGGGGGTGAATGTGGACGGCCGTTGTGGTTTAAACAAAACCAACACGCGCATTGTTTCTGCGGAACATTTGCGGGACACCAACGGCCTGGTTCTTTCCAACCTGATCGCCGTGGCGGGAGGGGGAGCCCATAGCTTGGTCCTGCAGGATGTCGGCGGGGTGCGGGTCGTCTGGGCGGCGGGCGCCAACGCCCGGGGCCAGTTGGGGCAGCCGACCAACTCGCTAAGCAACTCCCTGGCGTTCCGCCCGGTGCCTGGTCTCTCCAACGTGGTGGCTTTGGCGACGG
>Ga0194119_10004206_pt1 | contig 22429 bp, 20 predicted proteins | sample TA2MahC100mmetaG_FD_148620 | JGI IMG/M metagenome (GOLD analysis project Ga0194119, IMG submission 148620) | Freshwater microbial communities from Lake Tanganyika, Tanzania - TA2015018 Mahale Deep Cast 100m | ecosystem: Environmental > Aquatic > Freshwater > Lake | place: Tanzania: Lake...
TCGACAAAATTTTCACCAAAGCTGATTGCCGCATAATGTTTACGGCAGAGATCGATTTTTGTGAAGACATCTTCATACCCTTGAACAGCGCCATCAGGATCAACATAGATCATCGCGCCATTCACCTGAAACATCGTGATCATTTCGCTGACATCAGAATCAACCACCAGCGTATGCGTCTCGCCCGGCGCCTCGTAAACATAGGCGCCTTCGGTCGCGACCCAATCATGTTCGAGATAACGCCACGAGCCTTTGATGACATAACCATGCACAGGCTGCGGATGACGGTGGCGTGAGAGCACACCCGCTTTTCTTACCCGCAAAAGGTTGACCCAATAGCCGCGACTAGCCGAGAGGCACAAAGGCCGAAACCAGACATTCTTGACTTGCGGCACCCATAGACGCTCATCCTCCGGCACGGCATGCGGAATCACGATTTCGGCGGACGCATCTTTCGGCCGCGGATGGCGATAAGGAATACGCGCGGACGCATCATCCTCATCAAGCTTTGCCCGATTGACTGAACGATCCCCCATGCGCATCTCCTCTTTTGTCATTGTGCAGAATATCCGCCATCAATGGGGATGACAGCACCCGTGATGAATTTTGCCTCATCGGAGCAAAGATGCGCAACCACACCGCCAATATCGGCAGGCTGCCCCCATCGCTTCATCGGTGTGCGTGATAAGATATTTTGCGAGCGCATTGTATCTTCGCGCGCCCCGCGCGTTAGTTCTGTCTCAATCCATCCGGGTGCAATCGCGTTCACACGGATGCCATCATCCGCCCATGCGACCGCCAGCGATTTAGTGAGTTGCACAATCGCGCCTTTTGATGCGGCATAAGCGGGCGTCAAGGGACCACCGAAGAAAGAGAGCATAGAGGCCGTATTGATAATCACACCATGACCCGATGCAGCGAGCTTTTTACGTGCAGCCAAACACATGCGCATCGTGCCCGTAAGATTAACATCCATCACTTTTTGGAATGATGTGATATCATATTCTGCGCCACCACGCAGAATGATCCCCGCACAATTAATGAGCGTATCCACGCGTTCGCATTTCGAGATGATATCGATCACCGCATGATCGTCTTTTACATCAAGACGCATTGCGGAAAGATGATCACGCAGAGGAACCACTTCAACTTCTTCATCAGTAAGGCCGGTTACAATGACATGATAGCCCGCACCCAGCAAAGCCTCTGCAATGCCGTATCCGATACCGCGCGCCCCTCCCGTGATGAGTGCCACTTTATGATCTGTGGATGTTGGCATCAAAAGACCCTTTCAACATCCTGAACCAACCACATCAGCGGCAAGTCAGCAAGTGCGCCGGAAACGCTCGACGATCACATCGAGGACCTCAGCCGGATCGCGCTTCCACCACGTCTCCGAGGAAAAAATTTCAACCTCGCAGAGGCCTTGATAGCCTGCGTCTTCAACCGCGCGGCGTATGGCTTTAGCGGTGAAAGTCTATAATCGCCGTTTTGTCTCCATGGTGAAGACGATTTTGGATCGCGGCGTTGCTACAGGACTCTTTCGTGATGGGATAGATCCCGTGCAGTTAAATATCACCATTGCGGCGATTGGTTATTATTATCTCACCAACCGCTTTACGGGATCTGTGATGTATGAGCATGATCTTATGGCAAAAAATGCCTTGGAAGAGCGACTCAAATTCAACGTCGATACAATCATGCGCCTGGTGAAAGCCTGATCGACATCTATTTTTCCCACGCGAAACCATGATGCGCGAGAATTTTCTTGCCGATTAAATTTTTACCGTCACGGTTTTGCTGTGCGAATAATGATGAACGGCTTCGATGCCTTTTTCACGTCCGTAACCGCTGTGTTTATATCCACCGAATGGCGTTTGGACAGACATCGTATTCCAGATATTGATGAAAATCTGACCGGCCTCGATTTCATCGGCAACACGCATTGCTCGCGAAATATCCCGCGTCCAGACAGAGCCGATGAGGCCATAGGGCGAGTCATTCGTGATTGCGATTGCCTCTGCCTCCGTATCAAACGGGATGGCAACCAGGACAGGCCCGAAGATCTCCTCCTGCGCGATCCGCATGGAGTTATCGACATCCTTGTAAATTGTCGGCTGGATATAAAATCCGTTTTCCTGATCTTTGACCTTGGCAACCTTGCCACCGGTTAACACATGTGCGCCGTCCTCATCAGCAATCTTGAAATAAGATTGTACACGTTCGAACTGCGCGGCTGTGATGATGGGTCCAAGATTTTGTCCTGGCACAACAGCCTCGACAGCCTTAGCGACTTTTTCAAGAAATGTCTGATAGACAGAACGTTGTACCAACAAGCGTGTTCCGGCGGAACAGACTTGGCCGGCATTGAGTGTGAAGCCCTTCACAGCTTCCGCCGCAGCGAAATCAAGATCCGCATCTTCGAACACAATATTCGCAGACTTGCCGCCAAGTTCCAAAGTGAGCGGAATGATCCGCTCTGCCGCTATATGACCGATAACACGACCAACATCGACAGAACCCGTAAACGCAACTTTGCGAATGTCATTATGGCGGACAATGGCTTCACCAACGACAGGACCGGTTCCGAGAACAACATTGATCACGCCATTCGGAAATCCGACTTCAGACGCAAGGCGTGCGAGCTCAACGGTTGTTTGTGATGTGATTTCGGACGGCTTTGCAACGACAACATTACCTGCAACAAGAGCCGGTGCGATGGCGCGCGCGGCCTGATTCATCGGTAAATTCCAAGGTGTAATCACACCCACAACACCGAACGGTTCACGCTTTGTGTAAACATGCTGCGCCGGTGCAACATCGAGCACCTCGCCTGTTGGAAGATAAACAAGCGATCCGTAAAATTCGAAATAATTCGCGGTGCCGTCGATTTCTGCAAGCGCGAGTACAAGCGGCTTACCGGTGTCAATGCGCTCAAGTTCAGCCAAACGATCTTTATTAGCACGAATAGCAGATGCCAAAGCCAACATAAGGCGTCCACGTTCAACATTGGAGAAATGGCGCCAATCACGTTTTGCCCGCTTGGCTGCCGCAACTGCGAGATTCACATCGTCTACAGTGCCAGCCGCAACCCCGACAGAAACTTGCCCCGTAATGGGATTAACATTGTCTATATAGGTGCCCCCTGATGAGTGCACGGTCTTACCATCAATGAAGTGATTGACCTCTTTCAGGTTTGTCGTGTTTTGTTTGGTCGTTGAATGTGACATGTCAGTTCATCTCGCGATATCGTCAGGTCGTTTCATCAATTTCATGCCAACAAGAATCCGTCTTGTCGCAATGAATTACAGGACTTCGCGGTAAAGCCGCATCGCGTCTTCACGCGTAAGCTCACGCGGATTATTGGCAAGCAACCTTGTGACTTTCATTACGCCACTCGCTAATCCGGGAACATGTTCGTCGCGCACGCCAAAATCGGCGAGGTGTTTGGGAATTTGGATATCTTCTGCAAGCCGCTTCATGAAATCGATCGTGTCTTCTGCAGACACATTGGCCTTTAGACCCATCGCGACACCGGCTTCGGCGAATTTTTTCGGATTGCCGAGCGTGTTGAAGGTCAAAATAGGGCCCATCATGATGCTGTTGGCTACACCATGCGGAATGTGGAACTCGGCACCAATCGGATAAGCAAAGGCGTGAACTGCCGTCACACCAGCATTGGCAAAGGCCATGCCGGCAAGCATCGCGCCTTCAAGCATAGCGCTGCGGGCCTCGACATTTCTACCATTTTCAAATGCGGCCTTGAGATTATTCGCAATCAAAAACATCGCGCGCTTGGCAAGCGTGTCCGTGACACTATTGGCATTTTTCGAGGTAAAGGCTTCAACCGCATGAAGCAACGCATCCATGCCGCTCGCGGCTGTGACAGATTTTGGTACACCCAGCGTGAGTTCAGGATCGACAATCGCAACGGCGGGAAAGAGCTTCGAAGTCACAATGCCTTTCTTCAGATGCTCTTGTTCATCAGAAAGAATGGCGATGTGTGTGACCTCGCTTCCTGTACCTGCTGTTGTGGGGATCAGGATCAGCGGCACGCCTGCGTCTTTCACCAATTCAATGCCGAACATCTCGGCAATCGGTTGCTTTGCATGCGCAAGAATTGACGCGACTTTGGCCGTATCCATAGCGGAGCCACCGCCGACACCTATAATTACAGACGCTTTCGCATCACGCACCGCTTTCGCGCAAGCCAAAGCCGTGTCGATGCTCGGATCCGGCTCAATGTTCGAGAATATGATACAGTCCCGTCCAGCCGCTTTCACAGCCTGTTCAGCGATGCCAACTTTCAAAACACCGGGATCGGTAACGATCAGAACAGGCCCTTCTGCAAAACGCTTCAGCTCATCGCCAAGTCTTTGCAAGGCACCAAGACCAAAATGAATGCGCGGCGTGGTTTGATGAATGAATGACATCAGTCGTAATACGCGTTGGGTGCATGTTTGAACGTGCGCCAATGATCAGGATCATGACCGGTCACCACCAAAGCTCCGGTTTGATTGGCGATGGTATGTAATTTGTTCACCGACTTTGCCGCGTCAGACGATGACGTGACAAGCCCCGGCAGAGCGCGATTTTCCCAATGGTCCATCGTATATGCCGCATCAATGCAAAGCAGGATCGGACCGGTGCTTTGAAGATTGATCAGGAAAGATTGATGCCCCGGTGCATGGCCCGGCGTAAAAATCATTCGTATGGTGCCATCGCCGAAGAGATCGAAATCATCCGTCTTTTCGCCGTCAAGAAAATGCCATTTCAATTTCGGCCGGTCAAAATCAGACCGGATATAAGCGCCCGCCGAAAACCAGTCCGGATTGAACGCATACTCATATTCAGCGCGCTGCACATAATGCGTGGCATTAGGGAAGCGACCAATGGCGCCCGTATGGTCCAAATGCAGATGCGATTGCAGCACATGCGTAATTTCATCAGCGCGCACGCCGATGGATTTCAATTGTTCAACGCAATTTTCATCACGCCGCATTTTGGGTGAATAGACATCAATCACTTGACCCCAATGGCGACGTGCGTCGATCGCAACTTCGGCAGCATTACCGCCATCGATCACCACATTGCCCTTCGGGTGCCGGATGAAAAACCATGGTACCGGAATTTCATAATCAGCGCCGTCGCCCTGATTCATTTTGATATATTTAAGTTTGGTGCGCAGCGTGCCGGTTTGGAACATATAAAGTTGCACGGCATTGACCGGGCTTCGAGTCGTGCGCGGCGATGCCGAGAGTGCCGAAGCCGGACGGACTTCAATTCCAAATACACCCGACTTCAACGGCTCCTTTGGTTTGAAACCCGTGACAGGCTTAAACCCTGGGTCATTTTTGCCAAACTCGACAATCTTGATATCCGACACCGGCACATTGTCCGGTAACGCGCTGCGCCTTGTTTCGACCTGCGGTTTGAACCCTGGTGCATCATCACCAAATTCGACAATCTTCACCTCACCGACTTGAGGCAGGCGCGCTGAGGATGCGTTATGCCGCACTGCCGGTTGGGGCTTGATGATTGTCTCATCTTTACCAAACTCGACAATCTTCACTTCACTCACGAGCGGGCTCGCGACATGCGCCGCGCGCTTCGTCTCCTGATGGGGTTGATAAGCCGTCGGAGTCTTTGATGCTGAGCGCATCATTGTCGCTGACAGGCTCTCAAACTCCGGTTCATCTTTGTCGAATTCAATTATTTTCACGGGTTAACCTCCGGTCCTTTCGCGGATGATGCGAAGGGCTTCCTTCAGATAGACGCGGAACAAAGGATAGTTCTCGCTCATGGGGAAGTGTCCGATATCGGTCATCTCGATATAAACACCATATTTGATCTGCCGTGCGGTATCTTCAGTTGCATCGGGTGGCGTCAAATAATCATAGGTGCCCGTCATCATGACAACCGGGCATTTCTTCCCGTCGATATTGCGCAACTCTTCGCGCAAATCATGATCAACCGAATAGAAATACAAGTCGCCCTTAAACGCTTCCGAACCTTGCGTGTAATAGTGCCACGTCAACCAGCGATCCATTTCCGGCGATTGCGGCGCCATCAAATCCCAAACGCCTGACGCACACACTTGTGCGGCATTGGCGTGAGGATGCCGCCACCAATCAAGGAAGAAGCCCGGCGCGTAATGCGCGGCTTCAACCGGGATCACGGCCTTAAATCGATCCGGCCTGCGCAAAGCCAATTGCAGCGCGACATTGCCGCCAAAGCTCGAGCCCATGAAAATCGGATCGTCGAGTTCGAGCGCGTCACAAAGAGTTACGATGAAATTGACATAGTGTTCCTTGGTGAGCTTGTACTCTTCCGTCCACCATTCATAATTATGCGGGGGATCGGATTTGCCGTGACGCGGCAAGTCATAAGCAATCACATTATAGTGCTTGGTGATCTCTTCATCTTCCAAAAGCCCGCGCCATTGATGATTGTGACAGCCCGCAGTGTGCTGACAAATCAAGGGCTGACCTTTACCATTGTGAAGATAAAAAACTTTATATTCCATACCATCAACTTCGATGGTGACATAGCGTCCGGTAACAGGTGAGTGACGTGCCATTTTCTTAATCCCTCTCAATTAAACCGGAACGCCGCATTTACGCAGCAGCTCGAATTGCAATGTGAAATTCCGCAAGTTCTGCATCATGATCAGATGATTGCCTTCGATCTTCAAATCCTCGCGGAAGCTTGCCGCCCAAATGCCATGAAACATGGGTCGAGGCACCGGCTGACCAAATTCGCGCCAGGAGGCAGCACTCGCGCGCAATGCGAAATCATAAGGATCCAAAGGCGCCGGATCGGTGTTGATGTGTTTCACCTTGCCATCATGCATTTCTATGATGACTTTTTTGTCAGTCATATCCCACATATAGGTGCACGTATAATATTTGCCCATGGCGGCAATTGCAGGATCGCTGTCTGAGAGGCTTTTGAATTTATTCGCCCAGCTTTTAATGTCTTGCGCCATTGCGTCACTCCACTTTTGATTTGGATTTTAACTTTGATTTCGATTGCGATGTGTGAAGAAGCTTAGCGAGATTGGCTGCAGAGAGCTTTTCAATCTCGGCAACACCTAACCAAAGCTTTTCCGCCTGAGCTTTTCCGAGCAAGGCTTTGGCTTTATTGCGCAGACCCGCTTCGAGTTCGAGCATCGGCACACGATCCGCAAGATCGTGCCGGATTGACTCCGACCGACCTGATTTCAATTTGATCACGACGCTTTGTGTCGTGTCATTATAACGCTCATCGGTCGTAACCTTCACGCGCTTTGCGAGATTAATGAGCTTTTTGTCTCTGGCCAAAGCATAAGTGAAAATTTTCTCTGATGATGTATCAATACCATAGGCCACCATCGCGGCGAGATGAACATAAGAGAATTTCACTTCAAGCCCTGTGCGTGGCTCTTTGATGTCGCACACTTTAAGCCAACGCGGATGGGTTGTGACAGTGATGTTCTCCACATCACTGCCAGAGACATTCGCCTTCTTCAGCGCTTCAATCATCGCATGCGTACCATGGCAGCAGGCGTGAAGCTTATATTGCACATCTTCGAAAATGAATTTGCGCGGCGGCGGATCTTGCCACGGTGTGACGTGATCAAACGTGCAGGCATGTGTTTCGACAAAACCTTGCGGGCCACCCACACCATCATCCGCTGACGTAAAACCGCGCTTTGCAAGTGCCGCAGCCTCGACACCATTCGAAGCAGAAATGCCTGCATTGAAAGGTTTGCCCATCGTACCGAATTGCGACTTCAAGCCTGACGCACGCGTCGCAACAAGGCTGAGTGCGGCACGCATCTGCTTTTCGTTCAGTCGATAAAGCCACCCAGCTGCAACAGTTGCCCCGAAAGCACCGGCTGTCGCTGTTTGATGAAACCCTTTTTGATAATGGCCACGACCCAACACCATGCCGATGCGGCAGGCTGCTTCCGCGCCGAGCAAATAGGCATCTCGAATGGCAGAGGCTTTCGCTTTCACTTCTTCTCCCACAGCGAGAGCGGCAGGATAGATACCGACAGACGTGTGGCCGATATGAGCAAAATGCGTGTCATCATAATCGAGCGCATGGCTGATCGTGCCATTGACGAGTGCCGCGGAACGAGACGGAACTTTGCTCTTGCTGCCAAAGACCGTGGCACTTTTACGACCTGCATCTTCCAAAATATATTTGCGAATGATCTTGCTTAAGTCCTGCTCAGCCCCCGCGCGGCCGCACATGATCCAGTCAAACAAAGAGAGCGTCGCATAGCGCCGTGCTGTTGCCAGAATGGATTTCGCCGGCATCACAGCAAGAGCAATGAGATGGTCAATGCTTGACATCAGTATGACTTCGGTAGGCCAAGCACACGCTCGGCGATGAAACACAGTATCAAATTCGTCGAGATCGGTGCGACTTGATAAAGCCGCGCCTCGCGGAATTTACGCTCAACATCATATTCTTCCGCAAAGCCAAAGCCGCCATGCGTTTGCAGGCAGGCTTCTGCTGCCTCCCAAGAGGCATCGGCTGCGAGCATCTTCGCACTATTAGCTTCAACACCGGGATCAATACCGTCATCGTAAAGCCTTGCCGCGCGATAGACGATGGCCTCCGCCGCAATCATATGCGCATAGGCTTTCGCAAGCGGGAATTGCACGCCTTGATTCTTGCCGATTGGATTTCCGAAAATCACGCGTTCCTTCGCGTAGGCAGCGCCCTTTTCCAAAAACCATTTGGCGTCGCCAATACATTCAGCGGCGATTAAGATACGCTCGGCATTCATTCCAGAGAGAATATATTTGAAGCCTTGACCTTCTTCGCCGACAAGCGTTTTCGCAGGGATGCGAACATTGTCGAAAAACACTTCCGTGCTGTTATGATTGATCATGGCGCGAATGGGCCGGATCGTCACGCCTCGTCCAAGGAGTGATTTAAGATCAATCAGGAAGACAGAGAGACCATCAGTTTTTTTTGTCACTTTGTCGCGCGGGGTTGTGCGCGCGAGCAACAACATCAAATCCGATTGCGCGGCGCGCGAGGTCCAGATCTTCTGTCCTTTGACGATGTAATGATCGCCGTCACGCGTTGCGGTTGTTTTGAGTGCAAGCGTATCGGTGCCACTTGTCGGTTCGGTCACACCAAAGGCCTGCAGGCGCAACGAGCCATCGGCAATCTTCGGCAGATATTTTTTCTTCTGTTCATCACTGCCATGGCGCAGCACCGTGCCCATCGTATACATTTGGGCATGACAAGCAGCCGCATTGCAGCCATGGCGATGAATTTCTTCAAGAATGACCGATGCTGCCGTGAGATTTAATCCAGAGCCACCATAACTCTCGGGAATCATGGCAGCGAGATAACCTTCTTTCATCAGCGCACTGACAAACTCTTCGGGATAGAGCTTGCCTGCATCACATTTGCGCCAATACTCGCCAGGAAATCCGGCGCACACCTTGGCAACGCCATCGCGAATTTCAGCAAGATCGGGGTTGATGTCGGTAAAATTCATATCGCTTCTTTTCTCAATCGGGGCTGCTCGTGAGCGTCCTCGCGGATTTCCGTGAGAGCTTGTTCAATAGCGGCCATATGCGGCTTGATACGTTCCATCAAATGCCGCGCGGCATCTGTGGGTTCGGCGCTGCGACCAGAGCGACGGAATAATTGGATCTCAAGTTCCTGCTCCAGCAATTTGATTTGCCGCGTGAGCGCAGGTTGCGCCACGCCAATCGCGGATGCAGCTTTTGAAATACCGCAATGCTCGCATACGGCCAAAAAATAACCGAGGCGACGCGCGTGATAGGGCAAGGGTCCGTGGCTCATCGTACCCTCGAAGTTTGCGCGGGGCGCGTCGATAGACGGTCAACCAATTGCTTGAGCCATTGTGGCTGGTGTTGACGAGTAACGAGGCGCGGATCCTCAGCAAGTTCTCCAACGCGTAAGCGTTCGGTGTGAACGATTGATAATTGCGTTCGATAGGCGAGCCACCAGACCAAGAATACGCCGATGACCCAGAAGAAAATTTCCCAAACCCACAATGAGTGAATGCCGAGCTTGACGTCCATGTCGCTGAAAATGGGCTTTGAGAAAAATGTATTGCCAAGGACTGCACCCGGACCAATCGCAAGGAAGGCCCAGAGTAGGGTCAACGACCACTTGGCACCTCGTGCTGCGCGTCCGCCAAAATCGGTCTTGTGATCGCGTGCAAAAATATCATGCAATCGATCACGATGGGTACGTTCAACACCCTTGCGATTAAAAATGGCAACTAGCAAGCAGAAGAAAATGTTGACCAAGAGCCCCCAAGCGGCGGAGTGAACTGTCAACGGCCAACGGCCCCAAGGCAGTGGTACAAAGAGTTTATCGAAAAGTATGAGGCCGGGCGCTTCAGTGAAGAACACAACCGACGCACCAAAACACATGCCCACAAGCACAGCGCTACGGCTAAGCCATGGCATCCAGCAAAGACCGAGATAGGCCATGAAAAGCTGCACTGAAATTCCAGCAGCGAGCGGCGCGAAGCTGGCTCCAAGCATCGGCACAAAGCCACTGATAAAGATAATCAAAGCGAATGTGACAGCCAGAACAATGCGCGCGGAAAGGTGCTGTCCGCTGTGACTCAAATTTGGAAGCAGATAGCGATTAACCACTTCCATCGCAAAAATATTTGCACCCGAAATTGCGAAATAAGCGAAGCCCAACAACAAGCCCGCGAGCAGCATGAGAATAAGCGCCGCACCCGCCATGCCATCAAGATCAGTAAGTTTCTTGAAGAGCGCATGGAAAGCATCTTGTTTGGTGCCGTCCATCTCTGCGGCAAAGAATGGAGCAAGACTCATGAGAAGCCCAGCACCGAGACCAGCCACGATCCAAACTTGTGAGAATGCAAAACCACGACCGGGTTTGGTTGTCAGACCCAAAAAGGAAAAATTCGGACTGATGGCTATGCCCACAGCCGATACGGCAAAAGACAAAATCGCCAAAGCGGTCCACACGCCGCCCTCTGCCGGAGTGCGGCCTAATCCGCCCGTGAATTGAATGACGCCGGGAATAGCATCAACCAAAACACCCTGAGCCACTTTCAGCCCGTCATGGAACAACGCCACATCACCCAAAGCGGTCGTAATGAGGCCACCCAGAAATATCACGAGCAGGCCCATGAGGACGGAGAGCGCAGCGGTAATATAAACGACCGCACGCCAACCACCGAGCGCGGCAAAAATGAAAGTGAAAATGCCGATGTAAAATACCACAGATAATCTGCTGATTGCACCGGCGCTGGCCGATGCCAAAAGACCGGCTGCTTCACTCAGGAAATATGATGCCAGCGGTACAGCGAATAGAAACGCAACGCCAAGCATATAGATGCGGATCGAGGGACTGTCATAATAGCGCGCAAAAACCTCACCGGGAGATTTAGCATCAAGGATCCGTGAAGCAAGCCACAATCTTTTTTGGAAAAGAGCGCCGGCAAGCCCCATGCACACGATCGACAAGAACAGCATATTGGCCTGATAGCCATAGCTTGCGACAAGACGCAGATGATCAAAGGGGCCAAGGCCTGCGATGAGCACACCGGCTGCTGCAAAAATATAAGTCCAGTTTGTAAGTGAGGCGCCAGCATCAAGATGATCTGATCCATTTGTCACACGCCGCGACACCTGCGCAGCCATGTAAAGCGCGTAAGCTGCAGGCAAAACCAGAATGATGGTCAAAAGCCCTTGCATCAGCGCTTCTTCTCCGGACCAAAGCGACGGATAATGTCAAAGCTCTCAAACGCACCGCGAACACCGAGCCACGTGATCATCGTAAAAATCACAGCCGATGTCAGAACCACAAAGCCGAGTGCGATAGGCAAGAACAACGTCATGCGATATTGCGGATAAAAGAAGACGGCCAATCCAAACCACAACAGACAGATTGCGAAAACAGAGAGACCGAGAGCCACCTCTTTCGGTGTGAAGAGCGTCTTGAAAACGATATTGACAAGAACATGGGCAATGAAACCGATGAGCACAGAAGCAAAGCCCAAACTCAAAGCCCATAGATTCCCATGTTCAATGCCGAGCTTCAACAACGTGACCGCCACGAAAGCAAAGCCCAGCCACAACGCCATAACAAGGGCGTGACGGTCCAAGGATTTAATTTCGTGGTCGGTCATATCGCGATCGGTCATGATCTAACCTCGGCTCCAAACGCGCTCAATCATCATCTTTTGACTTTTTGCGCGGTGGAGGCGCGGAGCCGTCTGCCGGCTTTTCGGGTTCCGCAAAATTACGGAATTGCATACCGCCAGCAGCGCCGAGTTGATTGATCGGCAGACCAAGATCCTTCATCAGCCCGTCGACGAACGCCACTTGTGTTCGGTATTTCATCGCCGAATTGACAACACGGTCGGTCATGTTGCCATCGTTGCCACCGCCTTCAATCACGCCGCCTGCACCACCAGAGCGCTCTGACGGGCTATTGATTCCGGGCACGCCATCGACTTGCAGAATCTTGATCGACTCGATGTTTTCCATCGGCTTGACAGTTTCGCGGATGATCTCCGGCAGATTCTTGACGAGGTTTTCGTAGATGGCGCTGCGCCGCGACGCGTCATTACGCGTATTCTCGGCAGCGTTGATGGCGAGAGCCCCTTCCGCTTCCTTCTCGTAACGCACGGCTGCGGCTTTCGCTTCCGCAATCTCGGCCAGCGCACGTTGTTCAGCGGCATCCTTGGCTGCTGCGGCGGCGACCGTGACACGGATGCGTTCACGCTCAGCCTTGGTTTCAGCGTCAAGCACTTCGACGATCTTCGCACGGTTGGCCGTTTCGACTTCGCGCGCCGTATTCACTTGCTCTTCAATTGAGGCGAGCTTGCGCTGCGCTTCTGCGGCTTCGGTCTTGGCGTAAGCCTCTTCAATCGACTTGTTAATAACCGCGATCAGGCGCTCCTTATCGATGATCTCGACTTCTTTGTTACGCTCGATTTCGAATTTCTCGACAAATATGCGCGCAGCAATACGAAGCTCGTCCACCTCGCGATGAGTCGCGATATTGGCATCTTCGATCTTGCGGAACGCCGTTGTCTCGGCAAGCTTGATATTTTGGTTCTTGGTAATCTCGAAGTGAACAATTTCCTCGTCCTTCTTCAAACGCTCAATATCCACATCATAACGCTTGAGAATGGCGGCCTTCTCCTTCTCGGCATTGGCCATCTCGGCGGTCACGCGTACATGTTTGTCCTTCTCAACCGCAAGCGTTTCAATCGTCTTCTCGACTTCGATGCGGCTTGCTTCAACGATCTTCCCGCTTTCAAGCTTGGTCTTGTCGATCGTCGCCATCGCATTGGCTTCAGTGACGGAGATCGCCTCACGAGATTTGATCTCGAATTCTCTGATTTCACGCTCTCTTTCGATGCGCTCCGCATCGATGTCGCGCTTGGAATTGATGCGCGATGTCTCGATCAGCTTTGTCGCGGTAATCGAGCGCTCTTCATTGTCCTTGTTACGATCAATCGACAGAAGACGGATTTCCGTTTCGCTGTTGATGCGCTCGGCGCTCACCAGTTTTTCCTTGGCGATGCGGATGCGTTCGGCTTCCTGCTCGGCTTTAATTCGAGCTTGGCTGATTGAGATCGCGGAGGTGGATTTTTCCTCTTCGATCAAGGCAAGCTGCGCTGCACGACGCGATTCAATATCACGTTGCTGATCGATGCGCGCAAATTCGAGATCACGATCAATTTCGATCGCACGTTGTTCGGTTTCGTAATCCTTCAGTTTGATATCAATGCGCGATTCATTTTCGATGCGGTTGCGCAGTTTGCGGCGCTCTTCGATTTCCTGCGTGAGCTGGGTAAGGCCTTCCGCGTCGAATGCATTCGCCGGATTAAAGACAGAAATGTCTGATTGATTGAGGCTTACCAATGAGGCGTTTTCAAGCTCGAGACCATTTGAAGCCAAAGACGCGGTCACTTGTTCAGCAACACTTTGGATATAGCCTTTGCGATTCTGATGGATTTCATCCATCGTCATCATGGCAGCAGTTGCGGCCATGGCATCCACAAAGCGGCTTTGTACGACTTCCTTCACCCGCTCGGGCGATCCGGTCTGGCCGCCAAAGGTACGAGCCGCAAGAGAAACATTTTCCTCAGTCGGAATCACGCGTACCGAGAAATCTGCCAGAGCATCGATGCGCATTTTATTCTTGGTAATCAGCGATGTTTCACCGGCCCGCCGAATTTGAATCGGGATGGCATTCATATTGACCAAGGTGATGTCGTGAATAATCGGGATCACGAGGGCGCCGCCGCCCATCACGACTTTTTCACCACCTGAGCCGGTTCGGACAAAAGCCTGATCCTTCGACGAATGGCGATAGAGCCAATGCAGCAGGTAGACACCCACCGCGATCAGAATCGTTAGCAGAATGATGATAGCAATTGCGTCTGCTGCGGTAATGTTCATGAGCCTATTCCTTCCCGAACTAGTAACGTTCCTTGCCAGCGACCGCGATATAGATCAGCGACAAGGTAATGAGGTTGACGGCATCCGCTGCCGTATAAAGGATGACGATAGGCGCAAAATGACCTGTTCCAATCACGACATCGACGAAGTGCAGAATTGGAATGATGGCCCAGCCGATCGTCATGATCAGTCTGATCCAGAAATAGCCAAGCTGAACGGGGCGCGTCGCTTTGCGCACGACATCGCTCATCTTACCGAAATACATCTCACCGAGAATATAGAGCCAGAAAGCGATCGAGAGAAGAACGCCAAGCGTTGGATTGAAGATCTGCGCATCGCCGAGATAGCGTGAAAGCGTCATCAGAAAAGCAGCGACCGTTGCGCGCCAAAAGACACCTGGCGGCACACGGTCTGTGACATTGGCGAAGAAATATGCGGCTGCCACAAGCAAGGGATGAACAGCGGCCAATGTTGCGAAACGCGGACCTGCAGAGGCTTGACCCGTTGCAATCCACACCTCGGTCGCACCCAAATAATAGAGACCGGAAAGCCCCATCGCCACCGCGCATAACGCAATAGAGATGCGCCAGCGTTCAGCAGCCCACGACAGGCCGAGAGCCAGTAAGCCCGCAGCTGCAAAGCAGCCCATGGTTGCTGTCGCTAATGCGCTTGATGTGATGTCACTGGTATTGAAGAGCGTTGTAAACATATCCGTTTCCTAGACCTGAGCGCGGATTGATGGTTGACGGCTGTAAAGCGCCACCATCGGTAAAATGAGAATTCCGAAAATGAATTGCTGCCACTCATATTTGAGGCCGATGCCAATCAAGAATGAACTTAGAACCTGCAGCACGAGAACACCGATGACAGTGAATCCATAACCGCCATAGCCACCAGCGAGTGAAGTACCGCCGATCACGACGGCTGCGAGTGTCGTGAAAAGATAGGGATCACCGACGCCGATGAATCCGCCGCCGCTCCACCCGAGAAGCAAGGCGCCGGTCAGCGCCGCACAACCACCGCTGATGATATAGGCCAAAAGCCAATATTTAAGTTCGGATATGCCAACGAGCTTGGCCGAGCGCCGATTGCCGCCGAGAGCATAAACATAACGTCCATAAGCAGAATAACGAAGTGCAATAACGACAATGATCGACAGAGCGATCCATAAAAGAATTGTCGGCGGTACAGCCAGGCCAAAGAATTTACCATTCATTGCCGCGAGATTAGCGAGCCAATCAGGCACTTTGCCAAAAACGTTGCCTGCGAATGCCGAACCAATCGACGTGATGATCTGCACCAAACCCGTCACCGTGAAGCCTGTGCCCAAAGTGATGATCAGCGCTTGGCCCTGCAATTTGTAACTCATAATGCCATTGAGGAAACCGATGCCGCAGCCCAAAACAATCACCGCGACAAAAGCGAACCAAGGCGGGACTCCGAGACCGACGAGATAAAGGAGGAGAATGTTTGCCGCACCAATCAAAAATGGGATCGAAAGATCAAGACCGCCCATCAAAGCCACCATGGTCTGGCCGATACAAGCGATCCCCAAGAAGGAGGCAAAGAGCAGAACAGCACGTATATTTGCCGGTGACAAAAAGCCAACAATCGTAAAGGCGCTGATCACAATGAGCGCCAACAACACGATCAAGCCGATAAATGCGCTACGTCCATGCACAAAGACATTCGAAACTTTGAAGGCAAAGATAAGGATGACTTCGAGAACGAGAAAACCGATCAGATTGTAAATCGAACGGAACGGTGGATAGGCGCCTGTGACGATCAAATAGACGGCGAGGAGCAAAACCATCGCTATGATCAACACGCGATTGTTCCGCCATACCGAGCCAACTCCGACTGCACTCTCGGCACTGTCGGCAGGCTTGTCAGCTTGGAAGCGGCTTTCATAAATCGCCGCGATATAGTTCAAGATCCAGAATAGAACCGCAGCAGAGATGATCGTGTAGAGGATCACTTCTTGTGCAAGCATGCCTTGGCCAAAGCCCACGCCAAAACCAATCGCCGCAATCACAAATGTGATGATGAGGTTAAGTGTGACTAAGGCTGTTGAGCGGGGCACAAAATTCATTTGAGCAAGCCCCCGCTGCTTGGAAGGCTATAGAGCGCAACAACCGCAAGGCCCAGAAACAGCATGCCGGCAACCAATGCGTGGCCAAAGACACCAAAGCGGCGCGCGGACGCTTCAACCACGACGACACGCATCATAATTGTGCCCAAGGTGAAGACAGCAAGCGCCACCATCATCACTTTCTGGAGCGGTGTGGGGACGAAGTCAGCGATTTCAGCGGTCCATGGAGTGGGCAGCAAATCATAATTTGTTGTCGCGACAGGCAAAGCACCTTCGGGCATCGAGATGCCAACCGTCAGCATGATCGCTACAACTACCACGCCCAAAACCATGAAGGCAGAGAATGGCGTAATAAAACTGATATGCCGACCGACAACCGGAACAAGCAATGTTAGCAACAATGACGCGATGAGGATGAGACCATAGCTCATCTGCGTGACAAAGGCCTGCACCGAGCCGAAGTTGAATGTGGCGAGCACATAACCAATCAAAAAGAGATTGATCGCTCCAAGCAATGCACCAAGAACATTGCCCCGTCCGCCTGCGAGCGAAATACCGCCCAGCACAACAGCGGTAACAGCGGTCAGCGATATCGTTGTGCCTTGCGTCGGATCGCCCGAGGCGATGAGTGCGGTATAACAGATGGCAGCAAGTGCCACGAAGATGCCCGAGATGACATGCGCGCCAACGCGCACAAGATTGCCACGAACGCCCGAAGTGAAAGCGGCGCGCTCATCATAGCCCATCATTCTGAGATGCTTGTAGAAAGGCGATAGTGTGAACAACAACCAGCCACCGGTGGCAATAACGAGAAGAAGCAAGATGGGCGAGAAAATCGTGCTACCACTGCCCCAAGTGCTCATCCATTCAGGCGCGGTTCCACCAGGGCGCTGCATGATGACACGATTGATGCCCGACAGCGCAAGGAAGCCCGAGAGCGCCACGATGATCGGTTGCACGCGCACAATAATGATGACGAGTGCGAAAACAACTTGATAGGCAATGCCAATCGCTAGAGCGAGAACGAATACGCCCAAAGGCGACGTCACAAGATCAAGTTCGTTCAGCGAAACGATAATGACATTGATAAAAGCGAGAAGTGGACCGACAGCGAGATCAACCGTGCCACGACCGGCAATAGCAACAGACATCAGCGCATAGGTCGCAAGACACAAGGGTGCAGCCACGGTGATCGCGCTGCCCAAGCCTTCAAGCGTCACAATGGCCGGCCCGCGAATAACCGCGATGCTGAGCAATATGCTGAGCAAGAGAATGGGAATGAGCATATAAGTGCTCTGCGGACTGCGTACCTCAGCCATGGCCCACCCCTTTGTGCACCCCGCCAAAAGTCGTTCCCGCTTTCGCGGGGACGACAAATGTTATGGCGGAGTTCAATTTCAACATGATCACAGATCAATCACGCGGCGACCGCTTGTGGGTGCCGGACGCGCGTTGCCATGTGATCCTAATTGCGTCTGCGAACGATTGCCGTCCGAGAACGACGTTGAAGAGCCTGAACGCCACTCAGGATGATTGAGCGCCAAGATCTTCTTCAGAACCGGTGTCACAACCTGCTTGAACTTGGCAGGATCTTCCGATGTCGGGAAATGGCCACCATCAAAGATGATGCATTCTGAATTCTTCACCTTCTCCGCCGTGCGTTCTGTCATTTCGGGCGTGCAGGCAAAGTCATAAGTGCCCGTGATGAAATAGATCGGCAAGCGACCTGAGAGCTTCGATGTGTGTTCACGGAAATCAGAGTCGACCGAGTAGAAGTAAAGGTCGCCCTTGAAAATGCCGGGACCACCATTCGCGTAAAGCCACCATGTTTCCCAGCGATGTTCATCGGGGCTTTCCGGCGACATCAAGCCAAAGGTGGACGTAGCCACAACTTCGTTACCGTGAATATGCGGATGATGCAACGCATCGATCCACCAACCCGGCGAATAGTCGCACGCTTCGAGCGCGATCAAGGCGCTGAATTCGTTCTCATAGCGCAAGGCCAACTCGAGACAGATATTCCCGCCCATCGACTGGCCCATGATCACGGGCTTCTTCAGATCGAGTGCGTGGCAGAAGGCAACAATGAATTCAGCGTAGAACTTCGTCGTAAGCTTGTATTCATCTTCCATCAAATAGAAATCTTTTGGTGGAAGCGACTTACCATGCCACGGCATGTCGAACGCGATCATTCGAAAATTGTTGTAGTAGTCGGGATCACAAACCTGATGACGGTATTGACGACCATCGGTGCCGGCAGTGTGGAGGCAGACCATCGGAACGCCTTCGCCGCACTCTTCGTAATAGGTGCGATATGTTTTGCCTTGGCACTGAACGTAAACGTAACGACCAACGATTGGATCATGTTGATTCATCGAACTCTCCTTAAGCCTTGCGCATGAGCGAGAGCATATGCGTCAGAGCTCTCAGATTTTGCCAAAATGTCATTGCATTGCCGTCGATGCGCAAGTGACGGTGAAGCGGATGCGCCATGGCCCAGATGTCATTAAACATGGGTGGTGGAACTTGTTGGGCGAATTTGCCCCAAGTGACGCTTGACGCGCGCAAAGCGAATTCAAAGCCGAAGTCATTAGGCGCGAGGCCTTCAGCAATTTTTTGCACTTTGCCTTTGTTGACTTCGATCAGATAGTCGGTGTCATCGATGCCCAACACAAAGCGACCCGAGAAAAAACGACCAATCACAGGCAAGCGGCGGTCTTCGTTCACTTGGCGCGCCCAGCGCTCAACCCACTCAAGGTCAAAGGCCTTGCGGCCACCCATGCGACTCATGATTTCCTCCTGAAAGACATTTCAAAACTCCAATTCATTGTGGCAATCTTTTCTCTTCGAGGCCGCCGTTTTCCTAATGTTTCGGCGGAGTTAATAGCGGATCAAAGCCTGGTTCGACGTCTTCATGATGGACATCACCAACATGATCATCGCTGTCTTTGCGTCCAAACATCGCGTTCAGTAATCCGTGACCGCTGTAGGGTGGCGTGAATTCCGATGAAATCACACCATTGCGGAAGACAATCACGCGTGTGCAAAGATTGAGAAATTCTTCGACTTCTGAGGAGAGAAACACAACCGACTTGCCCTTTGACGCAAAGTCACGAAGATTGCGATAAAGATCAAGCTTGGCGCCGATATCGATACCGCGTGCAGGATCATTGAGGATCAGCACTTCCGGCTTCTCGGCGAAAGCACGCGCGATCAGAACTTTTTGCTGATTGCCGCCCGACAGCGACGTTATGAGATTGTCTTGTGATCCCATCTTCACCGTAAGCTTGTCTGCTTCCCACTCAAAAATCGGCTGCAACTTGCTACGGTTAATAATATTAAGCCAGCCCCCTAAGCTCGAAGCTTGATAAATTGGTATCAGCAAGTTTTCAAAGATGCTGAGATTGGGGAAAATACCTTCCTTCTTACGATCACCGGAAACGTAGGAAACAAGATGTTCTTTCGCAGTGGCGAGATCATGCACCTCTTCTGTGCCAATGCCGTCAAACATGTTGATCTTACCAGAGATTAAGGACTGCACACCCGCAAGACAACATGCAAAATCCGCTTGCCCTTGCCCATCAAGACCTGTGACGCCAACGATCTCGCCGGGATGGAGCGAGAAATTGATTTTGCCGCCATCGTTCCAGACGCGCGCATTGTCGACGCGCATTACAGCGCGGTCACTTTTTCTTTCAGCAACCTGCTGTGTGCTCGCTGTCTTGCCGCGCTCAGTTCCAGCGATCAATTCGAGAATGCGCGCTTCGGTAATTTCTTCTTTCGCCAGCGTACCGACACTAACGCCGTCGCGCAAAACAGTCGCGCGGTCGGCAATGCGCACAAGCTCGGCGATGCGGTGCGTGACGATGAAAATGCTGCAGCCTTTGGCTTTCATCTCGCGCACTTTTTTGAACAGCCTTTCGGTTGAGTCAAAATCAAGTGCCGCGGAGGATTCATCAAGAATGAGAACTTTTGGATCTGTGAGCAACGCCCGCGCAATGGTGATCCATTGCTTGAGAGACAGAGGCAATTCACCAACAGGCGTTGAGACATCAAGATCAAAACCCAGAAGCTCGTGGAGAAGCTTTTCTGCCTTTTCAATTTTGTCTGCGCTTCCGATATTGGCGCTGAACAAATTGTCTGACCCGAGATAGAGATTATCAAGCACCGAGCATTCATCGGCGACCAGGACTTCTTGGTAGACATTGGCGATGCCAAGCGCTTTCGCTTCAACCGGAGTGGAAGCAGATTTGCCGAGAATTGAAACTTGCCCGCTATCGGGTATCAAAACGCCGGACATAACTTTAGCAAGCGTTGATTTGCCTGATCCGTTGCCGCCAACAATTGCATGCACTTCTCCCTCATAGGCACGAAGGTTTGCACCTCCGAGCGCTACGGTGGGTCCGAATGTTTTTCGGACAGCTGAAATTTCGACGGTTGCTACAGCCATGAAAATAACGTGGCCCGCGCACATTAAGTACGCGGGCCCCTTTTCAAATGTTACGGCTTGTAGGTTTCAGGATCTGCAGGACGCAGGAAGAACTGATCGAGATAGGCTTTTGAAGCCCAGGTCTCGACGCCCGGCATGTGCCAGCCATCAGAATCTTCGTTGCAATCTTCCTTCATGATCTTCTTGAGGTCTTCGATGTTGATCGAATAGGGCGAGGTCAGGATCGACGCCACTTTCGGGCCTTGACCCTGAAGCGTGCGCATCATGATGTTCCAAGTCATTTCGAAATCATCACCGGGAGGCCAAGTTTGGATGGCTGCCGAAATGAAATCGGGATTCTTGCGCCAGTAGCAAAGCGCACCCAATTCACCACCGATGGTGATCTTCGGCATCTTGCGGCCCGACTGTTTCAAAGCGCGGATCGCACCCAATTCCGAAGCCGACTGGATTAGAATGCCATCAAGTTCGCCCGGGTTGGTTGCAAGCCACTTCTGAATTTCAGCCTGCGCAACTTGGTCCGTCCACATGCCGGCGATTGAGCCAACAATCTTGATGTCCGGGTATTTCGAGAGCGCTTTCTTCGCGCCACGATCTTGCGCATCCGAAGCTGATGTACCGGGAATGCCTTCAACGATCAAGACGTTGCCTTTAAAGCCAATTTCTTTCGCAAGCCAGTCGCCCATCATGCTGCCCGCGACCGAATAGTTTGACGACGAATTCATTGAATTTTTCGACGTGAGATAACCGACTGCCGAGAACACAGGAATGCCTTTGTTTTTCGCATAATCGACCGTCTGGTTCAGCGCGGTTGGGTTGGAGCAGCACACGATAATGGCGTCGACCCCTTGATCAACAAGTTGGCGCATCTGCTGAATCTGCGTCTTGTCGTCGAGGTTCGACTGCGTAACAATCACTTCCGAAATAAGGCCGAGCTGCTTCCACTTCGGAATGAGCGAGTTCTGCAAACGGTCCATAACACCCGCGCGCCAGGTATTACCCGCATAAGACGAGGCATAACCGATCTTCCAGGGCGGGCCTTTTTTGGCCTTAAAGTCACGATACGCACTAGGACCGAGCGGCTGAGCTGAGTCCATAAATTCCTTGTTATAAAGTTTGTCTTGGATGTCCTTCGGTAACTCATCCACGCCTGCAGCTTTAGCCGCCGGTGAGAATGAGAGTAAGGCAGCCGCTGCAAGAGCGGCCAGACTGGCTTTGAATATATTCACGATTGATTCCTCCTCGAATATGCAGCGGCGTCGATAGGCCACTTCTGCAAAGAACCGTTTTTGGTTCAGCTTAGGAGAGTGTTCGTGATAAGAGGAGCAAAGTAATAGCAAATTGTTATGTCAGGCATATCATTACTGTATACTGACTTACCATATTGATATTAATAGATAAAAATTATTATATCGGGTCAGCGCTCTGTGTACATTGGTTGGGGCT
>Ga0194119_10004218_pt1 | contig 22389 bp, 20 predicted proteins | sample TA2MahC100mmetaG_FD_148620 | JGI IMG/M metagenome (GOLD analysis project Ga0194119, IMG submission 148620) | Freshwater microbial communities from Lake Tanganyika, Tanzania - TA2015018 Mahale Deep Cast 100m | ecosystem: Environmental > Aquatic > Freshwater > Lake | place: Tanzania: Lake...
AGCAACGCGTGCTGCCCGGCGAGCAGGTGCTCAATAGCCTCGGCCTGTCCGGGGCGGAAGGCGGCGAAGCCGAAATGGGTGTGCAGGGTGGCGAGGAGATCGTCAGTCATACTAACCTTAAGCTGGGTTCGTAGTGCGCACTTGTAGTGCGCTTTCCGGCGCTCAAGCGCCCACTACCAGCCGGGTTTGTAGTGCGCACTTGTAGTGCGCTTTCAGGCCCTGCTACATTACTTTACGGTGTGATGTAGCGGGGCAGGCGCTCATGATCCTACCGAAAATTGGCACCGTGAGCCGGCATGGCGGCAACCAAAGACAACAGCGAATTGAGAAAAGAGCGAACTGGAAAGAATTAGTTTGATTCTTAATTCGCTGTTGTCTTCACGTGGCTGCCAGCACCACGTATTGGCGTTGACAGCACAGATGTTGCCTCAAAGCGCTCAAGCCACGATGAATTGCTTTACCTGGTGTATCGGGACCAGTGCCCACTACGGAGCCTGGTCTTTAGTGCGCCGCCTCATGGCGACCGAGATCCGCTCCTGGATGCTTTGGTATTGGCCCAGTATCTCTGGCTGCTCCAGGGCTGCCACAAATTGCTGCAGCCAATCTTCTACGTAAGCCAGGTCGAGACGCCCCTGCTGCTCGATCAGGATGCCCTCGATGTCCTGCCAGTCCTGCACCCGCCCGGCCACCGCCTTTTGGATGACCAGGTCCTCCGGCGAGCAAATCCAGACCGCCAGTCCGTCCAGATCGCCGCGCACGGCGCGGGTGACGATGTTCTCCTCGTAGCCGGGCACGGTCAGCAGGAAATCCACGCTGACCCCCGCCACTTTAGCATCTACGATTAGCGGATTGGCCGGGACCTGCGGGCGGGCGCGTTGCGGGAAGGCCGAGCGGATGGCGGCGCGGGCCGCCGGATAGGCGGTATCGGGCACCAGCACCTTGATGTCCACGTTGTAGGTGGCCCGGGTTTGGCCCCAGTGGGAGACAGCCAGGCCACCGATCACCGCATAGCGGTAGCCGTGCCTCTCCAACAAGGCGATAGCCTTACGTAATGCTGGGCGCAGTTGCTTTTGCACGGCCTCTTCTCCACTCCTCGAAGCGCAGGATGGAGGTATAATATGCCCTCCATTCTTCTGTGACGCGTTGTTGCTCCCACAGGCTTAGCTCTGGCTTGAGCTTCCAGCACAGAGACATCAAATCCTGATACTCCCGCCACTTCTCCGTCGGGGTCTTCTGGCCGGCGGTCAGCAACTGCTCCAGAAATTTGGCCTCGTTCCACGCCCGGTAATGGGCCAGGGCCTCCCGCCAGATAGCTTTGTCCATGCTCATGAGTTCACCCTTCTTTTCAGTAGAGTAGCTCCTCGGCGTAGTGATCCTCGTGCTGGGCCTCCAGGCAGTCCTCACAGAGCAGGACGTCGCGCTGTTGTTCTTCGGAGCAGTCTATGCAGATCCAGGTGGCGACGGTTTTGCGTCCCTCCGCCTGGCAAGACTGGCAATAGCGGTGCCGAGCCCGGCTCTGGCCGACGATGCGCGGGTATTCGGCTCCCGCTTCCGGGGCGACGAAGGCCTCCAGGGTGATCTGGTGCTCAATCCAGTCCCCGAAGTCGTAGACGTATTTCAGCTCATCCCCGGGCTGCAGGGCCAACTCGGCCAGGCGTGTCTCGGCGCCGTCGCCTTCGCCCAGGGGGTCAATCTCTGCCAGGTCCACCTCGCGGAAGCGCCGGCTCTGGCCCCGGCGAATCCGTCGCCAGAAGCCGCCGAGGTGATCGCTGAAATCGTGCTTGAAGGCGTCACGCAGGATGGCGTCGAAATCGGCCAGGGTCTGCTCGCCCTGAATCTCAATCTGCCGCCATAGCCCCGGCCGATGCGCCAGGATAGCTTTGAAGCGGTAGACCTGCTGGGCCTGGGCTGGGATGTAGGTCTCCTCTGGCTGGGCCGCTTCTTCCTCGTCCAGGAATAACAGCTCTTCCATCAGCGAGGGGAATTCCTCGCGGTAGCCGATGTCCAGGCCATCCCACTGCATACGCTTATCCCGGGCGATGACCACCGTCCAGTGGTCGCCGGGATAGCCCCGTGGGTCCGACAGGCGAGCGTAGGCCGTGGGGATGGCTTGATAGACGTAGAGCCGTTCGTGGCGGTCGGCCTCCAGCAGGTCGAAGAGCAGGTTGGCCAGCTCCTGGTTCTGGCGCGCGATCTCTGCCTGGCGACGTTGGCTGGCCGGCTCGTGCTCCAGGCGGAAGCGGCCTTTCTGCCAGTCCTCGATGGTGACCAGGAGGCTGTCGCCGGCCTGGATTTGCTGGGCGCGGAACCAATCGCCCAGGTCTAAGGCGGCGACCTTAAGGGTGGACGGACTAAAGGGAAAGACTTCGGTAGTTTCGCGGGTGACGGCCACAGGGCGGACTGGTAACGGCTGCCCGGCGGCATCCACCAGTTGGGCGTCTTTCAGGGCGATTTGCCGGCGCAGGAAGGGCTCTAAGGCCGGTTGGGCGAGTAAGACCCCGTGCTCTATTTCCGAGCGAGTAAGGCGCAGGCGGAAGCGGACGCCCGGCATGGCCAGGTGCAGCGGAATGATGGTCTGGCGATCCCGGAAGACGATGTCTACGCCGATGTGTCGGCGCAGGTGATCGTGCAGGGCGGCCGCCGGTTTCTTGGCCGTGGAGGGGCGGATGGCCAGGACGCGCTGGGCGAACTCATCCGTAGTGATGGGGGCGTGCAACTGAGCCAAGACCTGCTCCACCGCCTGGCTCAAGGCGATGGGTTTCTCGTCAGTCATGGGTGGGTTCTCCTATCAGAATCTTTGCCAAAGGCATTGGCGGGAGTGCCGCCACAGAAAGACACAGAAACCCACAGAAAAAGCATGTGAACAGGCACGTAAATCCCTATTCTGTGTCCTTCTGTGCGGTTCTGTGGCTACCGGCTCTTTACTCGTACCGATATTCGACCAGGAGCCGCTCCAGCCTGGTCAGCGCCGTGCGCACGGGGCGCAGGTGACGGGCGGCCTCGGCCTCTGCATCCCCCGCGGAGAGCGTGGCCTGGGCCAGGCTGGCGGCGGCGCGCAGCAGGCCGAAGGCGGCGCCCTGCAGTTTGGTATCGGTCTGGCGCATCTTTTCCACCTGGGCCACAATCCCGTCTATGGCTGGTCGCCAGTCCGGGGCGGGCCTGGCCGGGGCTTTGCGGGCCAGGCTGGTGCGAATCTGGGGTTCGCCGCTGGGGCCGGCCAGTTGCTCGATGATGCCTTCGCGCTCTTTCAGGCGGCTGTAGGTCTCGTTCAGGTCGCCCCGGATGCCCCCGCCGAAGAAGATCGAGTAGAAGTTGATGATGCCGTCGTAGATGATGTGCTGGCGGAAGGGGAGCAAGGTAGCCTTCACCAGAACGGGCAGTGGAAAGTTCTGCGTCACCTTTTCGATCGGGTCGAAGAGGCCCAGGACGCCGTAGAGGTGGGTTGGCTCTTGGCCGCTCAGGAAGACGGCGTACGGTTTGAGGTAGCGCAGGATGTAGAAATCGCCCCGGACGCAGTGGCGCCAACTGGCGATGATGGCCAGCTCCTGGGGCGAGAAGCCCGGCGGGTTCTCGGCCACAAATTGCTCCAGCAGGTCGAGGTTATCGTGCAGGGCGTCACGCAGTTGGGCCACCTGCTCAATGGGCGGCTGGCCGATCTCCTCGAAGCTGGCGACCGGAGGCATGATCTTGAGGTGCTGGTTGGCGTAGGCCAGCAGGGACCAGTGCAGCTTGTAGAACAGTTGGGTGTCTTCCGTGGATAAGTTCATAGGATGTTCTCCTGCAGAGTGAGATTGACGGCCACTTAGCCGTGGACAGCTTTTCAGCGGACGGCCGGCGGCGTAGCGGATAAGCGGAGGTGCTGCACACAACTCTCGATGGAGGGTAGAGCGCGGGAGGAGTGCTATTCACTGAACGTTGCCCTCTCACAGCGTCTCGAACAAAGACCTGGCCTGGCGCTCAAAGAATCGCTTCACCTCGTCCCATGACAACTCCACCAGCATTTGGGGCATGGGCTCTGCTTCCGCATCGGTGAAATAGGTCAGCGACTTCACCAGATGGACCAGATTCAGATTGAGGCCGGCATACTTGCGTTGGTACCACTGCAGGGCTTCCGACACGGCAAGGCCAGACCGGGCAATGAAGTACAGGTCTATGAAGTCTCGCCGGGTCCCTCGCCGCGAGATGGCATCCAGCTTCATGGCGGCAATGTCCTCAAGACTGGCCACGGTGATCCCCAATACAGACACCGGCTTGGTGATCAGCGGATAACGGTAGCGGAAAAAGCTGATCCTGATTCCTCCCAGCTCCCCCAGCAAGGTATCCTTGGCCAGCCGTTCCAGGCGAAACTGGCCCAAGTCAGAAAGTTGAGCGGCCAGTTGAGCCGAATCGAAGGGCTCTGGCCCAAAGAAGTCCAGGTCAACGGAGATGCGGTGACCAAGGTGGAGAGCGGCGGCTGTGCCACCGGCCAGATAGAAGGGAGCAGCCAGGCCCGCTTTGGCTAGTAAGGCCAGATTTCGTCTTGTGCCCTTTGGTAAGGCCTGGACAAACATGGGACGCTTTCCTTTCCTAACCCAAAGTAGAGGGCCCAAAAATTGGCACTGAGTGGCGATAGACGACGGCTGCTCCTAAGGACAGCGACGATGTCTTCCCTTGAGAAGTGCTCCAGCATCCAGCGTACGGATGGCAGGTCGCCATATTCCAGCAAGCGTTCCAGGACGTAGGCAGGGTATCTGTCTACGTCCAATTGCGTTGGGTCAATGTCCCAGAAGTAGCGATGAGCATGTGGTGGTAACTGTCTACTCATGAGCCCCTCACTAGCAGTGGACGACCTTTCAGCGGATGGCCGGCGGCGGAGCGGAGAAGGGACTGGGCTACTATCCGCGCTGAGCCGGTTCACGGCGTCTTGACCAGCCGCTCCTCCAGCCGGCGATGCAAGAGAGTGGCTTTATCCACAGAAAGCCGGTCTACTGCACTGAGCAGGCTGGAGAAGGGAAGCTCGATCTGAATCACCGGCTCCGCTTCACGTCCGATGCCCCAGACCTCCAGCGGCGGCTGTTCGCTCGTCAATTGCCTGACGAGTTGGAACAAGTCGCTGTCGTCTTTGACGAGAACGCGCTCGTCCTGATGCTTACTCATGGTCGGTACACCTCCACCAGTCGTTCGAAAACATACCCAGAGCGATGAACTTGGTGTCCATGCATCTTGGTCATGGACGGTTCACTAACCTGGCGAGGCAACTGCCACTTGCAAGGTCCTCAGTGACCGAGCAATGATCTCTTCTTCGCTGGCGTATAGTTTTGTGGCCAGCAGTTGTCGCAAAGCTTCCTGGACATCGGGGCGCAGGAGCACATTGCGAGCAATACGCTCTGCCTGTTGCTCCAACAGCGCCTCAGCCAGGGCGGAGACGTCGCGATCTACGTCCTCTGGGGCTAACAATTCGGCTCTGGGTTCGTGGGCAAGCACACCCATTTTTGAATCACCTCCCATAAGTCTCGGCCACATATTCAATAAGGGCATTACTATAGCGGGTTCCTTGTTGCTGACAGAGTTTGAGCATCTGATGAATGTCGTTTTTGGTCAAAAGCCCATCCAGCCCGGCCCGAGCCAGGACGCCGGGGAAGCCAGTAACTCGCAGGCCGATTTCCTCAGCCACTGCACGAGCGGCCTTCTCATCGAGCAGGACAATTCGGCACCGCAACTCTGGTCGCATAGCGATCACCAACATTTCGGCCTCTGGGAGATGGCTGCTGGGGTCAGGATCACCGGATGTAGGCTGAGCGGCAATGCGGCTGGCCAGTATCTGGGCTTGCCCCGTCTCCGCCTCGTTCAGCCCGGACGCTATGACCACAAAATCTTCGGCGACGAGTGCCTGGAAATCATCGCCGGCTCCGTGCTTCTCGAACTCAGCCAACTGTGCTGGTGCAACGTAGATGCGAACCATGTAGCGTTTGAGCAACTCGACCCCGGCGCACTGGAAGGCTGAGAGAAGAGGGCCGGTATTGGAAGCCGCAGCGATGCGGTCTACGTCTTCAGGTACGGTCATAGGAATGCCTCCGCGTTATACACATGCGGGCCGGTGGCTGATCTCCAGGATGGGGAAGTCAGCTTGGATGGGGCGCTGGCCCTGCACCGCCCGCGGCGCTTCACGGGCTAGGGGGATGGGTTCAGTGGCAGGCAACACACCCTGGCCGCGGATGGCCGGCGGCGGAGCGGAGAAGCGAAAGGTGGCGCCTCTACATCCGCTTCTCCGCTACCTATCCGCTGGCAGCTTCCCCTCCAAGCGCGCCACTGGTGCCTGGGCCTCTTAAATTCCTCTCTATCAGAAGATTAATCACCCCTTAGCTTCTCCGCCACCATGTCGGCTCTTACGGGGGCGAATCTGGGTCATAGTCACTTTCTCTTGTTCGTCATCCACCAAAACGGCTTCACCTCGCCGCTGCAATTTGCGGATGAAGGTCTTGAGCTCACTACCCATGTAGTCCTGGCTTAGTGCATTGATGGCCTGAATATCAGCACTATTAGTCAACTTTTGGCATAGGAGAACATCGCACTGAGTCAACACCTCGCTGTCTATAGCTGAGGGCTGCTGGCTAGCAGCGACCAGAGAGAGTCCTGGTTGTCGTCCCTCCTTGGCCCAACGGATGAGAGCTTCCTTGGCCAACGTGCTTTTGCCGGCGGGCATAAACTGGTGAGCCTCGTCTATAAGCATCCAGACGCGGGGCAATTCACTGATCAGCCCCAACTCCTCTTTGCGGCGGGCGATAGTACGCCGCTTGAAGATGTCTCTCGCCAGCACATCTACTACTAAGTTACGCCGACCACGTGGTCCTGGATCAAGGGTACTCAGGTCCACAATGTTGATCGCCTTTTGATCGAAGATCTCCCAAACCTCTTGATAACGAGTGCTGAACAAATCCCAGTCCTGGGCCATCTCTAGCCGATTGAGCAGTGCCTCTCTGGTACGGTCAGCAGTCAGACCATCGCCCTCAATTTCCTCAATGATGTCTGAAATAAAAAAATGTTCCTTACGCCGTCGGCCCAGGTTTTGCACAGCCCTAAACAGGGCGATGCCCATCGTATCGGCAATGCTGAAATCGAACAACTCACACCAGGCGTCTGGAGAGAGGTCGGCTGGATTGAGTCGGAACTGACGAAACCGGACTCCCAGCGATTCCATCGCTACCACCACTTGCTGTCCGCCGTATAATCGCTCTGGTTCTCCCGGCACTAACAGTAAGATGGGCAATCCCCGGGCTGTGAGCCCCCATTCCCACAAAAGACGATCCTGTTCGTGATTCGGCTGGGCCATTGGGTAATAAATGCCCATAGGGTCCACAATAATGATCAGCACATCGCCAGCTTGGTAAAGTTCCTCGACAACGACCCCCAAGGTGTAAGACTTACCGCTGCCCCGTTTGCCGCACACGAGTACGGCCCGTGAGCGTGAGGCGTCCAAGTATACGAATTCTTCACTTTTGATGTCTCGTCCAATGCTCAACATGATCTATTTACCTCCCACCTGATGAAAGGAACGATGGACTCCTCGAAGGAAATGCCTCCATGTACTCCTTGCTCATTGGCCTGCCATGCCTTCCCTAATTGCGGATAATCCAAGACCCAGTAAGCGCGACCATGCGCTTTGAAACACCGACCTCGGCCTGGCCCGCTCCTACCCTCAGCGTAGCGTGAACCAGATAGAGTGATGTATTCAAAGGCATGGTTGCCATCTTTCCAGAGGATACCATGATCGGCCACAGCGAAAAGAACTGCAGGGCGACCTTTGTGCTGGAGGATATCCAATACGGCCTCCAAATCTCGGCGGATTTGCTGGATAACGGCTTGACGAGGTATAGATGTGCGATGCCCTTCAGCGTATTCGTCCAACGCTGAGCGGACGATCTGAACGTAAGTACCAGCCAAGTCTTGGGCACTCAACCAATCTATCACTTGATCAAATGCGTTTGGCGCAGCAGAGTTGAGTCGCCTGGTGTCACCAATAGTACGGAACAGATGGTTAGTCAATGGCTCATCCTCTCGCTCCCAGTAGGTGAAGCCTATGCGATGGGGCAATCCACAGGCAAAGAGCCGCGCCGCCAAAGGAGGATCGCCAATGATCTTGGGAAAGCCGACACGAGTGACGGTTGGCGGGGCTGCCAGACAGGGCTCAACGCTAGGCCAGTCTCGACAATCGGCATAAGATAGCCCATCGAGCAACACGAGCACAACTGTTTCTGCCCGTTGAGCCTTGGCCACGATATGGTTGGCCACTTGACCCTGGGTGAGCATAGATACGGCGATGAAATCATAGCGGTCAAAGAGGATGTGGTTGAGTTTCGGCGTAAATGGATCGTGTTCTACAGCAACGTTGGGGAAGCGCAACGCATAGCGTGGGTCAGTATCAAAAGATAGGGCGCGATGAGATGGAACAGGTTGCAAGCTATCCAGCAAGGTCGCAAGTTCTTCCAACGTGGCATACACCGTGGCCGGCTCTCGTAGGTAGGCGAGAGAAACCCGGTGCATGGTTTCCACAACCACGGGGGTCTGATTGAGCAACCGGTCTAATGTCGCTATATCCATCTTCGCTCACCCTCGTTTTTGCACCTTGATGCTGACTTGGTTACCTTGGTAAAGCCCCTGCAAGCCAGTCATGATCCCACCCAGGTCTAGCTCATCACCAGCGTTCAGAACCAGTTCAGTCAAGTCGGCTTCACGGCGACCGGCAAGAAGTGACATCATCTTCTGTTCTTCGGGGGTCTGAGGAGGTACAGGCCGCAAGATGAGCCGACCAATAGCTTCGTCTACCTCTGCCGCAGTCTTGCCAATGGAGGCAATGTCTGCTGCCTGTTTATCCAGGTCATTGGCTTGAGCCAGATCAGCCCTCTCCAGCCATTTTTGCACCACTTGCAAATCGGACTGCAATTTGCTGCGTTGTTTTTCTAACGCGGCCAAGACCTGACGCTCTTCGTCGCTCAACTTCTGGAAGTAAATGCGGCGTGCCTTTCGTAGGTCCAGATCGCACGCTCTAATCTGCTCTGCCAGGGCTTCCAGATGACCCATAGCCAGACTTTGCACCTGCTCATATATGTCTTGGTAGGATTGCTCATGCTCCACGGGGCTATATCGCGCAGGGAAGTCGGACCGTTCCACACCCATGGCTTCTAGCCACTGGCGGTAACGCTGTTTCACTTCTCCGAAGGCTTCATGCCCGGCCTTGACCCTGGCATCCCGCTCACGGATAATCTCGTCAAATTGCAGGCGAAAGTGTTCGGCATCTTCGGCCAGGGCATCCGCTCCCTTCTGGGTGAAATTGCGCATGATCTCCCGCACCACTTCGTTGGTCAGGCGGGTTCGCAGATCAGACATGGTGCTTAGCGATTTGTAGAGCAAGTCTGACTCTTTCAGCAACTTGAGCCAGACTATGAATCCCTGTCGTTGCCGATCCAGCAGGTCGGCTCGTTCGTTAAGCCGGCTCAAGCTGCCAGTAGCCCGCGTATACTCCTGATGAAAAGCAGGCAGAGAAGCAGCATCCAGCCCGGCTACAACACGATCATGCAGTTCTTTGAGTTGGCGATGTGCGATGTTCAGATCTCCAGTGAGCCTCTGCCGTTCGCGCCGCATGGCTTCCTGCAGATCTACCAGATGGCGACGAAAATCCAACCCCGCCGGAGGGTCTTCCTCCAACTCGGGTGCCCGGCCAAGCGCCCCGATGCGGACTTGCACCTCTTGTACTCGTTTGGTTAGATCATCTACGAGGGCCTGGCGCTTACGATCCACCAGGGCAGACATATCAGTCTCAACCCTGCCAATTGCGATAGCCAGTTCCTCCAGCGTTTCCTCGTCTAGATCCGGCGAAAAATGATCCCGCAAGGCCTCGACACCATGAACCAACGGATCCTTTTCTCGCTCGACTACTAGACTAGCAGGAAGACCGTAGATTTGAGCATGCAGTGCTTTCAATCGCTGATCCACTTCCTGGGACGATGGCCCGGCTGGCAGACGATAGACAAGCCCGGCCTTATCGTTCTTGCTCACCAGTCCACGACCGATCAGCAACTGCAAAGCCATGCCTGCCTCTTGATCTCGGTAGCCATAAGCGCCTGCCAAAGCGAGAAAGCGCTTGCCGTCCAGGGCCGGGACTTCCCTGTCACCGACTTGGTAACGGACCTGACTTTGAGCTGTCTCGTTCAGTACGGCAACTTCAAGGGGATGGCGTTGGAGTTGCACCTGAGCCTGATCGCCACCCAGGTCGGTATAGCGCATCAGGTCAGCATAGTCAGTCTTCGCCCGGTTCTGGAAGGTGGAATGACTATCTATGCCGAAGAGCAAGGCCAGTTTGCCCTTCTGTCGTTCGGCCAAGGGGATGTCACCGCGTTTTTCCCGCAGAGATAGCTTACTCAAGGCGTTCAGATAGTCGTTGAAAGCGCGTTCACTGATGGCCAGCAGCGGGTGGTAGGTACTCGGTGGCCAGGTGGATTGACAAGCCAGGACGAAAACCTCACGGACAATTTGAGTACCGGTGAAATTGAGTTTCTGGTGGAATGTAGCCTTCAGTCCATCATTGAACAGCACCTTCTCGGAGTAGTTGATCATGCTCTCAACGATCGCGTTGACTGGGCCACGTTCGGCATCCATGATCCGATTGTCCGGCTTCAATCCTTCCCATCGCCCGGCATAATCCACGAAAGCCAGCATTAACTGGGGTGTCAAAAAGTTAGGGTGGATGCTACTTTTGAGGTTGCGCAGGTCCTGGGGCAGGTTGGCGCCCGCTAGAGCGCGATTGCCCAAATTGAGATTGAAGCGAATCCAACGCGGGTTGCCAGCTACGTACTCAATGCGCCCAGAGTCATGGGCAGCCTCGGTTCCTCGTCCTGGCCATAGCACAAAGTCAAACTGAAAGTCGGAGTGGGCATCGGTACGGCGGGGTTCAATGCGCGCCGCATCGGTGGCCACTTGCAGGTCCAAGATACGGCTAGGGTATTGGTCAGAAAAGGTGCCAGTGAGCCGGCCACCGTAAGCTTTGGCAGTGGTCAGACTGGTTTCCCAGTTTCCCCAGGCGTTGCGCCGCTTCTCAAAGATCCGCGGCAGGACGTGAGCGATAAAAGCAACCTGGGCAGCCGCGACCCAGCCAGGATCCTGCTCTTTATAAGCAAGCCAGAAGTCGCGGGCAATACGCTCCACGGCCGTACCCCCGGGAGTGAAGGTCGCTAACTTGCGTAGAGTGTAACCCACCGATTGATAGGTCAGGAGAGGACCGTGGACACCATGCATCTCCGAAAGCTCATAGGCCGCTTCTTTTGCACCATAAGCTTCCAGCATGTCATCCGGGCAGCCATGCTCAGGAAAAGCAGCCCATAGCTTGATAGCCTTGCGGTGAGCCTCGGTGGTGATTTGGTTTTTGAGCACAGAGAGGGCATCCTCCACGGCAAAACGGATAGGATTGCCCTGCATCTCAAAACTGATCTGGCCGGTAAGGAAATCATCTATGAGGGCCAAAGCGGTGTACCTCTCGCCGGTCTTGTCATAGTGGCGAAATGCGCATTGGAAGACGTCTATCACCGTACGGGGGCCTCGCCCCAAGTCTTCGCGGGTAGCGATTTGCCCGGTAGCTGCAAGCACGTGGCGATCCAGCACATCATCTGCTTTGGTGCCAGCCTCATAGATTTCCACATAGCGATCCCATAGTTCGCGCGGGAACTCGGGGCTATAGATGTTGCGCAGATTGATACGAAGCTTATCTTCCTTGAATCGGTCCAGGATATCTAGTCCCGGCTCCTGGAGGATACTCTCGGTGCTATCTGGCATGCAGAAGATCACTCCTAATGGCAAGTTGCCGTGGGCCGCCAGCCACAAGACTACCTCCCGTAGTTTCTGGATAGTGCCCTGCATGTTAGCCGATTTACCGAAGAAATCCTGTAACTCGTCCGCCAAAATCACAAGGCCCTTAAAGCCAGCCCGTTGGGCCAAGCCAGTGCCGTACGCCAGGAACTTCATCAGATTGGCTGGAGTGAGTTCGGGGGTGAAACTCCCATCGGCCAGAGCCTGTTGGAGGACCACGCAGGCATCAGCCTCAGTTACACCAGACTGGGCAGCATAGGTCTTCACCCGCTCTTCAAAGGCGGCACGTCCGTATTGTTCGTACACACTCTGGAGTTCGCCATGCCAATTGCTCCCCACTCGGAATCGAAGCCAGCCGTAGGCGGCGTTCAGTACGTCCTGAAGTGACGAGCAGATGAACGGCGGCACGGCCACCAGACCTGCTTCTTCGCACGCCCGCCAAGTGAAGATCAGCGTGCTGGTCTTACCATAGCCCCAGGGGGCCACCACGGTGCCCTTGGATGTCCGGCCAGCAGTGACCCTCTCTATGAGCCGACGGGCGAAGTTATTGGTATCGCCCAGGGGGATGTGGGTATGATAGTGTTGGTTGTACACGCTCTCCACATCATGAGGCTCGGTAACGAACTGCTCGGCGAAACGGGTGTGGATGACCGGCTTCTTGGCTAGGATTTCGTCGCGAAGACGTTCTATACTCATCGTCCCTCCCTCGCAATCCGCAGTAGCAGGCACCACAAGTTAGGGTACCCTTGTCCGTTGGCTTGATACCCTAACTTTGCCAGATTGTGTTGTGCCGTGGCTATGTCATCATCGGTCAGGTTCAGTTCAGCCCTGAAGACGTAGTCATCAACCGGCGAACGGGTGACCACCACAACTCCCTTGCTCCCTGCCGATTCCAACGTTCCCAACAGCCGCCGGAAGCTGGCCCGATCCGCCTCGGCATTGTCCACGAAGACGACAGGTGCTGCTTTTAGGTCCGCCTGTGGACATCGGGTTGGGTGGCTCACATAAATGACCTTTCCTGTGGTAACCATCGCCCAACCCAGTACTGTCTTGCCCACACCAGCTAAACCGTAGAGATTGACTACTCCTGGATAGGCCAGCCTATCCTCAATGCGTGCTCGGCAGACCTCCTGGCTTGGCGTCAGGGCAAGAGATGTTATATTCGTCTTAATGTTGTTTAGGATACGGATGTAGCGGCTCATGTCAGCCCAAGAAATCTTGGATTTGCGGCTGGTGGGTCAACAAGATGTAACTGCCCCACCCCCCGCTGCTACTTCGTTGCAAGAAAGGATACTGCCCGGTAGCCCACTCCAGGGTTGTCTCAAAGGCGGTCGGTTCCAGCAGGCAGACCTTGCAAATCGTTTCTTGCTTGTCAGCATCCAGCAGCAGGTTGGCCTGGTAATCAACTCTCTCACGGCGGTACAAATAGTCCACGGCTAGGATGAAGATTTCTGGCGGGCAAAAGATGCGACGGGAAAACACGGCTTGAGAACGACCGCCAATCCGGCTATAAGTTATGACGGTAGGATTCAGTACTCGCAGCCAATGCAATATTCCATCTATGCTGCTAGGCCCAAAAGAAACTTGTTTGGTATTGAATTGGAGCATCGCCTGCTCAGATATCTGAGATACGAGTTGCTGGCGGTCTATAGCCGTAGAGCCAGATTCCCATAGCCGGTCGCACACAGTGCGGTAACTCCAAGAGAAACAGTTGTTACCAGGGGCAGTCGGCCCCCAGGCGGTGTAGTGCAAGAAATGCATCACCTCAAGAAAGTCGGATCGCTTCGCTCGCAGTAGGTTATAGAGATCGTGCCCCAACTTCGTAAACAAACTGGTTTTACGTTCCAGTGCCCCCAAGTCTTTTAGTAGTACGATAGGTTCGTAGCGGTTGTTTAAGTCGTAACCTAGCGATTGCGTCCTTTCATAGATACCCTCATAGGACATGGGGGTATTGGCTCCGGCCAATGCCATCAATACCCCCTCCACTCGGGTGGGAGTAGCATCTTGCCGGACGTGAAAAGCCGGCTTGCCAGTGACCATGATGTCAACCTCCTCCATACTTTCGCCGGAAGATGGACTTTCCGACAAGGTTGTTGTTGAATATGCGGCGGATACGGTCTTCCTCGCACTGATTCAGCATATCGATCGCATCTAGCACGCAAGCCAGGTTATGCATTCGTCGCAGCCAATAGCTATCAGCCAGGTCTCGGAAGGACTGGCAGAAAGGACAATCATGCCCCGTGAGATCCTTAAGATACCAGAAGTCGTTTTCTGATATGCTTCGCAACTTTACGCTGCCATTAGTGACGCTGTATGCTCTTACGAAGGGAAAGATTACTTTGCCAAAGTTTGCTGCCTTGTACCAGTTCATGCTGTCGCAAGTGTCTATGGAGAGGTCTCTGAAGGCAAAGAGATCAGGGCCGCTAATCCCAAACAAGTGCACAGCAATACCATATACCTGTGCCCATACGGATATTCTCCTGACCATATCTTCAGATCGAGCAGATAGAAAATTGATGCTATTCAGCGCGCCTGTTGTTGAAAAACTGCCAAATCCAATTCGCCTTACGCCCAATGCGATGTAGTTCTCCACGCACCAATGAACCTGCTCAAGAGCATGCCCCTGAACGACTGGCAAGGCACGAAGTTGCAAATTGGGTGGCATCTCAGCACAAAAGAGCCGCGCGGCAGTAACTGTGTCACGCACCTTGCGCTCCACAGTTGCTGAATCATCTTGAGAGACGGGAACGTGATCTGGTAACACATACCAATCGGCCCACTGGTTGTCAGTATAGTATTTCAACAGCAAACCATATAGTTCATCGTAGGCTATTCGTCCTTGTTGCACGTAATATCCACCGGAGTCAAAGAATATCTCGCTGCCTAACCTTTCCTTCAGTTCTTCACGGATAAGGCGAACTGACATGGGACTGGTAAAGCAAGGTGTTACCAGAACACGCGCAAATGGATTACGCGGATCACCCGATTCATTCCAGAGTTGAAGTATGCGGCGTAATTCATAGGGTCTGACCGTCAGCGGGGTGACAAAGTTGATACTCATTTTATCCCACCCCCGATGGATAGTTCCCATGAGTTCAGTTGTCGCCACTTACCTGGCGCTATGCCGGTCAAAGTGAAGCCGATGGCTTTGTAAAACTGGTTAGCGGGGATGTCGGTCGGGGCCTTCAGACGAACGTAGGTCTTGCCCATAACCGCAGATTCGGCTGCCAGTGCCTGCACCAAAGCCCGGCCAACCCCATTGCCCCTATGGGCCTCGTGCACACAGATCTCGTAGAGTGTGGTTTGTTCATCCAGACGGTGGCGATAGTGCGTGAAGCCAACAATCCCCTCATCAGAGGCCTCGGCCACCAGAACCCATCCCTTCTGGATCCCTGCCAACAAAATCGGACGTAACACGAAACCTATAGCTGTTTTGTTGGCATCGGCCAGGGATTTGATGGCATCCAGGTCGCCCATCTGGGCCTTGCGTATACGTACCCGATCAGGATTCATAGCTGGTTTTCTCCCTGATTTGAGCAATGAATCTGGACACGCTATGCATGGCTTCAAACACTTCCCACTTTGTCCCTTGGCACTTCACTTTGTCTCCTACCTCAAATAGCCGTTGCACTCGATAGACATCAGTAGCAAAGTCCTCTTCGCACCATTCGGCCAGACCATAGGTATTGCTAGGGAAGGTACGGAATTGTTGATTGGTGCTTATCGTGAGGAATACAGACGTTTCATCGTAATAGGGGCGAAATTTGGGCAGTTGGGCCAGGATTTGCTCAAAGGTTAGAGGGTGCCCCGCATCTTCTAGGATGCGTAACAGCGCATCTTCGTAAGAAGGGGCTCGTTCCAATCCCCATTCCCTTAGACCATAAGTTCCCCGTCGGCCAACCCAAACGAAAATATCAGGATGCTGCATGAGCCGTATGTGGGTGGCCCGTGGAGTGATGTGCTGGTCCGGCGGAAGGATAGCATTGACGGCTTCGGCGATTTCCGTGTAGTGGGCTGGCTTGCCCAAGCGTCGTATGGCAAGGATAATGTCATCCTGGTAGTGCCGTCCCCAATTCTCTAATCCATAGCAACCATTATTGCAACAAACAATCTTGTCGTTGATACGGACACATGCCAGAACAAATTCATCGGTCAGTTCGCCGGCATGAACCTGATACCAATCGGTGGATTTGAAACTGTTGAGAAGTTCAGCTTCGGATAGGGGCGCGTGCGCGGAGGCCAGGATACCAACCATTTGCCGGTTGATGGCAGTGATCAGATTGAATGGCAAATCAGCCAGGCCCCATACTGACATCCCCCTAACCTTGGTAAAGATCCCATGAGTATCCAGCAGTAACAAAGCTACGCCTTGCGCATTGATGTTGCCTGCATCAAAGATCGCAGTGAGAGCCTCACCCAACTGTACCTCGGTAGCTAATCCTCCAGTCTGTGCCAAGGTCTCTCGCAGGTATTCGACTAGACGATGAACACCGCGTCGTCGCACTGGGTGGTCGAGACGGCGTATAGCCCTGGCTTCTATCTGCCGTACTCTCTCGCGAGTCAAGCCTAGACGTTCACCTACTTCTTCCAGCGTTTCTGGCTGGCCATTATCCAAACCATACCGCCAATGGAGCACATTGCGATGACACTCGGATAAAGGAGCTAGCCAGTCATTGACCAGCTTTGCAAGCGAGGTCTCTGTCATCTCAGCTTCTCGTTCTGGAGGCTTAGTCTTCTGCTCCATCTGGTCGCTTGCTTTCAACTCTCCATTGACACATGTCTCAATCTGGGGAGAAAGCAAAGGACTCTCGCCAGTACTGCCTTTATTGCTGTCTATATAGATACGCAGCTTGGTGAGCACTTCTACGAGAGACTTTACGCCGAAGTGATGCAGACCAATCAGCTCGGCCAAGGTCAATTGGGATAGTTTTGCTACATTGTCGATCTCAGCCCGCAGCAGACAATTGAAAGACCGTTTAGAAAGAACAAGACTCAGCAAGGAAGGGCCTGGAGTTAAGTTTTCCTGTAGGGGTATTGTCGGTTGTAACCGTACATGCCCACGCGCGTTAATCGCACGAGTTAGGCCAGACCAGTCTTCCTCTGTAAGTCCTGTCAGTCCTTCGATGCTAATAACCTGGCACAAAGGCAAATAGGCAAAAGCTTCTACAGTAACTGTGCCCTTGTTTCGCAGGTCATCGATTACGTCTGTTGGTAGGCAGAGCGACTCAATCAATTCCTTGAAACTGGGCTGAACAGGTGAATAAGAGTCCACTTCTGGCTCTTGCAACGTCTCAGTCAGCATTGCAGACAGGTCAATGCCACATGATGCAAGAAAATCGGTCAGAGCTGACTCGATCTCGGCCCAAGTCTTCGTTCCCGCGCTGCGTACCGCAGATGGTCCCTGCGGCAGAATAGCCAAGAGCTCTCCTATGGTTCCAACACCAGCTCGCCGCAAACAGTTGTAAGCGCGAGCAGAAAGCCCTAATTCATAAAGTGGTAGGCGGGCTATCGAGTCGTCAATAGGCATCATCCCACTCCTGACGTAAACTGAGGCTCACATCGGATGTCGTAAAAGCGGCCGGGTACAAATGCCATGAATATGCTGTCTCATCCCCTCAACCAGCTCCACTCCTCAATGCCGCCGCAGCAGGATCACCGAGGCCACTGAGCAGCATTGAACACACTGTCAGTGTCCTCAGTGTCGTTCAGTGCTTCAGTGATCCCGCCTGGCCGCTGGAGGACGCAGGCGCCCTTGCGCCGCCACGGCCTTTTGTGGTAGAATACACCCGGACGCCCCGGAGCAGCTACGTCTATTTTACCACAAAAGGGGCGTCTTGTATATCCCACTTCAAGGAGCAAAAGCCAGCCCCGGTAGATCGCGTAGGGGCGAGGTGACCTCGCCCTTACAGGGAAAAGCACTCACACATAGGGGTTGAACGCGGCATCTCTGTGCCGTCTGGAAGCCTCGTGGAGACGGCAGGGGGATGCCGCCTTTTTTGGGCTGTACCGCTGCTGGCAAGATTCCGCATGAGTCAAGTTGTAGTCACCATTCACGGCACCGGGCGCACCGCCCAGGACTTTGAGGTGCCACAGATGGAGGCCCTCGCCGCCCATCTGGGAACGATACCGCCGCACCGCCCCGTGTGGTGGGGCGATTTGATTGACGCTGGCGCCAGTGTCTCGCACAGCGGCGAGTGGCTGATTGCCCGCCTCCACGCCCTGGCGCAGAGCTTCGTCGGCCGGCCGGCCAGGTATACCACGCGCCTGGTTTGGCGCCTGGCCGATGGGCTGCACGGTTGGATTGACGGCGTCGCCGGTGTAGTCGCCTACTTTGTCTCCGCCCGCCAGCGCGAGGTGATCCGCGAGCGCCTGCGCGCCGTGCTCGCCGAGCTGACTCGCCACAATCACGAGATCATCCTGATCAGCGAAAGCCTGGGCTGCCTCATCGCCTTCGACGTACTGCGCACCGGGGCGCATCATTACAACGTCGCCGCCTGGTTCACCCTGGGCTGTCCGCTGTGGCTGCTCGTGCGCACGGGACAGCGCCGCGCCGACCTGGGGGCGATCAATCGGCAGACGGTGGGGCAATGGTTCAACCTCTACGCCCCCCGCGACCTGGTCGCCGCGCCGATTGCCCCCGTATTTCCCGCCTACCCCATTCGCGACGAGCGGATTGACGGCGCCCACGGGCGACTGCAGGCGCATCGCTACTGGCAGCACCCGCGCGTCGCCGCCCTGATTGCCCGCGTGCTGCGCGGATAGGCGGCAGATAGCTGATGGCCGATAGCCGATGGCGAATAGCTCACTGCTGGGGTCTGGTCTGCAAGATGAGGCCATTCTTCATGGGAACACTAGGGTGTCCGTCACGTTTTTGCAGAACAGGCCAGCCCATTCGGTCCTTCTAGCACGCCGCAGTTCGTCGCCGGAGTCTCACTTGCCGAGCGAGGTCATTCTGGATGGGAACACTACGGCCTGGAACGCCGTAGCCTGTGGGCTCAGGACCTTAAGCTACGACGTTTCAGGTCGTAGTGCCCTCTAACTCGACAGACGCTCCAATCAGGCGTCATCCGGCGCGAAACTTTGACGGCCACCCGGAACACTACACTCTATTGACGGAAACTTCGTCTTGTGCTATCCTATGGTTGAGGTGATGCAAAGATGAGTCAAGTGATTACCCTATCGGACGTAACCTACCGTGCCCTGGCCGAAGAGGCGCGGCGCTTCCACCAATCGCCCGACGCCCTGGCGGAACGGTATTTGCAGGAACACTTGGAGCGTTGCCTGATCAGGGCACGCTGGCGAAAAGAAATGCAAGCGCTTTTCGCCAGTGTGCAGAGCCGTATCCCTGCCTACCCTCCGGCCGAGATCGAAGCCGACATCACAGCGGCAGCGGCTGAGTGAGCTTTCATTTCTAGCTCTTTACTCCCCAGTCTTCACTTGTCTACTTACTCCTTGTCTCCCCATCCCCTTGCCTACTTGTTTCCTTGTCTACCTGGTGTCCCTCGTCCCTAGCCCCCCCATTATACCACTACTGGCAGTAGTGTCAAGTTTGACTTCCAGGGAAACAGATGCTATAATTCCGAGGCGGGGAATCAGGCAACCCCCACCCTACCCTCCCCCGTCCGACAGGGGAGGGATTTCCTGATTCCCTGATTTCCTGATTCCCTAACCCCCAGGAGGTCCCCTTGTTCGTCATTGGCACCGCCGGCCACGTGGATCACGGCAAGAGCACGCTCATCAAGGCCCTCACCGGCATTGACCCCGATCGCCTGCAGGAAGAGAAAGAGCGGGGCATGACCATTGACCTGGGCTTCGCCTGGCTGCGCCTGCCCAGCGGGCGGGAGGTCAGCATCGTGGACGTGCCCGGCCACGAGCGCTTCATCAAGAACATGCTGGCCGGCGTGGGCGGCATTGACGTCGCCCTGCTGGTGGTGGCTGCCGATGAGGGCCTCATGCCCCAGACGGAGGAGCACCTGGCCATCCTCGACCTGCTGCAGGTCAAGTCCGGCGTGGTGGCCATCACCAAGAAGGATTTGGTGGACGAGGAATGGCTGGCCCTGGTCGAGGAGGAGCTGCGCGAGCGCCTGCAGTCCACCACCCTGCGCCAGGCGCCGCTCCTGGCCGTATCGGCGGTGACCGGCGAGGGGCTGCCGGCGCTGATCGCCAGCCTCGACCATCTGCTGGCCACGACGCCGCCCAAGCGCGACGTCGGTCGCCCGCGCCTGGGCATTGATCGCGCCTTCACCGTGGCCGGCTTCGGCACGGTGGTCACGGGCACGCTGGTGGACGGCAAGCTGTCCCTGGGGCAGGAGGTGGAGATCGTCCGCGTGGGGCGAGAGCAGGCCCCGCCGCTGCGCAGCCGGGTGCGCGGCCTGCAGACGCACAAGCGCAAGGTGGAGACGGCCCTACCCGGCACGCGGGTGGCCGTCAACCTGACGGGGGTGGCCGTGGAAGACCTGCAGCGCGGCGACGTGGTGACCACCCCGGGCTGGCTGGAGACCACGCTGCTCGTGGATGGGCGGCTAAGGCTGCTGGCCAGCCGACCCAAGCCCCTGGCGCACAATAGCGAGGTCTCGTTCCACACGGGGGCAGCGGAGGCGGAGGCGCGGGTGCGGCTTTTAGAGGGTAATACGCTGGCCCCCGGAGCGACCGGCTGGGTGCAGGTGCAGCTCGCCGCCCCGCTGGCCGTGGCCAAGGGCGATTTCTTCATCGTCCGCTCGCCGGTGACCACCCTGGGCGGCGGCCAGATCGTGGACCCGCATCCCCGGCGGCACAAGCGCGGGCAGGCGCGGGTGCTGGCGGCGCTGGAGACACTGGCCAAAGGCTCGCCGGAGGAAATCGTGCTGCAAACCCTGGGCACGGCCCCGCCCATGGAGGTGGCGACCCTCATCGCCCAGACGCACCTGCCCGGCGATCAGGGGCGCGCGGCGCTGGGGCAGCTCATCGCCAGTGGGCAGGCCCTGATTCTGGGCGATGAGGGGCCGTCGTCGCCCAGGGCGTTGGTCGTTTCTGCCGCCGGCTGGCGGGAGCTGGGCGAGCGGGTGGCGACGATCCTGCGTGCCTACCACCAGCAGAACCCGCTGCGCGGCGGCATGCCCAAAGAGGAGTTGAAGAGCCGGTTGGCCCTGCCGGCGCGGGTTTTTAACGAGAGCCTGGCCCGCTGGCTGGCCAGCAGCGTCCTGGCCGAGGAGGGGGCGGCCGTGCGCCTGCCGTCGCACCAGGCGCGCTTCACCCCGGAGCAGCAGCAACGGGTCGAGCGTCTGCTGGCCCGGATGGCCCAATCGCCCTACACCCCGCCGGCGCGGGCGGAGATCGAGCAGGAGCTAGGCGCCGAGGTGCTGGCGGCGCTGCTGGAGCAGGGGAAGCTGTACAAGGTCAGCGAGGAGATTGTTTTCCTGAGAAGCGCCTACGAGGAGATGGTGCGGCGCACGGTGGAGACAATCCGGGCGCGGGGCCGGGTGACCGCCGCTGAGGTGCGCGACCTGTTCAACACCAGCCGCAAGTACGCCATCGCCTTCCTGGAGCACCTGGACGAGGAGCGTATCACCCGCCGCGTCGGCGACGAGCGCGTTTTGCGGTAGGGGCCGGTTGGGGACGCAGATTAACGCGGAGGCACGCTGATTGTTGGAAATCCTTGCGAAGGTTCCGAACCTTCGCAAGGATGAAAATTCGTCCCAGTCCATGAGCGAATGCTTCGCCCCTACAAGCGTTGTTCCAGAACAGCCAGCGTCTCCCGCGCACAGCGCGACCAGGAGAACAGCCTGGCCCGCGCCAGGCCGCGCTGGCGCAAATCCTCTCTTAGCGCAGCGTCTTGTACCAGGCGCTGCATGGCCGCGGCCAGGGCATCGCTGTCCAGCGGGTCCACCAGCAGCCCGGCGTCACCCATCACCTCTGGCAGGCTGGAGATGTTGGCGGCGATCACCGGTGTGCCGCAGGCCATAGCCTCCAGCACCGGCAGGCCAAACCCCTCGTATAATGACGGCAGGACGAAGGCCGTGGCCCCACTGAGCAGCGCCGGCAAATCCTCCTCCGGCACGTAGCCGGGGAACAGCACCTGCCCCTCCAAGCCCAGTTTCCGCGCAGTAGCGAAAATCTCCTCGTATAACCACCCTCGTTTTCCCGCTATGACCAGCGTCCAATTGCCGATTTTCGATTTTCGATTTTCGATTTGGCAATCTCCAATCTCCAATCTCCAATCTCCAATCACCCTGGCCCAGGCTTCGATGAGCCGCACCAGATTCTTGCGCGGCTGTAGCGTGCCCACGTACAGCAGGTAGTCGCCGGGGAGGCCGTATTTGGCGCGCACAGCGGCCAGGCGCGCCGGGTCGGTCACGGGCTGGAACAGCTCGTCTACGCCCAGGGGGACGACGGTGATGCGTTGCGGGTCGGTGCCGTAGAGCTGCACCAGGTCGCGCCGCGTGGCCGCCGAGTCGGCGATGACGTGGCTGGCGGCGCGGGCGTTGTAGCGGGTGGAGATGTCCAGGTAGAGGCGGTCCAGGGGGCGGTGCGCCTGCGGCTCGTGGCGGTAGCCCAGGTCGTGCACCGTGACCACAC
>Ga0194119_10004222_pt1 | contig 22365 bp, 21 predicted proteins | sample TA2MahC100mmetaG_FD_148620 | JGI IMG/M metagenome (GOLD analysis project Ga0194119, IMG submission 148620) | Freshwater microbial communities from Lake Tanganyika, Tanzania - TA2015018 Mahale Deep Cast 100m | ecosystem: Environmental > Aquatic > Freshwater > Lake | place: Tanzania: Lake...
ACGCTGCCGCATCCCGAGGAGCGCCTCGCGCGCTTCCGCCTGCTGGCGTACACCTGCGCGGGCGGATACGACGGCGTGCGCCTGCCCGACGACAGCGGCCGGCCGTACTGGGTGAGCCTCGCCAATCGCCGCAAGCTGATCGGCGCGGGCCTGAAGATGCAGCCCGACGCGGTGCTGGCCATCGGCGATCAGGTGTACTGGGACCTCCGCTTTGGCCGCGCCTCGGGCCGCGGGCCGATGGGTTCGTCGGACTGGGCGCGCCAGACGGCGGGTGAATTTCGCCGGGACATCGCCGCGCTCGGCACGCCCAACGAAGACGTGCTGAAGCGCGCCGCCGGACCGCAGATCGCCGAACTCTACGGCACCATGCTGCAATCGGTGCCCACGTTCTTCATTCAAGACGACCACGACTACTACGAGAACGACGAAGCGATTCCGCCGGGGGCGGCCACGCACGGCGTCTCGCTCCCGCCCGACGATTTCATGCTGCAACTGGCGCGCGGCACACAGGCGCTCTACTTCCCCGAGTTCCTGCCGGACCCCACGCGCCCGGCCGCGCTGGCCGGATCGGGCGAGGCGTACGGCACCATCCGCTTTGGCCGCGCGGCGGAACTGCTGGTGTACGATTGCCGCCGCTACCTCACGCTGACCGGTAACTACGCGGGCTTCATTTCTACGAACGCCGAGGGCTGGCTCACCGGGCGCATGAAGGCGTCGAACGCGGCGCACGTGGTGAACGTGCCGTCGGTCCCCATCGGCTGGAGCGCGGGCAAGTGGGGCGACTGGTACCCGGATCTGCTGAACGACGACGGTACGCTTTCCACCGCGCGCCCGAAGTATATGTGGCAGGCGGGCTGGAAGCTCCAGCATGACCGTTTGCTGCGCGCGGCGTCAGAGATGACGCGCGGCGTGCCGCTGTTTCTCTCTGGCGATTTGCACGCGCTGGCGCACGCGGCCATTGAACAGAACGGCGCGGACGATCTGCGGCGCAACCCCGTGCATACGATGCTCGCCGGGCCTGTGAGCACGGGGCCGCGGGGGTGGCCCAGCGCGGCCCGCGGCACACCGCCGCGCGTGGCCACTGGCCTGGGCGTGCGCGAGACGCTCGCGCCGCTGGAGATGAATGGCGTGTCGATCATGGATTTTCTGCCGGACAAGGTGGACGTGCAGATGCTGCGCTGGAAGATCGGGCGGCCCGAGAGTGAGTTGGACGCGCTGGAGCCGTTCCTGCGATTTACGATGCCGAGGGCGGTGTAGACGTGAGCCCCGTTTCGGACACCGTGCGGTACAGGCTGCCTTCCGGCTCCACCTCGCGCACTTTCTCCAGGTGCCGCCGCGTTTCATCGGGAGGAAGCACGAACGCATCTGGATGCCGTTACGCGCTTATCTGACGCCCCGGCCATTACGCACCTATGGCATGCGCAATTGCTGGGTGTGTTGCGCCAGTTGCCGGCCGCGCGGCGGGAGGTGGATAGACGCGGCCCAGTCGCTCGACCCGGCAAGCCCGAACCCATCCTATTGGCAAAGCCACGCGGCCTGGCCGGGCTTTCAGAGGACAAATGTGATGAAATCCGTCTTGCCGCGCTTCAAGCTTTTCAGAAGGGAGGCCCGGCATCGCTGATCGCGCGGTGGATGCACGAAACAGGCAGCAGGCCGGAGGCGCAGCGCAAGAACCGCTACAACCGGGCGGTGTGGCAGATGTGGAGTGGCCAGCCGCAACAGGCGTTGGACGAACTCGAGGCCGCCGAGGAGGCGCGGCCGTTCAATCTGATCTACGTGGCGGCTGACCCCACCTTCGCGCCGCTTCGCGCCAAACCCGCTTTCTGGCGCTGCTACGGCGCTTGAAGCGACCGTAATTTGCCCGCGTACGCTACACTGAAGGCGGAAATTCGCCGCGTGGCCCTTCGCGTTCTCCTCCTCGCCTGCCTGCTGCCGCTGGCGATATTGTGTGCCCAAACCGCGCAACTGGACGGCAATCAGGCGCTGTTTACGGTGCTGGCCGCGCTCAACGCCTCGTCAGCCAATGGCGGCCCGGACGCCGATTCGCCCTCCAATCATCCCCTGCGCCGCGCCGTCATCGAAGAGGTGTTGCGCCGTAAACCCGCGTCATTGGCTTCGCTCCGCGACTTTTTCCGCCAGTACCGGCAAGACTCGCCTGCCGTCGAACTCCGGCTCTGGGCGTCGTGGGCGCTGCTGGTGGGCGACGCGCCCGAGTTTGCGTTCAAGCTGAAAGACCATCAGCTTCCGCCCGACGTGCTGGGGCTCAAAGATCTCGCGTCGCTTCTCGGCAGCTTCTACAAAGAGGCCGGCATCGCTGGCATGTGGAAACAGTCGCAGCCGGCCTATGAGCAGTTTCAAGCGCGCTATCACGAGCCCGCTTCGCAGGCCGTCACCGCCGTTTCCGCGTATGTGCGCGCGCCGCTGAGCGGGACATTCGGCGGACGGCGTTTTCAGGTGGTGACGGATCTGCTGGGCGCGCCCAACCAGATTTTGTTCCTGCCGTTTTTTGACGAGTACTTCCTGGTGGTGACCCACTCGGCCGAGCCCCACACGAACGACGTGCGCCAGGCGTACCTGCACTATCTCATCGATCCGATGTTTACCAACCAAATGGCGAAGGTAGACGAGAAGAAGGCGCTGGCCGACTACGCCATCAACTCCCCGCTCCCGGATTTCTACAAGAAGGACTTTTTGCTGCTGGCGACGAAATCTATGGTCAAGGCAGTAGAAACGCGCCTTGAACGCGGCGCGTCCCGGAAACAGGCGATGCTCGATCAGGCAATGAAAGAAGGCTACATCCTCGCGGCGCACTTTGCCGAGCAGCTTCCGGTTTATGAGAAGCAAGAGCAGAGCATGAAGCTGTATTTCCCGGAGTTGATCGCGTCGATCAATCTGGCGAGGGAAGAGAAGCGGCTGGAAGGTTTTGAGTTTGCGGTCAAGCGCACTGAGCGACGCGCCAAGCCTGTGGAAGCGCCGCCGCCGCCGGAGCCGAGCGCGATTGAAAAGTCGCTGACCGAGGCGGAGGCATTGTACACGGGCCGCGACCTCGGGAAGGCGCGCGAGGCGTTCGCGGCGATTTTAACAAGCACCGATCAGCGCGAAGCCCACGCTCGGGCTTACTATGGTCTGGGGCGGATTGCGACGCTGAATCGCGACCCGGAGTCCGCCGAACGGTTGTTTACGAAGGCACTGGAGACGGGCGCGCCGCCGCACGAAAAGGCTTGGACGCTCGTGTATCTCGGCCGGCTCGCACAGGCGGCCCGGCAGGAAGAGCAGGCAGCGGGTCGCTACCGCGCCGCGCTCGCGGTAGAGGGTGGGTCGGCCAAGGCAAAAGAAGCGGCCGTGCAGGCATTGAAAGCCATGCCGGAAAAAGCAAAATAGGAGTTGGGAACCGAGATGAAGAAGGCTCTGTGGATGATGGCCGTCGCGGCTGTGCTGGCGGTCTCCGGCTTGTGGGCGCAGCCGAAACCGAAATCGCAAAAGGAAATGGATGCGCTGATGGCCATCCAGAACGCGCAGGGTCCGGACGCACAGATTGCGGCCGTGGAAAATCTGCTCACCAAGTTCGCCGACACCGAATTCAAGGTAACGGCGCTGCAGATGGCCACGCAGTCCGCGCAGCAGAAGGGCGATCTCGGGCTCATGACCGGCTACGCCGAACGGACGCTGAAAGCCGATCCGAAGAACTACATCGTCATGCTGATGCTGGCGCAAGCCACCGTCCAGCAGACGCGCGAGTTCGATCTCGACAAAGACGAGAAGCTGAAGAACTCCGAGAAGATGGTGAACGAGGCGCTGGAGATTCTGAAGGCCGCTCCGAAGTTCCGCCCCGACCTGACTGACGAACAATGGGCGGGCGCGAAGAAAGACTTCGAAGCGCAGGGCCTTGAAACGCTGGGCATGACCGCGATGGTGCGCAAGAACTATCCGGAAGCCGTCAACCAGTTCAAGAAAGCCGTGGAGGTGCAAGGCTCGCCTGACCCGGCCACCAAGGTGCATCTGGCCAGGGCCTACAACGCAGCGGCCAACTATGACGCCGCGACCCTCACGCTCGATGCCGTATTGGCCACGCCGGATCTGCACCCGTCGATCCGCACCGTGGCGGGGCAGGAGAAGCTGAAGGCCGCGCAGGCCAAGGCCGCCAAGAAGTAGCGGTTCACCGGGTCAGCCATAGAAGAAGAAGCAACAGGAACCGGCAATACAGACGATGGAGGGGTTGTCGAAGCTCGAAGCAGCGATCGGTTATCGCTTTGAGAACCCCGAGCTTTTGACTCGTGCGCTGACGCACAAGTCGCACGCGTTTGAGACCTCCAGCCAGCAGCCAGAGCGTCTGCCCGATAACGAGCAACTGGAGTTTCTGGGCGACTCCATCCTGGGCTTCCTCATCAGCGAAATGCTGGTGCAGCGCTTTCCGGACTACGTCGAAGGGCAACTCTCCAAACTCAAAGCCTATCTGGTGAGCGCCACGCATTTGCACAGCGTGGCCGTGGCGATTGAACTCGGCGAGTATCTCTATCTGGGACGCGGCGAGGAGATGAGCGGCGGGCGTTCAAAACGCGCGCTGCTCGCCGACGGCGTCGAGGCGCTCATCGCCGCGATCTATACAGATAGCGGCATGGATCCGGTGCGGCAGTTTGTCACCGGGCACGTGGTGGGCTCTTTTGACGAACAGCGTAACAGCGAAGAAGGCGTGGGTGTCGACTTCAAGTCCGCCCTGCAGGAAGCGGCGCTCTCGCGTGGACTGCCCATGCCGCGGTATCTGCTGGTGCGCGAGACGGGGCCTGAGCACAGCAAGATGTTCACCGTCGAAGCGCGCGTGGGACCGGCCTACGCCGAGCGCGCCGAGGGCACCAGCAAGAAGACGGCGGGCCAGCGCGCCGCGCGTCAGGTGCTGGAGAGCATGACGCAAACGGCGGCAGCAAGCTCGAATGGCGACGGCGAGGAAAGCGGCTATTTGGGCGTCAACGGCGGCGCGGTGGATCCGCCCAAGCCCGCGTAGGCATCCTTCACTTTCACCACCTTGCCGTTGCTGAAGGTGACAAAGGAAATCTTTCCCGGCGGCTCGCCGTAAATCCAGTCTTCAAACTCCGTGCCGTCTTTGGTCTCGCGTTGTTTGTGGCGCGGGCGGCCCATGGCCATCAGCACCTGATCGCGGTCCATTCCTTCGATTGCGCGCTTTTCCTTGATCGCCGCTTGCATGAGAGGCGGGAGCGAGTCGAGGTAGTTTTCCGTGACGGACTTCTTCTCGAAGTCCAGAATCGGCGCCAGCAGCTTCTTGTACTCCTTCACTTCGAGCGCCGGGACGCCGCCGTCGAACTCGAGTGCGATCACGGTGCCCGCCGTCGGCGCGCTACCTTGCCCCACCGGCGCGGTGCGCTGCCCCATGCCCACCTGAATGCGCTCGTGCCATTTGGGACCGGAGCGGAAGCCGCCATTCAGTTCGAGCTCGATATTGTCGCTGTTGATCTCCACACGCGTCACCTGCACGGTGTCGCCCACGCGCGCGGCCGGGCCATTCTCGCGGCCCGTCTCCACCCACTTGGTTTTGTCCCAGGTGCCTTTGCTGTTGAACGCGAGCGGACGCTTGGCTTTCGGAATGGCAACCTTGGCGGTGGCGTACTCGGCTTGCAGTCCGCGGATGATCTCCAGGCGGTCTTCCGGCGCGAGCTTGCGCCCGGCTCCGTGCAGAGTAAACGCGGCCGCGGTGGCCAGCGCCAGATACTTGGTTGTCATCCCGCACTCTCCTTTCGATCGTCGCCACCGCGCAACAGCGCCAGCTCCTGCTTCGGCAGCGGCGCGCGCATCAAAGCCGCGCCCAGCAACGCCACGGCGATGGTGCAGAACAAGCCGCCTTCCGGGCCATAGTCGCCGCCGGACCAGACGCGGCCCACGCGCCAATCGAGTACATGCCCGGACACCCTCATTGTAAATCCCGAGACGTTGACGCCGAGCACAGGCAGAATCCAGTTCCAGCCAAAATGCAATCCGATGGGCATCCACAAACTGCCTGTGCGCAAGAGCGTCGCGCCCAGCACCACGCCCCAGAGGAACGTATTGAACAGCCCCAGCCAGTCTGAGCCGCTGTTATCCATGTGCGCGGCGGCAAACAGCACGCTCATCGGCATCACGGTGGCAATGGGGCCGAGCACCGGCACCAGCACTTGCAGACCGTAACCGCGAAACAGCATCTCCTCGCCGACCGCGCCGAACAGCAGCATGGCCGTCAAGAAGATAAACCCGCCGAGCGACACGCCGGACTCGCCGGCCGGCACGGGCTTCCACGAGGCGAGCCCGGCGAGCGCGGGGAGCAGTACGGCGGCGAGGCCCGTGCCCATGCCCGCAGCGACGCCGAGCGCGAGGGACCGCGCCGAGGCCGAGTTCCAATGCAGGCCGATATCAGGTAGCGTGCCGCGCTCATAGATACGGATGGCGAGCGCGTTGGCCGTGGCCGCGCCGGCAAACGCGCCGATGACGGAGGCGAGCAGGAGGCCGAAGGAACTGTACAGGAGCCCGGCGAGGATGGTGAGCGTGCCGTAGGCGAACAGCAGGAAGAGCGCCACGCGGGGGAGGAGGGAGCCGATCGTGCGGTCGCCGCCCGCGGCGGCAGCGAGGGCCGGCGGGGGCTCGACGCTTGTCGGCTCGGGGGACGGCGGCATTCACCCGTTATGATAGCGGGGCGCCGCCGTGAAGGCGCCCCCGGTGAACGATAATGAATACTGGTGTCCAGACCCCGCATCCGTTCCACAACCATTCTCTGCGTGCGCCGTAACGGCAAAGTTGTCATGGCTGGCGATGGCCAGGTGACCATGGGCTCGGAGGTCTTGAAGGGCTCCGCCAACAAGCTCCGCCGCCTCTACAAGGAGCGCATTCTCGCTGGATTTGCCGGCTCCACGGCCGACGCGTTTGCGCTGTTCAGCCGCTTTGAAGCCAAGCTTGAACAACACAACGGCAATCTGGCGCGAAGCGCGGTGGAGATGGCCAAGGACTGGCGCACCGACAAAGTGCTGCGGAATCTGGACGCGCTGCTGTTGGTGGCCGATCTCGGCAACACCTACCTGCTGAGCGGCACGGGCGACGTGATTGAGCCCGACGAAGCGGTGGCGGCGATTGGCTCCGGCGGCGCATTTGCCAAGTCTTCGGCGACGGCGCTGATTGAGAATACCGAACTCAGCGCGCGCGAGATCGTGGAGAAGTCGATGGCCATCGCCGCGCGCATCTGCATCTATACGAATCTGAACATCCGCTACGAGGAGCTGGGCTAAACATGGTTATCTACCTGCCCTCGCAGGCCGACACCGACGCGCCGCTGCTCGATGAGTTGACGCCGCGCGAAATCGTCGCTGAACTCGATAAACACGTCATCGGCCAGGCCGATGCCAAGCGCGCCGTGGCCGTGGCGCTCCGCAACCGCATCCGCCGCCAGAAGCTCGATCCGGAGATGGCCGAGGAGGTCATGCCGAAGAATATTCTGATGATCGGGCCCACGGGCGTCGGCAAGACCGAACTCGCGCGGCGTCTGGCGCGGCTAGCCAATTCGCCGTTTCTTAAAGTGGAAGCAAGCAAGTTCACCGAAGTGGGCTATGTGGGGCGCGACGTCGAGTCGATGATTCGCGATCTCGTCGAAATTTCAATCGACATGGTGCGCGAGGAAAAGCTGGATGAAGTGGCCGAGCGCGCCGAGCGCAACGCCGAAGAGCGGCTGCTTGACCTGCTGATGCCCGCCCCGCCGCCGGCGCCGCCAGCCGAGGGTCTGCTGCCGGCCGTTGCTGAGAGCCCCGAGGCCGCCGACAAAGCGCGCGACAAACTGCGCGAACGGCTCCGCTCCGGCAAACTCGATGACCGGCTGGTGGAGATCGACGTGAAAGAGCGTGGTCCCATGATGGAGTTCGGCCCGGCCATGCCGGGCATGGAAGAAATGGACATGGGCAGCCTCAAGGATTTTATCCCCGCTCTGATGGGCGGACGCTCGCGCAAACGCAAGATGCGCGTGAGCGAAGCGATGGAGTATCTGATTCAGGAAGAAGAACAGAAACTCGTCGACATGGACCATGTGACGCGGATCGCCACCGATCGCGTGGAGCGCAACGGCATCATCTTCCTGGATGAAGTGGACAAGATCGCCGGGCGCGAAGGTGGCCACGGCCCCGACGTGAGCCGCGAGGGTGTGCAGCGCGACATTCTGCCGATTGTGGAAGGCACCACGGTGAACACCCGCTACGGCTTTGTGCGCACCGATCATATTCTGTTTATCGCGGCCGGGGCGTTTCACGTAGCCAAGCCGAGCGACCTGATTCCCGAGTTGCAGGGGCGCTTTCCGATTCGCGTGGAGCTTAAGTCTCTTACCGAGGCCGACTTCATTCGCGTACTGAAAGAGCCGAAAAACGCGCTGGTGAAGCAGTACACGGCGCTGCTGGAAACCGAGGGCATCAAGCTCGTCTTTACCGAAGATGCGCTGGAGGAAGTGGCGCGGATCGCGGCCGAAGTGAACCGTTCGATGGAGAACATCGGCGCCCGGCGTCTCCACACCATCATGGAGAGGGTGCTCGAAGACATTTCCTTCAACGGCCCGGACATCAAGAAAAAGAACATCAAGATTGACTCGGCCTATGTGCGCAAGCAACTGGAGGACGTACTGCGCGATCAGGATCTGAGCCGTTACATTCTGTAGTCGCCTCCGATGCGTGCGTTGTTGACCGTACTCCCCGTGGTTTGGCTGAGCGGATGCGCCTATGTGGGCGAACCGCTGCCACCGGCGTTGAATGTGCCACGCGCGCCTACGGAGTTGACTGCCGAGCAGGTGGGCACACGGCTCACCGCGCGCTTCCGGCTGCCCGTGGAGACCACCGAAGCCCTCCCCGTGGACGTGAAGACGCTGGACGTGCGCGCGGGAGCGGCGGACTCGCCCGGCGCCGCGCCGCCCGTTGAGCCCGTGCGCCGCATCAATGGCGGATTGGCGCAGGCGGATCTGACGTTGCCCGCCGATTGGACGGGCCGCGAGATTCTGGTGGCCGCGCGCGTGGCGTCGCGGCAGGGGAAGTGGTCAGCGTGGTCTGACACCACTCGCTTCAAGGTGGCTGCGCCGCTCCCGCCGGTGGCCGAGTTGCGCCACCAGGCGACGGGCCAGGGCGTGAGGCTGCAGTGGAAGGCGTCCGGGCGCACAGGCGTGGAGATCCGCATCGAGCGGCGCTGGGAAGCTCGCGGCGGCGAGGCGCTGTGGGACGAAGCCGCGGTGGTAAACGACGCGGCAGGCGAATGGACCGACTCCCCGGCCCGCTTCGGCGAAGCACGGCGCTATCGCGTGGAGCCGCGCGTGAGTGCCGCCGTACGCGGCGCGCCGGTGGAGACGGACGCCATTGCACCGGAAGACCGCTTCGCGCCGGCCGTGCCCGCAGGCCTGCTGGCGGTTACGGGTTTGGGCTCGATTGAGCTCACCTGGGACCGCCCGGCCGACGCGGACCTCGCCGGCTTCAGCGTGTATCGCGCATCGGGGGCCGAGGGCGGCGACTGGAAGGCGCTGGGCGCGCGCGTGGCGGCAGCGAGTTTCAGTGACCGAACCGTGGAAAAGGGCGCGGTTTACCGCTATGCGGTGACGTCCATCGATCTGAAGGGTAACGAAAGCGCGCGTACCGAACCGGTGACGGCGGCGGCGCCGAATTGAACTCGCGCGCGCCCCGTTTCGCGGCGCACTGAGCGCGCGCGCAAACGCCCTCAAGGGGCGTTGTAACGCCAAAAATTTTATTCCCCCCCCCCTTTTTTCCTGCACTTACATTTTCCACTGGTACACTTTGCACGGCCCGGATACAACTTGAAGACGGGCGACATCCCCCTTATGAGGGCCACCGTAAAGAACCAGACACCATGTCCAATCTGCCGGCACCTTGAAAGAAGCACCATCGACCATGCCATCTCTGAAGGAAGATCTGATACATACCTTGCTAAGCACTTCGCCATCCCCGCCAGATCGCTCCGGCGTCATCGCGACCGGTGCCCCCAGCCCGCCGCAACCGCCGGGCAACCACCGCCGCAATCTGGCGCAGCCGGTCCGCCCAGCGACCTCGAGCGCATCCACCGTCTGCGGGAGCGCGCTCTTGAAATCGCCATGCAAGCCTATGCCGACGACAAGCGGTGGCGCACGGCACTAGCTGCCATGACGGCGCTCAGTCGCCTGGCCTCGGAAGCCGCGCGGATGTCGGCCCCTCCGCCTGCGCCGCGCGGCAAGCCAGCGCCGGAGCCAGTGCCCGTCAAGCTTGCCGACGCCGAAGAGTGGCAGGATCTCAAGCGCCGCATTCTCCGGGTGCTGGACCGTTATCCCGGCGCCCGCAAAGCCCTGGCCCAGGAGTTGAGCGATGCAGCTTGATCTGTTGAATGCCGTCGATCCGGCCGGTTGGGTCCGGCGGCGGCTCAAGTTTGACCCCGATCCGCACCAGGAGGCCATCCTCACCTCCACGCACAAGCGCATCCTTCTCAACTGCTCCCGCCAGTGGGGCAAAAGCACGGTGACGGCCGCCAAAGCCGTTCACCGTGCGCGCAAGTATCCCGGCCAACTCATCGTGGCGATGGGCCCGTCCGGGCGTCAAACCGGCGAACTGATCCGCAAGATGGAAGACTTCCTGCGCCGGTGCGGCGTGAAGCCGCGCAACGACGGCAGCAACGAAATTTCGATCGAACTCGATAACCGCTCGCGCATTGTCGGCCTGCCGGGCGGCGAAGGCAACATCCGCGGCTTTTCTTCGGTGAACCTGCTCATCGTTGACGAAGCCGCGCGCGTGCCCGATGAAAGCTATCGCGCCGCCCGCCCGATGATGGCCGTGGCCAACGGCGACCTGCTGTTGCTGTCCACGCCTCTCGGCAAGCGCGGCTTCTTCTACGACGAATGGACCGGGCCCGCCGGCTGGCTCCGTCTCCAGGTGCGTGGCGAGGACTGCCCGCGCATTCCCCGCGATTTTCTTGCTGACGAGCACAGCAGCCTGGGCGATTTTTGGTATCGCCAGGAGTACTGCTGCGAATTCGTCGACAACGAGACCCAACTGTTCAGCCGCGACATCATCCAGTGCTCGCTCGACAAGGACATCGAGCCGCTGTTCTAACCCCGGAGGTTTCTGAAACCGCATGCAACCGAGTCACTTTTTTCTGGGCGTTGACCTGGGCCAGCGCCAGGATCCCACTGCCATGGCCGCAGTCGAGCGGATCGTCTACACGGGTACGTCGGTCGACGCGGCTACGTTTCAGCCGCTTACCGAGGTGATATACCGCGTCCGCGGCCTGCGCCGTCTCAAACTCGGAACTCCCTATACAGAGGTGGCAGGCGAAGTGGGAGCGCTGGCGCGCACGGTGGCCGCGCAGGGTCCAACTACTTTGATTGTGGACGCTACGGGCGCGGGCGCGCCGGTGGTGGATCTGCTTCCGCCAGGAACTCGCCAATACGTCTATTCCGCTGGTGCCGGTCGTGTTCACCTCCGGCGACACGCCGCGCTCAGACGGCGGTATCTTCCGGATCCCAAAGAAAGACCTGATTCACGGCCTCGTGGTTTTGTTCGAGGAAGGCAAGCTGCGGCTCATCGACGATCACCCGGAGGCCCGCGCGCTCGTGTCCGAGTTGGGGAACATGCGAATCAAGGTCACCAGCGAAACGCAGGCGGGCTACGAGGCGTGGCGCCAGAACCAGCATGACGACCTCGTGTTTGCCCTGGCCCTCGCTGTCTGGCGGACCCGAGCCTCGGCGCCGCGTCCACGGCAACGCGCGCCGCAGCAACCCCTGGTGCTCTGGTAGTGGAATGCGCCGTCTCGTTATGAAGTCACGGGCCGCCCAGGCCGATAGAAACAGCAGGGAGCCGCTGCTGGCGGCCCTTTGCAACGATCATGGCCCCTACCACCCCGCACTTCGTCATGAACGGCCTCGCGATTCTCGTTTCCCTTCGCACGCTCATCTGGTGTGCCTGGCTCATCCGCCGGCTCAATCTATCTCCAGACCGGCTCTTGGTGGGCGTGGTAGGCTTGCACGCCTTCCTGCATGTGTTCAAGTTAGCGCGCGACACCCGGATCTGGCCGCTGCCGATGCCCGCACTGATGGAACCGCTCCACGGGCTCCTTACCTCGTTGCTGTTTTTGACGGCGGTCTTCCTGCTGGGAGCGTACCGGCTGCGTCGCCGCCGCGTGGAATGGCGCCTTCGTCTGGCCGAAGCCGCCGAAGCGGCTCCCGCGCCCCCACCGTCCGTGGCTGTCGCCGCCGTCGCGCGCAATTAGCCGCCGTTTGACCCCTTGTCCTGGCCGTTTGGTTATTGCCGTTTGACGCCTAGATTCCCGTTTCGCTAAACTTTGAGGCTGGGTGGACGTTTGCGCGTCTACGGTCTTCAATCTACACGACCCCCGCACTTCGGGTACCTTTCGGGGGGGGGCTTTCCCCACGTGTGGTCCTCGCGAAACGGGGCATTCTTTAGAGGAGCAAAAGTTGGCAGCTGAAGGTATGCGACACATATTCACGTCCGAGTCGGTGACCGAAGGTCACCCGGACAAAATCGCCGATCAAGTCTCGGACGCAATCCTGGACGCCGTGCTCAAGCAAGACCCGCGCAGCCGCGTGGCCTGCGAAACGTTGGTCACCACCGGTCTTTGCATGGTAGCCGGCGAAATTACTACCAAGGCTGTTGTCGACTTCAAGTCGCTCGTCCGGAAAGTTATCTGCGAGATCGGCTACGACAACGCAGAATACGGCTTTGACGGTAAGACCTGCGGCATTATCGACTCGATTCAAACGCAATCGCCGGACATCGCCATGGGCGTGGATACCGGTGGCGCCGGCGATCAGGGTCTGATGTTCGGCTATGCCTGCAACGAAACCAAGGAACTCATGCCGCTGCCCATCACGCTGGCCCACCAGCTCACCAAGCAGCTCAGCGTGATGCGCAAGAACGGCAAGATGCCGTATCTGCGCGCCGACGGCAAGTCGCAGGTCAGCGTTGAGTATGAGAACGGCAAGCCCAAGCGCATCGATGCCATCGTCGTCTCCACCCAGCACGCCGAGATGCCGATCGAAAAGCTCCGCAAGGCCGTCAAGCAGTTGGTGATCGATCCCATCGTTCCGAAGAACATGGTGGACAAGAACACCAAGTATCACATCAATCCCACTGGCCGCTTCGTCATCGGCGGTCCCCACGGCGATACCGGCCTGACCGGCCGCAAGATCATCGTCGACACCTACGGCGGCATGGGCCGTCACGGCGGCGGCGCCTTCTCCGGCAAGGACCCGACGAAGGTTGACCGTTCGGCCTGCTACATGGCCCGCTACGTTGCCAAGAACATCGTGGCCGCCAAGCTGGCTGACCGGTGCGAAGTGCAGTTGGCCTACGCCATCGGCGTGGCCGAGCCCGTCTCCGTCCTCGTCGACACCTTCGGCGCCGGCAAAGTGGCTGATGCCAAAATCGCTGAACTCGTCCGCAAGCACTTCAAGCTCACGCCCAAGGACATGATCGAAACGCTGAAACTGCGCCGCCCGGTCTACCAGATCACCGCCGCCTTCGGGCACTTCGGCCGCTCGGAAAAGTCGTTTACCTGGGAAGCCACGGACAAGGCCGCTGCGCTCAAGCGCGACGCCGGCGTCTAACGCTCGTTCTGCTGTTACGCCGCCCGGAGCACCCGCCGACTCGGCCGGAGTGCCCCGGGCGGCATTGTATTAAGCTCATAGGTGATCCAACGTGGCTGACTGCAAAAGAACTCTAGAACTGACCATTCCCCTCGCCGAGGTCGAGGCCGAAACCGCCAAGGTGGTGGAGGACATCCGCAAGAAAGCGCGCATGCCCGGATTCCGGCCCGGCAAGGTACCCGTGGCGATCGTCCAATCGCGTTTTCAGGGCGACATTCGCCAGCAGGTTGTCGAGAACCTCGTGCCCCGCGCCTTTCGGGCCGAGGCCGACCGGCTGCAGGCCAAAGTCGTGGGTACGCCCAACATCGCGGACATCAAGCTGGAGCCGAACGAGCCGCTTTGGTTCAAGGCTGAATACGAAGTGCAGCCCGAGTTTGAACTCGGCGAGTACCGCGGTTTATCCGTTCCCTACGACGCTCCGCAGGTTTCTGAGGAAGACATTGACAAGCGCCTCGACGCGATGCGCGAACAGAAAGCGCAATACGTCAACATCGATCCGCGCCCGGTGGAAGACGGCGACTACGCCGTGGTAAGCCTCACCAGCACCGCAGGCGTCGAAGGCGAGCCCGTGCATGCGCATGAGTTGATCCTCCACATTGGCGACGCAGACACCATGCCCGAGTTCAGCGAAGCGTTACGCGGCGCCGAGCCCGGCGTCACCAAGAGCGTGCAGGTGAACTACCCGGAAAATTACGCGAGTGAGCGCCTGGCGGGCCGCAACGTCACCTTCGATGTCGCGCTCAAGGGCCTGCGCAAGAAAGACCTGCCCGAAGCCAACGACGATTTTGCGCAGGACATGGGCGACTTCAAGACCATCGGCGAGTACCGCGAAGAGCTCCGCCGCCAGCTTCAACGCGAAGCCGAAGCAGAGGCCAAGCAAGCCGCCGAGCGCAAGCTCATGGACGCGCTCGTCGAGGCGCATGATTTCCCCGTACCTGAGGCGTACGTGGACCGCCAGATCGAAGCGCAGCTTGCTCCGCGCTTCCGCGAACTCGAAGCCCGCGGCATCGATCCCCGCTCGCTCAAGATCGATTGGGAAGAGATCCGCAAGTCCGGCGCCGAAAGCGCCGCCAAGGATGTGCGGGCCTCGTTGATCCTCGATAAGATCGCCGAGCGCGAAGGCATCGAGACGCTCAACGACGAAGTAGACCGCGAGCTCCACCGCGCCTCGCGCCAAAGACGCGAGGCCCCGGCCGCGCTCCGCATGCGCTGGGAGAAAGACGGCACGCTCGGCCGCATTGCCGCGCGCATCCGTACAGAAAAGACCCTCAACTTCCTGTTCGAGCAGTCGCGCAAGGTCGCCTCGGCGTAGCCGCGCGCGCTGGCGTTGTCGTGTTTCCTCCGGCGCTGGTGCTCTTTCTGTTGGCCTGCGCCGGGGGGGGGTGTATCTTGCGATCTCGCGTGGCCCCCGGGCCGTGGGCGGCTTCATGGCGGTGACAAATGCCGCCCTCGTTGCCTGGGAGTAAAGCTTCACGCTGGCGCCCGTGCGAGAGTGGACTCGAATCGATCTGCTGATCACGCTGCCGTTTGCGTGCGCATGCCTGATGGCAACCGGAGTGCTTGCGTTCAGATCGCGAACTCAGCAACCGGTGAGGTAAGCGCGCATTGGCACAATGCACAGGCATGCACGTGCTCGCGCAGGAAATTCTCCATCGTCCCACGCTGCCGGCGTAGCCGCGGCCGCGAATCATCGCGTGAAGGCGGGTGGCCCGCAGACGTGAATGTTGCGCGAGGAGACTACCTTCTTTAGGGCGTTGGGGGAAACGGATTCACGAAGGCGCCCGGCTGACGTTTCCACACGCCAATAATGCCGGGGATGTGATCTGAAACCGAACTGACAAACCGTGGACACTCGGCGGCCATCGGGACCGGTGTGCGAACTCTTCACGCTGCGCATGCGCTGGCGCCGCTGGCTTATCACAACAAGAAGCTGTTCTTAGGATCTGCTGCTGCAGGCCAGTCTTCAGTCAACCGTCGCTTGCACCCGTCCCCGCGCAAGCCGCACCCCGATCGCATCGCCAGATTGCACCTGCGCGGCGTCCGTCACTACGTGCCCGGTGGCGGACTCGACGATGGCATAGCCGCGGTCCAGCACACGCAGCGGGCTCAACTGGGCAAGCGCGGCGGGGAGCGGGGAAAAGCGGCGGTGGGCGGTCTGCAGGCGGGCGACGGCTAGTGTTTCGGCGCGCTGGGTGGCGGCGGTAAGACGGCGGCGGGCTTCGGCCAGGTGCAGGCGCAGATCCTGCCGGCGCAGGCGTTGTTCCACCTCTTCAAGCGCGCGGCGGCGGGCGGCCAAGGCGCGGCGGGCGTGATCGCGCGCGCGGAGTTCGAGATCGTCTACACGCTGCCCGGCGCGATCGAGGCGGCGTTGCAGCGACGCCGTGGGCCGGTCAATCCCCAATTGATGCACGCGCGATTGGCCGCGCGCGATCACCAGGTGGATGGCGTGCCCCAGCCGCTCGGTTCGCTGCTTGAGTTGATCGGTGAAGTCATCGCGATTAGGCACGGCCATCTCGGCGGCAGCCGATGGAGTGGGAGCGCGCAAGTCCGCCACGAAGTCCGCGATCGTGAAGTCCGTTTCGTGGCCCACGGCGGAGATCACCGGCACTTTAGACGCGGCGATCGCGCGCGCGACGGACTCTTCATTGAACGTCCACAGGTCTTCGAGCGCCCCGCCGCCGCGGCCTACGATCACCACCTCCGCCCAGTCGCCGCGGCCGAAGTACTCGAGACCCGCCACCACCTCTTCAATTGACCCGATGCCCTGCACCAGCGCCGGGTAAAGCCGGATCTGTACGCCCGGCCAGCGGCGTGAGAGCACATGAATCATGTCGCGAATCACCGCGCCAGCGGGCGACGTCACCAGCCCGATGCGCTGCGGAAAGCGCGGCAGCGCGCGTTTGCGCTCGGCGGCGAACAGCCCCTCGGCCTCAAGCTTCTTCTTGAGCTGTTCAAACGCCAGTTGCAGCGCGCCGAGCCCCTGCGGCTCCAGCCACTCGACGAGAAACTGGTATTCGCCACGCGGCTCGAACACGTCCACCTTGCCGCGCGCGAGCACCGCCACGCCGTCCTGCGGGCGAAACTTCAGAAACCGGAGCGTGCCGCGGAAACAGACGGCGCGCACCTGCGCCTCGGCGTCTTTGATGGAAAAGTAGGCGTGACCCGACGGCGCCAGTTTCAGCCCCGAGATTTCGCCGCTGATCCAGACGTCGGCAAACGACCGGTTGAGCATGCCACGGATCGCTGCGTTCAGTTCGGAGACCGAATAAACCTTGCGCTGCGGCTCCCACTTGAAGCTAATCTGCTCCATAATATTTTCCGATTTGACCCCGCCTCCGGCGCTCCCGTATTCTTACACTGTAACAACCACGGCCATGACCCCCCAACAAGTGCTGGAGACCGCCAAGACCCACGAGGCCCGCCAAATCGATCTGCGCTTCACCGATTTGCCCGGGCTATGGCAGCACGTTTCCTATCCCATCTCGCAACTCACCGAAGAGTGCTTCTCGGAAGGCTTCGGCATCGACGGCTCCAGTATCCGTGGCTGGGCGGCGATCAACGAAAGCGACATGTTGCTGATGCCCGATGCGGCCACGGCGATGATGGATCCGTTTGGCGCGGTGCCCACGCTCGTGATGGTGGGTGACGTGATCGATCCGATCACCCGGCAGAAGTACGAGCGAGATCCGCGCCACATTGCGAAGAAGGCCGAAGCCTACCTGCAGGCCACCGGCGTGGGCGACACGGCGTTTTTTGGCGCCGAGGCCGAGTTCTTCATCTTCGACAACATCAGTTTCGATCAGAACCAGCACGAGGGCTACTACTACATCGACGCCGAAGAGGGCCGCTGGAACTCCGGGCGCCGCGAACACAATCTCGGCTACCGGCCGCGTTACAAGGAAGGCTATTTTCCGGTACCGCCCGTGGATCACTATCAGGATCTGCGGTCGGAGATGGTGGAGGCGCTGATTGGCTGCGGCCTCGATATCGAGTGCCACCACCACGAAGTGGCTACGGCCGGGCAATGCGAGATCGACCAGAAGTACAGCACGCTGGTGAAGTCCGCCGACAACATGATGCTGTACAAGTACGTGGTGAAGAACGTCGCGTACCAGCACGGCAAGAGCGTAACGTTCATGCCCAAGCCGATTTTCGGCGACAACGGTTCCGGCATGCATGTGCACCAGTCCATCTGGAAGGCGGGCAAACCGGTGTTTGCCGGCGAAGGCTACGCAGGCTTGAGCCAGATGGCGCTGTGGTACATCGGCGGGCTGTTGAAGCATGCGCGCGCGTTGTCGGCCATCATCGCGCCCACCACGAATTCCTACAAGCGCCTGGTGCCGGGTTACGAAGCGCCGGTGAACCTGGCGTACTCGCGGCGGAACCGGTCCGCGGCAGTGCGCATTCCGATGTATTCGGCCAGCCCGAAGGCCAAGCGCGTGGAGTTCCGGCCGCCGGATCCGAGCGCCAATCCCTATCTTGCGTTCGCGGCGATGCTGATGGCGGGCCTCGATGGCGTGTTGAACAAGATTGACCCGGGCGAGTCGCTCGACAAGGACATCTACGATCTGAGTCCGGAAGAGATGAAGGATGTACCGTCGATGCCCGCGTCGCTCGAAGAGGCGCTGACGTGCCTCGAAGACGATCACAACTTCCTGCTCAAGGGCGACGTGTTCACCGAAGAGCTGATTGAGACCTACGTCAGCTACAAGCGCAAGCACGAGGCCGATGCCGTGCGGCTTCGTCCGCACCCCTACGAGTTCGCGCTCTACTACGACATCTAAACTGGAAGACAATGCGCCGGATTGGGCTCATGTCGGCCACGCACGGATTTCTTGACGAAGCTGTGCTCGGCTATTTCGCCGAGTGCGACGAGGTATGGCACGCGGGCGACTTCGGTACGCTGGCCTTGCTCGAACAGCTCGAAGCGTTCAAGCCCACGCGCGGCGTATTTGGCAACGTGGATGGCGCCGAGCTACGGCGCGCCGCGCCGCGGGACCTCGAGTGGGAGTGCGAAGGCGTGCGCGTCTACATGACGCACATCGGCGGCTACCCGGGCGCGTATGAAAAGCGCGTGAAGCCGGAACTCGCCGCGCGCCGGCCGGGCCTGTTCATCTGCGGCCGCTCGCACATACTCAAGGTGATGCGCGATGAGAAGCTCGGGCTGATACACCTGAACCCGGGCGCCTGCGGCCATCACGGCTGGCACACGATGCGCACGCTGCTGCGTTTCAGCGTGGACAACGGCATGCTGCAGGGGCTCGAAGCGATTGAGTTGGGTCCGCGGGGAGTGCACAAAACATGAGGACCTGCCGGCGGCTGCTTGCTGCTACTTCATGATCAACACGGCTACGGCGCTCTGATACCCGTTCACCACGTTGATGAACTCGCGAAGTCTGGCATAGCCGGACGGCGGCACTTCCAGGTGCTTCAATTCAAGCTTCCGCTTGACGAAGAGCTTGCCGTCTTTCACCTCTGCTGAGCCTTCGAACTGCCCAAACGCCGCATCGAGTTTTACCGGCTCCGGAACCTCATCCACGGCGAACCCGGCGGGCAGTTCCACCACTGCTCCCTCCACCAGCATCTCTGCATCCAGCAGCAGTGGGCGCTGGCGTCCGGGCTTGGAGACATCGGGGCCGAACGGCCGCAGCAGCGCGGTGGGCGCACGGCCAGCAGGCGCTGGTTCATGCGCCAGGCAAAACGCGGGTTGGCGAAGGCGACATCAAGCGTGAACTCACCGGAGTCCGCATCCTTGGGCGTGAGGCCGGACAACTCGGAACCAGGCGCCGACGCCGACACCCAATGCTCCAGGCGCTTGCGATAGTCCTCCGGGTTCAGTTCACGATAAAGTTCGCGCTCCACCGAACCGAGCGCACCGGTGGTGATCTCGCGGAGTTGGCCGGTGACGCCGCCATCCGCCGCAAGCTTCATCGTCAGCATGCGTTGCATCACATTGGCCAAAGCGGGAATCACGGGCATGCGCACGGGCTTGCCGCCGGCGCCGCAGATCAGCGCCCAACTCCCCTGCTCATGGCCCGGAAGATCGCAGAGCCGCACGTCAGGATCGGTTGGATCGAAGATGAGCAGCCGCCCGATTCCCTCAACCTCCACCACCGCGGGCGACTGTACCGCATCGCTCACCTTGACCGCGAGGATGGCGTGGTTGAACTGATGCGGCGATGCCCACTTCGGACCGGCGTAGGTGTGGTCACCCGAGAAGATCGAGAGATACCTGCTCTCAAGGCCGATCACCTTGAGCATGGCGGGCATCAGCGTGACTTTGTCCTTGCAATCGCCGCGTGCCTTGGCGAAGACCTCGGCGGCCGGGCGCGGGCGGTAGCCTCCGCCCTTGGCTACGCCGGTGAAGATGGCCACGTACTTGAGGCTCTGGACGTAGCGCGAAATGGCGCGTAGCTTTTCCCACTTGCTGTTGGCGCCCGCGGTGAGCTCCTTTACTTTGCTTTCGATCGCGGCATCGGGCACAGCCTGCGGATCCGCCAGTTCCGCGTTCCAGTCCGCCACGTCTGTCCAGTTGCGAATCACGCGGCCTTCACTCCGGGTTCCGGCGGGCGGGAAGAAGCCGACCGTGATTTTCGGCGCCAGACTCGCCACCCTCGGACCGCCGGACTCGCGCTCCATGAAGGGCAAGTCCCGCAGTTCCCAGGTGAAGGTGTTGCCGCTCGCCTGTGCCGGGATGTCAGCATGGCGGAGCGTGGTGACTTTGTACTCCCAACCCGGCGGCAGCGCCAGCCGGAAGCGCGACACCATTACGGGCAGGCCGCGTTGAAACTGCCAAATGAACTGCGTGAAGACCGTGCGGCTTTCCAGCACCGATTCAAAGCCGAAGATCGCGCCGGGCGCGGCGTCGCGCGAGGCGTCAATGAGGGCCGTGCGGTACTCGTCATAGAGCACACCGCCACCCGGCCCTCCGTGCTCGGTCACTTTGTCCTTGCCGTAGCGGTGCACCACTCCGTCGGTTTGGATGAGCCAGGCGCGGAGTTCCCGGATTTTGCCCGCCTTGCGAACGTAGCTCTCACCGGCGTAGGCGCTGTTGCGGCCCTCGTTGTTGAGCACTTTGACGGCGTACAGGTGGCGCTCCACCACGACGCCGTCCTCCTCCACCGTGGTGGTCTGCTCATCGAAGAGCACCACCGCGGGCGCTTTTGCGGGAAACGCCGGGAGCGTTTGCGCGGCTGCGTCGCGGAGCCATTGCAGCGCCGCTTCGTCTGCCCCGTGCAACAGCGTCGGCGCCGCTGCCGCCGCGAGCCCCAGCACATCCCTTCGCCGCACCATCAGTTGACCACCTTGAGCGCCACGGCGTGCGTGTCCTGCTCGTTGACATAGTCAAAGGCTTTTTTGATCACCGGGTAGCTCTTCACTGGGAACGCAATCTGGTCTTGGCGTCCCCAATCGAACAGGCGCATATAAACGAGTTGATTGCGGTCCTCTGATAGCGCAAGGCCCGCGTTGTACTCACCGGTTTCGCCGATCTTGAACGAATGCGGCTCTGAAGGCTGATCCGGTTCGAGTCCCTCCGGCAGGAGGATGGTGATGCGATCGGTCTCTGACCACGGATAGTCGAACTGAATATCCCACTGGCGTTCGCTCGCGGCAAACCGTGGCGTGCTGTTTTTGTGGAAAAATGCCGGCTGCAGGAACAGGCGTTTGCCGGTGCGCTGCGCATAGCCAGGCATGCGAATCTTCGCCGCACACACCAACGGCATTGCGAGGTTCTTCAGGTTCTCCACTTTCACCTCGGTGATCTCAGCGCCCTCAAACCGCGCGGCCAACTCCTGCTTGATGGTTTCGCGTCGCTCCTCGTCAGTCTCATCATCGATCCCCGAGCGGCGGGCAGTGGCCAGATATCCGGTGTAGGCGATCCGAATGTTTCCTGCCACCGTGCCGTCGGCCTGCAGTTCCAGGTCCGCCCGGCGCATGATGCGCGTCCGATCCGGGGGCGTCAGCGGCGTAGCGATCAGCACCGGTTCTTTTTCGGGGGTGATGAGCGCCGCGGTCGACCCCTCCTGCCAGCGGAGCATGGCCTTGGGCAGATGGAGCGTGACGAGATCGTAGAACTTCCAGCCGTCCGGGAACTTCACGGCAATGTTGTAGGTGTGCAGAAAGCGTGCACTCATCATCTCCGGGACGAAGAACTTGCGGCTCCGGTCCGCCACCATCGCCTTGTGCGCCTCAAACCCGGCGGCGTTCACCAGGGCGGCGAATAGCGCCGCGATGTCATCGCCGTTGCCCATCATGTTCTTCAAAGTGTCGCCCGCATCCTTGTTGGGCTTGAACTTTTCGCGCTGAGCCGCGGTGACGCCAGGGCCGTAGAGATTCTTGACCTTCGTGCGGCAGAACTCTTGAATGGCCTCCACCTTCTCGTCCTGCGTGGCAAGACCGGTCACCAGTTCAGCGGCCATCTTCTTCACCGCACCATCCAGCTTGGCGATCTGCGCAAACGCCTTGTGGTTGCCCTTGACCACTTCCTTCCAGAACTTGTCAGGAGTGAGCTTCTTGTCTTCCTCGTAGTGCCTCGTCGGAGGAATTTGTGGGTAGTTGGGCTAACCCGAACTACTGAGGAAACGACGTAGCTTAGGGCACGTCGCATCGAAAGATCGTTGTTCTTGTTCTTCAACTCCGCCACGCAGGAGCGGCCCGCCTTCGTCGTCGTCGATGGCTTGCTGGAGCACTTGACGGACCGGTCGCTTGCGAAGCCGGGGCGTATC
>Ga0194119_10004228_pt1 | contig 22348 bp, 23 predicted proteins | sample TA2MahC100mmetaG_FD_148620 | JGI IMG/M metagenome (GOLD analysis project Ga0194119, IMG submission 148620) | Freshwater microbial communities from Lake Tanganyika, Tanzania - TA2015018 Mahale Deep Cast 100m | ecosystem: Environmental > Aquatic > Freshwater > Lake | place: Tanzania: Lake...
ATCGGAAGGCTGGGGCTTTGCCCGAAGGATTGGAAAGGGTTGTCCTTCGAGCCGGGCCTTGAGAAGATTGATCCGTCTGACCAGGTGGGTCACATACTGGGCGATCGTCTCATCCGGCGTGGTAATCGTCAGGGTGGCGAGCGTCCCTGACATCTGCTTGTCGAAAGAGGCTAAAAAGACGGTCTGAAACTGCTTGCAATACTTAGCCTTGAGCCCCATCTCCACATTTTTGCTTTCGGTCAACCCGAATCTCGGAATCCACCAGCCCCGGTTCTGATCCTCCACCTTGAGGATCGATTGGCAGAACCGGTCCATCGTGACGAGGTCCGCAAGGACCTCGCCCTTTAATACCGGAGGTTTCGCAAATTCATCTCGGGCATCCTTGATCACCTTCAGATTCTTGACGAAGGAGAAGCTGAGCAGACCGCAGAGGGCGACGACCAGAACGATCCAGGCGGTCAGGCCGAGATTTCGCGTCAGCAGACGCCACTGGAGAGCCCGCTTGGTGGGAGCGAAGATGCCCCTGTCTTTGGGGAAGATCTTAGCAAAGAGATCGTGGAGAAAGAGCCCCTTGCTTGTTCCGGGCAGAACCTCCTTCTCTCCGATTAAACCCAGGGCGCTTAAGAAGTGGGAATAAGGACTCCCCTCCTGACGGCCGCTGCTGAAGAAGAGCCCTCTCAGGATAGGCGTCTCCTGATAGGGGTTCTCTTTGAACGCTCCGTTCATAAAGGACCGGAGGCCTTTCTTCAGATTTTCAAACTCTTCGGGAAAGAGGAGAAGTCCGGGATCCACGCCTTTTGCTCCGGGTTGATGGATCATCAGGATCCGAAGATTTCTCAACCGCTCGCCAATGGCCTGGAAGGCCTGCTCCTGAAAGGCGGCTACATCGGTCTTCAGATCCTGGTTGATGAATCCCATGGGTTGATCGAGGCTCTTGTCCGGAAGCTGGTCGCAGAACTGGGTCATGCCCTGGACCAGGTCGCACTTGGTCACCAGGACATAGACGGGGAATTTGGTTCCGAGGACCCGCATCAACTCATCGATCCGGCGCCGAATCTGTTTTCCATCCTCTTCGAGGGCTTCGGGTTGGCCTTCGAGCAGTTTGTCAGCGGCAATGGAGATGATGAGACCGTGAATGGGCTCTTTCCTCCGGTAGCGGATGAGCAGGGCCAGAAACTTCTGCCATTCCTCCTTGTCCCGGCCTTCATCGATGGGAATGGCATACCTTCCGGCCGTGTCGAGAATGATGGCCTGCTCGAAGAACCACCAATCGCAATTCTTTGTTCCAGAAAGGCCCGACGTCCGGCTCACCTCTGCAAAGGGAGAGGAAAGACGGGCGCTCGTGATGGCCGTGGTCTTGCCGGAGCCGCTCTCTCCGATGACCATATACCAGGGAAGCACATAGAGAGGATTTCCGTATTTTCTCAGGTGGGAACCCCTCAGGGCATCGATTGCCTCTTTCCAGCGATTCTGAAGCTCTTTGAGGTCATCCTTCTCTTTTCCAGAAATGGCCTTGAGATTGGACTCGTCCTGTTCAATCACCTGCTGGACGAATCTCTCCTCTTTGCGCTTGAGCCAGATCTTGCGCAAGAAGAGAAAACCGATTCCCAGTCCGATGAGGACCAGCAGGAGGAAGAACCCCATCCACCAGGGCCAGTCGAGCAGTAAGACCAGGGCGAACACCAGGAGGATAGCCAGACAGAGGGCAACAGCGATGAGCCCATATTTCAGATATTTAAAGAAGAAAGTCTTCATTTAGGGCACCGCCTTTAAAAAATTTTCGCCCACTCCGCTAAGGGCGAATTGGTAAATGAGAAAGAGGAGGCCAAAGAGGATGACGGGTCCGGCCAGACAGGCGATGGTGAAGGGCGAGAGGCGAAACTTCTGTTTCTGCGGACCGAGCTCCACGGCTTCGACGGGAAAAGCCTCCGGAAAGAGCTCTGCCCTCTCAAGGGAGGGAAGGCCGACCGAACTGCCAAGGAGGAGTTTGAGATTGGAAGTTTTCACCTGTTCGAGGAGATGCTCATCTCCGGGATGATGAAAACGGCCTTTGAACCCCAGGGCCAGGCAGAGATAGTAGACCTCGCGGACCTCTCTCTGGTGGAGGCCCAGTCCATTCAATCGCTCAAAGGCCTCTTCACCAGCGTCGAGGGTATGGTAATAGAGACGTTGAAGCTGTTCCCTCTGCCATTGAGCTTTCTGATTCCACGCAGAGCTGAGGATAGTCTCATCGACCCAGGCACAGATCATGAACCGGCCCAGATCATAATCCTCCTGTGAGAAGAGGCCCCTCTTGACCACATTTTCGCTCTGGGTGAGGAGGCGCAGAATATCGGTCTTTGCCTGATCATAGGGAGGCTGTTTGGCTCCAACCGTTTTGACGAAATAGACCACATAAGCCACCAGTTCCATAAAAGCGTCGGTGAGATGCATGGGTAACTCCTCGGTAAAGATAAAATTCGAAGCACGGTCTTATGGTCATCAGAAGATCAGGATATCAGGTTGTAGGTATCCGGATATCAGGAGATCAGGTTTAGTCATTCTTTTTTTCTTTGATTCTCCCCGGTAACCTGATGTTCTGATGCTCTGCATCCTGATATTCTGATAACCTGATTTCCTTTCGTTATCTTCCCACCACCATCAACTCCACCTCGAGATCTTCCGGAGCGTTGTCCCAGTAAAGGGCGATGTTATTGTTCTTCTGCACGAGGGCCCACTGGTCGCTGTGATAGTTCACTGAAAAATAGAATGAGTGCGCCCTGCGGGGAAGTTCCTGGGGGGGCACAGGGAGGTGCTCCAATCCGACGCCTGGAAGGGCGCGGGCGATCAGAATGGGCAGGTGCTCCCGGGCGCTCATTTTGGCCATGGCTTCGATCGACTTCAGGACCAGTTTGGGATCCTCTTCTGTCTTGAGGACGAGATAGAAGCGATTGCGACCTTCGAAAATACCAGGCTTCAGAGGAGCGGCGTAATAGGTGCCGTCGTAGACCAGACGGATGACATATTCAGGCCCTGCGGTGATCTCATCGAGAAGCAGGATCACTGCCTCCTGCGCCGCAGAAAAACACTCCCATAAATTCCGGTGATTGTAATTGGGAAGGGTGCGGGTTCCATCTTCCAATTCGGCCATCACATTGATCCGCTCCGAAAAGGAGGAGAGCTCTCCGATCAATTGTCTCAACATGCCATAGACTGCCCAGGGATGAACCTGCTGGACTTCGGTCACATGGAAGAAGGGGGGAACATACCGGTTAAGGGACCGTAAGGCCAAAAGATAAACCATATCTCTGGAGCCAAATTCAGCCGTCTGAATCCCTCGCTGGCTCTTATACTCTTCAAGCTGATGAGCCCGCGCGGCGAGTTGATCCCTGATCTCCTTGATGAGATGGAAGAGAGGCTCTGAACTGGAGATCGTGAGACAGGGAGGAACAAAGCGTTGGGAAAGCCTGATCTCTTCGCCCATTCTTTCGAGTTGAGCCATTGGAATCAGGACATAATCTCCTAATTGCTCTCTCTCGGTTTCCCAGAAGATTTTGAGAAGGTAGTGGAGCCTTTTTACCCGGCCCAGAGGGCCGCCGGAGTGGAGGTCCTTCACCTCTTCAGGATCGGGTGTAGTGACAAATCGTGTCGTGACGTCTGAAAGGTCTTCCAATTTATTGACGACCGTCACATTTTCGCCCGCGGGGTTCCACTTTTTCAAACCGATGAGAACGGTGAAGGGTTTTCCTCCTTCGACCCATGCTTCCTCAAACGGTCTGGCTTCAATGATGCCGTTTTCTGGAAAGACAGCATAGGTTCCATCCGGGAAGAGAAAGGCGCCTTTCAGGAGATTGAAAGACCTCATTCCCAGGCCAGCCTTCTGGATTTCGAGCTCACCTGTTCCCCAGAAGTGGGGCTCCATGAAATGATGAAAAGGAGTGAGCAGGGATTGGAAAGAGAGATCCAACAGCTGAAAGTGCTGGGGTTGAAGGAAGAGTCCCTGATGCCAGAAGAGCGGTCTTTGGATGTCCATTCTTTTTACCCCGTTAGAAAGCCCGCTTTTTGAAGCGGGGAAGGAGGATTGCCTCTCAAGATTTCACTTCTTTTCGGAAACAGGCTTGACCTCCTGGATCTGTTGCGATCCTAAAAGGAGGTCGATCGTAAGAACCCCGGGTTTCTGATAAAGGGTGTTGCCCTTCTTCTCATCCACGACCGGAATCGAATAGAGTTTGACCACATTCTCCTTCTGAAGCTTAAAATACCCTGCGACGACCGCCACATATTTTGCGCCTGCGGCCCGGTCCAGAGTTTCCTTGTATTCCCGATTCGGATGGATGATGAGTCTCTTCGCATTGGTCACGCTGGGATGGAACTTGGTGCATTCACAGAGCTTCTCGAGCCCTCCCTTTTCGTCCACGAGTTGGTTGAGCTCATTGGGATCGGTTAAGAGGTAAGCGCATAAGACCAGCGTGTGAGCCCTTCCCTGAAAGAGGTTGAGCTGGGGATCGCTTTTCAGGTTGAGGCGAATGGCATTGGGTTCATACTCCCATCTCGGGGGCACGACCACGGTCGCACAGGAGCAGAGGAGGAGGGCGGATAGAAGAAGGCACGGCAATATTCTATAGTTTTTCATCATTTTACCTCCGGTCGGCATCATAGAGCTTTTGACAGGTTTTTTCAAATTCCCTTAACATTTCTTCCTTAAAACGACCAGATTCAAACCACTTCTTAAATGTTTGAAATCTCTCCTTATACATTTCGAAAAGTTCGGCTTTCCGAAGGGGGCCTATTTTTAATCTTCCCATGGGTTCCGATTCAAACCGTTCGGGGCCGAGCTCTTTCAGGATTTCGCCGAATTTGGCCTGGGCCGCCTCTTGAAACGCCTTATGGGAGATTAAGAAGGCCTTCTGGATTCGGGCGAGGTAATTCTGGAGGGAGTCCGTTCGAGCCTCGCCTTCGAGATGGGAGCCGATGATGTGCCGGATCGTTTCGAGTTCCGGCTTTTTCCCCAACAGGGTGGTGTCGATGACCCGGATCATCTCATTCAGAGTGTCAAAGATAGTGTTTAAAGAGAGGGCCAACTTTTCCAGAAGTTCAGTGGAGGAGATATCCGGAGCGGAGACCTTTTCTCCTAAGAGGAGAGAGAAGAGTCGGGAAAACTCTTTCGATTCAAAAAAAACGTCCTGCGCCACCGGAGCGGGGACGGTTTCAAATTGGTGTGCCAGCTCTTCGAGGAGGGTGAATCGTTCGTCAGGGGAGTGCTCTTTAAGGGTTTCTCTGAGATAGGCCTCCATCAATCTCTCCGCCCTCACTGGGTCGGATTGATAGATCGTTCGGACCTCATCGGTTAAACGCTCGATGGAAACAAGACTATTCATTCACCTTTTCCCGAACCTTGCCCGCTTTAAGAATGACGGTTTCCTCCAGAAACTCATCCTTACCGGAGGGTTCTTCAGGCTTTTGAATGGAATCCGCCCCCTTTGATTTTACCGCAGGTGATGAGATAGAGATTCCGATTCTATTCTCTTTCAGGGGGATGATTACTGTTTCGAGGAGAGCTTCTTCCATGACCTTAATCGGTTTGGAAGGCGGAGACATCTCTTTCCGTTCAACGCCTTCGGAAGAGAAAATGATCGTTTTTTCTAAATCCTCCTCGACAGCCCCGATTTCCATGCGCCATTTTTCGAGAATCCTCACAAGAATCCTGTGAATGGCTTCATTCTCTTTCCCTTCCCCTGAAAGGCTTCCCTGACGGCTCTCCATAGGATTCAACTCTCAAATATGTTTGGCTGGGATTCTATGAAACTTACTATACTTAAGGAGGATACCAAAGTCAAGACGAAAGGTTTATCGAGAAGTATCAATAAGTTGTTTGCTGTTTGTAACCCCTCTGTTATGGGGGGCAATTCATTCCATTGATAGTAGGAGTCGATAGACGGGGCCTGCTGCAGGTCTAACCCCGCGTCCAGCTTAGGCGGGACAGGAATGTCCCGCCTATCGGGTGTAATTAAATTTTTATCAGGAATTTTGTAATTCCCCGTGACTGAGGCATTACTACCCTCTTGGGCTTTCCCTTGACTTTTGGCCGGTGGACTGAATAGAATGTTTTCAAGAAAGATGAATAAACAGAAACTCGAGCATCTTTTAAAAAATGTGAAATCAGGCAAAGCTTCGATTGATGAGGCCATGGCCCGGTTGAAGTCGCTTCCATTTGAAGACCTGGGCCATTCAAGGGTGGACCACCACCGTAGCCTTCGAAAGGGTTTTCCGGAGGTGATCTGGGGGGAAGGAAAGACGCCGGAGCAGATTCTCTCAATTATGAAGGGATTGAAGGAGAAAGACCAGAACATCCTCATCACTCGCCTCGAAGAGAAGAAAGCAAAGACGATCAAAAAAGTTTTTTTGAAGAGCCGTTACTACCCTCTTTCAAAAGTCTTGACCTACCATACCCATCCGGTCAAATTAAAAGGCAAAGGAACGATCCTCGTGATCACCGCCGGCACAACCGATATCCCGGTGGCTGAAGAGGCGGCTGTCACTGCGGAGATCATGGGCAATCGTGTGGAGACTCTTTATGATGTCGGGGTGGCAGGGATACATCGGTTGCTTTCCCAGAAGAAAAGGCTGGATGAGGCACGGGTTCTCATTGTTGTGGCGGGGATGGAGGGGGCGCTCCCCAGCGTAGTGGGAGGGCTGGTTGATAAGCCGGTGATCGCTGTTCCCACGAGCGTCGGCTATGGTGCCAGCTTTGGAGGAATCACGGCATTGTTGGCGATGTTAAACTCCTGCGCATCAGGAGTTACCGTGGTTAATATTGACAACGGGTTTGGTGCAGGCTATATGGCCAGCCTGATCAACCGTTTGTAAGTAACAAAACAAATTACACGAATGAGAGCGAATTTAACGAATCCAATTGATTAACCGTTCGTCCTAAGGTTCTCGAAGGGCGAACGGTTCATTGCGACACAGTCTGTTCACGGGGATGAGCGGAGCGATGTGGATCAAATATTTGAATGAGGGGATTTCCTTCTTTCTTCTGGTCGGCATAGGCATTGTTCTCTATCGGGGGCTTAAAAAAAATCAGGGCTACCTTTCAGAGAGGGAAGAGCTGTTGAAACGGTATCTCCATTTTCGGGGAGACATTCAGGTTCGCTTGAAGGTTTTCGGAGAGGATGAGCAGACCTATCACGAGCTTCTGAAAAATCTTTCGGAAAGCTGGAAGAACTTCAAAAAAGCCTACGACGAGTACCTTCTCTCATTATCCCGGAATACGGTTAAGGTCAGAAGGTTCCTCCTGCTTCTTGCCATTGGCCTTCTGATCAACAGCGCCAGGCTTCTCATCGAAGAGTACTTCTTCTTTGGCCTCGATCCCCGGTTTTTTTATGTGGCGGGAAAAGAACTCTCCAATTATGTTCTGGTCATTTTCGGTTTCTTTTTATTGAAGTCCCAGACCCGTCAATTTCTATCCTCCAGGGGGGGGGCTGCAAAAATGGAACGGGACATGCTCTTTTATTCAAACAGTCTGTCCGAGTTCGGAGAGAAGGAAATGCTTTATAATGAATTTTCTCCTCTTGAAGAATTGGGAGCAGGGAATGGAAAAAAGGATTAACATTCTTGTCGGAGATCTGAAAGTCGAAGCCGAACTGAATGACTCTAAAACAGCCCTATTGATCTGGGAGGCCTTGCCCATTGAAGCGAAGGTCAACACCTGGGGAGAGGAGATCTATTTTGCCATCCCCGTCAGGACCGGATTGGAGCAGGGAGCAAGGGAAGTGGTCTCCTCCGGCGAGCTTGGATACTGGCCCACCGGACATGCCTTCTGCATCTTTTTCGGTCCCACACCGGCAAGCCGTGGTGATGAGATCCGGGCGGCCAGCGCGGTCAATATCCTTGGAAAGGTATTGAGTGACCCGAAAGTCTTTTTGAAAGTGAAGGATGGAGCCAACATTAAACTGGGGAAAGCCTAAAGTTAGAAATAGAAATTCCAAATATCAAAGTTCAAATGCCAAATGAATGTCAAATGACTTAATATCAAAGCTACCTTCTTTAAACATTTGAATTTTGGGCTTGATTTGAACTTTGGGCTTTGACATTTGACATTGAATCAACACCGGATCGATATCTTCGAAAAACTTGCTCCCTACTACGACCTCCTGCTCGACATCCTTACCTTTGGAAATTATGCGAAGTTTTTAAGAAAGGCGGTGAAGGTTCTTGGACCTAAAAGGGGTGAGAAAATTTTAGATCTCTGTTCAGGAACGGGGAGGGTTGCTTCCTGGATTGTGCAGGCGGTTGGGGAAGAAGGTGAAGTAACAGGAATAGATATCGCCCAGAGCATGATCGATGTGGCAAAAGAGCGATACGGGAAATCGGGGAATTTAATCTTTTTAAAAAAAGATGTGACCCGGCCATGGGAAGAACAGACCCGTTTTGATGGAATCTTTACCTCCTTCGCCCTCCACGAACTTCCTGAGAAATACAGGTTGGGTGTTCTCGAACAATCCTATTCAGCATTAAAAGAGAAAGGAAGGATGGTGATTGCAGATTTCAACCCTCATGTATCAGGGAAAGCCAGGATGATTTCACTCCTCTTTTTTAAACTGTTCGAAAGAGGAAACCTCAATTTCTTCAATTTTAATCAGAACGAAACCTTAAAAAAGGTGGGATTTAAAAAGATTAAAACCTTTTCCATATCAGCCGGTATCTTACAAATCACCCTCGCTTATAAAGATCAAGTTGAAAGTGATCATAACGTTCCGGCTCGGCGGCGGCGCGGAACGTGACGTCCACTGGATGCCTTTGTTCGATACTTCTCTTGTTTTTCAAAGACAAGGAGACCTTGACGTCCCTCGAACAAGGCAGCGTCGCGGAAATACTTGCGCGCATCACTTTCCAAGCCGAGTCTCTCCGCGACTCGTTTCAGGTCGATTCGGTTAAGCACGTCGATGGTAACCGGCCTCTTTGCATCATAGAACACAAGCGCATGAAGAAATCTTTTGGCAAGGTCTGAATCCAGCACGAGGCGCACGAAGGACGCTTCTTTCTCAGAACTACAGGGGATGAAATAGCATGTGTCGTCTAAAACCACGGGCTTGTTTTGGCACTTACCGACGACCTCGAAGCGGCAGTTCTTGTAAAACCCAGAGATTGCAACCTTCCATGGGGAGAATGTGTAGTCCCCAATACCGAATACTGAGAACCTTGGTCGTTTCTGATAGATAATGCTTTGTCGCCGGTCAAGAACATCTGCGTGGCGCAGTAGATAAGACCAAGTCTTAGGAGCAGTCCCTGAAATAGCCTTTGTATCATCGCCAGGTCTGCGTTGAGTGACAAGGACATAGCGTTGTGGCGTAAGCCTGCCATTGGCAAGGTCGGATGACTTCAGCAAAGGATACATGTAGGTCTGTTCGAGTTCGACTCGTTCACCAATCCCGTTAATAAAAGTGGCGCCCTCTCTCTTGAACTCCATCACGGAAGCCGCATCATGCTTTACGCCAGATCGCCATGTATAATAGGCAAGTCCATCAAGGTCTCTCAGGCGATTGTACTCATCAATGTCTGCGACGAGTTCCCTACCTATAAGGCCAAACGTCGTTAATTTCTGGTCGAAGGACAAATCCTTGTAAACTCCCGCCGTGGGAGACAGATCGGGGACGCCCGTGTGGACGATTATTAGACATGCATCCACTGAGACGCCGAAATACCCAGCTGCATCGATCAGATGGATGGTTGCCCGACCAATGTTGAAGCGGTTGACCCATCCATGCCGTAGCACTTTCCGTGCGGTAGCTGTCTTGCATAACATGGCAAGGCAACCGCGTTGACCGTTAAGGGATTCCAGGAGTTTGATTAATATCCATTCCGAAATGTCGAAGTTGGCCTTGCCCGTCTTGGCTGCAAAACCAGAATAGTTTTGAAAGTTTGTTTTCCTGGGAAGATTGTCACTCCCAAGCGCCCCGAGAGCGGCGTTTGTTACCCAAGGGGGATTCCCGATAACAAGGATTTCCCCCCGAAACGATCCGAAGAATTCTTTCCAATTAAAGGTGAAAAAGTCCTGTTGGACCACTTGGCAAGAAATTCCTTTGGTATTGCGTAAGGCCTCTCGCAGGTTAGAGACGTAATCCGCGCTAATATCGTATGCGAACACTTGACGGACGTGTGGAAAACCCTCGATTGCAGCCAAGACAAAACTTCCAAGTCCGCAAGTCGGTTCGACAATAACAGATGGGGAAATACCCACGTTGTTAAGGAAGGCCACAATCGAATCCGCCAAACCACGTGGGGTCTGAAAATCCCCGTATTCAATTTTGCTTTTTGGTATCATCACACGATCCGCTGAATACCATCGACCTTACCGGCCTGTTCAATCACTCGGGAGTATTGAAGTCGCCACTGAAGTGCATTTGAGATGGTCAGATAACCAACTTGTGGTCGAGTCCTGAGGATTTCTTCTGCCAATTTTTGAGCCTGAATTTCGTCCACTGGCAAGAATCGCTCCATCATGAATGCGACGAGGTCATCCACGTTGCCCTTGTTGTCCAGAATCTTGAGGATTCCTGTCGTAATCTGAAAATCCCCGGTCTGACTGCTTTCAATAAATATAACATGTCTAAGGTCCAAGGTGGCAGTTCGTGTATTTCGGTCGTCCTTCTTGTCATAAACGAAAACCAGCAAAGAATAGCCGAGGCCATATATCTTCTGGCGCGCTGACTTAAAGGGACAAGACGATTGCGGCTGCCGTATGCTTGTCACCTTTATGTCAACACCGAGTTTCGGGAAGTCTATGCCTTTCGCTGAAGAACCCCGTGTGTACTCGTACTTCTTCTGCAGTACTTCTTGAAACTTGTGCTCCAAATAAGTGCCGACCGCTTTCCCGTCCGTAACACCGTAAAGCGACTCCTCTTTGTGTCGGGATTCCTTTTCAGTGAAAGCTTTGGCCTCGGCCTTAAGAAGGTTAACCGTGAGTTTTTGCATTTCATTCTCCTATAACGTCCAAGGGTGAAGCGGCGGGCAATCGCCTAAAACGAAAGGGCACGAGGCTATTCCCGCTCGCCTCGACCCGCTTGTTATATGTTCTATTCTAATCTTAGAAAAACAGCCATTTTGCCTTCGGAGTTGATATCCCAGTATTTCGGCTGGTGTGGAGCAATTGCGCCATTCTTGATATCATGGCTAAAAATCTCTTTTTCTATGGTCGATAAGTGTTTAAGATTTTGCTGCGCGAGCTTCTGAAAAGGTATTTTTGCAACTGTTGGATTCATATGGTGTATATCAGCGCGAAAACTTCCCCAGATTTTTGTTGATGCAGCTGCACAATTTTCTGAAATAATATCCCTGTTTTTGAGTTCACTAATAAGTTCATCAATAGTTTTTGTGCTTCCATCCTCTCTGTTTCTACTAATTTTATTTCGCTCGGCGACAAATTTTATAATGCCTTCGTTGATGGAATGGCTCATCATTACTGCACCAATAAAATAGCCGTCACGGTACAGATAAATGCATTCTGACGAAGCGTTAGCAAAGTAATGCCCGCCGATAATTCCTTGGTGCTCAATTTCCAAATATCTGTTTATTTTCTCCTCAATTAAGCCTTTGCATTCCGATTCAATGTTTTCTCGTACCTGAATTCGTCTTATTATTTCAGAATGGTCCATCTAATTCCTCCCGCATAACGACCTAAATCAACGGTGGCTGTAAGCCATCCGCTGGAGTGATTTAGATGTTTATTCTTTATAAATATTCAAAAATCAGTTTCTTATTTATGTTTTAAATTTCGATTGGGTTTTCTCGTGATTTCTCTCTTAATAGTTTTTCTTTACCCTTTCCTGTTAAAGAATACTCACCCCTTGATATTTTATCTAAATTTCCTGATTGACACAAATTTGCTATGTGGCTTCTAATCTGGTGTTGGTATGCAGGTCTTCCATACTGTTCCTTCCAATGATCTTCATTCAGTTCTATGAATTCAGGAATTTTTATATATATTTGCTCTAAATATGCCTTCCCGCCCAATGAGTTGATACACCGAAGAAGGAAATACTCCCACATTTCTTTCATGTTATCTCCTTTTTATTTTACATCTAACATTATTTTTTATACTGCTTCAATATTTTCTTAAATCTTAAACCACTAATGGTTCTCTTCTGCTCAAAAAGGATCGAATTTCATGCTATTCATAAGGGTTGAAGCGTATCCGTATTGCTACTTTGTACTTGGAATATACACTCTTTCTAAAAATTTGGGAAGCAAAAATTTAGGAAGAATTTAGGAAGGAAGTGCTTGGAAGGCATCATCTGCGTAAACTAAAATTAAAATCGTTCAACCCACAGAAGGAGGTTTTACCTTGGCCACTGTCATCATATCTTCAAAGAGGGTTCCTCCCTGAGACGGGCATTGTTAAGAGGGAGAAAGGAGGATCTCAAGCGTGAAGGGAAAAAAGGGAGAGAGATTGGATTAGAATTGGAAGGGTTTGGTTTGGATAAGTCATTTGTAGAGGATGAGCTTTGTTCAAAAATGTCCTGAGATGGCGGAAAATTTCATTTTTGAACTCGTTCAATTCAATTTCAATCGATTACGGGCAAATGTGAGCAAAATAGGGACTCGATTGATTGGCATTTGAATTGCATTTAGTTTATTGATAAAAAATAACCATCATTCATAACGTCGATAAAGCCAAACCACGAGTAATCGTGGGGCGGAAAACCACGGGTCCAAGAAGAACCCCAAAGGGGTTCTTACTCTTGGCTAATAGCTGATAGCCAAAAGTCTCTTGGGTGGATTTGCCCGCAAATCCCTTGGATAGCCGAGTTGCCGAAGCGGAGGAAATCTTTCGGAACCCGTGGTCTATATTTGCCACGGGTTTTTTATTGCCGTAACCAAGCGCAGGATAGAAAAGAAAGGATCTGATGAACACACCAAAACGGTCAATCCGGTTGAGGAAAAAATGCAAAGAAAACTAAACTATACATTTGAGAAGTTGAGAGGAAAGAAACCGGAGGTTATTCAAATCCTTCTCCCATTTTTGTTCGTCACTCTACTTTTCACATCTTTGTATGGTCAAGATGTGACGAAGGTGAAGCAAGTCGTTGATGGCGATACCCTCCGCCTCACCAACGGCGAAAAAGTTCGCCTAATAGGGGTTGATACACCCGAAACCAAACATCCACAAAAACCTGTCGAGCAATTCGGAAAAGAAGCATATCTCTTCACAAAAAGAATGGTTGAAGGTAAAGAGGTTCGCCTCGAATTCGATTGGCAGAGAAGAGACAAGTATGGCCGCCTTTTAGCCTATGTGTATCTGACGGATGGGGCTTTCCTGAATGCGGAGATAATCAAACAGGGTTACGGATTCGCTTATACAAAATATCCCTTCAAGTACCTCGATGAGTTCGGGGGATATGAGAAGGAGGCAAGGGAAAACAGGAGGGGATTATGGAAAGATAGTGAACCCCGTAGAAAGCCTTCTACTTTCTAATGGGGTGAAAGGTGAGGGTGGGGTAAGAGACCAGACTGAAAAGGAGGGATGAAGATGTCTTTAAAAAGATTATGTAAATTTTATGATCATTCCAAATGCCTCATCAATAACAATTTTTGCGACCTGGATTGTAGCCAATTATCCGATGAAAAGGGGTTCGGACTGGGGGAGGCGAGGGATATGATCAAAAAGTGGACCAATGAAGAATTGGACAAAGAATTGAGAAAGGGCTGAATGGAGATTGAGATAAGGATGGACGGGAATTAATTTCCCTGTTTTGGTGTCTTTCGCGATTGTTCCAATATGGCGCTCTTCATCAATAGTTCCTTAAATCCTTCCCTTACTTCCGCATCGGTGATGTTCTGAAGGAGTCCTTCGATCTGGTCAATCGTTTTTCTGTCAAGCCTCACCTCTCTCTCCTGTTTCCTCTCCCTTAGCGGAGTCACTGCCGCGGGAATTTTCCCCACCTTGAATCGGATGTCCTCAATCAAGGGTTCGCCCAGGAAACCATTGATCTTTCCCAAAAGGGTTGGTTTTAGAAATTGGAGCTGTTGCATCCAGGTGGAATGGGAGACATCGATGAAAAGGATGTGATTCCGGATGGCGCGGGGTTGCGTCTGATGAGCGATTGCCTCTCCCACGATCTTACTCCAGGCGCCCCAGATGGAGTAGGTTTTCAAAGGGACTTCGAGTTGCAGGCCCTTGAGGGTCTGTGCCAGTATTGAACCGAGGGGTTGGGGTTTTTTCATAAACTTAATTTATAGGCTATCAGGTCATCAGGGAATCAGGATGCAGGATACCAGGATACCAGGAAACCAGGATATCAGGAAAACGTGAAAAAAGATTTCTTAACCTGATATTCTGACAACCTGATAACCACCCCCTGATAACCTGATAATCGGATAACCTTCTATTCGATACCGATCTTCGAGGCATCGATCCTCGGAAAGAGAGGCGTTGGTTTGGCGACCCTCTTTCCCGGTTTCAAGCCCCCCCATGTTCCGCCTTCATCCAGGCGCTGTTCCCAGAGATTGGTTTCCATCCCGAGCTGGGACCACATCTTCTCAGCAGTCGAGGGCATAAAGGGAGCCAGGAGAAGGGCGGTGATGCGGAGTGATTCCAGCGTCTGGTAGAGGACAGTGGAGAGGCAGGGCCGGTCCTTCTCTTCTTTCGCCAGGGCCCAGGGAGCGGTCTCATCCACATATTTATTAGAAGCGCTCACGATCTCCCAGAGTGTGACCAGCGCTTTGTTAAAGGCGAGATCATTCATCTGGATGGGGAGTTGAGCGAGAACCTTTCCGGAGACATCCTGAAGCCGCTGGTCAATCTCTTTCAGCGAGGAAGGGGTCGGGATGGCGCCGTCAAAATAACGGATGACCATGCTGAGGGCCCGGCTGAATAGATTGCCCAGATCATTGGCCAGATCGCTGTTGATCCGGTGGATCATGGCGGAGTGAGAAAAGTCTCCATCCATTCCGAAAGAAACCTCCCTCATGAGGAAATACCGGACCGCATCCACGCCATAAATATCAATCAGGCGGTTCGGCTCCACCACATTCTGGAGCGATTTGGACATCTTCTTTCCCTCCACCGTCCACCATCCATGGGCAAAGACCGTCTTGGGAGGCGTGAGCCCGATGCCATTGAGCATGGTGGGCCAGTAGACGGTGTGGGTGGTAAGGATGTCCTTGCCGATGAGGTGAATGGCCTGGGGCCAAAAATCGGAGAAGGAATTCTCGCCGGAACCATAGCCGATCCCGGTCACATAGTTGATCAGGGCATCGAACCAGACATAGGTCACATAATCCGTATCGAAGGGAATTTCAATTCCCCACATCAGACGCTTTTTGGGCCTTGAGATGCAAAGGTCTTCAAGGGGGCCCCGGAGGAATCCCAGAATTTCATTTCTTCTCGATGAGGGAAGGATGAACCGGTCATTCTTTTCGATATGTTCGATGAGCCAGGATTGATATTTGCTCATCCGGAAAAAGTAGTTTTTCTCCGAGATGTCGACGACCTCCCGGAGACAGTCAGGGCATTTCCCCTCAGAGAGGTCTTTTTCGGTCCAGAACCGTTCACAGGGAACACAGTACCATCCCTCGTAGCTCGCCTGATAGATCTCGCCTCGATCGTAGAGGTCCTGAAGGATCTTCTGGACAACCTTCTTGTGACGGGCCTCGGTGGTGCGAATGAAGTCGTTGTTGGAGATGTTGAGCCTCTGCCAGAGGGACTGGAATCGTTTGACCATTTCATCGCAGTGGGCCTTCGGATCGACCCCCCGTTCCTGTGCGGCCTTCTCCACCTTCTGGCCATGTTCATCCGTGCCGGTGAGAAAGAAGGCATGATAACCTTCGAGTCGTTTGAAACGGGTGAGGATGTCGGCGGCCACGGTCGTATAGGCGTGCCCGATATGGGGAACATCGTTGACATAGTAGATGGGCGTGGTGATGTAGAAAGCGCCTTTAGATTTCGGATGCATGAATCGTGACTTCTCCCCCTTCTTCCAGTTGAACGGTGACGGTCTGGTTGAGGACATTCTGGCGGATCACTTTTCCTTTGCCCGAGCGGGTGACGATGTGCTTTCCCACCTTGGGAAGATTCTTCTTGAGCTCCATATAGGTTGGATATTCGTAAGCCAGACAGCACATCAGTCGGCCGCAGATGCCTGAGATTTTTGTCGGATTGAGGGCGATGTTCTGTTCTTTGGCCATTTTGACCGAGACCAGTTCAAACCGGTTCATAAATTTGGCGCAGCAGAGCTCTCTTCCGCAACCTCCGACGCCGCAGATCATCTTGGCCTCATCCCTCACGCCGATCTGCCTCATCTCGATCCGCATCCGGAACTGGGCGGCCAGATCCTTGACCAGTTCCCGGAAATCGACCCGCTTCTCCGCCGTAAAGTAGAACAGAACCTTAGAGCGGTCCAGGAGGACCTCTGTCTTGACCAGCTTCATCTGGAGGTTCTTCTCCTTGACCTTCTCCATGCAGAATTGAAAGGCATCCTTTTCCAGTTGCTTGTTTTTCTCAAATTGCTCCAGATCTTCGGGAGCGGCTTTGCGCGCCACCTTTCTCGGAGATTTCAGGATGAACCGTTTCTCCTTTTCCTGCGGTGGGGAGAGGACCTTTCCCAGAACCAATCCCTTATCCGACTCCACGACGACCGGTTCTCCGGCGCTCAAGGAAAGATCTCCGGCATCGAACTCTTCCGCCTTGCTGTTAGCCATTCTGACATAGACCATTCGAATCATCTTCTTTAGCCTTCAGCCCAGGAGAGCATCATTGCCTCTAATGACAGCCTCGTATTGGCATTCCCTCTAATTGCCTGAGACGTGTGATGGAGAATCTCCATCCGTTTTAAAAGAGAGGAGAGATCCCACCCCCCGGCAATCTCTTCCATCTCTTCCGACAGATCGGAATGGATCAATCTCGAGCCCTCCAAAGATGTCTTCATCACGATGAGATCCCTTAAAAGCGTCTTGGCCATCTCAAGGATCAAGTGGAGGTTCTCTCTCTGTGAGGGAAGGGATTCAATCCAGCCTTCTTTCTCCTCGATGGAGAGCGATTTCGATCCCATCCATCCCGAGAGAAGCTCTTTTCTTGGAATTCCGGCTATCTCCTCTTTAATCTCCAGGGCCTTTCCAGGGCTCCCCTCTGAAAGGGAGGCCAGAAGGTGGGCCTCGGTTTCCTCCAAACCTTTCTCCTTTATCAACCAATCAGAGACCAGATGAGAGGGCAGTGGGTTGAAGCGGATCGACCGGCACCTGGAGAGGATGGTCGGCAAAATCCATCTGGGATTGTTAGCCAGAAGGATGATCACCGTATGCAAAGGGGGTTCCTCAAGCGTTTTAAGAAGTGTATTCGACATATCGGTCTTCATTCGATCCGCCGCCAGGATGAAAACCCTCCGCCTTCCCTCATAAGGCCGGTAAGCGAGGCCTCTCAGCATCTCTCTCACCTGCTCTACTTTGAGGGTCTGGCCCTCCGGTTCAATGAGCGAGACATCGGGGTGGAGATGACGGTCGATCTTTTTACAGGAGAGACAGCGATCGCATCCATCCATCCTGTTCTCTCCTTCGAGGCAGTTGAGGGCCTTGGCAAACTGGTGGGCCACCAGGGTCTTTCCAATTCCCTCGTTTCCCCAAAAGAGGTAGCTGTTGACGACCTTCCTCTGAGCAATTGCCCGCTGAAGTAAATCAATCGGCCTTTCATGGCCCATGATGTTTTTAAAAGACATAATTGAATCAATTGCGAAATGCGGATTGCGGAGTGCGGAATTAAAATCCGAAATCCGAATTCCGAAATCTGAAATTATAATAACTCATCCACAATCTCACGTATCTTTTCGAAAACTTTTTCTTCGCCGGCGCGGGTGTCAATGACTTTCACCCGTCGGGGTTCCTTTTTTGCAATGGCCAGATAACCCTTCCTCACCCGACGGTGAAACTGGATCTTCTCCCTCTCGAAACGCCCTTCCTTCTCATTTTTTGAGATTCGATTTCTTTGAAGCGCCCTCTTCAATCCCAGGTCTGAAGGGCAATCGAGAAGGAGGGTGAGGTCGGGTTCGATTCCCTGAGAGGAGAAGCGGTTCAGTTTTTGGATGAGATCACAATCTATTTTTCGGCCATAGCCCTGATAGGCCAGCGTGGCATCATTGAAACGGTCGCAGAGGATAACCCCTCCTTTTTTTAGAAAAGGCTTGATCACCTCTTTGATATGCTGTGCCCTTGAAGCTTCATAGAGGAAGAGCTCGCTCAGAGGAAGCATCTCTCGATGGTCCGGGTCGAGAAGGATCTTTCTGATCTTCTCACTGATGGGGGGGCCTCCCGGTTCCCGTGTCACCTTGCAAGGGATTCCCTTTCGGGTCAGGTATTTTTTTAAGCGTTGAATCTGAGTGGTCTTCCCGCTTCCTTCCACTCCTTCAAATGTGATGAAAAGAGACAACCTCTTTCTCCTGGATGACGAATAAATATCTGAAATCTAAGCCAAAATATAAGTCACAGTGCACTCCATTGTCAAGGTTTTTAGAGGAGATTTCTGAATAATCTGAGGGAATCGGATTTTTTAAATCAATGTAATCAGAGAGCGGAAATTAGTTTTTCGTAGCTCTCGGGAGAAAGGGAAGGATGAGAAGGTGGGGGAGGGTAATGGCACCGGGGTTCCGGAATTGGGCGAGGCCGATGGTCATCCCCTCGTGTCCTGCCTCGGGTTGGGCGCGGTAGGTGCCTAAAATCCTGTCCCACCAGGGCAGGTTGAAGCCGAAGTTGCTGTTAAATTCCCTGATCAATACGGAATGGTGGACCCGGTGCATCTCGGGCGTGACCACGAAAAGTCTTAGTATACGGTCGATCGAAACCGGAAGGCGAACATTTCCGTGATTAAACATGCTCGTGGCATTGAGGAGGATCTCAAAGAGGATGACGGCTAAAGGAGAAGGGCCCAGAGTGATGACAACAGCCATTTTTATCCCCATGGAGAGAAGAATCTCAATGGGATGGAAACGGATTCCCGTGGTGACATCGAAATCGAGGTCGGTATGATGGACCCGGTGAAGCCGCCAGAACAAGGGGATGAAATGGAACATGGCGTGCTGAAGGTAGATGACAAAATCGAGAGCTAAAACAGCAATGGCGATCTCCAGCCAGCCCGGGAGTGAAATGTTATTGAGCAACCCCCACCCGCGATTTTGAGCTAAGAAAGCTATTCCCATTGCCTGGATTGGCAGAAATAGCCGCAAGACAAGGGTATCGATAAAGACCAGCCCCAGGTTGCCATACCATCGCATCGTCTTCGATGTTTTGAGAGGACGCCGCGGAGAAAGAATTTCCCACACCGCCATGATGATCAAGATGGCTAAGAAGAAGTAGAGTCGAACGACACCCTCATGCATTAAAATGAAATCAGTCATGTCTCATCCCAGATTTCTCTTTTGTCTCCCTTAAAGTAGTCTACTGTTAAGTAGACTAATCATAAAACATTGTCAACTTCTCTGTGCAATGATGTGCGATTATAAAAAGAACCCCTCTCTGAGACCCTTTCCATCCTTTTATGGTCTCTCTTTAGAAGATTTTAAGAAAGCTGGAAAGGTCCAGGAAAAGCAAGCGGGTATTAAGGACAAGTCTTGGGATGAAAGAAGCAAAACGCTCAAGTCGCAAAGTCCAAATCATTCTTACAAATAAACGGATGGAACGTTAATCTTCCATTTTTGTAAACATATCCTTGGTTGCACCACAGACCGGGCAAGCCCAACTGTCAGAAATCTTATCGAAAGGTGTTCCAGGGTTTATCCCTCCATCGGGGTCGCCTTTTTCCGGATCATAAATATAGCCACAAACACTGCACTTGTATTTGACGGTACTTGACACGACCTGCTTCTTTTCTTCCACATAGCTTGGAGCAGACTTAGGAGTGGTGCCCCTCTTTACCTGATGGTAATAGGCATAAGTCATGGGATCCCCTTCTTTTACAACTTCTCCTGCCACAATCTCCCCCAGAAAAATCGTGTGGGTTCCAACCTCAAGTTGGTTGAAGACCTTCGCTTCAAGGTAAGCCAGGGTGTGGTCGAGGACAATGGGAACCAATGTCTCGCCAAGTTTGTAATGAACGTTTTCGAATTTATCCACTTGCCTCCCTGATTTGAATCCAAAATGGCCGATGAAAGAGAGGGGAGCCTCTTGCGACAGGATTGACCCTGTAAAGACCTTGCTTTGGGCAATAAACTCATGGGTCAGATTCTGCCGATTAATGGCCATAGCGATCACAGGCGGTTCGGAACAGACCTGAAAGATGGTGTTCGCAATCTGGCCGTTAAATTTGTCTTCTTTCTTGGAGCAAACTACGTACAAACCGTATCCCAATTTTTGTATTGCCTTAGGGTTCATCGATGACCTCCACAATCGCTTTTGATCGTTCCTTATCTTCCTACTATATCGATCTGTCAGATTGAAGCCCTCTCATTTAAGGCTTGCCCGATCTTTCGCCCCAGTTCTTTACAGGTTTCCAGATCTTTTTGTGTAGGAAAATGTTTGATCTTTATCCCTGGATCGATGATCTTTATTTTCATCTCTTCCATCGCTTGGTTGATCACGCTCACCGCTTCCCCACTCCAGCCATAGGACCCGAAAGCGGCTCCAATCTTATTTTGGGGACGCAGGCCTCTCATATAATGAAGTATGTCGGCCATGCTGGGAAGCATTCCGTTGTTGAGAGTCGGTGAGCCAAAAAGTAAAGCGCCCGCCTCTAAAACCTCTGTCATGATGTCGCTTCGGTGATTGCTCTTCAGGTCCAAAAGTTGGACACTGATCTTTTCTTCTATTAAGCCATCGCTGATGGCATTAGCCATCTTTTCCGTGCTGTGCCACATCGTATCATAAATGATCAGGGCCTTCTTCTTTGGTTTCTGAGCGCTCCAGGTATCATAGGCTTGTACGATTTTCGAGGGACTCCCTCGCCAAATGAGACCGTGGTCTGGAGCAATCATATTAATGTCTAAGCCCATCGTCGTGACCGTATCAATGAGCTTTTTCACCAAAGGGGAGTAAAGAAGTAAAATATTGGCAAAATATTTCGTTGCGTGTTTCATGAGTTCAGAGGAGTTCACCTCATCGTCGAATCGTTCGCTCGTGCACCAGTGTTGCCCGAAAGCATCGCTGGAAATGAGCAGACGATCCTCTACAAGATAAGAGAACATGGCATCGGGCCAGTGAAGCATTCGCGCTTCGATAAATTTTAACGTCTTGCGACCCAAACTCATCGTCTGTCCATGTTTGACCTCTTCATAGGGCCAATCCTCACGGTGATAGTGTTCCAATAGCTTATTTTTCCCCATGGGAGTACATAAGATCTTCTTGGGTTTAATGATTTCCATGATGGCGGGCAGGCTACTGGAGTGATCCGGTTCCACATGGTTGACGACCATATAGTCAACCTGCCGTGAGCCCAAAACTTGCCCAATCTTCTGAATCAAATCGAACTGAAAGGACTCCTTGACTGTATCAAAAAGTGCGATTTTTTCATCAAACACTAAATAAGCATTATAAGTGGTCCCCTTGTTGGTGGTGTACCCATGAAAATCACGAACATTCCAGTCCAAGGCGCCTACCCAGTAAACATTTCTTTCTATCTCAACTTGTTTCATCTCTTTTAAACTCCTCCCTTTTTTTATCAGCTCTTTTTCTCGAACATATTTTTAGGCGCCCCGCAGACTGGGCATGACCAGTCTGCCGGTATATCTCCAAACTTGGTTCCAGGTTTTATCCCATTTCCAGGATTCCCTTTGGAGGGATCGTACGTATACCCACAAACTTGACATACATATTTGTCCATCCTTTTTCTCCTTTCTAAGAAAAATGCCTGTATTCATTGTGATGGTTTCAGTCAGGAAAGCATGAAGATACTCAATATTTCACTCAAAAGAGTATTTTTAATTAATCGGGATGGGGCCAAGTGTCATGGCGTTCCTCAACAAAATAACAAAAACGATCCCACTCTACCTCCCGCTTAGAAATAGGGCATCGTAATCTGACCTTCTGGTTTCCCAAGGCCAACACTTCCCAGTCTCCCCGACGAGGCCCGCTTTCGATGAATATCTTTTGGCCAGCTTGAAACGGAAAGGGTCTGAATATCAACACCTTTGGGTGTTTATCCTCCTCATTTGTGCAAGCTTGGTCCTTTTTATTTGACATAGACGCAGTCCCTTTCAAACTTTATGCCTTTATGACTTCCTCAACTCACCTGTTTCAGCATCCTAAACTTATCATGCCAGGCGCAACGTTTACAGAAGGTCTCGGTCTCTTCAACAACGTCTGGCGGGTTGGAATCAGTATCTTCAACCTTAAAAATGATTTTCCCTTCTTTGAGGTCAAAATCAAAAATGTTGTATTGGTCTTCAGGGTCTTT
>Ga0194119_10004229_pt1 | contig 22347 bp, 24 predicted proteins | sample TA2MahC100mmetaG_FD_148620 | JGI IMG/M metagenome (GOLD analysis project Ga0194119, IMG submission 148620) | Freshwater microbial communities from Lake Tanganyika, Tanzania - TA2015018 Mahale Deep Cast 100m | ecosystem: Environmental > Aquatic > Freshwater > Lake | place: Tanzania: Lake...
AACGACAATGGCTCGCCTTTTCCCCTCCTACATTCGGAGATCTTCCATACAAATTTTGCCTTTTCCCCTCCTACATTCGGAGAGGATCGCTTGCAGGTGGCCTTTTCCCCTCCTACATTCGGAGAATGCGATACAGGAACTGCCTTTTCCCCTCCTACATTCGGAGGCCGACACAGCAACGGTAGCCTTTTCCCCTCCTACATTCGGAGCAAGAACCTGTCCTCTATGCCTTTTCCCCTCCTACATTCGGAGTCGGGCGCACCAGTCCACGCCTTTTCCCCTCCTACATTCGGAGATCCGACGGTATCCATCAGCCTTTTCCCCTCCTACATTCGGAGAGAAAAGAAGAATGCTTGCCTTTTCCCCTCCTACATTCGGAGTGTAAGATGATGGTTTGAGCCTTTTCCCCTCCTACATTCGGAGCTTTCTCTACGCCAAGATGCCTTTTCCCCTCCTACATTCGGAGCAGCCGGATATTGAAAAATGCCTTTTCCCCTCCTACATTCGGAGACCATGTCTACGAACAAAGCCTTTTCCCCTCCTACATTCGGAGTGCTTTTTTTAGGGTGTTGCCTTTTCCCCTCCTACATTCGGAGGCAGATATATCTGTTTCTTGCCTTTTCCCCTCCTCCATCCGGAGCGACACACTAGCAGGAAGCCTTTTCCCCTCCTACATTCGGAGGAAATATCATCCGTATTTAGCCTTTTCCCCTCCTACATTCGGAGTTCGCGCTCACTTTGACGCCTTTTCCCCTCCTACATTCGGAGCGAAGGCTAAGAGTACCCTGCCTTTTCCCCTCCTACATTCGGAGGGCGTGGGTTACTAGGGTGCCTTTTCCCCTCCCACATTCGGAGGATCCACTGTTGGTTTTTGCCTTTTCCCCTCCTACATTCGGAGGCGGGCGGTATCGTGTTTTGCCTTTTCCCCTCCTACATTCGGAGAAGAACACCAGACTTCTGCCTTTTCCCCTCCTACATTCGGAGCCTTTTTTACTGCTGTTTGCCTTTTCCCCTCCTACATTCGGAGGCCCTACTCCGCCAGCCTGCCTTTTCCCCTCCTACATTCGGAGTGTTCTTGAAGTACGGCTTGCCTTTTCCCCTCCTACATTCGGAGAGATTCTCCCCTTTCTCTTTATATTACTTGACAAAATACATATAATGTGTATACATTATACCCCTGAAACGAGGTCGTTTCTTATCTAATTATATCAAAAAACATGATGAAAGACAAACGCAAAAAAGTGCCCTTATGGCTTCCCTATACATCCGAGATAACTGTCAAAAAGACAGTTATTCATTTTGCGTATAAAGGTGGTACGTGTGATATTGATATCAAAGATACGCTCTCTATCCTTTTGTACGGCAATACCTGCCCCCTTCCACATGACTTTTTAGATGTATGTGTAAAATATGGTGTCCCTATATGTATTCATCGACGCAACATGCCAAAAGCGGTCTGGATTACTCCGAGCACAACAACAACGACTCAAGAAGATATTCTTTCTCGGCAAATTTCCGTCCGTAACAACGAGAAAAAATCTCGCCACATTACGCGCAAACTTCTTGATGCAAAGTTCAAGGGTATGGAATGGCTTGTGCCCTATCCATTTGATTTCAAAAAAGCAACGCTTCCCCAACAAACAATGGTCGCCATAGAAGCGCGACACGCGCGTGTCTATTGGGAACGTTATTACGCACTCCTTGGATATACAGGCACACGTCGTGGAAAGGCAAATGAACTCAAAAGTATTCTTGATGCCGTCTCAAAGTTGGTAAGCGGTGTTCTTTTGCGGTACATCGTGTATCATCGCATGAGTCCATATCATGGATTTACCCATACACCCAATGACTACCCTTCTCTCGTATATGATCTTATGGAACCATATCGCGGATATGTAGACAAAGCAGTATTCAATGCCGTTTTAGAAGCGCGTAATGCGGGAGTCTCTGATCCCAAAGAACTTATGGCACGATGTATCACGGCAGTTGAGGATATGTTTGATGAAGATGTGTATGTTCCTGCAACACGACAGCTTGCAAGTTTTCAAGAACTTTTGCACGGCTCAGTCCTTGCGTTACGAGCGTATATACAAGGAATATCACGACAACTTATCGTACCTATGCCAGGAAAACCAAACGGCGGACGACCACTCAATGTCGGGTATCGTTTATATGGACGTTCCGCAGGACCGACAGACTTCTGGGCTCGTGCGGAGAAAACTTCCGCGCGATATGCAGAGAAGTTGTCGCTCAGTTTACACTAATGTCGTTAGTGTAAACTGAGCGGAAGTTTAGGGCAACAAACAACAAATGGGGGCGCTATGACGCGCTCTCGTCTGATGGCTTTACAAATATATGAAGTATCTTTCGTGCTATCTCTGACTGTTCTTTCTCTTCCAACTCTCCCCAATCTCTTTCCCCGAGCAGCTCCTTGAGACTCACAAGATGTATGTGTTGTTTTTTCTCCATATCATTGAGTATACCCGATAAGTATACCGTATGCCATCAGTTTCCAAACCTTCCTTTCTTTGCTTCCCGTCCCGTTTCGTGTGTTCCCTAGGGCTGTGCACTGTGCACCACGTAGGATGCACAGCAAGCCACATAGATACACAGCACGCCACGTAGGGTGTGGGGCAAGCGTATAAGTTCGTACTTCATAACCCTTCATTCCGTCCCGTTTCGTATGTTCGTATAAGTTCGTACTTCGTAACCTTTAATTCTTGATTCGAGTCTCTGCACCTATCACCTCTAACCTATTTCCTACTTTCATCTTTCGTATTCTTAATTCATGATTCTTTATTCTTGCTTCTCATCACACCTTAAACTCAATCACATCGCCGTCTTTCACCACATACTCCTTTCCTTCTGTACGGAGTAATCCTTTCTCACGGGCGGTGGCGTATGAGCCAGCAGAAAGAAGTGTGTCGGTGTGAATCACTTCGGCACGGATAAATCTGTCACGAAAATCTGTATGAATAGCGGCACCTGCTTCTGGTGCGGAACACGCATACGGCACAGTCCATGCGCGCGTCTCGTCGGGTCCTGTCGTAAAATATGTCATGAGACCAAGGAGTGCGTATGAGCCCCTGATGAGGTCGTTTACGCCATCATCATTGCCTGCACCGAGTTCTTCACGAAAGAGCGCACGGTCAGCACCTTCAAGTTCTGAAAGTTCACGCTCAATACCCGCATCTACAATGACGTATTGCGCATCCGATTCATCGAGAAAGGTGGTGAGGGCGCGCCAGCGCCCGTCTGATGCGTCAGGGTCGTCGTTTAGGTTCTTGGCGCCCGCCTTTCTATTCAAGACATAGAGCATCGGTTTAATGGAAAGGAGGTTCAAGTGTTTGACTGCGGCCCTTTCTTCATCGGACAAATCACAATCCTCGGCACGTATGCCGTCATTAAATGTCGCCGAAAGTTTTGTCAATGCATCAGCCTCAATCTTTGCTTTCTTTTCACCTTTTTTAAGTTCACCTGTGAGACTTCCCATGCGCTTGGTTACACTTTGCATGTCGGCAAGAATAAGCTCAAGGTTAATCACACTGATATCCCGCAAAGGATCAATAGACCCGTCTACATGCGTGACGTTGCCATCTTCAAAAATGCGAACAATGTGCGCGATAGCATCTGTTTCGCGAATGTGTGCAAGGAATTTATTACCAAGCCCTTCGCCGTCGGACGCACCTTTGACGAGCCCAGCGATGTCAGTAAACTCAATCGCCGCGGGTATCGTCTTTACCGAATGTGAAAACGCCGTGAGTTTACCCAGACGTTCATCAGGCACGGCAACAACACCGACAGATGGGTCGATGGTACAAAAGGGATAATTCTCTGCCGGGACAGACTTGCGCGTCAGCGCGTTGAAGAGTGTTGATTTGCCGACATTAGGAAGGCCGACGATACCGATGGAAAGCATGTGTGTGAAGATGAGTTCTTAGTTCGTAGGACGAAGAACTACTATAGGATCTTAAAATAATCAAGTTCAGGATGACGGACGGTGGTGTTCAGGATGACAGACGTTACTGAGTTACGAGTCATAAGTTTCGAGTATCGAGTAGGTTTACGAATAACGAGTGCTTACGAATAACGAATACGTACGAATCTACGAATGATATCTAAAGAGTATACAAAGAGAAGTCTTTTTTATTCGTATATTCGTATACATTCGTTATTCGTATGTTCTTATTTCTTCACTCATGTTCCGTTTCGTATGTTCGTACTCGTTCGTACTTCGTAACCTTTAATTCTTGATTCGAGTATCCGTCCTATAACCTATTTCCTATCTCCTCACATCCCATTCTGTAAGCATATAGGACGAATCTATTTGACGCAATAGGTTTTTTAACATATCAACACAACTCTTTGACAATAGTATAATTGACATGGTACATTCAAAGAAAGTTCTTAATGATAAAATGAAAAGGAGGATAACATCATGTCAACATTTGAAGATGGTCCATTCGCAACATATGAGTATGTTGATGGTGTAACTTCTCGAAAAAATATTTTCTTGGTAAATACAAGCCAAGATTTTCTTTCAGAGGTAACACCAAATGCATTCATCGGGGAAAACCCATATCCAATTATCGCATATATGCGAGCAGAGGTTTTGGGTGTTATCAAAAAAGGGAAAGAGTTTTTTATTTTGATAAAAAAAGAAGGTGATTTTATTATCGAAACCCTCAACTTCTTTTTTGCAAACATTCAACCAGATTAACACACTCCCCCTTGGGGAGTTTTTTGTTTTTTAACCCCCTCACTTTTACGTAAGTGTTTGTATGCCAAGTTTAATGATTTTAAGGGGGTATTAAAAAAATATACACTGCTACCAGTAACTAAAAACCAGTGACCAGATACTAGTTTCCTCGAAGAATCATATCCGCAAGTTCTTTTTTAAATTTGAGCGTTTTATGCGCCATAGAATAGAGAAACAGGCATATCTTCAAAATAGAGAGTCAGCGCTTCTTCAAGCGCAGAAAGAGCAGTCTTGCGTGTGTGACCAAAACTTGAAATGCCCGTGTTTAAATTCCACGAGACATAGTGCGTCCCCTCTTTCCATACAACATTTTTTAAAGAGATACGCTTCATAGGAGTAATATATTATAGGAAAAAGCAACTGGTCAATTTTTTATTTTTTCGGAATATTTTTCTTTTTATAGTTTATCGTTTATTCTTTTTTCATCAATTTGGAAAGTTCTGCTTGATATTTGGGCATCACTGTCATTGCGGCGGACATTTGGTCTTTGCCTTTTTTCATTTCCGCTTGCATTTCTGTGGCGATTTTTTGAAACAATTCAGGGTTTTCCTCAACGACTTTGAGAATCATGTCTTGTTGGTCTTGTGGCACGCCTTTGAGTTGAGTGGCGAGCATCTTTTTGAGAAGAAGGGTTTTAAGGGACATAGTTGTGATGAGGGAGGTTAGCTTATAGGTGATAGGGATGAATACTCGAATCAAGAATTAAGGGTTACGAAGTACGAACGAGTACGAACATACGAAACGGGACGGGATTAAAGGTTACGAAGTACGAACATAAACTCATCAATATAGTTGTTTATGTTCAGTGATATTCGTATGTTCGTATAAGTTCGTACTTCGTAGCCAATATTATATTGATAACCAAAAATAAGACTTCATTCATTTCTCCGTCAATCGTTCGCCGATTTTCTTGACAATGTCTGCGAGCGATACGTCGGTTTTGATAAGATAATCAACATGCTCATGCGTTGTAATCTCCGCAACATAAGAAAGGTCGCTGACACTGGTGAGGAGAATGACGGGGATGTCGGATGTTTCTTCACGCGAACGAAGTTCACGGAGTGTTTCTCTGCCATCCATACGAGGCATCAGTATATCAAGAAGTATTAAATCGGGACGTTCGGCAAGTGCAGTAGTGATGCCATCTTGTCCATTTGTTGCTTGGATGACAGTGTATCCTGCCTTTTCTATTGTGGCGACCATGGCAGTCCGGAGAGCATCATCATCGTCAATAACGAGAATAGTTTTTGGTGTGTGTTCATTAGGCATACGATGTATCAATTATAAATTGGTAACAGGTATCATCTCAGGATGTGTTGGCAGTATACCATAGAATGTGGTCCCCGTCCCCACTTCCGATTCAAAACGGATAGAACCACCAACCCGCTCAATAATCTGTTTAACCGTGTACAAACCCAAACCATTTCCCGAAGGGTCAATATCTTTTGCATTGTCCGCGCGGAACATTTTGCCAAAGATACGCGACTGTTGCGCTATAGGAATACCACATCCGTTGTCTTTGACTGAAAAGAAGAGATTGTCTCCTTCGGGGCGTAACACTATCTCAATATGCCCACCTTCGGGAGTATACCGTATCGCGTTTGAAAGAATATTTTGAAAAATAATACTGAGTTGCTTTTGGTCAAAATGTAGTTCTTTGTTTTTTGTGTCGTCTTGCGTGGAAATGGAAAGATGTTTTTTGTCAGATAATGGGCGGAGTTCTGACAATACTTGAGACACAACAGAAGAGAGAGAAATCAATGCTGGGTCCCAAACCATTGTACCGAGGTCAATGCGCGATATATCAAGGAGTGAATCAACCAGCTCAATCATTCGTTTATTTGCGTTCTCAATTTCTTTTGCGTACATGTATATGGGCTTGTCAGGTGCTTCCGCAGTCTCACTCACAAGCATTTCAACATACCATTTAACTGCCGCAAGCGGAGTCTTGAGTTGGTGGGATGCCACCGAAACAAATTCAGTTTTTGCTTTATCAATAGCCTTGCGCTTGGTGGCATCAATAACAATAGCAGAATAAAATACTGTTTTGTTTTCATCCGTAACGGGTACAAGTGAAAGCTCAATGTCATACATATCATTTCCCGCGCGTATACCACGAAGTGCGTCAGATGTATAACTACTTCCTGAACGAAACGCCATACGCATCGCCCGCATTTCTTCGGCAGGACTATGCTCTTCAAAAGGAGAAAATATTTTTGTGGGAGTGTCTGTGATATTCGGCATTCCCGTAAGTGTGTACCATGCATCATTTGCGTATACGAGCGTTCCTTCTGAATCAGTAATGACAATACCATCTCCTGCGGCAGACACAGCGAGCGCGAACTTACGCGTGTTGAGCATTTCTTCACGAATGCGGTCGTTCGCGGCACGAAGCTCCGCAGTGCGCTTTTTGAGAAGAGCTTCTGCTTCGTGTATGGCGGTTACATCACGTGTTGATCCTGATATGATAATCTCATCACGACCAGCATTTCTTTCAATGGTCGCCTCATCTGTTACATATCGTATTGCACCAGTTCCTGTGCGTATACGGTATGATGATTTATACGTGTGCATATTTGTCTCAACGGCGTGATGATATGTCTCTTTTGCGGAGAGACGGTCTTCATCCACAATAATAGCGAACCACTCATCTTCAGTGCGCGGAGCAGTATCATCGGTATATCCAAAAAGTGTCTTCCAGTGAGTAGAGACATATACAGTTTTTTTACGCGCATCACGTTCCCATGTGCCTGCGCCAGAGCCTTCTAACACACGTGCATAGCGGTCACGCGTTTCTTGGAGACGAAAGATAATAGAACGTCCCTGTTTCGCGGAGAGAAATATACGTATTGAGAGTATCATCGGTCCTGCAATAGCAACAATCAGGGCAGCTGTCATGATAAGTATGCCCCATTGTGTGTCAGGATATATCCCAAATAATCTTATGAAAATGCTGGGTGCGTACACATAGAGCGCAATGACACCAACAGAAAAAACAAGAAAAAAGAATGTGAGAAACGTGTCTCCATAAAATGATTGCACCGTATCTTTTTGTGTAGATGTTGGGGACATACGAGTACTTCTGTATAGTTAGTACGCTATCTATTCATCTCTATTGGCAAGACATGCCGAGAGTTCGGGGGTTGGCGTCCATCCACATCGTCCCGTTGATTGTCGCTCGCATGTCGCGGAGCGGTAGCATATATACGCAGGTAAAAATTCACATGTCGTTACCATAGCACTTGCCGTATCTGCTTCAACACAGAGTTGTCCCGAGCATCCCGCGACTGCACATCCTCCTGGTTTAACTGGCTGTGGTTGCGGAGGAAGAGCGATGACTTCTTTGCCGTCGTATGGAAGGGGTGTTTCTTCGGATGGTGTGGGCACTTCTCTATTATCCGAGACAACTTCAACAAAAGTACGTCCGTCCTCTGTGCGACATTGACGAGGGTATGATTCCATAATGAGATTCCCGGCACTTGCGCATGTGGCAAAGTCGGTAACAGAAGTGGCGGGGGTATATGTTACTATGGGCAGTTGCATAATTCCCGCCGTCGCGCCAGCTAACACAACAAGACCAAGGAGTACCAAAAAGATATGTCCTTCAGTAAGGCGTGTTTGTTCTTTTTGTGGTGAGTCTATGTTCATACTATATAAAGTATATCACGGTATAACAGTTATACGTGGATAGTGTATATGGTCATCATATTATCCGAGAACATTCATCATAAATGCAGCGAGAAAAAGTGTGAGAAACAACATAAAGACAGCGATAAAGAGCATAAAGAAAAATGTTCCGGTTGGTGTTTGTCGTGGCCCACGTGCCCCTGTACGAATGAAGCCATATTCATCTTCGTCTTCAGGAAGATATCCGTCTGGACGAATGGGTGGCTTAGGAATGAGTGGTGGAAGAATAGGAAATCCTTCTGCATCTTTGCGCATCTCTTCTTTAAATGTTTCGTCAAGATGGTCAATCATTGCGCCAATCTTCCACTCATCCACCTCTTTTGGTTGTGCATTGGGTTTATATGAAGTCTCTGTTTTGTGAGGTGGCGTGGCTACGTCAATGGTTCGTTTTTTTAGATGAGGGACAAAACGATGCCCACTTTTTTTGGGGACGGTTGGGAGTGTGGTGTGGATGACAGGATGCGTGGGGGTGGATGGTTGTTCGTGCGTCGTGTGTAATTGTGTACGATATATATCCGCGAGTGATTCATTTGACGTATGCGCGCCAGATGCATCAGTTTTCGTTTTTTGAGAAGTATCTTCTGGCCAGAATCTACTTGGATCATTAGGGAGAACGCTCATAAGACTATTATAGAGGAAAAGATGAAATAAGAAAATAGAAATATGAATGTAGGAAAGAGGTTAGAGTGACTGACACTCGAATCAAGAATCACGAAGCAAGAATTAAGAATACGAAATTAGGAATAATAGGACGGGTTACAAAGTACGAACTTGTACGCTTGCCCTGCATCCTACGTGGTGCTAGGGAACATACGAAACAGGATGAAGGGTTACGAAGTACGAACTTGTACGCTTGTCCTGCATCCTGCGTGGCGTGCTGTGCATCCTATGTGGTGCACAGTGCATAGTGCTGGGGAAGATACGAAACAAGACAGGAATTAAAAAGTAAGAAATCAGCGCGGGCATGGAATGCCCGCGCTGATTTCTTACTTTTCGTCCCGCTTCTATAACCTATCACCTCTCACCTATTTCCTATCCACATACGCCGAGCTGTGATGTGTCTTTGCTCCCAAGCCATCCACAATATGTACACCATGTTCATCAAGTACTGCACGTTCAGGAATCTCATACGCAAAGCGGTCGCCTCCTTTGGTAAAGATGATTTCGTCCACATCGTCTCTCCCCTTCAATTCCTCAATAACCATACGCAGAGTCTCTACGACACTTGGATCCTTATCAATAGACAATACAACGCGGTCAACGGGTTTGAGCGCCCCCACGACACGCATACGATACACTTCGTCCTGAAAAGACGGCACACCCCGCTTCAAAGATGCCTGATGGTCACTGTTCACAATAACCCAAAGTTCATCCGCAAGCTCCTTGGAAAGCTCCAAGCAGTCAATATGCCCCGGATGCAAAGGGTTGGCGTATACAGATGTAATAGCGATTTTCATAAAAAAGACGAGGTGTTAAGAAAACAATCAATATGCCTTTAGTATATCGCATCGTACCCGTACATAAAAATTTCTTATTGTTGATACTATACTCTACATAAAAACAACAGACATGATAATGCCCGTTGTTTTTATATGTATGAGATGATGCGTTACATGCACGCTTACTATACTCGCGGATGTGTCCGCCAGACATACCAGAACGCAAGTCCAACAAAGAGAAGCGCGAGTGGTATGATAGGGCAGAAATATCGCACGAGAAGCAAGACAACAATAGCGACAAGATCAAGAATCATCCAGAGTAAAATATATTTTTCAACACGGGGGTCATACGTCCCCTGTTTCTTTGTATATGCTCTGTGGAGACGTTGAAGTGCAAGGATAATCAAGACAATAATAATAAACCAAAATGCACATGTCAGTGGTCCTTGGAGCCATGCGGGAAGCGAACCGATTGCAGCACCCAAAAGGTTGCCGAGCCCGTTTTGTGTAACATCACTAACTGTACCCACAATACCCTCAAGAAATGCTGGAGATTCTTCACGAGTGTTTTCTTCACCCAATATCCCCTCTCCACCTTGTCCGTATCTTTCAGTATGTACTGTCCCCCCATCTGCAAGGAGTGTCGTAGCATCACCGCCCATGCCACCATTCATATCATCAGATGTACGTTCGGTGTCATGACCATACGGAATAGTAAATGCATGTTCATAACTCACAGTCGCAGGCGACGCATGAGAGACGACACGATAGACATACGTTCCCCCCACCTCAAGCCCTGTAAGCATCATACTATGATGCGTAACCATCGCTGGGTCCTCAACGGTAGCAAGCGGATAACCAAAGTTTGGTTGTGTCAGATTGATACTGTAAGGATACCCCACTGCTGGTGTGCCATTGCCGTGTGTTTTAAGTCCATAGACAACTTGGCTTGTTGCTGGTTCAAGATGCCCATTACGATATGTTTCCCAACGAATAATTGCCGTGCCATCGGGATTACCAATAGCGGTCGCTTGCGGAAGCGTGATGCCGTCTACGCGTTCATTCTGTATCTTAAGAGGAGAGCTTCCAATGATGCCACCACCACCTGGCCCACCACTAGAACTGCCACCACCGTTACCACCTCCATTATCTCCGTTTCCGTCATCGTCTTCACCATCACTGATTTGTGTTCCACAGACATATCCTTGCGCAGATGCAAAGCCAACACAGAGATCAAAACCAAGCGAGTCCTTTTGTGATTCATTGCCAGATATTTCTGGGAACGTAACAGTATAGGTATAGGTAGTTGTTTGTCCGTTTCCTAATGTACCCAAAGATATTTCTTGAGCAAAAAAGTGCGCAAGGGTATTTGTGTAAAGCACATCACTTCCTTGTTTGATACTAATCTGGAGTATACTGCCCAAGCCATCAGCGTCTGTTTCTGCGGACGTTGAGGTCAAGACTGTTTGTGTCGTTCCTGAATTATTGGTAACGGTGGCAGTACCAGTTGCACTGTCTCCCGGGATAAAGTTATGCGCGCCAAATATAGGATTTGGGTTGAATGTTACCTCAAGGTGTGGAGTTTGCGCGTATGCGACAGGCGCGATAGCGAATATACATGTGGCGATGATACTCGCGCACAAGGTGTTCATGGATGAAATAGTCATGAAGTATGTCTTATGCGGCTTCACCGCCATTATTATCGGGTAATGTCGCTGGCTCTTGGGAGGGAGCGGGCTCCTGGTATTGTTGTTCCTGCTGTGCGGGTGCCGGCTCTTGAGACATGACTGGTTCTTGCGTCTTTGGTACTAGCTCATGCTCTTGTTCACCTTGTTCAGGTGCCTCAGTGTCTTGAGTGGGCTCTTCAAGAATCGCTGGCGCCTCTTCTTCTCTCAGAGCGGGCGATTGCGTCGGTTGCGTGTCGTGGGGAGTATCCGCTCCATCACTTGGGTCCCCAGACATATCGTCTCCTTCATTCGTGTCGTCCGGTGCCTCCTCTTGCGTGTCGTCAGCGGGCGTCAGATCACCGATATACGCCATATCTTCAGGTAGCGTCCCCGTTCCCTGTTGTTCGACGGGTGGCTGTTCGTCGGTGATAAGAATCGGCTCGGTATCACTACATTCCTCAGGGAACATTGTACAATAATCGGGGTCATAGATTTTTTCACTCGTCTCAAATACATTCGCCATCGGATTCATTGGCAATGTTGTAACGAGACGCACCCATACGTATCCGAGGAAGCCATTGCTGTTGGTGAATTTCCATGTACCAGACAAGTTGCTTGATGAGGACACAAGTTCATGGCTGTCTCCACTGTCTATTGTTCCTTTATTACCGGAGGACGTGTTTATATCCTTGATAAGATAAAGCGTCGTGAGCGGATTGCCCATACCAGTATTTGGATTTGATACCGTCCAATTGACATCATATCCGCCTGGTTTGCCGGAGTACCACACACGCTGTTCTTCATTGTTGCCATTCTTATCACCATCCTGATGTGAATCGGTCTCATACGTAAATGATGTGATTATTGGTCGCTTCACATACTGCCAGTCTGAGGCGGTGTTGGTGTCGGTATAGGTAAATGGACTTGTTGTGTCTGGTGTACGAGAGAGCATGACACCCGTATCAAGACCAGCCAACGTGACAGATGGGTCAAAAATACCTGATTGGTATGTGGCATAACTATTCCATTCGGTATCAATCGTGCCCCAGTTGATTTGGTCGATTGCCATACCCGTATTATCTGCGAGAACAAGCATATCTCCTGTATCATTCAAGCCACTTCCGAGAGAATTGTTGCCGAGCATGATAACGTGCACGGTGTCGGGGATAAACCAATCGGAAAGAACTTGCGCGTTACTTCCAACAATAAGCCCAAATTCTCCAGCAGGAATAAGTGCTCCGGAAGGAAGCGTGTCGGAGCTGTTGCCGTCAAGAACACTCCATCCCGATATATCTACATCTGCATTTGTCCCATTAAATATTTCCACCCACTCATCCGCGGAGTTTCCTTTGAAATACACTTTCGCAATAAGTACCTTTCCTTCCGTCGGTGTCGGTGGTTGGGAGGAGCCGTGTATCGTATTCCCAACGGTTTCAGTATCAGAAAAGCCACCTGAACCGTATGTTGCTATGGAGTCTTGCCATGCGTCGTAGACAATATCAAACGAACATGACTTGTCCGTCGTTGTCCCGGATGCAAGTGTCAGTGTATATGCCCAATCACCAAATGACGAAACCGATGGAGAAGTGGTAAATGTCGCCAAGTTACCGGTAACCGTAGTTGTCTCAAATATCGCACCAAGTGTTGCTCCTGCGCATCCGTCGCCCGATATATTGGCGGTGTGAATCGTGTATTGAAAGGGAATACTCGTGATACCCTGTGCGTTGCCGACGGTGATTGTGCGAGTATACACATTACCACCAGTATCCGTCCAACCATCCGCCGGATTGGCGGTGAGGGCGATATCAAGCGCGCCCATGGTAAACGTATTATTGAGAGACGTCTCAGTATCGCTGAAATATGCGTGCGATTCCCCCACCGCAGCGATACCTCCCGCATTCATACCAACAACGAGAAGCACGGCGACGATACGCCGAATGTTTGCCGAAATGCTGTTGTGTATGATTGATGTCATAAAGCAATGAGAGAAAAAATAATGTGCGAGTCCGTAGTTTGTAGAAATGATTGTAGAACGTTTTTGTCTGTCAATTATGATATTGGTTACGAAGTACGAACTTATACGAACATACGAATACCACTACATGTAAATAATTATTTCAAAAAGTTCGTGTTCGTATGTTCGTACTCGTTCGTACTTCGTAACCCTTAATTCTTGATTCCAGTGTCCGTCCCTATAACCTATTTCCTCTAACCTCTTTCCTACCCTACATCCTTGTCTTTTTTCCTCAACTCTTTCACGATTTTTCGTATCTCATCAATGATAATTGCTCCAGCGGGAATGATGACAAGGAGAAAAAATCCAAGCGGTTGCTTCGCAAAGTCAATGATATAACCGAGATACGGGATAGAGATAACCACCCTGCCGATAATATCATTTTGGCGAACTTCACGAGCGTCAGGGTCTTCATTTGCATCCCCTTTTGTTTTGAATATCATGGCACCCGATTCTACACGTGCGTCATGGATACGATGTGTTGTCGGTTTTTTCGTGCGAGTATCTTCACCAAAGGTAATCACATCGCCAACCGCATACGTCTCTCGCGGGATGATAATGACCATGCTCCCTGTCCGTATCGCTGGCTCCATGGAGCCCGACGACACGATTTTCACTTTTGGTGCGCCCTGTATCGGCACCAAAGACAAGACGAGCAAGAGTGCGAGCGCGACAACAGCCGTGGTCAAAAGTCCGTACAATATCTTACCGAATGTGTGAAGAGAAATCATAGGTTTACAAAACGAGAAGCAAAAGACGCTGAATGTTCTCAAAGGCGGGAGCGTAATGTTTTGTTCCGTATTTTCTATAACACGAGTTCTGTGTACGCCTATCATGGTTGCTTGAACATCAACATGTATATTGAGAGTTCTTGCAACCTGAAACTGACAACTTGAAACTCGTTTATTTCCGTTGCCCTTGCGTCCGGACCGCGGACGAAATGTCTTGCGGCCCGGCGTGCAAAGGCACCGGAAACCTTTGTCTTATGTTTCGTTATTTATTTTGGCAATTCTACACTTGCGCAAGAGAAGCCGGCATTGTGGCGCTGTTGTTCGGCATAGAGTGTGATAGCCGCCTGCAATTGTGCACTCTTTGCGTCGTTACCCATCTGTGATCCATTACAAGAGAATGGGGTACTTGTATTATCGGTATTAACCGTTAACGCACCAGCGCACCATGCAAGACCGATATCGCTCTCCGTGTTTCCCGGAAGATATACGCCACCGTTTACTCCGGGCGCATATATCGACAATTTTTCAAGAACATTTTTCATCGTATTAGGGCCAGAAAGTTCGTTCTCCCCTGATTGTTTGACGCCATCTTTGTTCGCATCAATCCATGCGTACATATTGATTGCGTCTGTGCCATCATACAAAACACTGGAACTGGTCGGCTGTGTCATGAGGCACATCCATGCATCATTGGTGTATACATGTACACTGATGACATTAACACCAAGGTCACCCGGTTTTATATCATTAAAGTTGAAGAAATAATCTCCATGCTGAAGATCTTTCTCTCCAAAGAGAGTGCAGTGGGTTTTGAAATAATTGTCTCCACAGTTTCCGTCAATCACAAGTTTGTAAAGAAGGCCTGCCGGATTGGTTTGTGATGTTCCTCCGTTTTGTGCCCAGTTCTTTACTTCAAATTCAAGAACATTTATTCCTTGTATAGGAGTAAAAGATACAGTAATTGCGTCTGATGAACTAAAGTTATTTTCTGCAGAATCTGCAGCAATTTGATTGCCGTTTAATTTTACTTTGTAGCTATTATCGGCGGCAACGGCGAATGTTACACTCGCACCAGTAAAGGGACCATACCATGTGAATTCTTTTCGAAATGTATAAGTCGTATCTTGCTGTGTGTCATTAGGACTGGTAGTCGGATCAGTTGCCCAAATCCACTTTGCATCATCTACTGTACCATCTACGTCCGCTGTCCACGCAGAGTGAATCCATGTAACAGGAACGGCAGGATAAGATGGTGTGATAGCGACACCGTTTTTTTCAACAACCATATTTGTTGTATCAGAAACTGCTGTTACCTCACACGTCTTACAATCAACACCATTGTATACTTGCTTCAAATGATCCACCTTCAAGTCGATATTTCCTGCCGTGAAGATGTTTCCTGACGATGTCTCGGTGTCACTGAAGTACGCTATAGTAGCGCCAACGACGAGTGCGCCCACAAAGGCGACTGCCGCAATGCTCATAAGGAGTTGTTTTGACATAATTTAAGTGTTATCGGGAGATGAATGTCTCCACGAATGAATAATGCTGATAATACTTATACTAATAAATACTATCGGCATATCGTGAGGGGCGAGAAGATGAAAGAATCCAGTGCTTTATTCCGTATACAATGTATGTATAAAAAATGAGGAATATATACACGGATACTTTTCGCTTTCGTCACGAACGATATGTCGTATCTCCAAAGAACATGTATATCATTGGACGTATGGCATGCTGCGACCGCGTCATGAGCCCCGAACTATTGTTCGTAAGCGTGCGCGCCGTCTGTATGTCAGACTGGGCGCATGACGCAGTGTCGTAACACACGACGTTCCAATGAAATAAAAAGCGCGAAATGGTATCAAAAGAATAATCCATCAACCAACCGTTATCAGTATACTGATTGCGGAGAGTCAATGAACAGTACGGCAAGTCGTCGACTTCGGAGATTCTGAGGTATTCAGAATCTAAAGCGTCAGACCATGTGGAGTCTCATCCCTGTTGTACAGGTAAGGTATCCACGACCGGTATCTCTTGAGACACATTTCGCGATGTTTCTGTATATCATATTCTGCTTTTCGCTCTATTTGTCAATCATGTGTTTTATTATACCATATTCATAGCGTATCAGTCAATATCTTGTATAAAGGACACCATTGAGCATTATATAATAAGGATTTTTCGGCATGTCCTTTATGATGTCCTTTAGAATGAAGTTATCTACAGTTTTACATAAACAATTTTTTGTTTTGAAATATGAAGATGCTCCTTTTTTGGAGAAATATTGTCCATGCACTTTTTCAAAAAACCATGTAGTGTCATTTTTGATAACCGCCCGTCTCCGTATATCGTCTATACAAAAATCCCGTCAAAAGACGGGATTGTGTTAATTGATAGGCATGATACCAATCCTTTTTATGCCATAAAACACTGCAGTCCATATATACGGATATGGTTGACTGCAATGCCCCATCGTATTGGGCACATACCAATGTGATACGCCCAAGAAAAGGGATGTATCTTGTTTGCAAGGAATGACACTGTGCCCGAATGTTTTTTCGTTGTATGCAATCTTCTCGGTAGGTTTCATGTAGGGACAATCGCGGTCTTCTTCTCGCATGAGAGAAAAATCAAAACCCGGACGAGCGATGAGCGAGTATAAATAGTCTGGCGTGGTATATGCGAAAGAAAATTGTACGGCTTGAAAATGCTCAATCGTACAGTATTCCTGAAATACCCCAAGCGTGAATTCAAAGGTGAGGTACGGTCCGTCCCGCAATTCTCCACATGAGAAACGCTTCATATCCTCGCGGATAGGCTCAAAAACCCGTGTCATTTCTGGAGTGATTGTCATGGCAGTATATATGTTTAGTTGAAGAACATCGTCCCCTATCATACGCATATGATTTTTGGTGTCAAATGTATTTGTATAGATACAATATGTTTTTCTTTTTATTTTTTCTACTTGCGAACAATGTTTGACTCAATAAAATAAACATGGTATAAAAACTCTAGTGATATTTCAACTATTTAACAAGAAGTCATATGCCCAAGACAAAAAAGCCGATTTCGGGACGGACAGATTTCTGGACGGCAGTTTCGGATATCTCAGATCTTGCGTCTGGAAAATACTGCCAAGGAATACGGGGCGGACGTTGTCAGTGCGGATTTGCTCATGGGAGATATTTCTCCCCATTTCCCGCTTGTTTAAGTGTCCAACCGCCTTTTAAGGATTTGCCTTCTCAACAGAAACGCGAGCACGCATTCTCTGTTTTGGAGAAAATTTTCAAAGAACTGCACCCTGAGTATATTCGCGCACGTCCATCGCCCACTATTGAACAGTTTATCTATTATGGTGCGCGTAATCATGGTGATATCATTGCCGCGTCGTGGATACCTGTTGTAAAAAATAGGTATGAACACGTGGCACTGTACGCTGATATTCGGGAATCGCTTTCTCTCCCCTGCGCGTACAGTATATCTCTTGGTGTTGTCTGCCGACCGTTTATCGAGCAGATGTTCGCCTCAGTCGCAGACGACCTTCGCGAAGAACGAGAGGTGCTGATTTGAATCCCTATATCCTCAGATAATGTGTCTGAGGATTTTTTTATGCGCGCATATATTCCCCATGAAAAACTCTTGACTCATATCCGTCTATGCCGTATGCTTTGCATTCGGTCATACGGTTCTGTTCGTTCAACATAAAAAAGGTCGTTATGAACTTAAAAGAGATTTCTATCACCGAATTTCTTGCGAATCCGAAAGAACTCCTCTGTCTAGGGGAGCTAGTTTTTCAACAAGCCCTTGTAACAGAGAAGCTTATCCTAGATGAGTTTAAAAAACGGAGTGATTTGGGTAGTGGCGTCTCCGCGCTACACGAACATGCCCATATACCATCTTCATTTTATGCAACCCTAAGAGATAAAAAAATTCTTTACCTAACCTTTCACATGATTATTCCAGAGGAAGGTCATCCTCGTGTAAAAGTTTTCATCCGAAAAAAACTTACAAATCCGAATGTAAAAAATCTTAAACGTGTATCTTTGTCATAAAAAATATAATTGCGTCCTCTACAGGACGCTTTTTGTTACATAAAACTTTTTGAGATGTTGGTATGAAAATGTAGTGAGATATTGACAAAAGATGATAAATATGTAATATGATATATGGATTTTTTGCAAAAAATTAAAAAAGACAATCACCATGATAAAAAAAATTTTTCATTTTGGTCTCATTCTCGTTGCTCTGTGCGCAGGGCTTTATGGGATTGGTTTCTTCCTCTTGCCCTTTTTTGGGCAAGCGGGAGCAGGGATTGAAATCGGGGTATGTAACCCCGATGGCACGTTCAATCTCAGTCCCAGTGGATACTGGGGTCTGGGGAAAACCCTCGGTATCCTCCTTGGGGGATATGTGGGGTTCAGATATTTTCTCAGGGAGGTAGGACCACTTCTCCTTGAGATATATCGGAGGTGTTAAGTATGTGAAAAGGCGGGACGCAAGTCCCGCCTTCTTTTTAATGAGAAAGATATTATACACTATTTTTTAAGGAGAAGGCCTTTGACCTCCGCATTGTCCCGATGAATTGTGGTGGACCCTACCGGATTTGAACCGGTGACCTCCGCATTGCAAATGCGGCGCTCTACCAACTAAGCTAAGGGCCCACCACAATTCACCGAGGATTCTCGATTTCTTTTTGCTAAATACTCCTCAATCTTACTTCTACTCTTCCAAGATTTCAAGAGGCGCTCTTTTTTTATTGCCTCAGATCTCGTAGATGATATTTCGTATGTTTCCAATATCCAGGGTTTGTATGCTTTGGTTGATGTTACCAAACCATCATTGTGTCGTTTCAATCGAATATCCATATTGAGACAACTTCCGATATAGTATCTATTATTTTTTAACGAACGAAGAATGTATGTATAATACATAGCAAAAAGAAATCGGAACAAATGCGGCGCTCTACCAACTAAGCTAAGGGCCCTTGAGAATATCAAGATACTATCTCGATGCCTTCAAGCATACCATTCTCTGGCGATAGAGACAATACTTACGACTTATGACTTATCTCCTGTATGAAAATCAAATGTATTCCCCACTTGCTTCAGTCAAACAGAGAATGAGTATATATAAAAAAACCGCCCCTTTGGGGGCGGGATAGATTCAACCAACAATACCAGGATTTTTTCTTCCTTTTTTCTTTTCAGGAAGAAACACCTGATACCGCACGTTAGCGGTACCTGATTTTACAATCCCGAGACGTTTTGCTGCCTCAAGCGAAAGATCGAACTTCCTGTCGCCCACATACGGGCCACGGTCGTTAATCCTTACCCAGACAGATTTTCCGTTTGTGGGATTATACACGTGGACCCGTGTATTAAACGGTAACGTCTTATTCGCCGCGGTGAGCGCATTCATATTGAAACGCTCACCATTGGCAGTTTTCCTTCCATGGAATTGATGCGCATAATAAGAAACCTTTGCTGTCCCAGCAATATCAGGTTTCTTTTCTGCAATGAGTACCGACGTATCCGCCGGTGCTGATTTTTCATCCGCCATGGCAGTCTCTGTGAGTGCCGATGGGGAGACTTGTTTATTCTTCACTACCGAAGCGCCCGAATTGTCGGGTGCGAACTTAAGGATAAGGGCAATGAAGACCAAACAAATAAGAACTGTATGTTTCATAATACGAGTTTTTTTATTCAAAAAATTAAATTGTTGCAGGAACTGTTTTTCTTTCCCTATTATATACTACGCACAGAATATGTCAAATATTTCATCGATACCCATAGAGGGTATGCCAAGATGTTGTTATATAAGGGTTTTTCTTGTAAAGCGATTAAGACCCAGCTATTTCTTATCTTTCATCGCCAAAGACATATTGTGTCGCAAAAAATATGCTATGCTATATACATTATGAGTTGTGGTCCCGAATCATCATCTTCCCCCTTTGAACAATCTCGCTCTATGATGTACATCATGAATGGAGGCATTGGGGAAATACTCCACCATATGTCCACTATTGACCGTGAGACAGTTATAGCGCACCCATCATCCCTGCTTTCTCATGTTGAAACTTCTCAGGAGGAAGACCCTCATAAAAGAGAGCAGTATAAACGTTTTCAAGACACAATCATTACTCTCGGAAAATACGCAACACATAAAACAGGAACAGGTACGACAAATGATTTTTTTATGCTACCAGCTTCTTTAGAACATCCATTCTCCGCCATGGGAATAGGTTCTTCCATTGGTATTCGACGCACACGTACTGAACCGCTCACTCTTCCTGATGGTACCCCATATGAAGGAATTCGACTCGACGACCCCGACAGACCTGAACCAATACGCTTCTTTCTTGATGGAGCGATTTTACAAAGCATTGACGCACAAAAATCTCGACTTGCATTTGGCGTATCACGTGTCCCTGAAGTATACGCGGTCGTTATGGTTAAGGGTGTTATTGATTCACGCACAGGAAAAGTGGTTGCGGGGTCTGAAGACATTATTACAGAATTGTATGCTGTTATGGAGGCGATTTCGGGTAAGAGCATATTTCAGATATGCGATCCCGATAGACATTTTACTGCCGGACGATATTCCGCACGCAAAAAAGAAAGTATCCATAGTTTTTTAAAAAATGAAGAGGTGTATATTCGTGCATCAATCCGCACTGAAGCGTCTCAAAACCCTGCTATGCTTTCTTGGGACTTTGACCATATTCGAACACAAGTACAAGAAAACATTTCTGTTGCGGGAGATGTATCAGTTGGTGGTGTAGGCATTCTGGGAAATGATGCACATCCTGGAAATATGCTTATATCATCTGATGGTGAGGCTGTACATCCGATAGACCGTGATATGGCGCGCATGTTCACTGATGCATCTTTTTTGCAGTATCCAGAAAATTATCGATACGAGGAAAAATCTTCAGAAAATGACCCGCAGATATTTCTTCCCGATGACACATCACGTATTACCGATGAACACTGGGAACGTTATTGGAAACCACGTTTTGGTGAACGTGGCGACCTCCTTGACGCAATAACACTTGCAGGGTTATTTATCAATATTATTGAAGACGAATGTACACACATGCGTCATGAGCAACAAATTGCCGCATAATTTTTATCATTATGAATATACACCCTATCACAACGGTATTCGGTCTTTCAACAATTGAAACTGAACTTCGTACAATTGGGACGGAACTTCTTGTGCGTGCGGATAAACCGGTTGTATGGCCACTTATTACTTTATGGCATCTTAAACAGCTCTCTGTTTATGTGGCACCTACTGATACGGGGATAACACATGCCCCAGATTCTGTGCTTGGAATGACACATATAGATTATAACAACATTTCCTATACAGTCTTTTTAGGAGAATAGGATGATGATATATAAGAGCAATATAGTATAAAAAAGCCCGCTAGGGACGGGCTTTGATGTATGTTCTGATGATGTTCGCGCACTCCTCGTCGGAGTGGACGGAAAAGATTTGTGAAATGATGAGTTGTGATAGAACACATTCATATCCGAACAGTGTGTTCCCATCGACAACAGAAGACCGCATGAGTAAATCGCAGCAAACGAGCGGAAAATGTGCTGCGGAGACATAATCCCCTGTTCTCGGCAATACCCTTCCCTGTGTGTTCAGTCCCGTAAGGGGCTGGAGATATGACAGACGGTCGTTAACCGTAAAGTATCGCAAACACTCAAGAATAACACTTTTGAACGTCCTCATGCGAGTTGTCCGTACGAGATACTTTGACGCTTGTGCAAGAGCAGAAAGCATTACATTAAAGGCCTCGGTATTTCTCTCCTTTGACGCGGAACATGCGATATCAATCCATGCGCGATATCGTTTTTCTCTCAGAGGGAGTGATACAAGATACAGTACTTCTCCGAATATACCTAATAGAACCTACGCACTTCCGCTCCACACAACATATGTGTCATAATGTAAACACCATCTTGATGGTACTTACATTATGACAAAATCAAAATGTTCTCTTGATCTATATACGAAGTTCTTAATAGCA
>Ga0194119_10004232_pt1 | contig 22340 bp, 23 predicted proteins | sample TA2MahC100mmetaG_FD_148620 | JGI IMG/M metagenome (GOLD analysis project Ga0194119, IMG submission 148620) | Freshwater microbial communities from Lake Tanganyika, Tanzania - TA2015018 Mahale Deep Cast 100m | ecosystem: Environmental > Aquatic > Freshwater > Lake | place: Tanzania: Lake...
AGTACAAAAAATACAGTGGGCGACGACATATTCCCATACTCTGCCAACACGCTGCGGGTTGCCTGTAATTGTGCTTCAGAGAGTCCCATTTCATCTCTGACTGCGTTGATTACTTTTTCACCGCCTGGATGGAATGCCCAGTGTTTGATGTCCTCGACCTTTAGTCCACTTGGGTTTAAAAGGTCCAGCACTACTCTTGCGACTGTTTTACCTGCAATCTCAGGGAGAGAGGCAGATAATTGGTTGTGGAGCTGACCGTTTCGGTAAATGTAGCGTATGTGATCGCGAGATTCCGGGGCATAACGGCTTGCAGAGGAAATTAAGGACAGTCCCTCCGGACGATGCCAGAGCACTGACGCTGCCGCACCATCTCCAAAGATTGCATTTGATATAATTAGGCTCATATCGTCTGCCATCTGAAACGTGGCGCTGCAGATTTCTACCGAAACGCTAACAACCACACTATTGCTCGCTCCATGTAACATATCCTTACACATCTGCAGGTTTGGAACTGCACCGCCACAACCGCTGCCGACAAGGTCATGGGCGCGTATCTGCTTAGAAAATCCCAGTTTTTCTATGAGATAAGTTGATATACCAGGACAGATATATCCAGTGCAGGTATTGACCACCAATCCAGTCACATCTTGGACGGTCAATCCGACCTGAGCGAGCGCCTTAATAATTGCCTGTGACGAAAGGTCAACTGCCCAGTGTGTAAATCGGGCAATGCGGCTGTCCGGATGTTCATTGACAAGGCATTCGAGGTTATCAACAGCGAGATGCCGGTTTTGTACACTTGGATGTGCAAATATCTTGTGCATGATTGCCAGGCTTTTTTGGCTCAGTTTATCCGAATAGTGTTTTACAAGAAACGCCTCTGCCTGCACCTGGCTTATTGCATAAGGCGGCGTTGCAGTAGCTATCGATGCTATATGGACATTTCCATTCATGGAGATCGAGGATAAATCTTTTCTTATTCGTTGTTAAAGTCTTGTAGGGGCAGGTTTCAAACCTGCCCCTACCGATGTGCGTTTCATACATCCTTTGCTGGTTCAACCGTTCTCGATTGAACCGAAATGTTTCGGTTCAGGCTGCAAGCCCTGAACCAGCCCAGAGGGCATGTTTCGTTAGGTTTTTTTTTGTGTCTTTGTGTCTGGTGGTCTGAACTATACTCATACCTCCATTCCCAATGTCCTGAGTCCGCGCCGAATATAACGCGTGTGTCTCCAGAGAGGAGATTTTACTCCGAATCTATATCCCAGACGATTCATTGCAGGCAGAAACGACAGACCGATAGTATTTGAGTTGATATAGTTCATGTGTGCAGCCATAGTTTGCTGCATTGTTTCTGTCAAACAATTCAGATCGAGGACAGGAGAGACATAAAATACCGGTTCCAGCATTTCACCTGGGGAAATTGCCAGAACTCCCTCTTCCCGCGCCCTGTGTTCAAGCTCCGTTCCTGGATATATACGTATCCCGATATTGAAAAATGCCACGTCTTTCGGACGTATGCATTGTTCTGCAAAACGCAGTGTTTCCTTGATGGTAACCTCTGATTCACCAGGACCGCCGAGCATAAATATCCAGAGGCAAGGCAAATGGTGGCGTTTGATTACCTGTGCGGCATGGTAAACGTCTTTTGCAGTAAAACCTTTTTGCAGCCCATCAAGGACAGCGTCAGATGCGCTCTCAACGGTAATACCGATTCCCACAAAACCAGCATGTTCCATAACCGTTAGAAGAGTATCATCTATAAAAAGCGGATTCAATTCCAGGCTCTGGAGGCGAACGCCGGATTGTATTCCGGCAAGACCTTCACAGATAGTCAATGCGTGATCATAGGGTGAATTAAATACATTGTCAACGAACTCTATGTCGTGTAATCCTGCAGCAGCAAGGTTTTGGATAGCATCAATTACGGCCTCCGGGTCGCGCAATCGGTAATCATGTCCCTCGATTTTGCGGTAGGTGCAGTAAATACACTTAAAGTGACATCCGAGTTTCGTTTGAATTGGTACGGTAGATAATCTCGAAAGATAAGCATGTACATCAATCCAGCGATGGAAATCAGGGGACAGACAGCCGTCCGAAAAGCGGTCGACAGCGCCGGTATTTTTCTTAAGGCCGTTGTCCTCAAGCCATGCAATACCGGGCAAATTGCCAGGGTTCTCTCCTTGTGAAAGCGCTGATAATAATTTGGAGAAGATAACTTCTCCGTCTCCCAGCACTGCCCAGTTTGCGCCTGTGTAGCGAAGCAATTCTTCGGGCATTACGGAGACCGCAGCGCCGCCAAGAACGACAGGTGCTGAAGTCTTGTTGCGAATAATGTCCACCAGTGGCTTTAAATCCTTGAAAAACGCCACGGGATTCTGCATATCGTTATTGTCGATATTCCGGACGGAAAGGCCTATGAAATCCGGGTTTGATGTGTTCAGTTCAGACTCCAGGGTATTCAAGGGATTTTGCTCAAACATCAAATCCAATACCCTGACCCTATGACCCGCCCGTTCTGCGGCCTCCGCGACCATGCAGGCGCCAAGAGGCATAACAGGCACCGGGCTGCTATAATGATTCGTTGCAACAATAAGAATATTCACATTTTCATCTTATTCATGCGGGTTTTCAGAACATTTTGATGACGCACATAATTACTTAATACTTGGTGGAAGACCTCCCCTTTATCGTTCGACTGAGATCACGGCGAAGTCCCCTCCTTACGAAGGAGAAAATCGGAAGAGGTTATTTTCTACCTCCCCTTCATCCCCTCCTTGCGAAGGAGGGGAATGGGGTGATTGTAAATTTAATGATACATCATCGCGGCAAACATATTATTATTTCTTTTGTAGTTTTAGTCCGACCTTTAAGGCTGGTTCAATCTACAAGATTGAACCACATATTTTGAAGGTACTCCAGGTTTTAAACCTTGCTATGAAACGTAATCATACCAAATGTTACGTATTTTGTAATCGGAGTCCAACCTCTGCAAGTCTACGTCCCAGGGCATGGCAAATTGCGGCTTCCTGCTGGTCGATTTCCCGCTTGCTGTCGAGTCCGGCAATATGGCCGGGTCCGTAAGGAGAACCGCCACCCTGCGTAGTAAAAAGGTCTTTGACAGAGTAAGGCACACCGACAATAATCATTCCAAGATGCAGCAGAGGGGCCATTAAGGTATGGATCGTCGTCTCCTGTCCTCCGTGAAGGCTTGCTGTAGAGACGAATACACCGGCAGGTTTGCCTTCCAATTTTCCTTCAAACCATAGCGAAGTAAGCTGGTCGATCTGGTTTTTGAGTTGTGCAGATACATTTCCAAACCTTGTTGGCGTGCCGAAGGCGATGGCGCTTGCCTCCTTGAAGTCATCCAACGTAACAAGGGGGACGTCTTTCTGCATCTGTTTGCCAGCCTTCATTTCTTCACGTGACTCGATGACGGATTGTGGTATCAGTTCGGGGACTGTGCGGACGACCGGTTCTGCCCCTTTAAGTTCACTGACACCCTCTGCTACAAGTTTTGCCATCTTGTAGACGTTGCCATATGTGCTGTAGTAAACGATCAGTACTTTCATGGGATTTTCTCTCCTTTCTTTTATGAAAGTTCAAGGTTGCGTTTGAAACCGCAGATCCCCGTTTTCACGAGGACATGTTTCGCAGATTACACGGATAAAAAAGTGTAAAGTGTCGAGTAATGTTATACCCGTCACTTTTATAAGAAAAGGATAAAGAAACAATGTGAATGTTACTGCGAAACTGGGTTGGGGTCAAGAAAAAGTATGTGGTAAAGGTTGAAAGGTAACGGGTAATTTTGTTACTATATGGGTAAAATATCCTGCATATTACATTGGATTTTAGAAAATGAGGTGTGTAATTATGGGTGAATTCAGCGCATTTGGCAAAATATTAATATTTTTTGGGATTATTATGATTGTCGTGGGCGGGCTATTTTTATTCGGCAGCAAGATTCCTTTTATAGGAAGGCTGCCCGGAGATATTGCCATTCAAAGAAAAAACTTTAGTTTTTACTTTCCCATTACCACCGGCATTATTATCGGCATCATCCTCTCCTTCATCATGTGGTTGTTCAGCAAGAGGTAAAACAAACGACCAACTATTTTTGATTTACGAGGTACGATGTACGATTTATGTCTTTAAATCACAAATCTCAAATCGTAAATCGTACATTGCAAATCCTTAATTCCCGTCAAAAGATATTTGCATATTTCTACCAACGAGTCCCACATTATCCTGCAAAGATGTCTATTAAGGTCACACCCATGAGTCCCATGCTGATAATCCCATTAACCGTAAAAAATGCGGTATTAACCCTGGACAGGTCTTTAGGCTTTACCAGTGAATGTTCATACAGAAGCAATGCGGCAACAATATACACCCCTATTGAGTAAACAATACTCAGACTCGTATATCGGGGTAATAGAAGAAGTATCCCTACCATGAAAAGGTGCAATATGCCCGAAAGTATTAACGCCCCCTTAATGCCTAATCTCCTGGGTATTGAGTGTAGTCCTGATTTCACGTCATGCTCCACGTCCTGACATGCGTAGATGATATCAAATCCCGCCGTCCATAAGACAACGGCGCATGCCAGCAAGAACGGCGTGACTGCCAATGTGCCCCGTATCCCCACCCATGCGCCGATGGGTGAAAGCGCCAATGCAAGGCCGAGGACGAAATGTGAAAAATGGGTAAACCGCTTTGTGTATGAGTATCCAAAGACGATGAGAATGGCCAGGGGAGACATATACAAGGCGAGCCGATTGAGCGACCATGCGCAGAGTATGAAAAGTGCGACGCACAGGATGGTAAACATCCACATGTTTGTTCTGCCAATTTTCTTTTGGAGGGCGACACGATAGGTCGTTCTCGGATTATTGACGTCGTAATGAGTATCGACCAACCGGTTAAAAGACATGGCGGCGCTGCGCGCCGTTACCAGCGCAGCAATGATTAACAGCAATTGTTTTATGCCGGGCATGCCGCCCGCTGCAAGGAATGCGCTCATCACGGCGAAAGGAAATGAAAATATGGTGTGCGAGAATTTAATCAGGTTTAACAGGGTAGTAATCTTTTGGAGTAAGTGTGAAAAGCCCATTTTTACCTTAACCAAACTGAAAGTTGTTAGATAAAAGTTTAAGATTAGAAATTATAGTAACCAATAGTTTATTAATCAAGGATGTAATCGGTAACGTATTTACAGTAAAATGCGTCTGCCATAGTGACAGTAATAAACATTCATTGACCTTAAAAGTGTCAAAATGACAACAATGAAAACTGTTGATAAGTCTCGTAAAAATTTGTAAAATAGTTTTAGAAAAATTAAATTTTAAATTCTATGTAATGGCAAGTAATTACCTTATAAAGGAATAGGATTATTTTGCGCTACCGTGAATTGTGTATTGTGGGTTTAATGACTTAACTCCCCTATTTTGAAAGTTATAATCCTTTGCATGGTATATAATTTGCTAAAATTCCAATCATAAATTCTATAAAGTAATTGAGGATTTACATTATGATGGCGTTATTAGACCCGCGTGCGGGGCATTATTCACTTCTCATAACGGATGATGATGCGTCATGTCGTGATAGTTTAAGAGACGTATTTGAACTGAAGGGTTATACGACCTATCTTGCCAGTTGCGGTCGCGAGGCGGTAAAGATAGCAAAGAGCGAAGAATTGCATTTGCTGATTTTGGATGCGCACCTTCCTGATTATAGCGGTCTTGAGACGTTCAAAATTATCAGGAACGAAATCAGTGTTGCCATACCCTGTATTTTTATGTCAGGCGACATAACGAGAGAACTTCAAATAGGTCTTATCAGTGTAGATGCTTACACGTTGATACCCAAGCCGATTAACGTTAACATCATGCGTGATTCTGTTGAACAAGTCATTGCAAAGTACTATTGGAAATAACGTGTCGATATTGGTTTTTAGTGGTATATAAGTTATAGAAAGGAGTGGTTCAAGGTATGAATGTAAGGCCATTAGGAGAAAAGGTGTTGATAAAAAGGGTTGAGGCAGAGGGAAAGACAGCGGGCGGTATTGTATTGCCCGATACGGCAAAAGAAAAACCGAAAGAAGGCAAGGTTATTGCCCTTGGAGATGGAAGGGTATTGAAGAGCGGGGAACGGGCTAAATTTCAGATAAAAAAGGGTGACAGGGTACTATTCAGTTCTTACGGCGGCACCGAAGTGAGGATTGATGGCGAGGATTACCTGTTGATGTCTGAAGACGATATTCTGGCTGTAATAGAATGATATTTTAGGAGGTAGTGATGGCTGCAAAAAAGATAATCTATGGACATGATGCAAGCGAGGCCGTAAAGAACGGTATTAAAAAATTATCGAGAGCCGTTAAGGTGACTCTGGGACCGAAAGGCCGCAATGTTGTTATTGAAAAAAGTTTTGGCTCACCTGTAGTAATTAACGACGGTGTTACTGTTGCAAAGGAGATTGAGCTCGAAGACCCTTACGAAGACATGGGCGCCAAGATGGTCAAAGAGGCCGCTTCAAAAACAAACGATATGGTCGGAGACGGCACATCAACGGCAACACTCCTGGCTGAAGCGATATTTGAGGAAGGTATCAAGAATATTACGGCTGGAGCGAACCCCGTGGACATTAAACACGGCATTGAAAAGGCTGTGGATGCCCTGTCAAAAGAGCTTACAAGGATGAGTATCAAGGTGTCGGGGAAAAAGGAGATTACCCAGATTGCTACGATTGCCGCAAATAATGACGAAGAGATTGGCAACCAAATAGCGGATGCCATGGAAAAGGTTGGCAAGGACGGCGTTATTACGGTAGAAGAGGGAAAAAGCCTCAAGACTACGGTTGATTTAGTCGAAGGGATGCAATTTGACAGAGGTTATTCATCTCCCTATTTTGTCACTTCTCCCGAGACCATGGAGGCGGTGTTTGAAAACCCCTATATTTTGATACACGAAAAGAAATTGTCGGTCATCAAAGATCTTGTCCCTTTATTGGAAAAGATTGCAAAATCAGGCAGGGCATTGATTATTATTGCTGAGGATATCGAGGGAGAGGCGCTCAGCACACTCGTCGTCAATAAACTCCGTGGTACCTTACAGTGTGTTGCCGTCAAGGCGCCAGGATTTGGTGATAGAAGGAAAGAAATGTTAGGCGATATTGCAGCCCTTACCGGCGGCAAGGCATTGTTTGAAGATTTGGGCATACAACTAACCGGCGTTCAACTAACCGACCTGGGCAGGGCAAAGAAGGTGGTTATCGATAAGGATACGACAACGATAATTGAAGGGGCGGGTGATCCAAAAGAAGTCCAGGGAAGAATTTCACAGATCAAGGCAGAGATAAGCACCACTACTTCAGATTATGATCGCGAAAAATTGCAGGAACGGCTTGCAAAGCTTTCCGGTGGAATTGCGCGGATCAACGTTGGCGCTGCTACTGAGGCAGAAATGAAGGAAAAGAAGTCCCGGGTGGAGGACGCCGTACATGCCACGAGAGCCGCCGTGGAAGAAGGCATCCTGCCTGGCGGCGGGGTTGCATTGATAAGGGCATCGAAGGCATTGGACTCGGTGAAAACCAAAGGAGATGAGAATACGGGTATAAATATCGTTCGGTTGGCTATCGAAATGCCCATTCAGCAGATTGTTGAGAATGCAGGTCTGGAAGGCACCGTCATATTACAGAAGGTAAAAGAGGGTGCAGGTAATTTTGGGTATGATGCTTTTGGTGAGAAATTTACCGATATGGTAGAAGCCGGTATCGTAGATGCATCAAAAGTTGTAAAAACAGCATTACAAAATGGCGCAAGTATTGCGGCCTTACTCTTAACGACCAATGCCGTCATTGGGGAAATCCCGGAAAAGAAAGAATCTGCCGGGACACCTCCGTGCGGACATAGACATTGATTGTATTCAGGACGCAGATTTTCGGAGATACACCTTGAAAATCTGCGTTCTTCTGTGTTCAAAGTAAAAATTATGAAAAAGGCGTTAGACTTGAAATAGTCAACGCCTTTTTTTATTAATGATTGATTTTTATTCTTTTATGATTAAAATACGCGAAAAGAAACGTGTGTAATTTAGCTACTTTCATGTCTCTCGTGGGTAAATTGAAATCCCTTAACGTAAACTTATGTCCCTAACTGACCGTCACACCCGATATCAATCTCCGCTTTCTGAACGCTATGCCGGCAAGGAGATGTGCTACATCTTTTCTGATCAATATAAATTCAGCGCCTGGCGGAAACTCTGGGTTGCGCTTGCGGAGGCGCAGCATGAACTTGGTCTAAAAACTATTACCAGCGATCAGATCGATGAAATGCGATGCTTTCAGGAAACGATCAACTTTGACGTTGCGCGTGAATACGAGAAGAAACTCAGACACGATGTGATGTCACACATTCATGCCTATGGTGAGCAGTGCCCAAAGGCAAGGCCGATTATCCATCTCGGCGCAACCAGCGCCTACGTGCAGGACAATACCGAGCTTATCCAGATGAAGGAAGGGCTGCGTATTATCCTTGCAAAATTAGTAAACATTGTAAGCGTGCTTTCAAATCAAGCGGCGAAATATAAAGACCTTGCCACCTTAAGTTTTACCCATTTCCAGCCGGCTCAGCCAACAACATTAGGGAAACGGATATGTTTGTGGATACAGGATTTTATTTTCGATATCGAAGAAATCGAAATGCGGATCAGGGGTTTGCGGTTTCATGGCGTTAAGGGTACAACAGGCACACAGGCCAGCTTTATGGCGCTCTTTCATAATAATGCTGAAAAGGTAAAAAAGCTGGATGAGCTTGTTACCAGGAAGATGGGCTTTGATGGTTATTATCCCGTAACAGGGCAGACCTACAGTCGGAAAATCGATAGTCAGATTGTATTTAGCCTTGCGGGTATTGCGCAATCTTCTCATAAATTTTCCAACGACATGCGATTACTTCAACACCTGAAAGAGGCAGAAGAACCATTTGAGGAAGAACAGATCGGTTCATCAGCCATGGCTTACAAGAGAAACCCCATGCGGTGTGAGCGGATAGCGGCCCTCGCACGTTATGTACTCTGCAACTGTTTGAATCCGGCATTTACTGCGGCATCCCAGTGGTTTGAAAGGACTCTGGACGATTCTGCCAACAAGAGAATTTCTGTCCCTGAGGCATTCCTTGCCATTGACGGCATATTAAATATTGTGTTAAACGTTGCATCCGGATTCAGCGTTTATCCCTCCATTATCGGTCGCCATCTTGCTGATGAATTACCTTTTATGATAACCGAAAACATCCTTATGGAGGCAGTGAATACCGGCGGAGACCGCCAGGAACTTCACGAAAAGATTCGTAAGCATGCGATGGAGGCTGCCCAAAGAATGAAAGAAGAAGGCACAGAAAATGACCTTTTAGAACGTATCGGGAAAGACCCCTCATTTTTAAAGATAAAATCGAAACTGAGAGAAATTTCAGACCCAACGAGATTGGTTGGGAGGGCGCCGCAGCAGGTGGAAGAATTTATCAGTCAGGTTATACACCCGCTTTTGAAACGAAATGCCAATCTTATTGATAAAAAATTAATACCAGAACTGGTTGTTTGATAAATAGGATAAATATGATAAATAAAAATACGATAGATACTGTATCACTGAATTACTACGAACAGCTTGGAGTTAGCGGCATTATCAACGATTTAGCCAAAAAACACCCATCAATAAAGAAGGTAATACTCTACGGTTCAAAGGCGAGAGGAGATTTTCTGGAAGATTCTGATATAGACTTGTTTTTTGTTTGTGATGCCAATGTACCAAGGTCTGTAAAATATGAAATATACGATAATATTTATGAATATGAATTATTATATAATATTGTGGTATCAGCGATATTTATTTCTGAGACAGACTTCAGAGACAAGGTTAGTACTTTCATTATGATGGTTAAAAAGGAAGGCGTTATTTTATGGTCGAGAGAATAAGTAAGAAAGAAGGCAAACTCCTTGCACAAGATGAATATCAACGGGCGACTGAAGAGCTTAAGGTTGCAAAATTATTACATGAAAATAGTTTTTATTATAAGAGTGTAACGTCTGCCTATTATGCTGTGTATCATGCAGCGAAGGCGGCTCTTCTGCTCGATGGTATTGCTCCTCAAAGCCATGAAGGTATTGAAAGAATGTTTAGCCTTTATTATGTAAAGCCCGGGAAGATCGGTGCCCATATAGGGAAAATTATAGGAAGGCTTATGAAACTACGGAGTGAGGCCGATTATTATCCTGAAACTCCATTTAATTCCGACGATTCGTCAGAGGCAATAGAAAAAGCAGAAATATTTGTTAAAGATATCCAAAAAGTAGTATATTTTGAAAGATAAACCATGAAAAGAACGGATTTAAAATCTGTGTTTTGGTAATGAATGAGAAACAAATAAATAATCTTTTCCTTACTCTGATAACTGATAGGAATCTCTGCAGGCAACCATTTTTAAAAACCATAGAATCCGCCCTGAAAGGGGGCGTTAAAACGGTACAATTACGGGAAAAGGGTTTTGCGACCAGCGAACTCTATTCTTTAGCATGTGAACTGAGGAAGATAACTTCGGATTTCAAGGCAAATTTTATTGTCAACGATAGGGTTGACATTGCCCTTGCAGTTGAAGCTGATGGCGTTCATTTGGGCTGGCAGTCACTACCATTTGATATAGTGAGGAAACTAGTCGGTTTTGAAAAACTGATTGGTGTATCTACCCACAATCGTCAGGAGGCATCGCAGGCGCAAAACTGCGGGGCTGATTATATCACGTTCGGACCTATTTTTGATACACCTTCAAAGACAGGTCTTCTAAGGCCGACGGGGGTTGAAGAGATACAGAAACTAAAAAAAGAAATTCATATACCAATTGTTGCACTGGGTGGAATTAATGAAAAAAATATAGGAGCCGTTTTAAATGGCGGGGCAGACGGTATTGCCGTCATTTCAAGCATTATGCAGGCCGATGATCCGGAAGATGCAGCGAGATGTCTATGCAATAAGATTGTAAAGGTATGCGGATAACCCCAGCGGGTTCAGGTCTGTGACCTGAACCCATGAGTTTATGTGGTAATATAGCCCGGCGCGGATGGTGACAGAACAACAACATAATAAACAGTGAGGTTCAAATTGTAAATTTGAACCCGCAATAAGTTTTTTTATTTATCGAGGAGAAAATAGGATGATTTATAAAGGGAGAATAATAACAGATCCAGCAATAATGCTTGGTAAACCTGTCATTAAAGGGACGCGGATAACTGTTGAACATGTCCTGAGAAAGCTATCAGAAGGTATGACCGTAGAAGAATTATTAGAGGCATATCCACATATCGTTAAAGAGGACATATTAGCTGCATTGTCATATTCCGCAGACGTAATTGAACGGGAGGAATTAATTGCTACTTAAAATCCTTGCCGATGAATCGGACAAAGAAGTGTTAGAAATTGCGAAAAACAGAGAGGCATTACTTTTAACAGAAGATAAGGATTTTGGAACATGGGTCTTCGCCCATTGTGAAAAGTGTATAGGGATTATTTACTTACGGTATAAAGCTGGAGAAGTTGAAACTATTTTCAACTCATTGCATACCACTCTCGTTAAGTACGGAAGTTCTTTATACAACAAGTTTACTGTTATTACACCGAGAAAATTAAGGATTAGGGAGTTGCCGGATTAGGGCAAAAAGAGGAGCATCTTAAATATTAAGTAATTGCTTTGCTATTTTACAGCTTTTTAAGAAAAAGAAAAGCTTTTATATAAATTATCGGATTCGGTATAATTCATACAAAAGGAGTATTGGGAAATGACGAAAACCATCCATGCAATATATGAACATGGTATATTAAGACCATTAGAACCCATTGAAGGAATAAGGGAAAATTCAGAGGTTGAAGTAACTATTGCGGTTAAGCAAAAAGAGGTATCTCCCATCCTAAGATTTGCTGGTATATTGAGTGAAGAAGAAGCAAACAAGATGTTAAGAATAGTGGAAGAGGAGTTTGAAAGGGTAAATCTGGATGAATGGAAGGATTAGCCTCGATACAAATATTTAAAACAACCAGATAAAAGGAGATGCCTTATGCAACTGTTGGAAAAATTACATTTTAATGAAAAAGGACTAATTCCATCTGTAATTGTAGATGCACAGGATGGGAAGGTGCTTACCCTCTGTTATATGAACAAAGACGCCGTTGAAAAGACGATTGAAACGGGGAAGGTTCACGTATTCCGCCGTTCACAGAACAGACTGATGATCAAGGGCGAGACATCCGGTCATATTCAGGTTGTAAAACGGGTGTTTTTCGATTGCGAGGGGAATTCACTCGTTTTTATGGTAGAACAGCACGTGGCTGCGTGTCATGCAGGCTATAAAACGTGCTATTACCGTGAATATATCCCAAAAACAGATAGTATTCAGGTTAGTGAAAATAAAGTATTTGATCCCGAAAAGATTTATAAGTAGAGAAGTTTTTAAGTACTCGAACAATGAATCAGAGCAAAAAATAAAATTCATTGAAAAAACGCTTGAAAACAATTACATCAAATGTTATAGTCTTACTTTAATTGTAATTATTTTTGGTTATTATATTACGCTTTGAACCTTTATACCACCTTACCCGCTGGAGGAAAAAACATGTCTATTTATGGTAAAAAATATGTAAAGTTTTTCCTTTTAATAGCCTTTGTCGGAATGTCGGGTTGTGCCGAGCTGAGCGAACTCAGAAATTTAAATAGAAGACAGGCAATTACTATAAGAGACCAGTCAGATGAAATAGCAAAGCTGAAGAAGCACCTTTCCTCCGTATCGGATAAATTAAAGTCCAGCGAAGAGGAGATGAACAAGCTCAGAAAGCTTGCCAAATCAATTGGTGAAGGTGTTACAGTCAGGGATACGATAGAAGGTCCGGTCCTTCTTTTCCCCGAAAAAATATTGTTTGATTCAGGTATGGCAGTAATAAAGCCGGGCGGGGAAAAAGCGCTCAAGAAGATGGCGGAATTCCTTTCAGAGAATCCGTCCACATATATCCGGATTGACGGCCATACGGATTCCGATCCTATTTTGAGAACTAAACACCTGTGGGATTCCAACCATCATTTATCCGCGGCACGATCCTTAAGTGTATTTCATTTTTTAACAAAGAATGAACACATCGTTGAAGGAAGAATCCATGTTGCCGGTTTCGGTCCTAATCGTTCGATAGCAACTAATAGCACTTCCGCAGGCAAGAAAGAAAACAGAAGGGTAGAGTTTTTGATAATCAGCACCCCTGCCGCATTGCCTCCCAGAGAATCTTCATTAGGCGCCGAGCAGGAACTTGAATTAGTGGAAGAGCCGGAGGAAGAGGCTGCACCAGCGGAAGTGATACCTGAGACAACCGAAACATCAGAGACATCTGAAGCAACTGAAGAGAGTGAAGAAAAATAAGTTGTTTGTGAAAATAATTTCTTTTCGGGATATTTGACTATCTGGAGAAGTGTTGGTTTAGAAATTGTTTAAGAATTACAAGGTACGTCTAACCTGCTTATCCACAATTCGCAAACCAAGTACAAACACCCCAACCTGAAATGCCTCTCTCGCTTCATCATAAATTTTTAAGCTGAACGAGGTATCATTTGTTAAACGTGTAGTATGGTCAGGTAATGTATTGATGGAACATTTTTTGAATCATTTACGTTTTAAAAATTATGAAAACTGAAATAAAAAAAGACACAAGGCAAAATATCAAAATTCAGACACACCAAAACGAACGAAAGGGTTCATCGAATATAGTATGGGATTTCTTTTGTTCTGTTAAATTAGCAGTAGTTATTATTTTGATTATGACTGTAGCGTGCATCCTGGGAACGGTTATTTTACAAGAGAAAACCATGGATGAGTATACTGCAAAATATGGGTATGGACTCGCAACTTTTTTAAGGACAACACAATTAACGAATGTCTTTTATTCCCACTGGTTTTCGTTTTTATTAATATTGCTTTGCGCTAATCTCATCTGTTGTACTATCAAAAGATGGAGAAATACCTTTCTCCAGACCGGTTTTGTTCTCACCCACCTGAGCCTTGTTTTAATATTGATAGGAGGCGTTGTAAAATTCCAGATGGGTGTAAAGGGTGGGGTGAATGTGTATGAAGGAAAGTCGGTAAATTATTTTTTGACGCAAAAGATTGATCGTAAGGGTAAGCTGGATTATGTAAAGAAGGACTTGCCCTTTTCCATTGCCTTGGATGACTTTATCCTTGAAAAGAACGAGCCGAAATTTCAACTCGTTTCTTATGTAAAGAATAAGGATCGTCAGAAAGTGTTAGAAATAAAACTCGGGAAAAAGCAAAAGGTTCCCGGTTCAGATTATAAGGTAACTATTAAGGATTACGTTCCTGATGCGGAATTAAAACAGGAACCTGTAAATGTTTCTGACAAGCCTGATAATCCCGCTATTTTTGTTAAATTCTTTGGTTCAGAGAAAGTTGCCGCAGAGGGCTGGTTGCTGGCTAACGAACGTAATTCCTATGAGGACAAAAAACAGAACCTGCGTATAGAGTACCTCTGGCTATCCTCGCAACAGGAACTTGATAAGGTGGTAAATTCTGCCGAAACGGCAAATCCGCAATTATCCGTTGCATTATCCGGCCAGATGCAGAATTATCCTTTGGAATTAAATAAAGTCTTTAGATTAGAAGGAACTGATTATACGATAAAAATGTTACAATACGTGTATAATTACGGAGACAGGCGTCCTCTGGGAGAACAGCCAACAGATAATCCCGCTGTTCAGGTTGAAATTAAAGGACCGGAAGGAGATGAAACCCGATGGGTATTTGAAAAATTTCCCGATTGGAACAAAATGCACCCGGCAAAGTATAAAAGCCTGAATATCACCTGTAGCGGTATTGCCGGCACCTATATGGCAAAAAATACGGTGAGGATTTATCAAACCCCGGAGGGGAAGCAGATGATTGTGTGCATAAAGGATAAACGTATTGCTGAAATAAAACCGTGGGAGTTGGATAATAGGTACACGATTCCTGATACCGGTAATCAGGTAGAGGTATCTGAGTATTTCCCCTCTTTTGACTTCAAGAGAGAAGTTATAAAAAAATCGGATGAGGTAAAAATGCCCGCTATTTTTGCTGAGGTTGAAGGGCCTGCCGGGAAGGTTGAGGATTGGATATTCTCCAGTAATCAGTATGCTACCTGGTATACCGATAACAATTTTGCGCTTGTTTATGAATCCACAGGTGAGTCGATCAGTCATTATACTAGCATGTTGCGAATCGTTGAAAATGGTCAAACGGTTGTAGAAAAAACCATCAGGGTAAACGACCCTTTGGAATATAAAGGGTATGTTATTTATCAATCGAGTTATGATCCGGAGGCTGGGAGTTTTTCAGGTTTGCAAATTGTGAAGGACCCGGGTATTCCAATAGCTTATTCTGGTTTTGGAGCAATATGCGTCGGTGTCGTATTTATATTCTATATAAAGCCATTTCTAAGAAAAAAACAAAAGAAAGGGGTGGAGGAATAAAATGAGCATAATAAATGTTACCTTGATTATATATATAATAGCGTCTGTTGTGTATATAGCAAGGGAAGTGTGGTGGTCAATCGCCACGAAATGGGTAGCGTTAGGATTATTTATTTTGGGATTTTGTTTCAATCTAACCTGGTTGATAAAACGTTCAATTGAAGCAGGACATCCTCCATTTTCCAATCTGTATGAATCGCTCATATTTTATGCTTGTTGTACGGCCCTTGTTTATATAGTATTTGAATTTATCTATAATTTTAGGATTGTAGGGGCGCTTGCAGCTGTCCTTGCTATGTTGATTTTGCTTTATGCAACACTTCAGGATCCTTCCATAAGGCCTATTATGCCAGCGTTGAAGAGTAATTGGATGTTGGCTCATGTTATTACTTATATGATAGGATACGGCGCCTTTGGCATTTCATTTATTACAAGTCTCATATTTTTAGCAGTAAAACCATTTGCTAAAAACAAAAAAAGAAATGAAGATGAACAAGGGAAAGGAATATTACCGAGAAATTTTGATAAGCTCAGTTATAAATTGGTTGCCTTTGGTTTTCCCTTTCTTACCTTGGGCATGGTTACGGGCGCTGTTTGGGCAAAAAAGGCGTGGGGTGATTATTGGTCATGGGATCCGAAAGAAACATGGTCTTTGATCACCTGGCTTGCATATCTGGTATATCTGCATACCCCTCTTATTCTGCCAAAGATGAATATCAATAAATCAAAGGCTGCTGTTATGCTGGCGATATGGCTGCTTGTGTCTTTCGGGATTGTGAACTTCACGTTTGTAGGATTAAACTACCTGCCTTCAGCGGCTGACAGCGAACACATTTACGGATCTCAATAGTTTTTGAAGAATAAGCATATGCCTACAACGAGGGCACATGTTTATGTCCACGGCAGGGTTCAGGGCGTGTTCTTTCGTGCTACCACGAGAGACAAGGCTATAGCCCTGGGTGTTAAAGGATGGGTAAAGAATTGCCTGGATGGCGGTGTGGAAGCTGTCTTTGAAGGTGAAAAAGATGTTGTTGAAAAGATTGTAAATTGGTGTAAAAAAGGACCGGCAGGCGCCTTTGTCAATCACATAGACGTGCACTGGGAAAAGTGCTCAGGCGAATTTGATGAATTTTCTGTAATTTACTAGAGTGCTTGACATTGTTACAACAAACTCAGGCATTATACTCTCCATTAGAACCCAGCCGGGTTCAAGCAAAAATCGCATTATCGGCGAGTATGGCGGACGTTTAAAATTGGCTGTTACCGCGGCGCCGGAAAAAGGCAAGGCAAACAAGGCCGTAATTGAACTGTTAGCAGACACACTCCACATCAATGAATCTTCTATACATATTATTTCAGGCGAGTCATCACGGGACAAAAGATTGATGATCGAAGGTTTGACTCCTGAAGATATAAAATCCTTGCTGAATCCTCAATCTTAAAAAAATGGATTATAAAAAAACACTCAACTTACCCACTACTCAATTTCCCATGAAGGCGGATTTGCTCAGAAGAGAGCCTGAAATCCAGAAAAAATGGGAAAACGAAAACCTCTATGAACAAGTTCGCATGGCACGTGCAGGGAGTGAAAAATTTATCCTGCATGACGGCCCCCCCTACCCGACGGGCGAATTACACATCGGTACGGGACTGAATAAAATACTGAAAGACTTCGTCGTCCGCTTTCATACCATGAAAGGTTATGATGCGCCGTACGTCCCTGGCTGGGATTGTCACGGACTGCCGATTGAACACCGCGTAATGCAGGAGATTGGTGAAGAAATCAAAACCTTGACCAAACCGGAAATCAGAAAAAAATGTAAAAAGTATGCGGAAAAATTTGTAAAACTACAGAAAACACAGTTTAAAGCCCTTGGTGTTATGGGAGATTGGGAACGCCCCTATCTGACCTTTAATCCTGAATACGAGGCTGGTATTATAGAGGTATTTGGAAAACTTGTAGAAAAAGGATATATATACCGGAGCCAGAAGCCGATCCACTGGTGTATGCGATGCCAGACGGCGCTTGCGGAGGCAGAACTCGAATATAACGATGAAACCAGTCCATCCATTTACGTAAACTTCAAACTCAGCGACACGGTTGAGAAGTTGTTTAAAGGCGCTGATAGCGATAATTCATACATCATGATATGGACAACTACTCCGTGGACGCTTCCTGCAAACCTTGCTATTGCCCTCCATCCGGAATATCAATATACGGCAGTTCGTTACTTTAATCCAAAAACTCAAAAGAAAGAAATCACCATCCTTGCCGATAAGCGTGCGGAAATTGTTATGTCTACTTTGGGTATCAAGGATTACGAACGGCTTGGGAAAATTCAAGGGAGATTGCTGGAAGGAATAAAATACAAACATGCTTTTATGAACAGGTCGGGTTCCCTTGTGTTGGCTGATTATGTGACCCTGTCGGACGGGACGGGATGCGTTCATACGGCGCCCGGACACGGACAGGAAGATTTTCTTACGGGGATTAAATATCACCTTCCCATATTGAGTCCCGTTGACGCCGCAGGCGTTTTTACTGACGAGGCAGGTGAACTTGCCGGACAGCATATCAAAAAGGGAAATGACTCTATAACGAATAGATTGGAAACGGCGGGGGCGCTGCTTTATAAGACGAATTTTGTGCACTCATATCCTCACTGCTGGCGCTGCAAGGAACCTGTTATTTTTCGAGCAACGGAACAGTGGTTTGTCAATCTCGATTATAATAACTTACGTCAAAGGGTACTGGACGAAATAAAACGGACGAAATGGATACCCTCCTGGGGAGAAAGCAGGATGACGGGTATGATTTCAGAACGCCCTGATTGGTGTATTTCCCGGCAGCGTTCCTGGGGTGTGCCTATCCCTGCCTTTTATTGTCTGGATTGTAATCAGGAACTTATAGACATAAAAACGATTGACCATGTTAAAGGCAGATTTGAGAAGGAAGGAGCGGACAGTTGGTTTTATAAGGACGTTTCCCATTTTTTACCGCCTGACACCAAATGCTCAAAATGCGGCGGCTCACGGTTTGAGAAGGAAATGGACATCTTTGACGTCTGGTTTGAATCCGGTTCAAGCCACCATTCAGTTTTACATAAGCGCAGCGAATTGTCGTATCCGGCCGACATGTACCTGGAAGGGACAGACCAGCACCGCGGATGGTTTCAGCTCTCACTACTTCCATCCGTTGGGGCATGGGACAGGGCGCCCTTCAAATCCGTCTTAACACACGGGTTTGTCGTTGATGAGAAGGGTGAAAAGATGTCCAAATCCCTCGGTAATTTCATATCCGTTGAAGATGCGTTAAAGGAATTTGGCGCCGATGTGCTCAGGTTGTGGACTTCTTCTCTGGATTATCAAAACGATATGAGCGTGTCCCGTAATTTAATCCTCAGATGCGCAGACGCCTACCGACGTGTTCGTAATACCTTCAGATATTTGCTGAGTAATCTTTACGATTTCGACCCAAAGGTAAATACCACATCCTATGAAGAGTTGCTGGAAATAGACCGCTGGGCATTGCATAAAACACAAGAATTAATTAAAAACGTAACGTCAGGTTACGAATCTTTACAGTTTCACCGGATATTCCACAGTTTCTATAACTTTTGTTCCGTGGAGATGAGTGCTTTTTATCTGGATATCCTGAAAGACCGGTCATATACCTTTGCAAAAAATTCCCGGGAACGACGCGCCGCTCAGACCGTTATGTATAACATCCTGTTAAACCTGGTTAAATTATCAGCGCCAATTATTGTTCATACGGCCGAAGAAGTATGGTCTGCGATCGGTTTCAAAGACGAAGACGTCTCCAGTGTTCATTTGACAACATTTCCAAAATCCAATTCTGCCTGGCTTGATGACTCTCTAAACGAAAAATGGGAAAAGTTGATTAACATGAGAACTGACGTGGCGAGAGAACTTGAAAAGATGCGCGCCGCCAAGTTGATAGGCAACTCATTAGAAGCGTCTGTCAGCCTTTATACCGAAAATGCGGAACTTTGGCAGTTTTTGAAAAGCTATGAAAAAGACCTTCCTATGATATTTATTGTATCTGAGGTGAGGCTTGATAAAAATGCCACACCAAAGGCAGTGAAAGGTGAATTAACCCAAAATCTCTGGATAGAATGCAGCGTATCCCAGCACAAGAAATGCGAACGGTGCTGGAATTTCAGGGAGAGTGTAGGCTCAAACAAAGACCACCCTACAATATGTGACAGGTGCATCACAGCGCTTCAACAATCTTGATTGTTAGGTATTTATTAACCAAGCCAATTTACCTCCATCATAATAAATAATTGAAAAACAAAAAGGGACACGCAATTGCGTGTCCCTTTTTGTTTTGTAGTGGTTAACATTTCTATATCATTCAAGGTCTTTTTTGAACTGTTTTATACGCAACTCTTTGTTCCGTATAACGATTAATGTTGTAATGCTGTTCGTAAATATTAGAGATTATGACAATTAAAAATAATGTTTAATTTTTTGAGATATTTATAATTCTTGGTTTATGCTTTACTTCTCGCTATTCACTTAATTACAACATATTCTGTGAGGACATTATGAAAAATGTATTTTTTAGCATTGCTTATAGTTTTTTAACTACAATAGGTGGAAGGTGATAATTGCGTACCGGAGGGCAAAACAGTAACAGCAACAATTGGCAGAGTTGGCAGTAAGCGTATATCAATTTCATCAACGAGTGAAAATGTGGATGAAAATGGTGAGGCAAGGTTTGCAATTACAGCCAAAAATAAGGTCGGTAATGCAAGGGTTACATTTAAGGCAAACAATCTGAAGATGTTCTTAACAGTGAAGGTGAGATAGCAGATAATATAAGTTGGGAGATTAAATTATGAAAAGGGTATATTTTTGCCTTGTCTGTTGGTTTTCAATTATTACTGCGGTCTTCATTTTATGTTCAAATCTAATATTTTTACCTATATTATTAGCCCAAGATTTATCTCCTCCCACAGTATCAACGGGTGAAGCAACAGAGGTGACTTCAAGCTCAGCAACCCTGAATGGAACACTCTCTGGGCGTGCACCATCGGTGTGGTTTGAATATGGTACGGCTAGCAGCTTATTTGACAGTACAGCATTGGCAAGTTGGGGTGGGCCGGGGATAGATACAGTAAGCAGCAGTATATATGGACTATCGGCTGCAACGACTTACTATTATAGAATAGCAGCATATGATAGTTATCCTGGATATACTACAGATACCGCGTATGGAGAAGAAAAATTCTTTGTAACGTTATCAGAAACGCCAACGCCTACAGTAACACCAACGTCTCTATGTGAAGTTGAGTCTGTGAGTGTGTTACGGAAAAGGTTAATACTCAAGAGGGGAAAGAGTCATGAAGTTACTGTAAATTTGAAGGGTAAAAATGATTGCTCAACAGAAGGTAAAATTATTACAGCAACGATTAGCAAGATGGGTAGTAGGCGTGTATCTGTTATACCGACGAGTCAAGCAACTGACGAAAATGGTCAAGCGGTGTTTACAATTACGTCCGTAAAGATCGGCACGGCAAAGGTCATATTAAAGGCAGATAATACGAAGAAGTCAGTGATAGTACGGGTTATAAAATAGAAACGTATACTACATCCATCAAAGCTGAAAATTCGAATGTAAGTTACGATTTTTCCTGTCGACCCTCCGAGTCTTTATTTCTCATTTCTACCTCTGATTTGAGAAGCACCCTGTAATGGTCGACTACAGGCGTAGGAAGCTGCTCTAACAAGTTGATTATCGTGTCGTAGAGACGCCTTTTTTTGCCGTATACCGGGGGTTGTTCAGCCACGATAGCCGGTTCATCTCTTGTTTTTTCTTCAAAGAGTCCTGATATCTGAATTCCAAGGGCATTCGCAATCTTTTCCAAAGATTTCTCGCTGTACCCCCTCTTTCCGTTTTCCAGAAAGTTTATATAACCCTGGGTTAAGCCACTTTTTAAAGCCAGGTCTTCCTGGGTAATCCCACGCCTTTCCCTCATCATCCGCAAGTTGTTACCTACAATATTCTTTTTCATAGGGAATTTATAACATGGCGTTATATAATGGTCAAATACCCAGAGTGATATTATTCTCTTGACATACATAACCCATAGTTATATATTATCCACCTAATCATCAGCATGCACATGACGTCGCCCGACTTAGCCGAAGCAATTAATCCTGTAATAATCGAAAGAGGCGCTATATCAGGAATGACTATAGACATCACTATGCATAAGCGTGCAGAGGAAGCAGTACAAGAAACCAACCACACACTTCAAGCCCTTATACAAGCATCTCCATTAGCCATCGTCGCCCTGGATTCGGATGGACGTGTTACTTTGTGGAATTCAGCCGCCGAGTGCATGTTCGGATGGGATAAACAGGAGGTGCTTGGTCAGCATCTCCCATTCGTACCTGATAATAAACAAGAAGCATTCCTGACACTGTGTAATAGAGCGCTATCTGGTGAGTCATTTATGGGTGTAGAGGTACGCCAACAAAAGCGGGATGGTTCTTCGATTGATATTAGCATTTCGGCAGCGCATGTACGTAACGAACAAGGGGATATTAAAATCGTCATGGGAGTTGCAGAAGATATAACGGGGCGCAAACGAACACAGGCGGTAGAAGCCTTACTTTATGAGATCAATCAGCTTGTGTTGCAGGAACGCACCCTGGCTTCTATTCTGTATCACGTATGCGAAGGTATTGTTGACGTCTTCTCCTATCCTGTGGTTTGTATCTGTACGAAGGGGGAAGACGGTTGCATTGGTATTTCGGCACAAGC
>Ga0194119_10004238_pt1 | contig 22334 bp, 32 predicted proteins | sample TA2MahC100mmetaG_FD_148620 | JGI IMG/M metagenome (GOLD analysis project Ga0194119, IMG submission 148620) | Freshwater microbial communities from Lake Tanganyika, Tanzania - TA2015018 Mahale Deep Cast 100m | ecosystem: Environmental > Aquatic > Freshwater > Lake | place: Tanzania: Lake...
GCCTGCTGAGTAATGGCAGTTAAGTCAAAGACCACGCTGAGTCGCGTTGAGTTTGAGCCTGGCAAGCCGAAGCGCACCCGTCAAGGGCAAGGTCAACATTCCCTGCCTAGTCATGGGCGTAAGAAGATGCGCGGTCAGGGCAAGGGCTAATGGCTGGCACTATTGCCATAATGAGAGCGAAGCCAGAGCTCTAGACGTGCTTGAAATTTTTGCTGCGGTAACGGGGGCAAGCCTCTCTGCGGCGATTTATTCGTACGCCAACAGCCGCATGGCGCGGCGCAATGTCGAGGATTCCGTGCTGCGCCTGACCATGGCGGTGGAATCAGTTGCCTCAAAGATGGAAGAGCTGCACCTGGACTTTAAGTCTCAATCGCGCGAGGTCTTTGGACGGCTAAACCAGATGGAACAGCGGTTAGCCAAACTGGAAGCAAAGTTCTAACCTGAGTTGTCTGCCTCTTTTGTATGACCACCGAACAGCTTGCCATCGCTGGCGTTATCGTTGCCGCCGGTTCTGAGATCATCGGCATGTCGCCACTAAAATCCAATAGCTGGGTGCAGCTCCTGCTTCAAATGCTCAAGTTGGCATTGCCGAAGCGCCGGTGAAAGAACTAAGCCTGATCAAGTTCTTTGAGCACTTTGACAAAAAGGATCCGTACCATCGCGCTGCCATTGCACAGCTAGAGGAGCGTCTGCCTGACAGCTTGTTCACCCGCAAAAACAGTTGGTTCAAGGTCTGGAGCCAGTCAGGCAAGCGCATGGGCTAAGGCTGAAACTTCCTGCCCCAACCTGACTTTGCACCCTCGGGCAACCACCGCTTCTGCAGCATGGTGCGGCTATATACAGCCTGATTGCCCTTCATCACCGACCCGCTGTAGCCGTCGTTGACGCTGCCGTAGGGGTCATTGACAATGAAATCACCTTTGGCTGTCATGCCGCGCACCACCAGCATGTGACCGCCTGTTGGTGCAGACAGACTGCCGCGATGCAGGATGCCAATCACAACAGGACGCCTTGCCTTCAGTTCTGCCTCCAGATCGGCAAAACCCAGGTCTGTGTGCCAGGTTGACTTCAGCCCATACGAAGCCAATAACCTGCCCTGTGCGCCATGGTCAGTGGTGTCGCCATAGCCGCCATTGATCAGCTTGCGGAGGTAGTCATCATCACCCTTGATCTTGCCTGGCATGAAGAACGCCAAGCACATGGCACAACTTGAGCTATTGCAGGTGCGCTGCGCTTGAGTGAAGTTATCAACTTGGTTGAAGTACGGCACGGCAAGGTTGATGCTGCCATCACCAGCAGGTTCGGGCTTGTCTTCCTCACCGTCTATTTCACCCCAATGCCCGTTGAATAACCACCAAACACCAAGGCTGTAGGGCAACTCAACCTGTGTGTGCTTGTCCTGCGTGGCAAGGATCTTGGCACCCTTGAACGTCTTGCCCTTGTCGATTTCTGACTTTTCGTCGGCTTCTAGATCACTGCCTGGCACTGGCTCTTTTTTAAGCAGCGTGTTGTGAGTAGCAGTCAGATCCGTGGTCTTGGGCGCTGCTACCGCCGCTGCAGAGCAGAACAAATTGACTTCTTCCATCCGGCGACGCACCAAACCTGCTAGACCGTTATTAGTCCAGCGAGGCAGCTCTGCCTTGGCAACAGTGTTGGGATCCTCCCCTGCATTGAGTCGCTTGCGCAATGTTGATTCCTGCAACGCTGTGTTGCCACAGTTGAATGCAAAGCTGACGAGCGCATCAAATTGGCACTGCTGAAGCGGCACAGTGATTAGCTCATTGACACCGTTCTCAAACCGCACCAGATCCTTGAGCAGCAAAGCCTCAGCCTCGGCTTGAGTGATGGTTTTGCCTGGTGTGACGTGCGGACCTGTGCTGCCGTAACCAATGGTCGGTATGCCAACCGGGCAAATGTAGGTGCTGAGCAAGCAACCCTCAAACTCTTTGATCAGCGAGAGACCAGCCTTAGAAATCGAAGTCATGTATCGCGGTTAGCGTCGAACGCCTTTGATCAGCCGCAGGCTAGCTTTCTTCCGATTGATAATCCCAGGCGCTTCAGCTGGATCATCAACTGGGATCAGCACGTAGTCATCGCAGGCATGGCGCTCAGCAAAGACCGTTGCGGCGATGTGGGTGTTGAATGGCCCGACATGCCACGGGCCAATGCGGAGGATGTATTGCATTGATTCAGGCTAGGGCCGCCGAAGCGGCCCCGGTATGGGTCAAGCCCACTCAACCGAGCAGCCCCAGTCAGCCAGTTCATCCAACACCTGCCCGATGCTGCTTTTGCGGTAATGGATGCCGCTGCAGAACTGACCGCCGCGGTACGACAGCCACTTGCTGCCGGCCTCCGTTTGAGCAGTCACGGTCACCTGCGTGGTGCCGAAGCCCTTGCCGGTGCAGAGAATGTCAGCCATGGGAACAACCCTCGAACTGCAGTAACTATACCCCACCCGCAGGGCACAATGCCCTAGATGCAGGGCACCTTCACAAACTGTCATACTCTCATCGGCTCAGCAGCTGCTCAAGGTACAGCTCAGCCTGGAACAGGTCCGAGCTATAGCGGCAAATGCCACCCACACAACTGCGGTAGTAGATCTCCATCCCATCGCACTGCAGCGTCTCGATACTGCCGCCATCACGCTCAAACCGTGCCAGCACTACAGGCTCCGTCATCGTCCTTCCTGCCGATAGATCCAGTCTTTTAAGGCTGAAACATAAGCACGCAGCGCCTGGGCCTGCTCGAAGTGCCATCGATCGCCAGTTCTAAAACCAAGCTGGTTGTGTCGGTCAATCGCCTTGAGCGATTGGTAGATCATCGCGTTCCATGGCTCACGCACTGGCGTGTTGAAGTCACGCTCGGGCACTGTCAGTCAGGTGCCGCTAAAGCACGATGGAACAGCTCACAATTCGGGGCGTAGCGTCCGCCACTTCGGCGTGATTCGGCAATCATCAGCTCACAGCACTGCTTTCCCATATCCCACTGCAAACAGTCCCAGCACATCACTGGCACATCACGCGGGCGGATGCTGGCCACTGCAGCCTGGAAAATCGACTGTGCTCGTAGCAGCGCTTCCTGCAGTTGCACCGTGCCTGTGTCGATTTCGATCTTGTGTTCAAGACGTGGCCCTAGGGTCACCCGTGCGTGCCAGGTCTTATCAGCTCGGTCACAAACCAGCAGAAGCCGGCCAGAATGCAGCCGGATCATTCATTATCACCAAGACTAGGTTGGTGATACAACCGCTCCAGCTGCTGCGTAATTGGTTCATGATCAGTGATGTCAATCGGATCAGTCACATCTCTACTGATAAACGTGATCCGAGAGCCGTAAGGTTTGACCACCAGCAGCCCAACGCGATTCGATCTGACCAGCAGGCGAACTGCTGCCCACTCAAGCCATGTCAGCTGGAGACGTTCGCGCATAGCACCATCATGCCGTCAACGCCACTTATCGCCTAGCAGCACCTGACGGCAGATCTCAATGGCACACTGCGCCTGCTTCTTGGTCATCACGGATTCGGTGCCATCCATCGCGGCAGAAACACGGCAGAGCAGCTCAGTGTAGTCAGTGTCGCGAAAATTGGCCGCAACGTCACGGCTGAACTCTGCCCACAGCCCAGTAACAGTCCCCCGCAATGGATGCCCATACGGCAACTGCTCACGCCCACTGCGTTGGTACAGTGCCTCCATCATGTCGGCACGCTTTTGATCCAGCTTGACGTTGGTGCTCATTCGTCTAGGTATTGACGGATATGAAGCAGCTCACCGCAAAGCTGATCACGATTGCGGGTACCGATGCTGCTGCGTAGCTGATCGATGCGGATGTCGATCAGCAGGCGCAGCCGATCGCGTTCCGATCGTTGCCCAGCCTTGAAGGTGTTGCTGCCTTCCAGCAGGCTATAGAGCCTGGCACGTGCTGCTGCAGAGTTAATCACGAGGGATGTCGGTAACGGTTTCAGGGTTGAGCCACTCAAGCTCTGACCACCAGGGCAGCCAGGTATCAGCAGCGATCAGCTTGGCCTCAGTCAGGCTGTGCGCCATCACGCATTCACAGACGTTCGCATTCTTGATCGTGAAGTAGAAGCGGCGGGGGTAAGTCACTTGCGCACCTCCACCACCTGCTGCGTGCCGCTGTGGGTCATGCCAGGTTGGTTGCCGGCTTCAAGGCCGATCATCGCAAACACAGCAGCGACGATGATGCAGCAAATGGCGTTGTTGATTCGATCAGTCATGGCAGGTGGCGATTAGCCCAGTGGATGAGTTGGTTCTTTGTCCATGGCCCGCGCGGTTCGCCATCGGGCAGGTAGACGGTGTAAAAGAAATCATGAACGCTGATCGTGCCGCCCAGCTTGCGTACGGCATAAGTGACCAGCTTGATGGTGCGGTAGCGGGTGGGCATCAGACCACCGAGCTGAATTGGCCGTTTTCATACTTGACCACGAGATAGGAGCGGCGACCCCGCGGACGCTTGACCGTGTACTGAATCCGAGCGTTGCCGTTGTGAACGTAGTTCTCAGCTTTCAGGACTTCGTAGGTGATGCCTTCGATGTGGAGGGTCATGGGTCGGAAAAGCGGTGGCCTCGTCGGCCGTGTCCTAAGTATGCCCCACCGGCGGGGTACCTGCCATAGGTGTGTGACAGTTCTTCACACGGCACCTTCACCCACGGCCAGATCCACCGGCACACGCAGAACCGGCTTGCTCTGACCGGCGCCGCCCATCCGCTCCCAGCCCACCATTGCAGACTTCACCGAAACCTCCACCGTGAACCACACATGACCACAGTCAGCACACCGCCGCTGTCGCACAATGGCAGCATCGTCTCGGCTGTTCGTAGCCACAGCCTTGACGGATTCGCCGGAGCATCGCGGGCATTGCATCGCTATTGTGAGACGTACCCCACTGGTCTAGCACAATGCAGTTCGGTGAGTGGATGGCCGTCACATTGTCGGCTGAACAGCAATTTGAGGTAGAGAAGCAAGCCCGCAACTTGCTGAACGCTCCAGACGCAGGTGTGTTCGCAGCAGCCTTGCTTAAGCAAACCTGCTACCAGCAGCAGCTACTCCAGCAAGCGGTCAATGAGATCGCTCGACTGGAGTGCAAGCTGATGGGTGCCTAAAACAGGTCAGCATCAGTGGCATCAGCCACGCTTTGCGAAGCACTGCCAGGATCCACCCAGTCACGCGGCGGTTGAGCAACGGCGCTGATGTAGTTCAACCCCTTGCTGCTGGTCTTCTTCCAGCCGCTGATTGGCACCTGGACGCTGCCATACTGGTCCGGGCTCTGGCTCATGATGTACCGGCAGAGGGCATCGACCTCCTCCACCTTGATGTTCATCATCCCGCTGAAGTCAACCTTGCTCTCGGGCTTCGTTGACTTAAAGATGCTCAGGTTCAGCTTGAAGCTCATTGGTCCTCGTTGGTAATGGTGTTGGCCTGTTCGTATTGCTCTACCCCGGCCAATGGGTAGAGCACAAAACCCGGCGTGCGGAAATATGCTGGGCCCTTGCCAGCCTTACGCCAGCGCATCAGGGTGTCGCGGTGGACTCCCCAACGCTCAGCAAGTTGATTAGCGGTCAGATACTCAGAAGAGTTCATCGCTCTCGGTCTGTGGCTCGAACTGTGCAGACGGGGCAGGCTGAGCGATCGCGGCGTTCAAATCCGCGACGCTGGCCGCTGGTTGCTCACTCACGTTCACCGATTCGATGTCGACCACCTCTTCCTGGCTTTGGATGCCCACCAGCAAATCAGGGACATACAGACGCCCGAACATCGCAGCTGCCCTGTACCTCAGCATTAACTCCGGCATGGTGCGCCACTTGCTGCCCTGTTTGGTCGACCAGCCTTCAGCCTTGGCCATCGCCATGGTCACAGCTGGTCCGGTAACGGTCTTGCCGGTGGCCTTCTCCACTGCTGAGCACCGGCAGGCCATCTCCTCGCCTTTGCCTGCCAGTTCGTACTGCAATGGCTCAAAGCGGCCGCAGCCATTGATCAGCGCAATGATGAATTGGCTGCTCCAGCTCGGGCGCCCGTGGATGATGTGCAGGTTCTGCATCACCTGAAAGATCCCCATGCCCATCCGGTTGGCGATCTCAAGCGCCACCAGGCAGTTGGCAAATCCCTGCTGCCCTTGAAACTGAGGCGGAATCAACGTACTGCCGGCCAATGCCTTAGCGATGCGCTGAGCGTCCTCGAAGGCGGCGATGCCGCTGAACACTGAACCTGTTGCTGGTGCTGTTGTGAGTGCTGTTGATTGGTCCATCAATAGGTCTCGATTTCAGTTGGTGCCTGCTGCTGGTTGCTGTTGCCAGTCATCCATGCCGGCAGGCTGATCATTTCGATTTGATCGCTGTAGCTCGGCCACGCGCCAGCGGTCTTGCATTCCGCCAGCTTGATCAGGTCGCGCATGGTCTGCTGCTGACCGCGCTCGATCATCTGTTCATCTGCTGCATAGACCGCCACCGCGTAAGGCGGCTTCTTCTCCACAGCGATGAAGATGAACTGCGTCGGCCTGGTGCCCGTCGCGTGCTGTAACCCATCGAGATACCAGCTCGCCTGACAGTGGTAGCGCCAAGAGCTGATTGACTTGCGGAAGCCTGATGGGCTCGCGTCTTCGGTGGTCTTCAAATCGACCACGATCGTGCCGTCATCCGTCAGCCAATCCGGCCGGCACTTGCACTCCAAGCCAGTGGTGGCATCAGTCCACATGTGCGTGGTCTCAGCCTTGCCCGGCAGTCCCAGCAGCATCGCGGCAGCGGGATGGCTCAGGATCGCTCTGCCCATGTGCATCACATGATCAGCCTCATCCCGGCTCAGCATTGTTTTGCCCACGGCATCAGCCTCGAATGCGGCCCATGTCTCCTTACCGGCCTTGGTACGCCGGTCGATGCCATCAGGTGCCACCGCATAGTCGCGGTCCCACTTGTCCAGCTCCAGCACATGGGTATGGAGCGCGCTGCCTAGCCGCATTGCGGGCGTCGGCTCAAGAATGATGCGCTTCGGGTCAATAAACCGCGCCCAGTAGTGCAGCGGTGAGCGGGCGATCAGGTCGAGGTGGCTTTTGCTGATCGCTGGGTGCGCGTGATAGTCGGCGTTCTCCATGGGTTGTTGCGACTTGCCGTAGCCTATAGCCTGATGCCATCAGATGCAACCCTATGCAGCTCCGCGGTTATCAGCAGCAGGCCATCGATGATCTCCGCAATGCCTACCGCGCTGGTAGCCGTGCCCCATTGCTATGCCTACCAACCGGCGGCGGCAAGACCATCATCTTCTCCGCCATCGCTCAGTCAGCAGTCGCGCGTGGCCGCAACGTGTTGATCCTGGTGCATCGGCGCGAGTTGCTTCATCAGGCCAGCCGCAAGCTCACCGCGATCAGCGTTGACCACGGCCTCATCGCTGCTGGTATTCCAACCAGTTGCCAACCAGTTCAGGTGGCCTCAGTGCAAACCCTTGTGCGCAGGCTCCTAACAATGACCTGGCAGCCGTCGCTGATCATCATCGATGAAGCCCATCACGCCGCCGCTGGCTCATGGGATCGCGTGCTCCGCCACTGGCCTGATGCCTACCGCCTGGGCGTCACCGCCACACCATGCCGCCTCGATGGCCGCGGCCTAGCGCAGGCTTTCGATCACCTTGTGCTCGGTCCATCCGTCGCCAGCCTGATCAATGCCGCCTACCTCACCGGCGCTCGCATTTACGCCCCGCCGCAGGTCGCCGACCTATCAGGCATCCGCAAGCGTGCTGGTGATTACGCCGCCGACCAGGCCGCTGATGCCATGAACCGCCCTACGGTGACCGGCGATGCGATCGCTCATTACCAGCGCCTGGCAGCAGGTCAGCAGGCCATCGCGTTCTGCTGCTCCATCGATCATGCCAATTCCGTCTGCTCAGCATTCACCGCAGCCGGCATCCACGCCGCCACCCTGCTGGGCAACACCCCAAATCGCGATCAGGTCGTTGCAGCATTTGCCGCCGGTCAAGTGCAGATCCTGGTGACCGTCGACGTGGTGAGTGAAGGCTTCGACATCCCCGCCGCATCCTGCGCCATCCTTCTACGCCCCACGCAATCGCTCGGCCTATATCTCCAGCAGATCGGTCGCGTATTGCGCCCTGCACCAGGCAAGTCTCAGGCGCTGATTCTCGATCACGTTGGCAACGTCACCCGCCACGGATTCCCAGACGATCCACGTCACTGGTCACTCGCTGATGGTGCCAGGCGTGGCAGCCGCGGGAGCGCAGCGCCATCAGTGCGCACATGCCCAAGCTGTTACGCAGCCTTTAAGCCGGCGCCTGTGTGCCCAGTGTGTGGCCATCAGCAGCCCGCATCACCAGCACGCAAGCTCCGCCAGGTCGATGGTGAACTGCAGGAGCTGCATCGCGAATCAGTGCGGCAGCGAATTGCCGAACGCCATACCAAGCGCCGCGAACAGCAAGCAGCTCGCACCCTCCCGGATCTGCTCGCCCTAGCGCATCGCCGCGGCTACTCTCCAGGCTGGGCATACCGGCTCTGGCATTCTCGTGGCCAACGATGAGACCACCATCCAGCAGCACATCCGCCTAGCACTTGGCACACGATCCGACCTGCGCCTCTTCCGCAACAACACTGGCACTCTCCCAGACCCACGCACTGGCCGCCCCGTTCAGTTCGGCTTAGCCCGTGGTTCCGCTGATCTCATCGGCCTACGCACCGTCACCATCACGCCCGAGATGGTCGGCCAACAGGTCGCGGTCTTCACCAGCATCGAAGTCAAGACCCCAACAGGTCGCGCCACACCAGAACAGCAGAACTGGCTCCACATGGTTCGACGCGCTGGTGGTATCGCTGGGGTTGCGCGAAGCGTCGACGATGCGGTCAGGATCGTGGCTGATGGCAACAGTTAGAGCACAAGACCCGCCACTGATGATTGCCATCAGTGAATTGGACTTTACGAAGTGATCCATCACCGGCGGCGACCAGAGCATTGCAACCGAAGCAGTATCGATCCCATTTGGTTCGACCCAAATGCGGGAATTGCAGGGTTTCGGTTACCTGCTGAAGTCTTCTTTCTGCTATGCGTTGCTGCTGTGCTTGCCATTGACGTTGACGCTCGGCCGTTTCTGCTTCCCACTGGAGGCGCTTTTGTTCTCGCTCTTTGGCCTTCTGCACTCCTAGCCAATTCACAAAAGGATGCTCGCGACTGAAGCGAATCGAATCCTCGAACATTTCAACCGAGAGACTTGAAGTGCCGCCAACGGTGCCGAGCACTAAAACAGATTTGCCTGTCAATTCAGCAAGGCGTTTAGGCTTCCAAAGCTCCTGCACCAACATGTCTTGAAGATCTTTGGCTTTAATGTTTTCGCAGCTGACCTCGCCAGCAAAACGATCGCCGTGCTGTCTAGTAATGCCAAGCAAATCACGCAGCGAATAAAGGAAATCTTGAGGTTTTGCCTCAACCCATAGCGGTAGCTTGAGTGCAGGAGATGATGATTTGATTGTGAAATCAGGCAGATAGCGAAGAGATTGTCCGCTTTGCAGCGTTACTGGACGTTCGTAATCCCAGTCAACTTGGTGGTGGTCAAGCTCCTTGGCGACTAAAACCTCAAGATGTGAACGGAACGCAGGCATCAGTTGCCAGACTGCAAATCGACGCTAGGCTAGCCCCAGCGATCTCCCAGCGCAACCAATGCAGCAACAGCGCCAGCAGCGCCGCACCATCACGATCGATCTACCGCCCGAGCAGATCGCTTGGCTTGATCAGCAAGCCAATCCCGTGATGTCTCGATCTGCATTCGTTCGTCACTTGATCGCTCAAGCAATGCAACAGCAGGCTTCGCGCTGATGACCCGCATCACAGATCTTGCGCACGGCCAATGGTCCTCGATCCTTGGCGCCCTTGCTGGCCTATCTACTGACCAGCTCACTGACAAGCATCAACCCTGCCCGCTCTGCGGCGGCAAAGATCGCTATCGCTTTGATGATCAGGACGGCACCGGCTCCTGGTTCTGCAATCAATGCGGCGGCCCCTCTCAGTCCGGTGGCGCTGGTTCTGGCATGGACCTGCTCATGCGCCGCACCGGCTGGTCGTTCGCTGAAGCCGCTAAGCGCGTCGAGCAGCACCTCGGCATCACACCGCAGCGCCCCGATCCGCCCACTAAAGGCGCCGAGACCGTCTGGCGTTACAGCTCCGATTTCCTGGTCTGCCGTTTCCCTGGCAAGAAGATCCGCCCCCTTTGGTGGTCTGACAGCCGCTGGGAATGGAAGGCGCCACCAGCACCTCGCCCGCTTCTCAACCTCGACCAACTGCGCTCACGCACCGGCACCGTGCTGATCGTTGAAGGCGAAAAGACCGCCGACGCCGCAGCCAAGCTCTACCCCAAGGCCATCGTCACAACCTGGCCATCGGGCTGCAAAGCCATCGACAAGGCTGACTGGTCACCGCTCAGCGGCCGCCGCATCATCCTTTGGCCTGATGCAGATGCCGTAGGTCAGCAGGCGATGGATCGGCTCGCCCAGCTGCTGCTCCGCCTGCCCGTTGATCGCGTGCAGATGGTCGCCCCACCAGCTGATGTGCCCGAGGGTTGGGATCTCGCTGATGCCACTTGGACGCCAGAAGATGCCGCGGCCTACATCAAAACCAACATCTCTGCCCCCGTAGGGCTCGACGCAACCACACCCGAGCTGCCGGCCGCCGTCGAGTCCGATCCTGAGCCCGAGTTACCTGAGCTCGATCCCGGCGCTCACTTCACACCACTCGGTTTCGACGGCGATGCCTACTACTACCAGCCGCACAGCACCGGCCAAGTCATGCGCCTGTCACGCTCGGCGCATACCTCTACCAACCTGGTCGCTCTCGCGCCCCTCGAATACTGGCAGCAGCTCGCACCCGGCCAGCGCAGCCCCGTTGATTGGACGCTCGCAGCCTCGACTCTGTTTGCAATCTGCGCTGATCTCGGTGTCTACAACCCCGATGTGATCCGCGGCCGCGGCGCATGGTGGGACAACTTTCGCCCCGTGCTGCACCTGGGCGATCGCATCATCGCGGAAGGCAAGATTCACCCCGCCCTCAAGCCATTCGACAGCCGCTATCTCTACCAGCGCATGTCGCCTCTCAATGGTCCCGGCAATGCGAGGCCATTGACCGACGCCGAGGCCATCGTGATTTGCGAGCTGGCCGAACGCTTCCACTGGGAAGTACCAGCCTCCGGGCTGCTCCTCGCCGGCTGGGTCACCCTTGCGCCTATTTGTGGCGCTCTTCGGTGGCGGCCCCACGCATGGCTCACCGCAGCAGCAGGATCCGGGAAGTCCGCAATTCTCGACCGCTATGTCGCGCCACTACTTGCCGACATGGGGCTGATCGTGGCCGGTGCCACCACTGAAGCCGCCCTTCGCCAAACCCTCCGCTCTGATGCCCTGCCCGTTGTCTTCGACGAGGCCGAATCAAACGAAAAGTCTGATCAGGTGCGGATGCAAAACATCCTCTCCCTGGCGCGTGTTGCGTCCAGTGAGTCTCACGCCACCTTGCTCAAGGGCTCACCAGCTGGTGATGTCACCCGCTTCAACATCCGCTCAATGTTCCTGATGTCATCCATTGCCACTGCCCTCAAGCAAGGCGCCGATCGTTCACGCTTTGCTCAACTCACCCTGCGCTCACCCACAGAGCTGCCCAAGGAGCAACGCCTGGCCCACTGGGAGGCCCTCGACCGCGACTTAGACCGCTGCATCACGCCCGAGGTAGCACTGCGTCTTATCGCGCGCACCATCTCCCTGATCCCCACAATCCGCCAATCAGTCCGCGTCTTCAGCCGCGTGGCAGCAGAACGCTTTGATTCTCAGCGCCTAGGTGATCAATACGGCACCCTCCTGGCCGGTGCATGGTCGCTCATGTCCAGCGAAGTGCCCACCACCGAACAGGCGCGGCAGCTGATCGATCAGAACGATTGGGAGCCCTACAGCCAGTCCACTGAGGTGCCTGATGAGCGGCGCTGCATTCAACGCATCCTGCAGCACCAGGTGCGCGTCGAAACCGACCAGAAGACCTGCACCCGCACTCTGGGCGAATTGGTCGAGATCGTCAGCCATCAGGGCGTCGACATGGATGTGAGCACCCGCCAAGCGCAGGAGAACCTTGGCCGCCATGGACTGCGCGTCGATTTGGAGGCTGGCCAGCTGTTCGTAAGCAACACAGCCGAGGCTTTGGCCACCATCCTGCGTGACACACCTTGGTCGCACAGCTGGGCCACCGTGCTCAGCCGACTGCCCGGAGCAGCGAAAGCCGGCGCTACCCGTTTCAGGGGTGCAGGCGCCATTTCCAGGGCTATAGCGTTACGGATTGGCGAGCTGTAACGGCTTCTGTAACAGCTGAAAACCGTTGCGCCGCAAGCGATCTAGGCAAAGCGTAACGGTGTAACGCTTTTTGGCGAAAACATAGCCTCTCTCTCACACACACACAGAAAGGAGGAGACACCCTCTCAGACCCTCTCTCTAATATCTATCTTTTTAGAAATAGTTGTTACAACGTTACAGGGGCTTTTAAGTGCCTGCGCTGCAAGGGGTCTCGATGTAACAGTTGCTGTTACACCAGCGTTACACCTGTGACAGGCCAGATCAGCCCTGCCTCTCGCCTGGTTAGGTCCATCCGCCTACCCTTGACTCATGGCATCCGTCACCCTCGACGCTGATCTCTCTGGTGCGATCAACTGGTCGGCTGCTCTCGCGCGGCAGATGCCATTCGCCACATCACTGGCGCTGAACCGCACCGCATTCGACATCCGGCAGCTGTTCAACTACGAAACACAGCGCTACTTCGATCGCCCTGTGGCATTCACGCAGCGCGCCTTCTTGGTCGAGCGCAGCAACAAGCAGAACCTTGAGGCTGTGGTCTACGCCGAGGCCAGGCGTGCCCGCTACCTGCGCTTTGGCATCGATGGCGGTCTGCGGCCGCAGAAGGGATTCGAGAAGAAGTTCCTGAGCCAGATCGCAGGATCTGCACAGATACCGGCTTCGTCCCAGCTCGTGCCTACGTCACTCGTGCGGCTTACCTCGTCGGGCAACGTGAGCTTGCAAACGATTAGGCGCATTCAGCAGGGCCTTAACGGCAATGCTCGGGGCGGCTTCTTCGTGGGCAAGCCAAAGAACAATCCAGGGATGCCTGCTGGTATCTACCGACGTAGCAGAGAACGGCTGTATCCCTACTTCATCGCCGTGTCTGGCCGGTCCGCATACCGTCCACGCTTCCCGATCGGTCAGCTCGGCACACAGATGGCAGAGCAGCGGTTCATGGGCTACCTGATCAGCAGCTTGGAGCAGGCTGTCGCCACCGCCCGCTGAGATCCACTGCGCTGCAAGGGGTTTGGGGTGCCAAGTGCGGGTCCTTCCCGGCCTAAAGCACGCGGGTCGTTCACGCGCGCACGCTTTCGCTAGCGCCAGCGAAAAAATCTCCTAAACGGTTGCAGCGCAAGGGATCTCAGGCAGTCTTGCGTGAAACTTCCTCTAAGACAGTTTAGGAGGGTTTAGCAGCAGTTAAGTTAGCGGCAGTGCTAGTTAACTCTGTGCTTGTTACTTTCGCTGAGTTTGCAGCGATCAGGGGATGCACGAAAGCCGCTGTGACTCATGCAAGCAAGAGCCGAATCGCTGAGGCGATTGTGATCAAGGATGAGAAAAAGTGGATTGATCGTGACCTTGCCCTGGACCTGTGGAACAAGAACACAGCCGCCACACATGCCAGCAAGGTAAGCCGACCTGATCCAGTTGATGCGCGAGAGTTGCGGCAGCGGGTGGCAGGGTTGCCTGATGATGAGATCCCGGACCTCAACGAGAGCAGGGCACGGCGTGAGCACTATCAGGCGGAGCTGGCGAAGCTGGAGGTTGACTTGAAGCGGCGCGAGCTGGTGCCTGCTGTGGAGGTGAAAAAGGAGGCGTATGCGTTGGGGCGGAGTGTGCGTGAGGCGTTGGCAAATTTGGCGGACAGGCTGAGCCACCAGCTGGCGGGTGAGACGGATCCAGCGCGGATTCATGCGGTGCTGACAGATGAGCACCGGGCGGCACTGGTGGAGCTGGCTGATGGTTGATGCTTGGCGCGCTGGATTTTTGGAAGGCTTGCGACCTGAGCAGTCGTTGACGGTAAGTGAGTGGTCGGATCGCTACCGGAAGCTGAGCAGCAAGGCGAGCGCTGAACCTGGTCCATGGCGGACCAGTCGGACGCCATACCTGCGTGAGCCGATGGATTGCTTGAGCAGCAATAGCCTGATCCAGCGGGTGGTGATGATGTTTGCTAGTCAGACAGGTAAGACTGAGGCTGGCAGCAATTTTTTGGGGTACACCATTGCGGCTGCACCCGGTCCCCTGCTCGCTGTGCAGCCGACGGTGGAGATGGCCAAGCGTCTGAGCAAGCAGCGGTTGGAGAGCTTGATCAGCGAGACGCCATGTTTGTCTGAGAAGATCGCGCCGGCTCGAAGCCGGGACTCTGGCAACACGATGTTTTGCAAAGAATATCCGGGTGGATTGCTGATGCTCACTGGGGCGAACAGCGCCACTGGGTTGCGATCAGCACCTTGCCGGTATTTGTTCATGGATGAGATCGATGCCTTTCCGAGTGATGTGGATGGCGAGGGCGATCCGGTGGCATTAGCCGAGCGGCGGACAACGACGTTCGCGCGGCGAAAGATTCTGCTGACAAGCACGCCAACGGTAAAGGACTTCAGCCGGATCGAGGCGGAATATGAGCGCAGCGACCAGCGGCGGTTCTATGTGCCATGCCCATGCTGTGGTGAGATGCAATGGCTGCAGTGGTCAAGGTTGAAGTGGGAGGAGCGGCGACCAGAGACTGCGCGATATGAGTGCGTGAGGTGCGGTGAGCGGATTGAGGAGGTGCACAAGCCGAGAATGCTGGGCGCTGGTGAATGGCGAGCCACGGCACCGAGTGATGGGAAGACTGCTGGCTTCCATTTATCGGGGTTGTATAGCCCGCTGGGGTGGTGCAGTTGGGAGCAGTTGGTGGATGACTTCCTGCGGGCGAAGGGCGATGGCCCTGCGTTGAAGGCGTTTGTTAATACGCGACTGGCAGAGACCTGGGAGGAGGACTTTGCAGCGGCGGTGAATGCTGATGGCCTGATGGCCAAGCGGTTGGCGTATGAGTCAGGCACCTGCCCTGAGGGAGTGGTGCTGCTGACTGCTGGTGTCGACGTGCAAGATAATCGGCTTGCGGTAAGTGTTTTCGGATGGGGCGAAGGCGAGACCGGCTGGCTGGTGTGGCACCAGGAGTTGATGGGAGACCCGACTCAGGTAGAGGTATGGAAGCAGCTGGATCAGGTCTTGGCTACGGCATGGCCAACGGCTGGCGGTAAGGAACTGAAGGTGGCGCAGATGGCGATCGACTCAGGCGGCCATTGCACCCATGAGGTCTACCGCTATGTGCGTGATCGAGTGCGGCAGGGCGTGATGGCAATCAAGGGCAGCAGCCGGCGCAACAGTCCGGCGGTTGGGAAAGGCAGCAAGGTGGATGTGAACTGGCAGGGCAAGGTATTGAAGAAGGGCGTGACGCTATACCAGCTAGGCACGGACACGATCAAGACCACGCTGTTCGGCCGGCTGCGGCATAACGAGGGCAGCGGCAGCTTGAACTTCGGATTGGCTGCAGACGATGACTACTTCCGGCAGTTGACCAGTGAGCGGCAGGCGTTGCGGTATCACCGGGGGTTCCCGATTCGGGAATGGGTCAAAAAAGCTAGTGATCGCAATGAGGCACTGGATTGTCTGGTCTATGGTTATGCAGCCTTGCTGATCTACTCGCGAAGGATGAACCCTTTGACGATGTGGGAGCAGCTGCGCGCGCAGCTGGAAGAAGGCAAGAAGCCACCGCTAAGATCAAGAAAGCAGCCGCCGGCCGCGGCCACAGGATTTGTCAGCAACTGGTAGGCCGTGAACTTTCCACCCAAGATCAACGAAGGCGACACGATCAGGTGGCGGGATGTTGCCACCAAGGATTCGTTGGGCAATCCAGTAACCAGTGCTGACTGGACGCTGCGTTATTACATCCGATTCAACAGGAACAACCACGGCGCGACTGTTACAGGTACGGCGTATGGGAGCGGCTGGGAGTTCTTGCTGACAGCTGCGACCACCGATGGCTTCCATGCTGATGACACTGGCTATTGGCAAGCCGTAGCTACGAAAGCAGCTGAGGCGATTACGTTTGGAACGGGGCAGTTCGATATTGACGCAAACCTGGCCTATGCAGGAACACCAGGAGCGGTTGATAACAGGAGCCAAGTCCAGAGGGATCTTGATGAAGTACAGGCAGCGATCCGTGCGTTGATCACTGGTGGCGTTGTCAAGCAGTATTCGATTGGTAACCGAAGCCTTACGAAGTACGATCTATCGGATCTGTTGGCACTTGAGACAAAATTGAAAGTCGACCTGAAACGCGAACAGAAAGCTCAGCTGATAGCTAATGGCCTGGGCAATCCGTTCAATCTGTTTGTGAGGTTCTGATGGGACTGCGCACAAGACTATTCCGTGCGATGGGCTTTGAGCCAATCCGTCAGCCTCGCGGTCGGATGTATCAAGGCGCGCGTTTCAGCAGGCTGACTGCCGATTGGGTGACAAGTGGCACGAGTGCCGACAGTGAAATCAAGGGCAGCTTCAAGGTGCTGCGCAATCGTGCACGCCAGCTCTGTCGCGATAACGACTACGCAAGGCAAGCCTTAAGAAGCATTGAGAACAACGTGATCGGGCATGGCATCAGGCATCAGGGCCAGGTGCGGATGCTGCGTGGCGGGCGATTGGATGAAGCGGTGAACGATCAAATCCACATGGAGTGGGAGAAGTGGATGAATAAAAACAGCTGCGATGTCAGTGGGGTTCTTGGTTTCGATGCGATGACTCGCTTGCTGGTACGCAGCCTTGCGGAGTCTGGTGAGATTTTTGTGCGAATGGTGCGCAAACCATTTGGCAACTCACGGGTGCCGTTTGCGTTACAGGTCTTGGAGGCTGACTATCTGATCGATGATGAGATGCCACCTGTTAAGAATGGCAACTTTGTTCGGATGGGCATTGAGGTCGATCAATACCTGCGGCCCGAGGCGTATCACTTCTATGCATCACACCCTGGCGACATCTCAGCGGGTTTGCCGCGTGTCAATCAAAAACGGATTCGCGTGCCAGCTGATGAGGTGATCCATCTGTTCCTGCCGGAACGGCCAGGGCAGACCAGAGGTGTGACGTGGTTTGCTTCTGCGCTGATGCGGCTGCACATGTTGCAGGGATATGAAGAGGCTGAAGTGGTGCGCGCTCGTGCCAGTAGCGCATTGATGGGTTTTATCACCAGCCCTGAGGGCGAGTTGGTTGCTGATGAGATTTATGACAATGAGCGTGTGAGCGAGTTTCAGCCTGGGGTTTTCAAGTATTTGGAGCCAGGCCAAAGCGTGTCAGTGCCAGACCTGAACGCACCTGATGGGCAGCTGGAACCATTCACCCGTTCCATGCTGCGTGCTGTTGCGGCTGGCGTTGGCGTCAGCTTTGAGAGCATCAGCAAGAACTTCTCAGAGAGCAACTACAGCAGCAGCAGGTTGAGCTTGCTTGAGGAGCGTGACACGTATCGAGTGCTGCAGCGCTTCATGATCGAGAACTTCCATCAAGAGGTCTTCAACAACTGGCTTGAGATGGCAGTGCTGAGTGGCGCATTGAACCTGCCGGCCTATGAGACGAACCCTGATCGCTATCGCGCCAGCAAGTGGGTGCCGCGTTGTTGGGAATGGGTTGATCCACAGCGAGAGGTGGATGCGTACAAGACTGCTGTACGGTGCGGCTTCAAGACTTTGGCGCAAGTCATCACGGAACAAGGCGGCGACTTGGACGCAGTGCTGATGCAACGGCAATCAGAGCTGGCCAAACTCGATGAGATGGACATTGTGCTGGATACAGATCCAAGTGAAGTGACTGACGGTGGTGCTGCACAGGTGTCAAGGCCTATGGGCGCTGAGGCACCATTTGAAGAAACTGAAGCACCTATTGCGGAGGATGGTGAAGAGGTCGAAGAAGAACTGCAGGATTACTGATGGCAAATGTGGCTGGCACTGAAATAGATCTGATGCCGACTGACGGCATGAAGGAAGAAGCACAGCGCTATCGGGCATGGAAGGCTGAGGGCAATGCTGGGGGAACAGAAGTCGCGGCTGCTAGAGCAGGGCAAATCCTGAGTGGTGATGAACTGAGTCCCGACACAGTGATCACGATGGCGGCATGGTTTGCACGTCATGAGGTCGACAAGCAAGGCCAAGGCTTTGAGCCTGGACAGAAAGGGTATCCATCACCAGGCCGCGTGGCATGGGCTGCATGGGGCGGAGATGCTGGGCAGAGTTGGGCCACATCAAAGGCCGATAGAATCAAAGCATTACAAGAACGAAGCGCAGTGGACTTAGGGCGCCCTTATCCGAATGAGCACGCTGCTCGATTGAAGGATCCCGATCAGTACGACTCATTGCGTCGAGAGAACGACGCCGGCGGCCCAGGCATTGACTACATCTATGGAATCAAGGAAGGCACTAGCGAGATCCAAGCAATCCGCTTCCGCAGTTCTGAATACAGCCCTGCTGAAGCGCGTGCATGGCTAGCTGAGCATGATTTCGATGCGATCGAGTTCGAGGAAGCCACTGGCGATGGAGAAGCTGAGCGTGCTGGCCCTGATGCCTTGAAGGAAGGTGACTTCGTGCAATGGGACTCAAGCGGCGGTACGGCTCGTGGTCGGATTGTTGATGTACGCCGTGAAGGCACATTGAATGTGCCCAACACTGAGTTCAGCATTCAAGCCAGTGCTGAGGATCCTGCTGCGTTAATCCGCATTTATCGCGAAGGCGATGAGGGATGGGCCGCCACTGATACGCTGGTGGGGCATAAGTTTTCGACATTGACAAAGATTCCAGCGCTGCGTGCAATGGAGGGCAGGTACAAGCGCAGTGAAGTTGTTGAGGTCGAAGCCATTGAGGACCGGACCTTCGAGTTTCCTTTTAGCTCGGAGTATCCGGTGGCTCGGTATTTCGGCAACGAGATTCTGAGCCATGAACCGAAGGCAGCTGATCTCAGCCGCCTGAACGACAGTGCTCCGCTGTTGTTTAACCACAACCCCGATAAAGTGATTGGTGTTGTGGAGCGTGCATACATCGACGACAAACGTCGGAGAGGTTATGCGCGTGTGCGGTTCAGCCGCAATGCATTCGCTCAAGAAATTCTTGGCGATGTGAGGGATGGCATTCTTAGGAATGTTTCCTTCGGCTACTCCATCGACAAAATGGAGGAGCGCGGTGGTGGCGATTTTGTTGCCACTGCCTGGAGCCCGTACGAAGTGAGTATCGTGTCGATCCCGGCAGATGCGCACAACGTCGGCATCGGACGCCAAATGGAGTCCGGCAAGAAAGCTGCTTCGGCAGCACCTACACCCGATCCCCTTCCTCAAATGGAAAACACCACCCATGATCTGGCCGTGGTGCGGGCCGAAGCCGCCGAGGCTGAGCGCGCCCGTATCGCTGGTATCACTGCGCTCACCGACAAGCACAACATGGCCGACCTCGGCCGTCAGTTGATTGAAGGTGGTCGCAGCCTCGACGAAGCCCGTGCAGTTGTGCTTGAGCGCCTTGGTGCCAAGCCTGTTGAAACGGTTGCACCTGTTGAGCTGGCAAGCAATGAGCGCGCCAACTACAGCATCACCGCCGGCATCCGTGCTCTGCTGAGCAATGACTGGTCTTCTCATGAAGCTGGTCTTGTTAAGGAACTGAGCAAGGAAGTTGAGAAGAGTGGCATCAGCAAATCGACTGAGCGCAGCTTTTTCGTTCCGTTCTCTGCACTCAACAAGCGGGCTACTTATGTAACTTCTGGCGCCAGCACCGGCGGCAACTTGGTTGCTACCGATCTGATGGCTGATGAGTTCATCGAGTTTCTGCGGAACCAAGCTGTGATGCTGCAGCTTGGCGTGCGGTCGATGACCGGCTTGGTTGGCAACGTGGCGATTCCTCGTCGTTCTGGCGTGGCTTCGACCTACTACTTGTCCACTCAAACCACCGCCATCACGCAGTCGGAGAGCACCTTCGATCAGGTGACAATGACGCCAAAAAACTTGGCGGCACTGTCTAAGTACAGCCGTCAAACGCTTCTGCAAGCCACCCCTGGCATTGAGGAGCTGGTGCGGCGTGACCTGACTGATGGCATCAACCTTGCCATCGATCTGGGCATCCTCAATGGCTCTGGGTCTTCTGGTCAACCGACTGGCATCCTGAACACTGCAGGTATTGGCTCGGTTGCGATGGGCACTAACGGCGGTAACATCACCCTTGAAAAAGTGGTTGATCTTGAGACCGCGGTGATGCAGGTAAATGGCGCAGTTAATCCCAATACTGTGGCATACCTGACGAACCACAAAGTCGTTGCTGCTCTGAAGAAGCTGCGCGCCGGTGGCTCTACTGCTGGTGACGGTCCGTTCCTGTTCAACACTGAGGGCGCAACCCTCGGCCGCGGCCCCACGCCGCTGAACCTGAACGGCTATCCGCTTGCTTCCAGCAATCAGGTGCCCAGCACTCTGACGAAGGGCTCCAGCAGCGGCGTCTGCTCTGCTCTGCTGATGGGTGATTTCAGCCAGGCGATTGTCGGCTTCTACGGCAGTGGTCTTGAGATCACTGTTGGCGAGGATCAGGATGACTTCAGCAAGGCTCTGACTAGCGTTCGCGGGATCGTCTCCTTTGATGTAGCCGTGCGCGATCCGAAGAGCTTCGCCGCCATCTTGGACATCACCACCTGATAAGGAGGAGGGGCAGGCAACTGCCCCTTTCTTTCTATGAAAGTTTCAATCATTGCCTCCTGTGCTGCCGATGGCGAACACCTTGAGGCGGGCAAGGATTATGAATTGCCAGCGGCACTCGCTGAAACATTGATTCAGCTAGGCCGTGCTGCTAAAGCGGTGGCTGTAGAAGAGAAGCCGAAAGCAACTCGGAAGGCAAAAGCAAATGGCACTAACTGAGGATCTCGACATCTTCTTAGAGGATTTCGGGGTAACCTGCACCTCTGGAGCAACTACAGCTCAAGGCATCCTTGACATGCCAAGTCAAGTGATCAGCGATGGGATGGTCTTAACGACTGACTTTACGCTGACTGCCAGAGCTACAGCATTTGGCGCATTGGTACGTGGCAGCTCAATCACAGTTGATGGGCTTACCTACACAGTGCGAGAGACGATGCTGATTGACGATGGCAATTTCGTACAGCTCGGCATCCAAAGGACATGACAACCCGGCGTGAGTCGATCCTGGCGCGGATCCGAACAAACCTCACAGGTACAACGAACGTCGGCACACGGATCTATCGAAGCCGTGTTGAGCCTCTTGCACGTGGTGAGTTGCCTGCACTGGTAGTCGAACCTATTAGTGATGTCTGTGTGCAACTCACAAGTGCGCCATCACTGGATTGGACAATGACTGTGCGGGTGGCTGTGATTGTTCGCGGCGACATTCCTGATCAGGTTGCCGATCCGATTATTGAGTCACTGCATTCCAAGATCATGGCTGACCTGACCTGTAATGGGTTTGCCTATGACGTGCAGCCAACAGGCGTAGGCTTTGACTTGCAGGAAGCTGATCAGCCATCTGGTGTGATCACCTGTGACTTCGTGGTGAAGTATCGAACGAAGGTTGCTAATTTGGCGCAGAGCCCTTAGTAGCTACGATGATGGACGAATACCAAGGCCAGGGCGGCAGCTATCTGGTCGACAACAAAACCGGCAAGCGAAAGCTCGTCGAGCGGACCCAGCCGGCTCCCCATCCACAACCCGAGGTAGCCTCCGATGGCTTCAGTTCTGACTCGCCGGCGCCTGATTCTGGCGAAAATTGAAAGCACCTACGGCACAGATTCGTCGCCAACCGGAGCTAGCAATGCGATTCTTGTTCGCAACCTAGAAATCCAACCGCTAGTTGCCGAGACGGTCAACCGCGATCTGATCCGCCCATACATGGGCCAGGCCGATCAACTGCTGGCTCAGACTCGCGTCGAAGTCACCTTCGAGGTCGAGCTTGCGGGATCCGGCACTGCTGGCACTGCGCCTGCCTACGGTCCGGTGCTGCGTAGCTGTGGTGTTGGGCAAACGATCGTTGCTAGCACGAGTGTTACCTATGCCCCGATCAGCACCAGCTTTGAGAGCTGCACGATTCACTACCACCAAGATGGCATTCGCCACAAGCTGACTGGCTGCCGTGGCACGTTTGAGATCACGGGTGAAGTTGGCCAGGTGCCTGTGATTGCATTCACCATGACTGGCATCTATAACGCGCCGACTGATGAGACGCTGCCGACTCCCACCTATGCACTGCAAGCAACGCCTC
>Ga0194119_10004239_pt1 | contig 22334 bp, 16 predicted proteins | sample TA2MahC100mmetaG_FD_148620 | JGI IMG/M metagenome (GOLD analysis project Ga0194119, IMG submission 148620) | Freshwater microbial communities from Lake Tanganyika, Tanzania - TA2015018 Mahale Deep Cast 100m | ecosystem: Environmental > Aquatic > Freshwater > Lake | place: Tanzania: Lake...
ATTCGGAGGCATCGATAGTAGAATTCACCGCAAACGGAGAAGCTGTCCGTGCCATCGCATCCTCCGCGGAGATGGCTCAGGCGCCGGCCTGGTCACCCGACGGTAGCAAGCTGGCCTACCGGCAATATCTAAGCGCGGATACCGCAGCGGTCATTGTGCGCGAGTCCGCTACTGGAACAACACGCCAAGTCGTTCGCCTTCCCGTCCGCGGGACAATTCCGTCTCCTGCGTTCTCTCCCGACGGCTCCCGGATTGCATACAACGACAACGGAATGCTCTGGACCATCCTTGCGACCGGAGGAATCGCCACGTCTCTGGCCAGCGACACATCGGGAGATCGTCCGTGCTGGTCGCCGGATGGGAAGTGGATCGCCGCGATAATCGGGGGGCAATTGACGAAGATCCCAGCGGCCGGAGGCCCATCAGTCCAGTTGTTCGGTCCGACGGGAGGAAACTGTCTCTGGACAAACGTCGGCATTTTTATGATGGGACGCTCCGGCTTGGAGCGTATCCCCGAAAGCGGAGGTCAACCGGTCACTGTGGGCCTAGATATGCACGGCTCCATAGCGGCCGCTACACCCGACGGCTCTACCATCTCCATCCTAACCGTAGGAAACCAGCTACTCTCTTTCGACAGCCGCAGCGCCAAGGTGACAAGGACCGTCGGGCTGCAAGCTGATGGACTAGTTCGCGGAGTCTCCGTCCACCCAGACGGGAAACGCATCGCTGGCTGGACGCAAAAAACACTTTCCGACCTCTGGCTCCTCGAAGGCTTCCCCGTTCCGACAACCGGCCTCGAGCGCCTCTTCCGCAAGTGGAAAGACCCTTCGTAGCCCCTACTTCTTGTGAATATAAATCGGCCCGTTCAACGTCCGAAACGAAATCTCCGCCCCGCCGCCGTTGATCTTGGCCGTCACCGTGCGGTCAAATTTCAACTTATACTTCGGCCCGTCGCCGCGGCCAGACTCAGTGCGCGTAACAGTCGGCGAAACCTGCACATCAAAGTCGCTGTAAATATCGCCATGTTGACTGCTGAGTTTCAAGTCAGCCTTCGTAGCCGCGGGCAGCGTCACATCAATACGCCCGTTAAGCGTGCTGAACGACATCGGCTTACCTTCCGGTACGCGAGTCATAGTCACGTTTAGGCGGCCATTCAGCGCATGTGCGACGACAGGGCCGGAAACATCAACCAGCGTAATCGCGCCGTTGACCGTCTCCGCATTGACCTCGCCGTCAAGCCCTTCCACACGAATCTCCCTCGCGTTGACGGACTTCAGATTGACCGAACTTGCCGCGGGAACAAGCACCGTATACGAATTGCCACTCGCATGACCGGGCTTGATTGTGACAACGTTGTTCTCCTCTTCAATCGTCACGCCGCCACGGCCCAGATCGATCCGCTTCATGCCGTTCGGCGCTGGCTTGGCCGATGGCATCGGGGCATCGGAGTCAATGATCACCTCGCGGCCGGCATGGGGCTTAACGATGATCGAACCATTGACCGTCGTGAACTTAAGATGCGCCGGACGCGAGGGATCGCGAAGCGGGATCGTCATCCGCTCGGCGAGAACCGGCAGCGCGAACAGCAGAAGCGCGTATCGCACTACGGACGCCCCTTGGCCAGCGAGTGCAGCATTACCGAACCGTTCACCGTCTCCGCCGAGATCTTCGGCCCGCCGTTGCCGGCGCGCATCTGAACGCCGCTGCCGCGCTTGTAGACGATCTTGTTGCCGGCCTTTGTCTCCGACGATCCGCTCACACCAATCGGCGTCATATCGAAATCGGTAAACGCGTCGCCGTTGACGGTCTTCATCGAAAAGTCGGCGTTCAGCGTCGGCTGCAAATAAAGCGCCAGTTTCCCGTTCACGGTCTTCAGCGTCGTATCGCTCCGTGGGTTGTTGCGATACACCGCAGTCACCGTGCCGTTTACCGTGTTGATCTCGCCGCTGCCTTCGACATCGTTCATCTTGATCGAGCCGTTAACGGTTTTGATCTTGTAGTCGCCGCGCATATCCTTGATATCGAGCGAACCGTTGATGCTCGATATTTCCAGGCGGGCATCGCGCGGCGCCTGCACAACGAACTCATGCGAGAAGTGCTTATCGCGGCCGCTCCAGTTGCTTTTGCGTTTGGTTTCCGCGCCGCAGACGCCATCCGACCACGGGCCTTTGATTCCGGCCCTCACATGCTGCGCGTCGCCGCTGATGACGACAGCTATCTCGCGCTTCAACTCGTCGAGATCGGACTGCGTATCGCCTTTCAGTTTTTCATGCACCGTGAAGCGGACCTCGGCGCCGTTACCGGGCTCTACGCGAACCGACCCGTTGAAGCCGCACACGTGCAGCGTGCCTCCGGCGGCGAGTGGCAGTGACTCTTCTACAGTGCGCTTCGATTCGACGTCGCACCACGCGGGCGCGGCCAGCAATATCAAGACTGCGATTCTCATTGAAATCCTCGTTTCTGTGGGTTCGCAAGCACGGCTTGCACGTATTCTTTGACGCTTGGATGAATATTGCTGTTGTTGAGCAATTGCGGCAGGCGCGGGTCTTCTGAAAGGAGGTCGATGACCGCGATCTGCACCAGTGGCGAATCGTCGGCATTCAAAATCTGCCACATCGATTCGCGAGACTTCGTCGATTGAGGGAACCGGCGCAGCGCATCGGCGGCCGCGAGCCGCACGTCGACCGACGGATCGGCGCGCAGAGTGTGCGACAGCGCCTCGGCCAATTCCGGATCGCTCGCGTCGACCGAAGCCGAATACCGAATGCCGCGCAACCGCTCGCTCGCCGATTGTTGATCGAGCAGCGACAGCGCAACCACCTCTCGCAGGCTCCGCACCTCTTTCCGTAGCGAAGCGATATCGTTCGCCGGCGCGCTCGCGCGCCCTCCGTAAAACCCAAGCCCAGCCGCCAGCAACGCCGATGCCGCCAGCGCCAACGGCCAGTAATTCCGTGGCTTCGGCAACTGCAAGCGCATCCGCGGCGCAACCGGGGCCGGCATCGCCGCCATGTTCGACCACAGCGCCACACTCGCGCGGCACTGTTCGCAGACATCCAGATGCGCGTCGACTTCGGCGCTCGGCACTCCTGCGAGATAGTCGGCCAATTGAAGCTCCAGCGAACTGCACTCGGTATTCATCGTTTCGCCTCCATCGCCAGCAATATCGGGTCGCGCGACAGCGCCGCGTACGCCTCGCGCAACTGCCCCAGCGCGCGGAAAACGCGCACTTTCACTGTGTTGGTTTCAATCCCAAGCAACTCGCCGATCTGCTCGTACCGCAATCCCTGAAACCGGCTCAAAATCAGCAACTCGCGCTTGTCCGGCGCGAGCCGCAGCAGCGCTTTGTGCAACAGCGCGTGCTCTTCGTCGCGCTCCAAAGAGTGGCCGGAAGGTGCGGCGAATTCATGCTGCGCGGGCATCTCGGTTTCCCATTTCAACTTTCTCGAACGATCGATAAACGTGTTGTGCGCAATCCGGTACATCCAGCTTGTAAACTTCATCGCCGGATTCCACGTTTCGCCTTTCTTCAGCAGCCGCAGAAATACGTCCTGCGTCAGATCTTCGCTCGCCGAAGCGCTTCCGCTCATGCGATAGAAGTACCGGTACAACGCGGCGTGATGGCGGTCGAAAAGCGTGCCCAAAGCATGGGTATCGCCCTCGCGGACCGCGGTCATCAACTGCTCGTCTGTCTCAGTGAACTGCAAACCCGTTCTCGGAAGCTATTACGGACGAGTGCCGAAATCGTTACATCAACGTACCGGTTGACGACGCGAACTTCGGCGCGTCGATACCCATCTTGCGCAGCATGCTCAAGAATAGATTCGGCAGCGGATGATTCTTCTGCTTGTCGAACGCCAGGTGTTGTCCGTGTTTGAACCCGCCGCCGGCCAGAAGCACGGGTAGATTATCGGTCGTGTGTTTGTTGGCGTCTCCGAAGTTCGAACCGTAGAGCACCATCGACCGATCCAGCAGCGATTCGCCGTCTTCCTTCACGGCCTTCAATTTCGCGAACAGTTCGTTCAGCAGCTTGAAGTGCCACGTGTCGATCGCCGTCAACTGGGCGAGTTTGCTCTCATTGCGTCCGTGATGCGAAAGGTTATGGTAGCCGTCGGTGATTTGCACGCCTTCCACATCGATCGCGGGCGAGTTTGAGCTGTCGAGGAAGAGCGTGATCAGGCGGGTCGAATCGGTCTCGAACGCCAACCGCGCCATGTCGTACATGAGCCGGACCTTTTCCATGTACAGCCGCGAGTCGGCCGGGTCTTTCGGCTCCGGCGCGGTGGTCTTCGGCTTAGGCCGCTTCTCCCACTCCCGCGCCAGCACCAACCGCCGCTCAAGTTCACGCACGCCGGTCATGTACTGATCAAGGCGTTCGACATCGCGCTCACCGAGATCTCTCTTCAAGCCGCGTGCATGTTCGGCAACCGAATCCATGATGCTCTCGCCGAGCTTCAATCGGTTCATCTGCCGCTCGATCTCTTCGGCCGACCCCTGCAGAAACAACCGTTTGTAAATCGCCGACGGCGAATCTTCGCACGGAATCATTACACCGCCGCCAGTCCACGTCAAAGAGCGCTGACCACGATTCACGTTGACGCCAAACGTCAGTGACGGAAATCTCGTCTTTACCCCGATCTGTTCGGCCATCACCTGATCCAGCGAGATCGAATTCCGAAATCCGCCGTTGGCCGGATGCGGCGCGGCGGTAAGGAAACACACTTCCGACGCGTGGCTGCCGTCGACATCGGGATGCGACAACCCACTGAACACGGTGAAGTCGTTGCGAAACGCGGCGATCTCTTTGAGATACGCGGGCAGTTCGTAATCGCGGCCCGCTTTCGTTGGAAAGAACCCGCCGGGCAAAACGCCAAGATTGTTGCAGATCGCCAGCATGCGGCGTGGTGTTTCTTTCCCCTGCGCGAAGGCCTCGAGGTGCGGAAGTCCCAGCGCGACACCCGCGCCACGTAACAGAGTTCGACGTGTGATCTTCATTTGTGTGTGAATAGCGGGCTCTGAACGACTTCGCGCATCAGCGTGCGGAAGCCGTAGTTACTGGGTTTGGCGCGATCGAGAATCGCTTCAACCGCCGTGCGGTCGGAGAAGCGCACGGGCGCGCCGGTCGCGTAAGTGACAAGTTGGTTGACGACGTTGCGCGCGATCTTGCGCTCGTCTTGGAGCAGCAGTTTCTTGAAACCGGAGATGTCGCGGAAACCATCGCCCGATGCGTCGACGGGCAGCCCCAGCTTAAACGTGAAGTCATGCCCGTTCTTGCCGATGCCCTTCACCGCCTCGCCATCGTCGGTTGATCGATACCGCTCACGCCACGCGCCGAACACGTCAAAGCTCTCAAGCGCAAAACCTGGCGGATCGATCTTGCGATGGCACGCCGCACAGCTTGCAATTGACCGGTGTTTGTCGAGTTGCTGCCGAATGGTCGTTGCGCCCCGCGTGTCGGGCTCGACCGCGGGAACACCAGATGGCGGCGGCGGCGAAGGATCGCCGACGATGCGCTCCATGATCCACGCGCCACGCAAAACGGGCGAAGTCGTCGTGCCATTCGCGGTCAACTTCAGCACGCTGGCTTGCGTCAGCAATCCGCCGCGCACGCTGCCTTCCGGCAGGTCGACGCGCCGCATCTTCACGCCTTCCACGCCGGCGATTCCATAGTGCCGCGCCAGATGTGCATTCAAGAACGTGAAGCGAGAGTCGATCAAATTCCGCACGGGCAGATCGCGTTTGATCAGTTCTTGCACGAAGAGCTGGGTTTCAAACAGCGACGATTCGGTCAATAGATCGTCCAAATAGTAGTCGGGGTACAAAGTGACGTCGGGCGTGGTATCGCCGAGTTTGCGGAGGTCGAGCCAATAGTCGAGGAACGGATTCACAAAACGCGAGGGGTCTTCGAGCAGCTTGTCGAAGCTCGCGCCGGTGGGCCTGGTATGGGAGAGAAAATAGGACTGCCGCGCGGCGAGCGCCTCCGCCTTCAATCGGCCGGGCGTTTCCTCCAAGTACAAGAAACCGGGTGAACATAGCACCGCCGTGAATCCGGCCAGCCGATCGTTTCGCGCGATCGCGGTGTAGCGCGCGACTTCGGCATCAGCCGGCGCGCGCCGATAAACACGCGTCATGAACGCACGCATCGCAACAGCGACATCGCCAGTCATGTCGAAATGTACAGGCTGCTTAACGGGCCCTTCGACTTCCATCCACCGATAAGCGACCCCGGGTGTGCCTTCTTTAGTCGATTCCGGATTTCCGTGAAAACCCGGCCGCGAGCGGAACAGCCGCGCCGCGTCGGGCTGAATCGATTCGCCTTCCAGCAGCGTCACTTCCAACTCCTGCACGCCGGGCTCTGGCGACACATCGAACGACCCGATAAAGCGTTTCTCGCCGCCGCGCGCGAGTGCGTAAAGGCTTACCGGCTCGACCGTGCGGCCCTTCGACGTGCGCTCTCGATCGGGCCGCCACCACGCCGGCCGCGTCTTGTGATTAACCGGCCCCCAGATCGTGTGCACCCAAATCGAGTACGCGTTGAATCGAAGCTTGTATCGTCCGCCCGCGGGCGCGATGAACTTATCGAAGTGGTAGTTGTTGCCCGTATACGTGCCGGCCGTCGTCACGAATGCTTCGCTCTCGCGGTCCGCGGAATTCGTCAGTGGAACTTTCTCGTTCAGAACATCGGGCTGCGCATCGAAACCCAGCACGGGAATCGTCGCCCGCTCGGGATGGTTATTGAACGGGCCATAGCGCATCCGCCTCAGAAACGTTTGCTGGTCGCGGGCATAGTATCGGGTTGATGCCACCGGCGTTCTCGAAGCCTTCAACACCGCGCGCAGCGCCTGTTCCGCGGTCTCCATGTACCGAGCCATCTGCACGTGCGAGATATCGAGCGCGTTGCCGGATTTGTTGAACCGCGCTACCAAGCCGTCTTCCGGAAGTCCGTCCTTCAACTGCAGCCACGGCGCTTGCAGCACGTCTCGCAGCGTGCTTTCGTATTCGTAACGATTCAAACGCCGCAGCACGGAACGATCGCGCTTCGATTCGAAGGCCGTCAACGGTTGGGCAATCGCCCGCAGGAGCGCGATTCGGTCACCAGACTGAAGCCCGCCGTTCGGCGGCATGACGCCGTCGCGTACCGCGTCGTGAATGCGTACCCAGCGCGGGTCGGACCAACCCGCGTCGAACGCGCTAAGATCAATCCCCCCCCCGGCGCCTTCGCGCCCTGATGACACGTCCCGCAATGTGCTTGCAGCAACTGGCGCGGATCGGCTGCCAAGCTTACGCCGGCAATAAGGAAGAACAGTCGCATACCCGGAACCCTTCTAGCAAATCACAAATCGGCGGGGGGCGACAGCCCGGCCGCGAAGGGCGTACCTCCGCATCTGCGCTATCATCAAGAAGATCTCGGTCGCCTCGAAGCGGTGTTGCCGCGTCCTCGTGGGACAGAGCCCGGATTTGGTGGGAGGTGTCATTTGCGCGTTTTTCTGGTGAATCCAAGCGATCTATCGTTTGGGACCGCGGTTATCACGCCGCGCTGGCTCTTCGTTCTGGCCGCGGCCACCCCGAAGAGCTTCGGCGATCCGAAACTTGTCGACGAAACCATCGAGCCGCTGGACCTCGAGACGATCCAGAAAGGCGACGTCGTCGGCATTGGCATTCACACCGCCAACGCGGCGCGCGGCTTCGAAATCGGCCGCCAAGCCCGCGAACGCGGTGCTTGGGTCGTTTTCGGCGGCATTCATGCCACGCTGTATCCAGAAGAAGCGCGCGATCTTGGCGCTGCGCACGCTGTCGTAAAAGGCGACGGAGACTTGGTCTGGAAAGAGGTTTTGGCCGCGATCGAAAAGGGTCTGCCGGAACCGGTTTACGAAGGCGGACGCGTCGACGGCGAGCGATTCCTTCCCGCCCGCTGGGATCTCATCAACCGCGAAAACTACATGTGGGCATCGGTACAAACCGTGCGCGGCTGCCCGAAACATTGCAGCTTTTGCTCGGTCTGGCGCACCGACGGCCAGAAACCGCGCCAACGCAACATCGATCCCGTGATCGAGGAAATCGTGCAACTGCGCCGGATCGGCTACAAGTTCATCGCGCTCGCCGACGACAATTTTTATCCCGTCTCTGTGCGCGACATCGAGCTCGCTGAACGGCAGAAAAACGAACCGCGCATCGCGGAACTGAAGCGCCTCCGCCAGGAGCGTTTTGATCTCATGGCTCGCATGGCCGAACTGCCCGAAGACATGATCTTCTTCACGCAGATCACCATGGAAGCCGCCGAGGACCCGGAATTTCTCGCCGCGATGAAGAAGGCCCGGATCAAGGGCGCGCTCGTCGGCGTCGAAGCGGTCACCGAGGCCGGGCTGAAGGACATCTACAAAGACTTCAACCTCTCCGGCGACAATCTCGCCGCGCGCCTGAAGCTCTTCCGTTCAAGTGGTGTTCACGTCCTCGGCTCGTTCATCTTCGGGTTGCCGTCGGACCGCGAAGACACCTTCGATGCCACCGCCGAGCTAGCGAACACCGCCGATCTCACCTTCGCCCAGTTCGTGACAATGACACCCTACCCCGGCACCGTCGACTTCCAAAAGTGGGAGAAGGAACAGGGCGATCAGATGCCAAAAGTCGAAGGCGTTCCGATCAACCGTTATTGGCTCATCCCGGGCAACAAGCGGCCGAAGTTATACTTCACGCACCCGACTATGAGCGCCGAAGAAATTCGCACCCGCACCCAAACCGTGTGGGACAAGTTCTATTCGACGGCGAACGTGTGGAAGCGTTCCGCGTGTACGCCAACGATCAAGTCGCGCTTGGCGTTCTTCATGATCAGCAAGCTCTACCGGCAGATGTACGGTAACACCGGCATCGCCGCCGACAGCGCCCGCCGCCGCACGGCGTCCAACTCGGCGCGCTGGATCGCAAAGTACACGCGTCGCTTGTTCATGGCCAAGCCGATGCCAGATTTGCAAATCCCCGGCAAGACCGCGCCTTCGCCGTTGGAGTTGCGCGTTATCGCTTAGCGATACGTTCGAGAATCGCCTTGCGGCCCTGATGAAATTGCTCTTGTAGTTCCGTCAAGGGCCGCTTGACGTCTCCGTGCTTCTCGGTGTCAGCCTTCGCGCGTATCGACAGCATCGCCGAAAGGCCGCCGGCAAAGGAGACCATTGAACTCCGTCGGCCCGTTGCGTTAGCAAATCGCGCGGACTTCCCGTTCAGCATCCCTCCCAGGTGTTCCGCCGCTTCGACGCGCTTGCTCACAAACGGAATTTTGCCATCCGCCGCCCGGCAAAACTTCATCAGAATGGTCTTGATGATCGAGGTGTGGTCGTACTCTTTCGTGGACACAAGCTGCCGCTCCACCCACGGCGAGACGACAAACGCAGGCACGCGCGCGCCGAGGCTCGTGAAGGCGGGGCTCTCCGGCTCGGCTGGATTTGATTTCGGCGAGACGTGATCGAAAAAGCCGCCGTGCTCGTCGTAAGTAACGATCAACATCGTCTTCGACCACTGCGGGCTCGTCATTAACGCACGGGTAATAGCCATCAGGAAGGCTTGCCCGTGCGCGACGTCAATCGGCGGATGATCGTCGTTGGCGGATTCGGTATCGATAAACCGCTGATGCCACTCGTCGCGCGGATTCCAACCGAGCAGATTGTCACTCATCTCTCCGACATCCATGAAGTTTGGATCCACCCAACTCACGTGAGGCAGCGTCCCCTTCTCCGCGTCTTCGAAGAACTGGCCGATAGGCCGCAGCCGATTTGGCTTTCCACTGATGCGATTCTTGAGTTCGGAGGCGTAGCCCGCGTCGATGCAAAGCAAGGACGGAACATCCTGTGCGTAACACGCCCACTGAATGGGCTGGCCTTTATATTTGTTCGCGTCGAGCGTGCGGAAAAACGAACGCTGATCCAACGGCATCTGATTGTCCACGATCCAATGCAGATGCGGAAAGTGCTCATCCTCGCGATCCGGCACCTCAGCGTCTTTGGGCGCGCGGATCGCCGCGGCCGCTTGTCCGGTCATGGCGATGGTTCGATTCACCCACGTGTTGCCCGGAAACGAACTGAACCAGTACTTGCACACGCCGAACTCAGTCGCGAACAGATCGTAGGTGGGAACGTGCGTTGCCGGGTGGTAACCCATTACACGGCTAATCCGTTCGACAAAATCGTCTTTGGAGAGTCCGGCAAGCTCGCCCAACCCGTGACAACGTAGCAGCGCATCCCGTGCGAACCCCTGCATCTTCGAGGGCAGATAACTCCGCTTGTCGCTCTGCGGAAACTCGCCGTTGTCGGGCCAATGCGGATCGAACTTGCCAAGGATCGTAATGTCCTTACCTTTTCTGCGAGCGGTCACATCGGGCAGGGTGTCGCCAAACACTTGGCGCGCGACATGTTGGATCGAGTGCCCGCCGTCCATCTCGAGAAACGTGCTCTCCAGAGCGCGCGGTCTGAGTACCTCGTCGGCGGCAAGTATCGAGTTCCCGTCGGCGCCCCTGTAGCCAAACCCGTCCACATCGGTTTTAAGCAGAGTGTTTGAGATATCCGCATCGGAAGGCTCGACGAAGTCGGGCCGCTTGCGCTCATGCTTTAAGAAACCGAGCATCTGATCGAACGAGCGGTTTTCCAGCATGACGACGACAATGTTCTCGATCTTGTCTAAGTTTTTGATCGCGTAGTCACCAGTGGCCTCCGTCGCCGCAGCGATCTCGAAATCCGCGTCGTCGACCCTGCCGTTCTTCACAACCCACTCATAGGCGACGTCATACGCCACGACATTGTTGCCAGTGCGTTTTTCCTGCTCGAGACGAAACCGGGCCATTCCCTTCCCGCCCAGATCGTTGATCGGCGCACCGGCTGGAACAAGCAAGTGGAACGGAACAACGATTGGTGGAAACATCTCATCGGCAACCGCGTGCACGACGGCGCCGACGATCGCCTCGGCGACCGCCGCTCCTGCCGCGCCAATCACTCCCGCCGGTCCGGGAACAACCAACGTCCCAAGGCCAGCCGCCATCCCGGCCAGGAATCCTCCCGAGGCGACGGTTCCGAGGACGAGTGGAACGCCAAGGAGCGCCGAAACGCCTGCCGTGTACGCCGCGATCGTCAACTCGAAGAACTGTTTGCTCGACAGCCCGTTTTCCTCCATGAACTTCTGCATCCCGCCGAAATCTCTTTCGCCGAGATATAACGTCGCGAAGTAGAGCGAGTCGCGCCATAAACCGGGCCCAATTGGCATCTCGCCCAACTTGATGTTGATGGAAACCGGTTTTCCAACCTCGTGCAGACCCGCCTTCTTCCTGTCTTTCTTGCCAAATTCGCCCACCTTGAGCGGATTCTGCATCTTGTCGCGGTTACTGTAGATGTCGTGCGTGATAGCGCCGATGTAGATCTCGTCGCGGCCCCACTCGCGATGGAAGTCGTTGAGGCACGTAATCTGAGTCGCCCACAGTTCAACCTTGACTGGCCGCTCCGTGCGTTGCGACACCTCGTCCTGTAGCAAACCGCCGACGCTTTGGTCGATCTTTCTTTCGCTTTTCAGTCTCTGCCGCAACCGGTCCGCGGCCTTCTTCACCTCAGGCGGAGTAACAGCGTCCTTTTGCTTCGCCATCTGCGCCGCCTGCTTCACAATCAGGTCAATATCGCGCTGCGTATTCGCGTCAACTCGCTGGTTCGATTTTCGTAGCATCGCATTTCTCCTTAAACACACGCCGCCAGTGCGTCGCTCCCGATCGGCCGCCACACGGGGGCGCTTTCACGCCGCACACGCCATTCATAGTCCACTTCCTCGCCGGCGAGCCTCATCGATCCCGCCACCCGGTCCTCCGAACCATCCAGGTAGAAACTCAGAAACAACGGCGGGTCGGAAACCGCCGCACAGGCGGCCTCCATCAGCGCTTCGATCAGCGCTCCGCACAGAATAATGCTCGACCGCCCTTGCGACGGCGGGGCGAACGAGAAGTGAAGCGGCACGCCGATCAATATCGCCGCATTCCATACAAACGCAGCCGCAATCCGCTCAAACCGCCGCCGGTCGGCCGTGTGAATAGTCGCAAAGTACAACGCGCCGCTGGCGGGTATCTCGGCCAACAACGCGCCGGATTCGCAAACGGCCTCGCGCGCCTCGTCGCGTTTGTTCACGATGTCGTGCCCGATGACCGTGATCGGAACCGCCGCGCCATACGAGCGCGTAATCCGTAACTCCACCGCTTGCGGCACGGGGCGATTACAATCGGCCCCGCCCAGCCCAAACATCAACTGCAACCGCAATCTCTCGGCGGCGTCGACAGCCGCCTGCGAAGGCGCGCCTTCGCGGCGCGCCTCCGCCACCACCAGTTCGATATCGGCGCGTGTCTCGGCGTCGACTAGCTTCCACAACTTACGTTCCATATAGAACCTCGTATATCCGACAATTCGAGTCTAACCGGGAACGCGCACGGAAGTTGTAAGGAAAAGGTAAAGGTTATGCGAGGATTTCGCGAATGATCTCGCCGCCGACCTGGCTCAACTGCTTCTCTCGCCCGGCGTGCAGATAACGCAACTTCGCATCGTCGAGCCCCAGCAAATGCAGCAGTGTAACGTGGAAATCCTTGATCGGATGCACCGCTTCGACGCCCTGCAACCCCGTCTCATCGGTCGCTCCAACAATCGCGCCGCGCTTCACACCGCCGCCGGCAAGCCACGTCGACATCGCCGTCGCGTTGTGGTCGCGCCCCCACGCCTGCCCGCCCGCGCGGATACCGTTGTCCGGACTGCGCCCGAACTCGCCCGACCAGACAACCAGCGTATCGTCGAGCAACCCCCGCTGCTTCAAGTCCTTCAATAACGCGGCGATCGGTTTGTCGATCGCTCGCATGCGCGCGGAATGCGCCTTCTCAATGTAGTCGTGAGAATCCCAACCCATCACGATCACCTGCACAAACCGCACGCCCGCCTCCACCATGCGCCGCGCCAACAGACATCGACGGCCGACCGCGTCGGTGTCCTTATTCGAGCCGCCGATTCCGTACATCTCAAGCGTCGCCTTCGACTCCTTCTCGATTTCCAGCACCTTCGGCATCTCGGCCTGCATGCGAAACGCAAGTTCGTAACTGGCGATGCGCGCAGCCAGCTCGGCGTGTTCCGGATGCTGCTGTTGATGACCCTTGTTCAACGCGCCCATCAGATCCATCACAGCGCGCTGCCGCTCCGCTGTAACCCCTGCGGGCGGAGCCATGTCGAGCACCGGCGCGCCCGCAGCGCGTAGCGGCGTGCCTTGAAATTCGGCGGGCAGAAATCCGTTCGACCAGTTCGCGGCGCCACCCTGAGGGAAGGCTGTATCGGGCAGAACGACAAACGACGGCAAATTCTTGTTCTCCGAGCCCAGCCCGTAAGTCACCCACGAGCCAACCGCCGGATCGCCGCCAAACTGATTGCCCGTGTTCAGGTGATACAGCGCCGTCGGATGATTCACGCTCTCCGCGCGCAGCCCGCGATAGAAGCAAATATCGTCGGCGCATTCGGCAAAGTTCTCAAACAGCGAGTTCATCTCGACGCCGAGCTTCCCCGCCCTCTTAAACGTAAACGGCGACTTCACGTAGTAGCGCTCGCCCGTATTCATGTTGGCTTCAAACTTAGTGCGCTCTTTTTGGAACTTGGTCATGTGCAGCGCATCGAGCTTTGGCTTCGGATCGAATGTGTCGATGTGGCTCGGCCCGCCTTCCATCAGCAGGAAGATGCAGTTCTTCGCTCTGGCTTTATGATGCGGGCCCTTCGGAGATGTCATCGCCGAAAGCGCCACCGCGCCCAGCCCCATGCCGCCGCCGAAGAGGGCGTCGCGCCGTGAAACCATACCGAGCCGCGGCCGTAAGAGAGCAGTCTTCCTGGTGTTAGTAAACATAGACAAACTCGTTGGAATTGATCAGCGCCAAGGCGATGTCACCCAGCGCCCGCGCCTTCGGTGTGACCTCGGACGGATGCAAATTGTGCTCGTAAGCCGCCGGCGATTCCGGATGCGTGAACTTATGCTGCTCGCCAGTCAACTCGCTGGTGATCGAATGCACAACGGGCCGCGCCGCTGCGCGCGGGGCCGGGGCGGCGGCCGTGTGCTGCGCCAACAACTTTCGGTATGTAGCCGTCGCTGAGCGCAACTCATCGGCCCGAGGCGCCCGTCCCAAAACCCGCACAAACAACTCGCTCACATTGGAGACACGCGCGCCCATCGCCAACGCCATATCGTGCGCGAACTGGCTATTGAACAGCGCGAACGCCTGTGTCGGCACCGTCGCCGCGTCGCGCCGGTCGCACGACAAGTCCATGCTCGCGCCGTTGAAGACCTCGACCATCGGATCGACAAGACTGCGCTGCTGAAAGGTGTAGATCGTCCGTCGATTCCGTATGCGTTTCAGCGCGTCCGGCCGATAGACCGGCGACAGTGAGCCCATTCGGTGCAGAGGCTGGCGCGCCACGTCTTCATTGATATCCGGGAACACGCCCGGCCCGCCACGCTCTTCGCTCAACTCGCCCGCGACGAATAGAATACTATCGCGCAGTACCTCAGCCTCCACGCGCCGCCCTTCGCTGCGTGCCGCTTGGTACGCCTGGGAGTTCAGAATCTTGCGATGCACCGCCTTCACGCTCCAGCCGCTTTCGACAAGCTCGCTCGCAAGCCAATCGAGCAGTTCCGGATTCGACGGCTTTGCGCCCATCTTGCCAAAGTTGTTGGCATCAGCGGCTAAGCCCTTGCCGAAGTGATACTGCCAGATTCGATTCGCCATCACTCGCGCCGTCAGCGGATTTTTCTCATTCGCGATCCAGTTCGCAAGCACCGCGCGCCGGCCTTCCACAGTCTCTGGAACCACGGGCGACGGATACCCGCCGTACCGCTCCAACAGCGACAGCACACCGGGCGAAACCTTCTCCGCGGGTGCTTGAATATTGCCTCCGGGCAACACGTGCACATCGGCGGGCTTGTATTCGGCGCGTTTCGGATAGCGCATGTTTGCCCCGCCGTCCGTCTCGCCATTGCGCGGACCGCTCGATACCGCGAACGCCTTCGGCTCATAGCGATCAAGCGATTCTTTGTGCAGCGCATTGTGTTTCTGATAGAGCTTGTACTCCTCGAACTGATCGGGAGGAAGTGTCCCGCGGCCTTGCTGATAGCCCGGCGCCATCCGCTCCATCTTGGTCTTCACGTCGTCGGAGACCTTCTGCAAAAGCGATTTGCCGTAGGCAAGGTCGCTCGAATTCTCCGTGGGCAGAAACGGTAGTTTCGGCCGAGCGAACTCCGTTGTCGCGAAAACCGCCTGCATGCGGTAGTAGTCCTTAGTCGGCAGCGGATCGAACTTGTGATCGTGGCACTTCGCGCAACCGAGCGTCAGGCCCAGAAACGTCGCCGCCGTCGCATGCGTGACATCGTCGAGGAACATCTGCCGAGTCACCGCTTCCACCGACATGCCCGTATGCTCCCAAGGGCCCGCGCGCAGAAAACCCGTCGCGATCAGCGCTTCCGGGTTACCGGGAAATAGCTCATCGCCGGCGACCTGTTCGAGGATAAATCGGTTGTAAGGCTTGTCTTCGTTGAACGCGCGAATTACGTAGTCCCGATAGCGCCATGCATTGGGCCGCTCAAAATCGTTCGAGTACCCGTTGGTATCGGCGTAACGCACAACGTCTAACCAATGCCGCGCCCATCGTTCCCCGTAGCGCGGCGAAGCGAGCAAACGGTCGACAAGCCGAGCCCACGCATCTTTCGAATTGTCCTTCACGAACTCGTCAATCTCTTTTTGCGTCGGCGGGAGACCGGTGAGATCAATCGTCACGCGCCGGATCAGTGTTCGTTTATCGGCCTTCGCGGTGGACACACCAAGAAACGCATCGACCGTCTTCGCCTTATCGCGCGGCTTCGGCTGCCGAAACGCCCACAAATCCTCGGACTTGTAGTCTTCTTTCCACGCCGTCCACACTGCGCCGCCGTTGATCCACTCGCGCACGGCCGCGACCAACTCCGCCGAAGGCTTCGCGCCCGGGGGCATCTGCAAACCTTTGCGCCCCTCGATCGCGGCAAGCAGTAAACTCGCTTCGGCATTACCAGGCACAATCGCCGGCCCCCGCGCGCCGCCCTTCAACATCGCCTCGCGCGAACGCAGGTCGAGCTTCGACAACACCTGCCCCTCGCCATGACAGCCAAAACAATCGCGCTTCAGCGCCGACAGCACATCCAAGGCGCCATGCACCGAAACCGCCGCTGCGGCCAACGCCAGAATCCTCATGCGGAACTATTCTCTCAAAAACACGACGTACTTGATATCGGCGACCTGCTTCCCTTTCACCGACAACGCGCGCAGCGTCAACGGCGTGCGCGACTGCGTCAACTGCAGCTTGCCCGCGCGAAGCGGCTTGAACACTTTCACGAAAGATTCCTGTCCGCGATCGTGCCGGTCTTCCTTCTTACCGACAAGCGGCGGATCATTCACCGTCGCAATTTTCACCGTCGTCTTAGCCGAGCCGACCGACACTTCAATCTCCGATCCAACATCGCCGGCGCCGCACGTGTAATAGAGGTCGACGGCGTACGTGCCCGGCCGCAACACTTCGACGTCCCACGTAATCGCGTCCGCTGGCGCCGTCCAATTCGTGAAGTAGGAGTCGTTTGGCGCGCCCGAGCTTCGCTTCACGCCGCCGTGCGCGACACCATCGCGCGCGGGCAACCACGTCACGGTGTCGTACCCGACTGGATACGGACGATCGTCCTTGCCGGTCAACACCAGCATCTCGGCCGTCCATTTATCGAGCGCCTTTTTCAGCGTGGCAGCCTCATCGGCAAAACGCGCTGAGACATCGGACTTCTGATTTGGATCGGCGACCATGTCGAACAGTTTGCCCTCGGGATCGAGCCGGAACCGCTGCGTGCGAACGCTGGAACGCCGGTTTTGCAGTGAGAAAATCATGCGATCCGGCCAGCCCTTCGACGTGCCTTCCAGCAACGGCCGCAAGCTCACACCATCCAGCGGCTTCTTCGAAACGACTGGAACGCTCGTCATATCGGCTAGCGTCGGCAGCAGATCGATCGCGCCGGCGATCTGCGGAATCCGCGTACCCGGCTTAATGCGGCCCGGGAATCGCACCAGCAGCGGCGAGCGGATGCCGCCTTCATCGACGGTCCCCTTGCGTCCCTTCATGCCGCCATTCCAACGCCACCCATTCGGGCCGTTGTCGCTGAAATAAAGCACGAGCGTGTCGTTGTCGAGCCTCAACTCCTTCAACTTCGCCAACACGCGGCCAACGTTCCAGTCGATGTTCTCACACATCGCCAGCGCCGCCCGCGTGTGCGAGACGTCTTCAAGGTTCGGATTGGTCGCCTTCATCGCCGGATCCACGCCCGCGAATTTGTCGTAGAACTTGTCGGGCACCTGCATCGGCGAGTGCGGACTGTTGAACGGCACGTAGCAGAAGAAGGGTTTCATGCGGTTCTTCGCGATGAAGTCGATGGCGTGGTTGGTGAGGTCGTCGATGATGTAACCTTTGCCCTTCACCATCTGGCCGTTGAGGTCCATGTCGTAGTCGAAGTAGTGGCCCCAGTGGCCGCTGGTCATGCCGTAGTATTCGTCAAAGCCGCGGTAAATCGGGTGATACGGCGGCTGCGTGCCATTGTGCCATTTGCCGAAGATGCCGGTCGCATAGCCGGAAGCCTTAAACGTCTCGGCTATCGTTTTCTCATCCGTATTCAAGCGTTCGAGACCGGTCGACACGCCGCGCACACCGCCGCGGGCATGGTAGCGCCCCGTCAGAAATTCCGCCCGCGTCGGCGCGCAAACGGCGCACACGAAGAATCGGTCGAAGATCGCACCATCATTGCCAAGCGAATCGATATTCGGCGTCGACAGATTCGTGTTGCCGTGGATCGAAAGATCTCCCCATCCCTGATCGTCGGCAAGAAACACAACGACATTCGGCGCACGCCGCGCGCGCGGCTGGGCTGCGACAGTGAGCGAGCTGAAAAGGAATGTTCGTCTGTTCATTGCTTAATCGTCCAACATCACTTCCGACTGCTCCATCGGCCGCGGCCTTAACGACGGATCCCGCATCAACATCCGCGCGCAAGTATTCCATCGCAAGATCGCGTCGTCGTTGCCCGGCGGCCGCAACGACTCCGCCTGCTCATACCATTGCATCGCCTCGGTCAACGCCTCGTACGCTTCGAAACACGCAAACGGCGAACCGCGCCGCAGCCGCGCCATCGCTTCGCGCTCTTCGATAAGCCCCGCGAAGTAGGCCCGCTCATACGGATCGCGCAACTGCCGCAAAATCTCGCGCGCCGAGTTCGCCGGCACGCCCTGCGCGAACTGATCGGTACGCGTCAACAGCAGCGCCAGCAGCGCCTTCTGATTCTCCGGGTCGACGCGCAACACGTCGAGGCAAATGCTCTCGGCCAACCACGATTCGTTCAACAGCCGGTACAACTCCACCTTTTCAAGCGCCACCGGAATCGACTCCGGCGAAATCGGCTTCAGATCGAACATGGCTCCCTCCCTAGCGGAAGATCTTGAACAGTTTGCCGAGCGGATCGTAGAACTCGTCGACGACGCGCTCCTTCAACGGGATGATCGCATTGTCCGTAATTTTGATCTCTTCCGGACACACCTGCGTGCAGCACTTGGTGATGTTGCAATACCCGATGCCTTGCGTGTCTTTCAAATCGGCCAGCCTGTCGTCGGAATCGAACGGATTCATCTCCAACGCCGCCGAATACACAAAGAACCGCGGCCCGATAAATTCATCATGCAAGCCGTGCTCGCGCAATACATGGCACACGTCCTGACACAGGAAGCACTCGATGCACTTGCGGAACTCTTGCGGCCGATCGACATCGGCCTGCTGCGCATTCCACGCGCGATTGGGATCGGACTTGAACTTCTTGATCCCCTCTTTTACCTTGTAATTCCACGACACATCGGTGACCAGATCCTTCACATGCGGGAAGGTCTTCATCGGCTCGACGGTCACCGGCCCGTTCAGATCGAGTGTGTTCAGCCGCGTCATGCACATCAGCCGCGGCTTGCCGTTGATCTCGGCCGAACACGATCCGCACTTGCCCGCCTTGCAGTTCCAGCGCACCGAGAGATCGTTCGCGTCCGCGGCCTGGATCTGATGGACCGCATCAAGCACTACCATCCCTTCGGTCACTTCGGTCGTGTAGTCCTGATAACCGCCGCCACCGCGCTCGCCTCGCCAGATTTTGAAAGTTGCTGTGGCCATGGCTACTTCATCTCCTCGATAATCTGCTTCAACTCGGCGGTCATCTCCGTAACCGGAACGCGTTCGAGAACCTGCTCGCCGTTGGAGCCGCGCTTGATGATGGAATTAAACGACGCGCCCTCGGCCGTCTTATCCGGAAAGTCGTCACGGAAGTGCGCGCCGCGGCTCTCTTTCCGTTCAATCGCCGACCGCGCGATCATCTCCGACGCTTCGATCATGTTCGGCAAGTCCATCGCCATGTGCCAACCGTTGTTGTACTCGCGATTGCCATGTACATGCACCTTCTCCGCGCGCGCACGGAGTTTCTGCAGGCCTTCGACGGCCTGCTCCATCTCCTTCTGCACACGCACGATGCCGACAAGATTCTGCATCAGATCCTGCAAATCGTGATGCACCGCATACGGGCTCTCGCCGCCTTCGCGGTCGAACGGCGCCAGCGCTTCACGCGCCGCTTCTTCCACCTGCGCGTTGTTGACCGACCCGCCTGTGTGCTCCTTTGCCCACTTCGCGGCAAACTGCCCCGCACGATGTCCGAACACCAACAGATCCGACAGCGAGTTGCCGCCGAGACGATTCGCCCCGTGCAGCCCCGCGCCGCATTCGCCGGCCGCGAACAGCCCCGGCACCTTCGACATTTGCGACTCCGCGTCCACCTTCACGCCGCCCATCATGTAGTGCGTCGTCGGACCCACTTCCATCGCTTCTTTCGTGATATCGATATCGCCAAGCTGCTTGAACTGGTGATACATACTCGGCAGCTTGCGCTTGATGTGATCCGGCGCGTTCGGAATCCGTTCTTTAATCCAGGCGATGTCGAGAAACACGCCGCCGTGCGGACTCCCACGGCCTTCGCGCACCTCGCGCTGAATGCAGCGCGCAACGTGGTCGCGTGTCAACAACTCGGGCGGCCGCCGCGCTTCTTTGTCGCCCTGCGTATAGCGCCAACCCTCTTCTTCGTTGTCCGCGGTCTGGCCTTTATAGTTCGCCGGAATATCTTCGAACATGAATCGCTTGCCGTCTTTGTTGCGCAGCACGCCACCTTCGCCACGCACGCCCTCGGTCACAAGAATGCCTCGCACGCTCGGCGGCCACACCATGCCGGTCGGATGGAACTGCACGAACTCCATATCGAGCAACTCGGCGCCGGCGCGATACGCCAGCGCGTGGCCATCGGCGGTGTACTCCCAGCTGTTCGACGTAATCTTATACGCGCGGCCAATGCCGCCGGTCGCAAGGATGATCGCGTTCGCGCGGAAGATGCGGAAACGGCCGCGCTCGCGGTCGTAGCCGAACGCGCCAACAACACGGCCCGCGTCCATCAGCAGCGTGAGAATCGTCACTTCCATGTGGAAGTCGATGCCCTGATGAATCCCGTGATCCTGCAGCGTGCGGATCATTTCGAGACCGGTGCGATCGCCCACGTGCGCAAGCCGCGGATAGCGGTGCCCGCCGAAGTTGCGTTGCAGGATCTTGCCTTCCTTCGTGCGGTCGAAGATCGCGCCCCACTGCTCAAGCTCGCGAACGCGGTCCGGCGCTTCCTGCGCGTGCAACTGCGCCATGCGCCAGTTGTTCAGGTACTGCCCTCCGCGCATCGTATCGGCGAAGTGAACCTTCCAATTGTCGCGGTCGTCGACATTGCCCATCGCCGCGGCCATACCGCCTTCGGCCATCACCGTGTGCGCCTTGCCGAGCAGTGATTTGCTGACGACCGCCACCTTCACGCCCGCCGCCGACGCCTTCACCGCCGCGCTCAACCCCGCACCGCCGGCGCCGATCACGAGCACGTCATGTTCGAATGTCTGGTAATCGCTCATCGCTACAGAATTCTCCAGTCGTGCCAAATGCCCATCGAGCACATGCGCACATAGAGGTCGGAAAATCCGACCGAGAAAAGACTCAGCCACGCGAACCGCATGTGGCGCTGATTGAGGCACGACGACCCGTCGTACATCTTCTTTCGCAACGGCGATTTCGAAACTTCATCGATCCGCCCGCCGACCAGGTGGCGCAGCGAGTGGCAGCCCAACGTATAGCTGCCGAGCAGACACGTGTTGGTCAACAACACCAACGTGCCCACGCCGATGCCGAAGCCATCGGAGAACTGCGTCGCCAGATAAACGTCGTGTGCGAGGAGTACGATGAACGCCAGCGCGAGATACAAAAAGTACCGGTGGATGTTTTGGAAAATCAGCGGGAACGCCTGCTCGCCGCAGTACGACTTTCGCGGCTCGCCCACCGCGCAGGCCGGCGGATCGGCCCAAAAGGCTTTGTAGTATGCGCCCCGATAGTAGTAACAGGTGAAGCGGAATCCGCCCGGCGCCCAGAGAATCAGCAGCGCCGCGGTAAACGGCACCCATGTCGGCCACCACGCCGGCTTCGGTCCGAACCATGCTTCCGATGATCCGAAAATCTCCGGAGAGTAGAACGGCGACAAGTACGGGCCGAAGCGGTAGTGGTCGCCCTGGAACGCCGCCCACGTGGAATAAACGATGAATGCTCCGAGGCCGAGTGCAACGGCCAGCGGCTGTTGCCACCAGGCGTCTCGGCGTGAAGTTTGGCCGAAGCCATTCTTCTTTAGCGGAACGTCGATTGAAGACAAGGACACACCTCCCGATCGCGTGAAACACTGCGCATGCGCGAACTGGTTAGCATATCGTTCGAAGCCCAGTCCCCGCAAGTTTCACCCAATCGAAATTTCCGTTGAAAGTGGCAACCTTGCGGCAGCCGCGCGCTTTAAGTAGCATCGTTGCAGAGCCTGCCACATGAACAAATACTCGCTTCCCGTCGCGCTACTGGCGGTGGCTGCCGTATGTACCGCACAAGTGATCACCTCCAGCTTGTTCGGTGTCGTCACCGATCCCTCTGGCGCGGCGGTGCCATCGGCCCGAATAACAATCACGGCCGACGCAACGGGAATCTCGGCATCGGCCACGGCCGATTCGGGTGGTGAGTTCTCGCTCACCTCCCTTCAAGCCGGCCGCTACACAGTGCAAATCGAAGCGAATGGCTTCCAGACCCTTCGGCGAACCGGTTTGGATCTCGCTTCCGGCGCGAGAATTCGCACGGCGTTTCAGTTGGAGGTCGGCGCGGTCCAATCTA
>Ga0194119_10004240_pt1 | contig 22333 bp, 16 predicted proteins | sample TA2MahC100mmetaG_FD_148620 | JGI IMG/M metagenome (GOLD analysis project Ga0194119, IMG submission 148620) | Freshwater microbial communities from Lake Tanganyika, Tanzania - TA2015018 Mahale Deep Cast 100m | ecosystem: Environmental > Aquatic > Freshwater > Lake | place: Tanzania: Lake...
CGTCTTCTTCATCATATACAAGATAAGTATAAAATGTATTTATTATACATAACACATATGAACCAAGAAAATCATACCGCACCAATCATCAACACGAAGAATACAATGTCTACTAGTGCATTGTCCCGTCCAATGGTGGGTGCGCATATCGCACGTAATACACAACCACCAACCCAATATCTAGGTACCGGAAGAGGGTATTCAACCTATTATCCTATGTTATTCTGATACGCTCGCACGATCGCACGCAATACCGGTGACTGACTCGCTGATTTTTGAACACATTTTTATAAGACGTGACCAAACTTCACACCATATGTTGCCATTATCTTATGGATTTTTGAAACGTCAGTCTGGCGGAAAACGGCGAAAAATAGCGCCGAAGCAGGTTTTCCGCGGTCACCTTACTGACATTCCCGCAGAATGTTGCCATATAATGTTTTAAAATCGCGGATTATGGTCTCGTCAGGTTAAAAACGCGCAAAAATCGCGTTTTAAAAGTAAAATGGGCCATCCCGGATTTGGACATTTTTGAAATTTGACCATTTTACCCCAATGGCGTTAGCGGGAGAAGTAGTCAATGTAGTCATAGTGCTGTGACTGATTATGGTGCCAATGTTGCCAAAATCTCATAAATGTCAAAATGCATTTTTAGGCAAAATCAGACAAAATCAGACAAGTGTTTGTGACGATGATGTTCGAAAATTGATAAGATTTTGGCAACATTTAGACCAAACGATGGTGCGAATGTTGCCATAAGATTGGGGTAAAATGAACAAGTCAGTGTGCCGGAGGGGCTATCTTGCCAAACCTATAATAAATATATCCAATGTATTATATTATACATCCGTGTCTTTTCAGAGTGTGAAAAAATGCCAAGAAAGGATATCAACTATTCAAATACCATCATTTATCAAATTACTTGTAAAAACAAGAATGTTTCAGATATGTATATTTCGTATACAACCAATCTTACGCAACGAAAGTATAAACATAAACGTGAAAGTTTAGATTTATCCGTGAAATCACGATTATATGATTCGATTCGAAAGAATGGTGGTTGGGAAAATTGGAACTGTGTCATTTTGGAAGAATGTGTTTGTAAAAATGAATATCTCGCCAAAGAACGGATGAACTTTTATATCTTGAAAAATAAACCGAAATTGAACGATGAAAATTTCGATAATTTGTTATTTCAATATGAAGCATTGAACTCTAACATTTACGAGAATATTGAAAATGACGAAAGTAACGAGAATGTTGAAAATACGATTGATGCCGATGATAAAGAACATGGAAAATATGTTTGCCAATGTAAAAAAACCTACACTCACCGTTCAAGTTATTATAAACATACGACGACGTGTCTACAATTTCAACATCGGCATAAGAACGATATTTCGATGAATACGTTGACGATGTCGTTTACAACGACAACGACTGTCTCTGCGACCATTGCGCAACAACAAACGCGTGGAGATGTCATTCCCGTTCCAGCCATTACGGCGAATATGTCTACTGTTCGAATTGACAATCACGACAATGACGATAATGACGACGTTCCAATTGTGTGTCGTCGTTTTAAACCGAAAAAAATTGTCAGTAAAGTTGTTGAAAACGAAGTGTTTCATTATTCAGATAACCCCGATTTTGAAAACGAACCCGAGTCTGAGGATTCAATCCATCACGCCGATAGCGATGACGGCGTTTCCGACAGCGCCGATAGCGACGACAGTGTCTCCGACATTGATGACGTGAGTCAGAGTGACGGCGCAAGCGAAATGACAAATGTATCTGATATAATCACCGCGCAAAATGATAAACTCCGTAATTATATACGTAAAATGATGTCGGCTCTTTCCGGAGGAAATGGAAAAAAACGAAACAAAAAGTCGATTCTTGATTCTCTCGTATATGAGTTATTGGACCAGAATAAAACGTTACAAAAGCAACTCGTGGAGTTGAGTAAGGAACGCAATATTATTGTTAATAATACAAATAATAATCAATTCAATCTGAACTTTTTCTTAAACGAACAGTGTAAAAATGCCGTCAATTTCACCGACTTCATCAATTCTCTCGAAATCACGATGGACGATTTGGCATATACACGTAACCAAGGACTTGTTGAAGGCATAAGTAAAGTGATGATTGATGGTTTGAAACAATTGGACTTGTATAAGCGTCCGATTCATTGCACTGACCAGAAGCGTGATATCATTTATTTACACGATGAAAAACAATGGGCGAGAGATGAAGGAAATGCGCGGATGCGTCAGGCATTCATTGATATCGCCAATAAAGAGTATTTCGCGGTGAAAAAGTGGATGGATTTACACCCGGGGTGGGAGACGAATCAGCGCCTCCAGGAGTTTCATCATAAGATGCTTGGAAATGTCCTTCACGAAATCAAGGATGACCCGATTGGTGAACGTAAGATTATGAAAAGTGTTGCGCGAGAGGTGTTGATAGAGAAGTGAATAATGTGGTTATGGATATTATCTATGGTTATTATATATTAAAATGAAATCAAAAACGAATAGAAGGTCCAAACGCGTTAAAAAGACGCGGCGGAATCGGCGTTCTAGACGGACGCAAAGGGGGGGGGGGGATTAGGTGATCGTATAAGGACATACATGAAAAACTTGGAAAAATGTAAACTAAAATGTTTTACAGATAATATAGACCCAAGAGAATCAATCAATCAAAAGAATCCAACGAAAAGTGGATGGTATATAAATATTACACCAAAACAGCTTGGCATGCCCCCAAGTTATGAAATAAAAAATATATGGAGTGACATTAATATCCCCCACGCTAGCAACTTTCGAGAAAGATATTTAGAAATGTTAGAAGAGCTACCAGACCCAAGTAAAACATATACAACTAAAAGAGGCGAATGGAAATTGATATATGACCCTGGTGATCATCTACTTAAATGGGAAAAACAAAAAGACAAGATGAAAGAAGAATTTATGTCAGGGTTAAAAATTGGTGATGAAACGGGAACAACAAGTCCATAATCTATATAAACATAACCAGATTAGCCTATGTTTATATGACACAACACGCGACTTTAAAACTTCGTCCCGATAACCTCATTGGCGGCCATCGGCTCAAACGACATCATTCCGCCGGGCATACCACCGCCAACATTTTGCGCATAAGTGCTGTTAAAGTGTTGTTGCTGCTGTGCTGCCTGTGAGAGACCGTAGTCTGCCGTGCCGGTATTACGGTTTGAAGTGAGGACAGGGTTGGGAGGCGCCATTCCGCCGCCGACCATTCCACCGGGAACACCACCCGCGTAAGGTTGCGAGAGAGGTTGTGTGATGCGAACCGCGCCGCCACCAGCACCCCCCTGACCTCCTTGTGCGGCACCCGCCGTGCCGGTGTAACTCGTCTCACCGCCAAATAGTTCAATTGTGCGCTCTACGATTATCTGGACCTTCTCACCCAACTTGGTCTTGATACTCAAGAGAATCATCAAAATGCCTAAAATCGTAGTTGTAAAGTTGAATTCACTATATCTGTATCCGGAGTAGGTTGGGACATAGGTGATTAACCGATGGATAAAGTAGATGAAGATGAACATAAACAGGATTTGTCCGATGATTTCTACTAAAATCATTAGTGTCGCCTTGTGGTCATCGGGTTCGGGGACATAGGTGCGAACCAAATAAAGCATAATCAGAATCGGGACGAAACCGATGATAGTATACTGAACAATGTTCAGGAGAACACCCTGTTGTTGTTCGTCTAAACGAAACACGTGGTCTACAAATGAACTACCACGCTTCGTTCCCTCTTTTACAGTTTCTTCAAACGCTTCCATCGTTGGGTATATATACAGGGAATATTAAAATGGAATGGAATAGAATGGAATTAAATACACTTCACTTGTATTGATATATCCACTGTTAATCTAATAATGCTCCGCCGTTTTGCCAGAATCAATAGCGTCCCTCATTATCGCGCCGAAAACACCGGCGTTGCGCAATATAGTATCATCAGTGCTACTCCTAGTCCGACCCCCATTCAGGTGAACGATGATAAGACGCAACATCCTACACCCACCATTGAAATGCCGCAACCCACTTTTTTCATCTACCCCCACGCCGAATACCAATACCTAAATCTTATCCACGACATCCTGGAAGAAAACAATGAACACAACGGTCGTAATGGGAAAACCATCTCCGTATTCGGAGCAGGAATGGTGTTTTCACTGGAACAAGGATTACTCCCACTTCTTACTACGAAACAAATGGCGTGGAAGACGTGTCTCAAAGAACTCCTTTGGTTCATTAAAGGAAAAACTGACAATCGCCTGTTACAATCTGCTGGAGTTCATATTTGGGATGATAATGCGTCACACGATTTTATGGAATCACGCGGACTCGCGCACTACGCCGAAGGCGACCTCGGTCCAATTTACGGTCATCAATGGCGGCACTTCAATGCGAAATACGATACGTGTGAGACGGATTATACCGGTAAAGGTGTAGACCAACTCGCGGAGATTATACGCTGTCTAAAAGACCCTGTCGAGAGATTTTCGCGCAGGATCATTATGTCTGCCTGGAATCCCTGTCAATTGGACGAAATGGCGCTGCCTCCTTGCCATATATTGTGCCAATTTAATGTCGACCATCAAAACCGTCTTTCGTGCGCCTTGTATCAACGTAGTGGTGACGTAGGTTTAGGTGTTCCTTTCAATATTGCTTCTTATAGCTTTTTGACACATCTTCTTGCGAAACATTGTGGATTGGTGGCGCACGAATTCATATATTATTTAGGAAACGCGCATATCTACGACGACCATATTAAGGCATTGAAACCACAATTATTGCGTAAACCATTTCCTTTTCCACGGATTGAAATCAGCGTAATGAGAGATAACATCAATGATTATGTCTTCGAAGATTTTCACGTTTTGAATTATCATAGTTATGATTCAATTAAAATGAAAATGCGCAAATAATATAGAAATAATGTGTTACTACATTTTATAATCTTATAACGACCATTAAAGAAGTAATTATGAGTGGCAACGCAGCATTATCTGCTGCACGGAAGCGTCGTGCAGCATCAACACCGATGACTGGGAGTTCAAATTCAATGAACCAAAGTCAAACGTCAAGTTATTACAATAACACGACACCTACCTTTAAACAATTAATTAATGACTCTTATTCAGTAACGAATCAACAAGAACGACAAGGAAATGTAGGACCTCAAAAATCCAACATGGTTCATCCACCAATCAACATTTATGAAAACATTGAACTTATAAAACAGCAACTCACTGAACGAACAATGTTAATACAAACACAAGGAAATAAAATTCCTCCTGAAAAATTACGAATTCTTCATAAACAAAATGAAGTCCAGACACAAATATTGCGTCAAAAAGTAGCAATCGCGCAACAGATGGAACTGGTTGAAAAACAACAACAAAAAATGACAACAGATATGTCTTCGCCAGCGTCACCGTCTACACAAGAACAACATCAACATCAACATCAACATCAACATCAACATCAACATCAACATCAACCACTGAAACCTTTCATTATTAATACGATGAATGAACCTGAATTCATTTATGAAAAAGGTATTCCTCGCAAAAATCCAAAATACAAGAGTCCAGAGGATTTGGAAGCGATGCGTAAAGAAGCTGAGGAAGATGAAGCAAAAAAGATACAATATGCAAAACGTATATCTAACAAAAATATAATAACCCCTTTTGTAACTATATTATCCGACACTGGTATAATTCCGCCTCCTGTAGTTGTTATGAAATCACACGATAGTAAGTTACAAGAACATAATCGCGCATTATTTTCAATTATAGAACAACTTGATGACCTTGAAGCAAAAATAACGAATGTATCGTCAACAACACGAAGTTCAAAAGAAAAACATAATGATGACCAAATCAATGAGACGAATGATGAAACTCAAGAAGAAGAATTATTAATGGATGTTGTTATAAATGATTTGACGAATAGTCGTGAATTTGTGGAAGGAATAGTTGATAAGATTGTCAATGAAACAAATCTGTCGGAAGTGATTATGAAGATTGAACCTATCGTAAAAGAGAATCAAGAACTTCGGTCTCTTATTCACTCACAGCAACAAATGTTAAATGAAATGAATGTGATGTTGATGCGATTATTGAATTCGTCTTCTATTATAACCCCGACGCACGAAACCGAAGAAACCGAAGAAAATCAAGAAACCGAAGAAAATCAAGAAACCGAAGAAAATCAAGAAACCGAAGAGATTACAGAACCTCACACAATTGAATCTCTCGTAACTAGTAATGAAGGATTAGATAATGACGAATTATATGAAATGACTCATATTATATTGTGTTCGGCTACACCAAATGAAGAATACCCGACATGTGGTGAAGAACAAGACTGTAACAAAGTAGAAGAACACCACGAAGAACCAGTAAATAATCAATCAAATGAAGTCACGGTAGATAATCAAGATAATCAAGATAATCAAGATAATCAAGATAATCAAGATAATAATAATGATGATGAGTATGACACTACACCTCACTTTCCCGAACACATTTCACTTCTTATTCGTGAAATTCCAAGTCAAAGTGCGTAAAGAAAAAGAAGTATAAATATGAATATCTAGTAGTATTCATATTTACAATATGCTAATCATATCCATTTTTATTTTCTGTATTGTATTATTCCTTTATTTACATATCCATTTTCATCTTAAACGAAGTAATGATTTAGAAGTCTATGAAATAGACCAACCATCTAAGCAACGTTTAGAAGAAGTATGTGATATACGACAACCCACAACATTTGAATATTATAATGACCAATTATTGACACAACTTTCGTATCAAACAATACATACGAGTTATCGCGCATTTGATATTCATATTCGCGACGTGTCAAAAGCACATATGTCATCGGAATCAACCACAACCGTGATTGATAAAATCCCACAAAAAGGAACCGAGCAAGAAACAGTTTTGTATATTCCTGTTACGTTTAAAATCGCACATGAAGTGCTGAGAAAAGATGTTGAGAGAAAATACCTGAGTGAACATAATACAGATTTTATCGAAGAAACTGGTCTTATCAAAATGTTTCAATTAAATGATGAATTCCTGAGACCTTATATGGTATCCAAATGTATGTATGATATTATGATGGCATCAGAAAAGACCACGACACCGCTTCGTTACGAAGTGAACTATCGCAACTATTTCTTAGTTACACAAGGCAGTATTCGAATCCTACTCATTCCTCCCAAAGATACGCGTTATTTATACCCAATCAATGATTATGATATTTTAGAATTTCGTTCACCAGTCAACCCGTGGAAAGTTCAACCAGAATATCAAGATGATTTTGATAAAATTAAAACACTAGAAGTTGAATTATTCCAAGGGATGGTTATGTTTATTCCGGCATACTGGTGGTATAGTATCCAATTTATTAGTGCAGAGACAAGTGTATGTTCGTTCAAATATCGCACACATATGAATACTCTTTCGATTGCACCACAACTACTTTTGAATATACTTCAGAATTTGAACATCAAACGTGATACATTAGAAAAACGCACGATGATTAAAAATGAATTTCATAATGAAACGTCACATTTACGTCCTGTATATATGAATACTTCGGAAAACACAACCGCGACTTTTACATCAAAACCAGAAACTTCTGAATTTACACCAACCATAGAGGAACAATATTTACCAAAATCATTACGTGGTACAAATCATAATCCATATAGTATTATGAACTCTGTTACAAATGTAGTGGAACTTCAGCCTATTATAACGTCGGTCGCATCTATTGCATCCAACACTGGAACTATGCAAAAAGAAGTTACGCTAGTGGAATCAAATAACGCGCAAGATTCCGCACCCGCATCTGTGTCTGTATCAGAACCATCTCGCGAAAATGTAATCGAAAATACAGTTTAACACGACATATCTTTTAACATATCACATACTTCACGAATAGGAATACAATCTTCAGACATCATTTTTGTGAATAGTGAGTTTAATTTGCTATGTGTTATAACATCTAAAATCAATTGAGATATATACCCATTCTTTGTGAAAAAATACTTAGGATATTTGTAATAATAATTGTAGTAATCGCGATAAATATACATTGTAAGAAAACCGAGTCCTAGAGACCATATATCGTGTTTTAGACGAAGCATCTTCCAGTTATATTTACTTGACTTATTTGTATCTTGAATGTTTTTAAATTCTGGATGGCAATATGGTATAGTTCCACCAGTTCCATACCCCTTTCCTTCAATGCCTGATAAACCAAAATCGATGAGATATACCGTGAAACATTTACATTTTTCTTGATGATATAAATTAAAATCACTATGTTCTCGAATCAGTATATTATCAGGTTTTACATCTCCGTGAACAATATTTGCATTGTGTAATATTTGAAATAACTCTGCACACTGATAAAATAAATAAATGAAAAAAGGATGTTGAATTGTTGAAAACTGATTATAATTGCCCATATTTTCTCTTACCCAGTTATATAACGGAATTGTATTGTTTACATAATATTGAATACTAAATGAAATTGCATCTTTGCGCATCTTATTATAACATATTAATGCGTCGTTTGACATATTATCCATACCTGGCAAGTTTCCTGCGTCGTCGCGATATTTACACTCACAATATACTTTTGGATTGCATTCGCATATATTATTTTTACTGTCAAAACGTATATTTTTGTATATTATAAATGGTGTTATGATTCTGGAAGACGTTTCTTCTGGTGCTACATTTGATGTTGTCATTATTAATGCGTTTATAACATCTGATTCATTAATAAAACTATAGGGCGAGTCATCAATCCGAATAATGTAATTATTATAGTGAAATACACCGAGATATCGTGTAGAACGTAAAGAATGATAATGTTTCTTTTCTTTGAACAATGTGCTGTAAATATCGTGTGCGATGATAATATATATAATTCGTAACTTCACCTTCATTATAGATGACGCATTTGGTATTTTTTCTATCATTTCTTCAATACGCGGTTCTAATATAAGATTTGTCAGGTTAATCCTAAGTTCGTGCATCGTCTTCAGAAGTTCTTGCAGTTCGTTTTCGTTGTTTAATTCTGATTCTGTTATTTTGGTATTGAAAAGTATACATTCCTTTTTGCCGCATGTTGACTCTGGTTTCTCTATAGGTATTGTATCTGCGCTCTTATCATTATCCTCCATTGGTTTGTCTGGTATTACGGATATGATATTTGTGATTATATCTCGTTTTACGCTTTCTGTTACTGTGTATGGTTTTCGTCTTTTAAAATATATTATAGGATTGAATGTATCACTTATTTTATTTTTAAATTTCGAAATCAATGATAACATATATAGATTGTATGGATATATGTTATTGTGTCTATGTTAGTTATATTCGTTATACGTTTAACCAAATGTGTTCTCTTGACAATACGTTATATATAAAAACCCATCAGAGTCCTTGTTTTCGTCATAGATTTGACCTATCATAGATGTTATCGGAAATAATCTATTATTGATAAACATAAATAGTGCTTTTTCAGATGGAAAGCGAATTCGTTTACGAACAATTTGTTGAAGTTGTAAAAGAGTCAATTCTCTCGGCGTAATGTATTTTGTTTTGTCGATTGGAAATGAAAAAAGGTCGCCTTTCGACGGTTGAATGATAAGCGGAACACGGTCTGGATATTTTTCAAGAATAAGTTGAGATTTTTTCACTCGCTCTAAATAATCATTTGGTGCTACTAAGTTAGATTTGGTTGGAGGAATTCCTACTCCAGATGAAGTGTATAGTGTTTGTGGATACGAATATGATGTCGTTATAGTTTTTTCCATAATTTATTATACTATAGAAATAATTTTATATTACAATCAGCAAAATAAAACAAAGTAATTTAAACTACGATAAATTGAAATCTATTCACGTAATTTACTATAATTTCAAATATAAAGATGACAACCTTATTGTCCCATGATATTCGTAGATATACTACAATAGTGAAGAAACTATCCGAAATGCCGGTGAATGCGCCGGTGAATGCGCCGGATAAAGCTGCAATTTCAACAACTAAAGTTGATACTGTTTACACGTCGGGTTCGTTATCATATATGTCACCTGAACAACGTCACGCATTTGACAAATACAAGTTAGGGCAAAATATATTCATCACTGGTCCAGGTGGAACCGGGAAATCGGCACTCATACGAGAAATTTATAGGTATGCCACTGCGTGTGAACACAATATTCAGGTATGTGCTCTTACAGGATGTGCCGCGGTTATGCTTGAATGTAAAGCAAAAACCATCCATTCTTGGGCAGGTATCGGACTTGCAAACGGTGATATTGAACGTATTGTTGACCGAGTGAATAAAAACTTCTTCAAAAAGAAAGACTGGCGAAAGACACGAACACTTATTGTCGACGAAGTGAGTATGATGTCTAAACGGTTATTTGATGTTCTTGACACTGTAGGTAAATTCATCCGAAACTGTCACAGTCGTCCCTTTGGTGGAATTCAACTCGTATTTTGTGGTGATTTCTATCAACTTCCCCCCGTAGGTGTATCAACAGAACACCCAGACAACGCACGATTCTGTTTTGAAAGCGAAAGTTGGTTCGCAACCTTTCCAATAGAGAATCATATTCAATTGAAGCAAATCTTCCGTCAAAATGACCCTGTATACTGTGAAATCTTGAACCAAGTGCGCGAAGGACGGATTACACGTCGTACAGACGAAATTCTTCGGTCACGTGTTGGAGTTACATTGCCTGATGTATCGGAAGACGGAACGCCACAGACGAAACCTACAATACTATACTCTACACGGGCTCGCGCAGATGAAATTAACCGCTTAGAAATGGAGAAATTGACACTTATTGACCCAGATAGTCCAATGTATACATATACTTTAAAATTCAATACGGATTTAGTATTATCTGAAAAGGATAGACAGTTTCGGGCATCACAGAGCAAAGAACGGATTTTATTAGAATTGAATACATTGAAAAACAGTATATTGTGTGATGAAGTGATAAACTTGCGTGTGGGGTCGCAGGTAATGTGTGTTGTGAATATGGAGGAATCAATGACGAGTGCTGCGACCCCGATATGCAATGGTAGTCAAGGAATTATAGTGCGTATGACAGATACATCACCACCACTACCTATTGTGCGATATAATAATGGTCTTGAAATGATAATGAATTATCATATGTGGTTGAGCGATAATATACCTGGAATTGGTGTATCGCAAATTCCATTGATTCTTTCGTGGGCAATTACTATACACAAGAGTCAGGGTGCAACATTGGAACGATGTGTTATTGATATCGGAGAAGAAGTATTTGAGGCGGGACAGAGTTATGTGGCGTTATCAAGAATAAAGTCGTTAGAAGGAATGAGTATAATAAGTTATGATGTGAAAAAAATACTAGTGAATAAACGAGTGAGGGAGTATTATAAAAAAGCCTCAGGACGAGTTTCGATCTCGTTCTCAGATGATCAGTCTGATATACCAAACCTGAGGTAAACGAAGTAGTAGGATAGTAAGGTTTTAAAGTCGTGAGACGGAATAAATCTGTGAAAGAATAAGGAATAATAAAGCGTCGTGAAGGATAGAGAGTATGGGGAGTTCTCACCCAGTGTATTCTAGCAAATAGGGGTAAATATGGTTACATTTAATGTCCGTGAAGAATAGACAATACCGGAGGTTGGGTTCGGACCGACGTCCTCAGGGTGCCCTGTGCACATCCACAGCGCGCACCCAGGTTAGGTTAGTTGCTCAAAGTGCCTGAAAGCACCAATGCGAAGTGAAGAATGAATACCGGCGACAGGCTTTGATCCTGTGTCCTCGGGGTTATGAGCCCCGCGCTCTAGCCGCTGAGCTACACCGGTATGAAATACAAGACGAGTGCGAGTCGTCAAGACCGAAACGTATATAAAATACGAATGGTGAGAAAAGAGAAAAGAAAAAAATGAGTTTCAATTTTATTAAAAAAGCGTGAAAGAATGAATATCATAAAAAAAGTGTGGAACATAAAGCACCATAAGAAAAGACAAGCGACGCGTTGACCGACGAAAATGTAGAGAGTAAGAAAGAACGGATGATGAGCATAAGTAAACGTTATGATATGAAACGGTTGAAAAAGGAAAAGACGAGAGATTTATAATCCATTGTTCCGTGAATTTAAACCAAGAGTCAAATCTAAATCTAACTGTTATTATTCATATACTAATCCATAAGGAATCTCTCAGAACATCATCGAAGAATCTCTCAGAACATCCATCCAAGAATCTCTCGGAATATCCATTCAAGAATCTCTCAGAACATCCATCCAAGAATCTCTCGGAATATCCATTCAAGAATCTCTCAGAACATCATTCAAGAATCTCTCAGAGCATCATCCAAGAATCTCTCGGAACATCATCTAATAATCTCTCGGAACATCATCTAATAATCTCTCGGAATATCCATTCAAGAATCTCTCAGAACATCATCTAATAATCTCTCGGAATATCCATTCAAGAATCTCTCAGAACATCATCTAATAATCTCTCGGAATATCCATTCAAGAATCTCTCAGAACATCATCTAATAATCTCTCAGAACATCATTCAGGAATCTCTCAGAACATCATCTAATAATCTCTCGGAATATCCATTCAAGAATCTCTCAGAACATCATCTAATAATCTCTCGGAATATCCATTCAAGAATCTCTCAGAACATCATCTAATAATCTCTCAGAACATCATTCAGGAATCTCTCGGAACATCATCTAATAATCTCTCGGAATATCCATTCAAGAATCTCTCGGATGAGAGAATTCAAACGTAAAAAAAAGGTGGACAACCTCTGCCGTAAGATTGAACCGTAGGTAGGAATGGACGGAGGATTAAGAAATCAATGAGTGAACGAATAACAACGTTGTCTGTCATATGACCCCAAGAGATTAGAAATACTCGTCCATAACACAGTGAATACCAACCTACATTAAAATGTAAAGATGGTTATTAAAAAACGAATGAATAAGTTGAATAATAAAATCATAAAAAGTGATAAATGAAATAAAAAACGCGCGATAGAGGATAATAAGACTCAATACTAGATATGTAACCGAATTCCCGTTACTCGATAGAAGTGTAATGGGTGTAAAAGTGAGCCGTTAAAAACCAAGCATAACTGCCGTAAGAATGGACGGAGAATGTATATAAAAAGAAGGAACCGTCATAGGGGCGGACCTTCCCGCCCAGGATAATGTATATCGTGTCAATTCCAACCTCAGGTAATCCTATGGAGGTAGAGAAGCGAATACGAGTGAATGTTTAAAACGTAACGGTTATTATTCAAATACTAATCCAGAGTAAATGTATCAAATTATCAAGAAGATATTTGTAAACATAAAAAATAAGAAAGGTAGAAAATGAAACATCGAGAGAATAGAATCATACCATAACTAAAAAAAAAACGAACAAAGGGGTTAAAATATTAAAATACTAATAGAAAAGATAAACAAAGGAATGAAGTAACTAGAAAAAAAACACACACTCCCCTGTGTATGTATGTAATATAAAGCGCAAACACAGAAACAAATATCAACATCATATTATTACGAAGCAAAACCCAAAATATCAAACTCCATTTGTTGTATCATATCGTGAAGACAGGAAGGATTAGGGTCAAATTTGCGCAAACCCAAAGCTTTGCGAGCAGCTTGAATTTTTTTATCAATATCTTCACGCCCTTTACGGAGTTTTTCGGAAAGAACGGCTTCACAAAGAGCACGTTTATCAGCAGCAGCAATCTTACCAGCAATACGAGCAGACTTAGCAGCAGCATTTTTTTCACGTTTCAAAGCAGCAGCACGCAATCCAGGAGTCATAGTAGTAGTATCCATTTCGTTAAGTAGTTCGTTCGTCTAATTCACAAATCGCTATATTCAATCATAACAGAGAAAAGTATTTCAATTTTTTAAAATGTACACTAAAAATCAATCAATCATAAACAAAACTAAGACCATTTACAATAACAAAAATAATAAGTCATACGCATTTATCTTACTCATTTCCGGTTTACCGAAAAAACCGAGAATAGGTTAAGAAAAAGCGCGGATTAGGGGGGCAGGGGGGCGGAACCTCCCCCCCCGCCGCCGTAAGAATAGACCGGCGAAGCGTAGAGAGTAAAGATGAACGGAGGATGTTTGTAGACAAAAAAGAACGGTTGGAAAAACAAATGTCGAGAGATTCCGCCGTCTATTCTAACCTACGGTAAAATCAAACGGTTGTTATTGAAATGCTAATACCCGAATATCTCAAACGAATGAATGAGAATCTCTCAAACGAATGAATCCGAATCTCTCAAACGAATGAATCCAAATCTCTCAAACGAATGAATCCAAATCTCTCAAACGAATGAATTAGAATCTATGATAATATACATCGAGACCATAATGCGATCCGTCGATCGTTATATGGGCCATTTCCGGCTACCCGATAACAGTGTAAAATAGACCCGAGCATAAGCGCCGTAAGAATAGACCGGCGATAGCAGCGACGAAGTCGCGGAGAGTAAGAATAGACGGGGATGTTTGTAGACAAAAAAGAACGGTTGGAAAAAGAAACGTCGAGAGATAGAATAACCCCCGCCGTCTATTCTAACCTACGGTAAAATCAAACGGTTGTTATTGAAATGCTAATATCCGAATCTCTCAAACGAATGAATCCGAATCTCTCAAACGAATGAATGAGAATCTCTCGAAGATCGGGATTAAAGCCAATAAAAAAGGTCGAACCAGGCACCCCCGCCGTAAGAATCGACCGTAGGTATATATAGACGGCGGATTTACTTACCTTCCCTCTCTGTCACCGTCGCTGGGGGGCGGAACCCCCGTAAATATAGACGGCGGATTTACTTACCTTCCCTCTCCGTTCCACCGCCAACCCCCTCCGTAACCGTCGCAGGGGGGCGGAACCCCCACCGTCGTTGGGGGGCGGACCCCCCCCCTATTCATCAGCCATTTCCTCAACACAGGAAGAACAAACCATAACCTCATCCACACCCCCTTCATAACCGATACACTCACAGTTGGGAAAACAATTCCAGTCAATTTTGTCAATCAATCCTTCGCCACAGTAGAAGCAACTCCCCATCGAGGGTCGAGCACAAGGACGCGGAATGGCAGGAAGGCGGTGCAAATGACAACCGGGATGCGAAAAGTGAAGTTGCGTAATTTCAGAATCAAACGCATCATACGCCAACCGAGACATAAAGCCATCAGCACGCAAAGAATCATAGGTAGCCGATGTGCTGCCGACCAATGAGGCGTAACTGTCACACTCTTTGAGTTTCAAAAGAACAGCGCGGAGAGAAGGAAGACAAATCCAACGAGCACAAATTCTCTCGAAATAATGTTCAGCAAAGTCAGGATTGCTGTGAGAATCACACACAATAGACTTGACCCGGTCACAAACAAGAGCACGAAGATGAGGGGCGATGGCATCAAGAGAAACGCGGTTTGGACCACACCGATGAAACTGGAAAAGTCCGCGAACAATAATACGGAGAGTATCCAAAGTCCAAATGAAACGAGAAGGTCCACGAAGTTTGCGAGCATATATTCCGGCAAAAGAACGAGTATTCATATGTTGTTTCTGAAGTGTAAGCACACAATCACACGAAATAAGAAAAAGCATTTCAATTTTATTGATAGACACGGACACACACACACACTGAAATCGATTCCACTCGTCGTAACACGGAAAGAAGGGAGCATTCCTTGGCCTCACATCCTCAAGAGTTGTCTCCCAACCTTCCGAGTTCGCATTATCCGAAATGAATGGCTTTGAAAATTTATACAAATAACATCATTAAAAAAAACACCACCGATTATATTTTGTTTTGTTTCACAGTCACAGTCACAGCGTCACCACCATCATCATCATCATCATCATCATCATCTGTAGGCGGCATTGGAGAACGCGCCATATCCGCAGCTCACATAGCCATTTTTGTTGAAGTAGTCGAAGCACGAGTGACACATAAGCGAAAATCCACCAGGCATACGAGGGTCACACGTGAAGTCGGCACGGTCATCAAGTCCAACATCACACGTCACACAGACGCCGTTATTTGTGCTGGTCACATTTCTTCATCCGCTCTTCGTGAGTAAGCTTGAATCCAGGTTCGTGAGGCTTCGTCTTCGCATTCTTCTCTTCTTTATCACAACAACTAAATACCACAACAGACCCACAAGCAGCAACAGCAGCAGCAGCAGCAGCAGTAGCAGTCGTGTAGTGAGTAGCAGTAGTCATTTGTTCGTTCGTTCGTTCGTTCGTTCGTCGGGTTCGATATCGTTACTATAAAGTAGGAAAAGTATTTGAATTTTATCCAGACATAACGAGAAACAAAAACATCAATAAAAAACACACGCCCCTGTGTGCTTGTTCACTCACCAGAATCCTTTTGCCGAAAGTCGAAATCGCATCTTAGAGGTCAACGACTCAATAAGAAGACACACAGAAGTAGGGTTGGGTTCATAACTCCCAATTCCAAGAGCACACCGGGCAGCAGAAACTTTCAAGCCAATACGAGCACTCTCTTCAGCAATCATAGCACTTCGCTCAGATCGAATCTTCTCATCTTCAGCTCGTCGAGCAGCAGCAGCAGCAGCAATATTCCCAGCAGCACGCGCTAATTTAGCAGCAGCAGCTTTCTCACGCTTCAAAGCAGCAGCGCGCACAGCAGGGCTCATCATTGTATCACTAGTATCCATCTCGTATCTAAAATTCAGGTCCACTATCATCAACCATAAAATGGAAAAGTATTTAAATTTTATGAGGACACACCGAAATCGCGCATATCATAATACCCCCTCTTTTCACCACACCATATATGGTCTCATCGACACAGTTTTTGTGACCGAAAGACCGTTTTCCTACCGAATTCCGGTCACCGATAGAACCGAGATTCGGTAAAGAAAAAAGCGCGGGAAGGGGGTGGGCGGGAGAAGGGGGGAGAGAGGGGGGGCGGGGGCGGGGGGTTGCCGGGGGCGACGAAGCGACAGTAAACTTCCCTCCCTCCCTCCCTCCCTCCCGTTGGTCGGTCGGTAACCTATCAAATCCAAACTCCATTCTTACTCTTCGGTCAAATGATAGTTCTATCAATCCGTCTCTCATCATCTCCAATCTCTCAACAATCTCCAATCTTCAATGTCTCATCATCTCCAATCTCCAACCTTCCAATCGCCAATCTCCAACCTTCCAATCGCCAATCTTCAATCTCCAATCTCCAATCTTCAATCTTCCAATATCTCGTCAACCTTCAATCGCCAATCTCTCAACAATCTCCAATCGCCAATCGCCAATCTCCAATCAATCATCATCTCTAATCTAATCCAATCTCTCATCATCTCCAATCTTCAATCTCTCAACACTCAACAATCTCCAATCTCCAATCTCTCAACACTCAACAATCTTCAATCTCCAATCTCTCAACAATCTCCAATCTCCAACCTTCCAATCTCCAATCTCCAATCTCTAACCTTCCAATCTCTCAACACTCAACAATCTTCAATCTCCAATCTCTCAACACTCAACAATCTTCAATCTCCAATCTCTCAACAATCAACAATCTCCAATCTTCAATCTTCAATCTTCCAATATCTCGTCAACCTCCAATCAACAATCTCCAATCTCCAATCTCCAATCTCCAATCTCCAATCTTCCAATATCTCGTCAACCTTCAATCTCTCAACAATCTCCAATCTCCAATCTCCAATCTCCAATCTCTCAACAATCAACAATCTCCAATCTCCAATCTCCAATCTTCCAATATCTCGTCAACCTTCAATCTCTCAACAATCGCCAATCTCTCAACAATCTCCAATCTTCAATCTCCAATCTTCAATCGCAAATCACGAATATGTCATCAATATTCAATCAATCGAATATTCAAATAAATATTCTTAATGCGCCACATAGTTTCATTTCATATTTACTTCATATAAAATGATAATCAAACCTTAACTAATCGCTCATTCTAATTCTCAATAGACACAAACGGATAGAAATTCAAAGGATAATCACCGCGACCCCCATTATTCGGAAAATCCAACCCGGGAATAGGCATTGGCACACGATTCAGCGCAGGCGCACCATCATCACCATCACCCGCCCCAAAGGTCTTCAAAAAATACGAACGCTCAATACACGTCAACTCAATCACATCAGGCATTCCCGACGCAGAATGACTATAATTATTTCCATGAGCGTGAACAATAAAATGCGTCTCCGCCAACTTCTTCATACAAGCCCACTTCTGATGAAATTCCGCACCCCACCCAGCACCGGTAATCCCGTGAAACTCAATCACAATCTGACGAATCTTCCGCAAATCATCCGCCGTCATCCGCATCAACCAAGGATACTCACCGCCTTCAATATCCATCTTCAAAAACACCCGCGAATACTTATCCAACACAAATCGCAAATTCGTCTCCGAATCGGTATCCTCCGCCCCGCCGCCAATATTCTTCTTAAAGAACGTAATTTTATCGGTATATTGAGTCGGATACGACTGAATCGTTCCATCAAAAGCAAAACAGTTTGATTCATTCAAAGAACACACACCGGAATAACGGGTAAGAAAATCGCGCGTAAAACTCTCTTCATTGCTGACACCGGCGGAAATATAACAATCATAGACGCTAGTCTCGTCAGAACCCTCGCCAGCACCCCCAATTTCCGCAATGACATACCCACCATCATTTTGAACACCTAAACGAACCTTCTTAGTTGTATCAAAGGCATACACGCGCAACACATCCAGATAACTAACACACTCTGACATTATATAACAACGTGTTGTTTAAATAAGGATGAAGTGCAATATAAGGTTATCAAGAATAAAAAATAGAGTATTAAACGCGCTCCGCTACACGCCGCTCCACGCCGCTCCACGCCGCTACACGCCGCTACACGCCGCTACACGCCGCTCCGCTCCGCACTCACCTACGCCTACTACCGCCACCACCCAAAGAAGGCGGAGAAACCCCCCAAGGCGACGCAGCAACCAAGAACAAGAACAACGCAATGACAAAACTAACAATGACAAACAAACACACAGATTCAGAAAATCCAACATCCGAATCTAACGCAAGTAAGTAACGCCGCCGACGTGAAACAACATTCATCGTCGGCGCTCCTTCTACACTGCCGCCACCAGCACCAGCACCAGCACCAGCACCAGCACCAGCACCAGCACCAGCACCAAGAGAAGAATCTTCATCTTCATCCACATCCGTTACGTATCCAATATATCCAACATCATCGCGATATGCCATCAAAGATTGAGTCGGACGAAACAGCAGAGGTTCCATAAAAGGAGGGCGATAATAACGCCGAACGCTACCGCGAACAAAGATATTACGAACACTTCGTTTTAAATTCATATTCAGTGACACTTCAGAACGTAAACAGACAGACACATCTTCATCGAGAAAACAAAGAAAAACATTTCAATTTTATACACAAATACACAAATAGACAAAGACCATAAAATTGAAGTTTTTTAACACGTTAAATGTGAAAATAACAAATACAGAACCCGATTATCCATTATCCATAAATAATGCCGTCAAAGAAATCCATCATTACCGCCAATAAAACCAATAAAAAAGGAAAAAAAATCCCCGAAGCAGCAAAAGCACTATCAGTCCAAGCAACCAAATCCGCCATAATCCGCGCAGCCGTGCCACAATGGTTCCGCCTTGACCCAGACCAAATCCAAGGCAACGCAGGTGGTTTCGTGTGGCAAATAAGCAACAAAGAACAAGTCATTCGCTATCTCATCATCGGCAGTGAAGGTGGCAACTTCTACCAGACCCCGCAACAAGTCAGTTCACAATGCGCTAGTTGCGTCCTGAGGATGACGCGCACCCCGGACAATTTCAAATGGCTATGCGACACAATCCGGCAGGTAAGTATTGAAGGCCGCGCAGCCAAACAAGAATCAACACTCGTCGCCCTAGCCACCATCATTGTATTCGCACCCACTCAAGAGGCAAAGACGCAAGCACTCGCAATTGTCAACGACTGTGTTCGCATCCTGACGCATATGTATATGCTGGCGTCATATATGACAATATTCTCAAGCGCAAAGCACGCCTCCGCCTCCACCTCCGCCTCCACCTCCGCCTCCACCTCCGCCTCCACCTCCACCTCCACCTCCGCCTCCCGCATTAGCGGGGAATTGAGCAAAGCGTCAATCGTAGGGGAGCAGAACCCCCACGGAACACCCCCCCAATCGCACTCCGCCTCCCGCATTAGCGGGGAATTGAGCAAAGCGTCAATCGTAGGGGGGCGGAACCCCCACGGATTCGGTCGTGGAGTCCGTCGTGTCCTAAGCGAATACTTCTACTCACGCACAGGAATCGAACTTGCCAACCTCATCACAAAATACCAAAACCGCGAAGGCTGGACCATCAAGGACATCCTCACCCTAATTCACATCGACCCAAAGAAAATGAAAGACAATGGTGGTCGTCTCGCAATCGACTACGTATTCGGTCGCTTCGAAACCCCAGAATCTCACGCTTCTCTTTTGTCAATTGAAGAAACAAAGTCATCTCCCGTGGCCATCTTCTTCAACGCCATAAAAGAAATCCACACCATCGTAAATCGCGCTACCACCGCTAACACCGCAACCCACACACAAGAACTGGACCGAATCGTCCACCTCATCAACCAAGTCGGACTCTGCCGCGAACAACTTCCCACTCAGTTATTCAAGTACAAGAAAATATGGGAAGCACTTCTAACGAACAAAGGTGCCAACGGCAAAGGAAAAGGAATGCCCCTAACCGCACTCATCCGCAACTTAGGCAAACTCAGCACCGCAGAAATCGGAATTATTACACCCGCAACAATGATGACCCCCGCCGTCAAAGATATCTGTGACCGTATCACAGACGCCACCGACATCAAACGTTCACGTATCCATCCATACACGATTCTCGTGGCAATGCTGACATACAAAAAGGGCGAAGGCCTCAAAGGCAGTCTGAAGTGGACACCCAACCCCCAAATCATCACCGCGCTCGACAAGGCATTCAAACTCGCATTTCAGAACATTACACCGACAGGCAAACGCATAAAAATAGCGCTGGATGTAAGTGGAAGTATGTCGTGCGCATTTTGCACAGGTTCTCCTGATGTGAATTGCGCCACAGCCTCCATCGCAATGATGATGATGACATTATGGACAGAGCGGAGGGGGGTGACCCCAATGGGGGCAGTTAAACGAGCAGAACTGGCGTCGTTGGGGGACGCACCCCCCCTCTGGAAGACCATCCAACTACCAGACGGACGCACACTATACGAGAACACGAAGACCAATGAATGTCAGTTCAACAAGCCTGAAGAGAAATCCTGGCGATTGGAAGGTGGGGGCAACGTCCCCGAGGCGCAAAATAAGAACGTAGTTCCGTCGCAGGGGGGCGGAACCCCCTCGCGATTGGAAGGTGGGGGCAACGTCCCCGGTAGACCAACCGTTGCCGAATACAAAACTACCAAGAAATACCTTGGACTCCCTGACGCCACCACAACCACAACACAAACATCATCATACGGATACAGCAGCAACTATTACACCACTGCTTCACCTCCAGAATACCTCCCTGAACTCTACCCACCTCCAACCACCCCTAGCAACGTGACTATCTGCGCCTTCTCCAACACCATAATCGACCTCACCAACGCCATCGTGGGTTATATGGACGCGACCACCGACCCCGCCACAGGTCTCCCCACAATGACCATCGATGACGCCCTCAAGCTAGTCGACCTCCCATTCTCATCCACAGACTGCGCACTACCAATGATTCGCGCACTTGAAAACAAAGAAAATGTCGACGCCTTCGTTATTTACACAGACAGTGAAACCTATATGGGGAAAATCCATCCACAAGTTGCTCTAGAGCAGTATCGCAGAGAAACGGGAATTGACGCCAAACTCATCGTCGTAGGAATGACATCAAATTGCCTGACCATCGCAGACCCAAAAGACCTCAATACACTGAATCTCGCAGGATTTGACACAGCCACTCCAAGAATCATCAACGACTTCATCGGGGGGAATCTCGCCCCCCAACAGCGAAGTTCACAAAGCAGCGCAGAAGAAGACGATTTTGTGATGCTGGAAGCAGAGGACTAGATGGGGGTTGTTCCGCCCTTCAACCACAGTATATAAACAGCGGAATAATAAAA
>Ga0194119_10004245_pt1 | contig 22324 bp, 24 predicted proteins | sample TA2MahC100mmetaG_FD_148620 | JGI IMG/M metagenome (GOLD analysis project Ga0194119, IMG submission 148620) | Freshwater microbial communities from Lake Tanganyika, Tanzania - TA2015018 Mahale Deep Cast 100m | ecosystem: Environmental > Aquatic > Freshwater > Lake | place: Tanzania: Lake...
TTTCTTTCTCCGTTGTGCTGAAAAATTCAGTGTCGAACTCCATCAACAGACAGAAGGCGATCTTGGCAAACGGATGGCCCATGCCTTTGGTGAAACATTAAAAAAAGCTCCAATGGCCCTGCTGATCGGTTCGGATTGCCCATCGCTCACCCGAGACGATTTAAAAGAGGCAAAAAAGATTTTAGATCAAGGTTCTCAAGCGGTTATCGCTCCGGCGGAAGATGGAGGCTATGTCCTGTTTGGTCTTCGCCAATTTGAACCAACACTTTTTGAAGGAATCTCCTGGGGAACTAGCTCTGTCATGGAAGAGACAAGGCAGCATCTTCGCCAGTTAGGATGGAGCTGGCAGGAGCTCCGTCAGCGATGGGATGTGGACCGTCCAGAAGATGTGGAGAGGTTGAGGAGAGAAGGCTATGGACATCTCACACCCTTTTAAGGTGAAGGTTGAGGCTAAGGTTGAGGTTAAGAGGTTAGAAAAAATTTGCTTGGGTGCCTCATCACTATGATCATAAAATACATTTTTTCCATGATTCTCTTTCTGGGTGCTACTTTCACTTCCTACAGTCAAAACCAATCCTTTATTGAAGTCGGAAAATTTTCAGCGGAAAAAGTGGAGAATAAAATCCCGTCCAATTGGAAGCCCATGACCTTCAAGAAGATTGAACGGCATACAACCTACTCCCTGGTGAAAGATGGGGAGACCATTGTTGTGAAGGCAGTGTCTGAAGCCTCAGCTTCAGGGTTGACCCGTGAGATCCAGATCGATCCAAAAGAATATCCCATCATCCAATGGCGATGGAAAGTGGAGAACATATTTAAAAAGGGAAATGTCCGCTTAAAGGAAGGCGATGACTATCCAGCACGACTTTACATCACGTTTCAATACGACTTATCCAAATTAAGTTTTTTCGAAAAGGCGAAGTTTGAAGCGGTCAGACTTCTCTATGGCCAGTACCCACCCACTGCCGCCATAAATTACATATGGGAGAGCAAGGCTCCTGTGAATACCTTCATCCCCAATCCCTATACGGACCGGGTGATGATGATTGTGTTGGAAAGCGGCTCGGACAAATTGAACCAATGGGTGAATGAAGAGAGAAATCTCTATGAGGATTTCAAGAAGGCCTTCGGCTACGAGCCACCAATGATCTCAGGAATAGCCATCATGACCGACACGGACAACACCGGCGAATCCGCCACTGCTTACTATGGCGATATCGTATTCAGAAAGTGACCCATCAATTTATCCATTTTCCCACTACTGACTCCTATCTAAAATAGTGTTTGGGGAGGTCTCCCCCAAATGCTGTAATAAACTACCCCGCCGTAAGCAGCGGGGTATCACTTTCTCCTCTTTGCCGCCATTCCGTGCTTGACACGGAATCTATGCGGGTTTTCTGGATACCGGCTTTCGCCGGTATGACGAATTCGCCGCAAGCGGGGGGATATAATCCCAAGGGATTTAAAATGGAAATGTCCAAAGCTTATATTTGGAATATTTTTAGAAAAATGCTATATTATACCAGGGAAGGATCCAAAGGAGGTTTAAACATTGAATTATACCTTTGAAGCCATTTACGAAAACGGGGTCTTAAAGCCTATGGAATCTCTTAAACTTCCCGACCACCAGAGGGTCACGATAACGGTTCAATTGCCACCGGTGGAAAACCCGGATGAAGAACTGGAATCATGGCATCAGGTATATGCCGGCCTTTCTGATTCGGACATACGTGAGATTGAATCAATGGCTCTTGACCGCAGTCACTTCATGGCTCAGGAGACCTGATTGTGCCCGCCCTTGCCCTGCTCGATACGGATACCTTGTCAGAGATAATGAAGGGCAAGAACACCTCTATCGAAACACATGCCAGGGAGTATCTTAAGACACATGGCCGATTCCGCTTTTCCGTCATCACCCGCTATGAAATTCTCCGTGGATTAAAAACGAAGCAGGCTGCCCGACAATTGGCAATTTTTGAAGACAAATGTAATAGAAGCTATTTATATCCTGTTACCGATGAAATCGTCATCCAGGCTTCCGATATATATGCTCACCTTCATCAAAAAGGATTACTGATTAGTGATGCAGATATCCTTATTGCATCTACTGCTTTGGTGCATCATCTCACGTTAATCACCGGGAATACCGATCACTTTAGTCGCATTCCCAACCTGCTTTGCGAAACCTGGAAATCGCCCTGATTATCCAAAAACTCTATGAAAATTTTAAGAAGGCATTCGGTGACGAGCCACCGATGATCTCGGGTGTGGCCATTATGACAGACACAGACAACACCAGCGAATCCGCCATTGCTTACTATGGCGATATCGTATTCAGAAAGTGACCCATCAATTTATCCATTTTCCCACTGATTGACTTCCTTCCTCCCTGTAAGCAAGATTTAACTCTGCCCTGGAATTTAAGATTTTAAACAGATATTTTCAATTTGAGTAAGGTGTTTGTCTTGGCAAGATATATGGACATTAAGGAGCAGGAACTTTTCAGCTCCAGCCCGCAGGTTACTTTCTGAAAGAGCGATTTTTAACTATTCCTTCCATATAGAGGTGATATCCAATGATCAATACAATTGGGTTGTGGTTACCAGAATCGAATATTTTACTTGACAAACAAAATAGGATGTGATTAACTAATTTTTAGATAATGGGACTATGTCCCGAAAAATGGGACAAAATGATTTTGACAATACGTTCTGGCATAATTTCTAAAGCAATACGCCTGATACGATTAATCGCCGACAATGCGGCAATGGATTGGCCTGTTCGTGAGATCTCTTCCAAGATAGGTATTCCACGGAGCACTGTACACCGAATCTGCCATGCCTTAACTAATGAAGGTATTCTTGAACTTGATCCAAAGACAAAGCGGTATCATTGGGGACCAGAACTAGTATATATTGCTCAGGCCGTGTATCAAGGAAATGAAGTTCGGCGCTTGGCAATGCCTGTTCTTCGGAAGATTGTGACTGAATGTAACGAAACAGCACATCTTTCTATATACGAAAGGTCAAAAAAGAAGCTTATATTCACTGATGAATTACCTTGTAGCCAGTTGATAAGGTTTAATACGCCGATCGGAATGTCACTCCCACTCCATCCTGGAGCGAGTGGCAAGGCAATTATGGCCTACCTCCCTGAAAAGGAAATTAAAAAAATCATCAATTCCGGTCTAGAGGCTGTGACAAGCCGAACAGTTACGAACCCAAAGCGGGTCAGAGAGGATTTGAAAGAGGTTCGGCTTAATGGGTACGCGAAAACGGAAGGGGAACGAACTCCAGAAGCTGTTGGGATTGCCTGTCCTATATTTGACTCAAAAGCTCAAGTTATAGCCAGCTTGGTTGTGACCATCCCTTCATATCGTTTCAATCCTGAGATAGAACATTCTATTGTTCAGCTTGTCCGCGACGGGAGTGAGCACATATCTCGCCTCTTGGGACTACCTTTGGATATTCCATATCCACCTCCTTATGAAGATTACTGCAACAGGCGAAATGCTAAGAAACGTAAAATTCGAACTAAAGTTTAGAGTTCAGGGTCAGGCTATGGGGAAAACGGTTCAATTTAGTTGAATCAGTCTTAATAAGATAAGATGGGAAATATGATGGGATTATGAAACCTTAGAATTCCATCATTAAGGAATTGACGATAACTCAAAAGCGAAACAGCTCGATTCGAATGATTGAAGACACAAGATGAACCTAATTCCATAAGGAGGTTGAAAAATGACACCTGTAAAGATTTTGGGGATCGCTGGAAGTCCGAGAAAAGGAAATACGGAACAACTTGTGAAACTGGCTCTTGAAACGGCTGAGAGTGTCGGAAACGTAGTTACCCAATTCGTTTCTCTAAGGGAGAAACCGGTAAAACCTTGTATCGCGGATTATGCTTGCGGCCAAAAGGGCACGCTGGAAGAGCCATGTCCAACCATTAAAGACGATTGTGGCAATGAGGTTATGGCAATGATGGCAAAGGCAGATGGCTTTATTATTGGAGCTCCGGTATATTTCGGAGGCGTGACAGCGCAGCTTAAAGCTCTCATGGACAGGTCAATGGCTTTGGAGTTTAAAGGCATGGCTCTACGAAACAAGGTTGCGGGTCTTCTCACAATTGCGTATGCCCGGAACGGTGGTCAAGAACATACCTTATTTGATATGGCCAGGTGGTTGATGCTTCATGACATGATCGTCGTGAGCGTAGGTGCCGACAGACCGAAAGAGAGCATAGGATGTTATTGGGGAGGAAGTTGTACCCAAGGATTCCCTTTTCCAATTCGCTCGTCAACACAAGAATCAAAGAAAGGATTTCAAGAAGACGTAATAGGGATCAATTCAATCAAGAGTGTAGCAAAAAGAGTTGCGGAAATGACTAAGATAATAAAAGCGGGAATAGCAAACGTTCCCGCTGGCGAGCTTGCTTGGCCTTTGCATCCGACCTTTGGAGTTCAAACGGATGCAAAAAAATAATCTCATTAGATAGGGAGGTGAGTTTGAGCACATTTTTTATAGTATGGTGTCTAAACAAGCTATAGGGAACAATACTAACCGTAGGGAGGAGGAGAGAAAAATGAGACAAGAAAAGTATAATCGTGGATATTTGACAATCAGATTCTTAGCCGGTATCTCCATGGTAGTCTTTTTGTTATGTCAGCTTTGTTATGCCCAGGAGGTCAAAAAAGGGGGAACAGTTGTTGCAGCCATATCAGCTAACCCGTCCACGCTAGCTCCCAGCATGAGCTATGCAATTTCCCCGATCATGGTATCGTATACCATGTTCAATGCGCTTGTTGACTATGACATGAAAGGCAATATGCTTCCTGAACTTGCTGAATCCTGGGATTTCTCAAGTGATGGAAAAACCTGGACATTTAGATTACGTAAAGGAATAAAATGGCATGATGGAAAGGATTTCTCTTCAGCTGATGTCGCTTTTACAATAAAAGAGGTAGCGGAAAAGTTTCATCCTCTTGGTAAACAGGCCTTTGGGCCTATATCGAAGATAGAGACTCCAGATCCTAATACGGTGGTCTTCAAGTTTGAAAAGCCTTTTTTCCCCACGAGTTCTTACCTCTCATGTTGGTATTCGGGAATTCTGCCGAAGCATTTGTATGAAAATACGGACATCCTAAAAAATCCGTATAATTTTAAGCCAGTTGGTACCGGGCCATTCATGTTTGAGGAATTTAAGCAAGGAAGCCACTTAACTGTTGTTAGAAACCCGAATTATTGGCGAAAGGACAAACCTATATTGGACAAAATAATTTTCCGTGTCATCACCGATGGTGTCGCCAGGGTTAGCGCTCTTGAGAAAGGCGAGGTGGATATCCTTGCTCCCTATGCCATGGCAATTTCCGAAATGAAGGTTTTGGAAGCAAAGGGTTTTGTTGTTACCCCTATTTACGCCCATGACGGTCTTCTAGCCATGACTTTATTTAACCTTAGAAACCAGTATCTTGGGAATAAAAATGTAAGATATGCCATAGCTCATGCAACAAATTTGGATGAAATCGCAAAAAAGGCGTATTTTGGGTACGGAAAGATTCCGGTTGGACCGATTCCTTCATCCATAACGTGGGCTTTTACGAATGACGTAAAGAAATTTGAGTATGATCCAGCCAAAGCAAATAAACTACTAGACGAATCCGGTTATAAAAGGGATAGCAAGGGCATTCGTTTCCCTCTCGAATTTGTGTATGCTCCCTCTCGGACCGATTTTGACTCGACAGCCAAAATTATAAAGGCTCAGCTTCGGGAAGTTGGGATCGACATTATATTAAAACCCCTCGAATATGCAGCCACTATAGATGAGGTTTTCAAGAAAAAGAAATTTGATCTCACATACTGGTCGTTAACAATGGGACCCGACCCTGCAGTGGGAACTGCAAGATTATACCTTACTTCGCAGATTGGTGATCTTCCATTTACAAACGCCATGGGTTACTCAAACCCGGAAGTGGATCGGCTCTTCCAGCAAGCCTCAGAGGCCACGTCAAGGGAAAAGGCAGGTCAAAGCTTCAAGAGTATCCAAAAACTGATTACCAACGATTTTCCGGTTCTTTGGACACTCGAGGTTCCTTATCCGATGGCGCATTCTGCAAAACTTGTTGGGCTACCCGAAGGACCCTACTGGACTCATCATATGGAAAATGTCGGTTGGAAGAAGTAACTCAATTTAGCTACAATGGTTTCAGGAGACAGAAAAAGTCTTTTCAAATTCTGATAAGCTGTGCGAGGAAAGAGGGATAGACGTACTTCTATCTAATGCATAAGCATTTAATTTTATTACATCTAGTGAAATGGCCCCTCACCCTCCCCTCTCCCCAGTGGGGAGGGGGGAGGGTAAATGGAGCTCATGTCAAAGAAATAAATGCGTTTGTATTAGTCCAATGTATTAGTCCAAAAGATAGAAACGCCTTCTTCGGGGAGGTTGCCCGCTATAAGCGCGTTAATAGCGAATCGGGTATAATGCATTACTTGGCCGATTAGAAATGCTCTAATGCAGGCGAGAGTGCTTGTTAATATCCCAATTTGATAAACTGTGGCAGCTCTCCTGAGCAATGATAGCCAACTACTTTTCCAGTTAAATTCAAGGAAAAGAGGCAAGATATATAAATGGACAGTTATCGGCGTTTTCACCTAAACGGAACTTTTTCTCATACAGAGAGTTCAATGGCCTTCTGAATGAGACACAGCTATGTGAGGTAATTTGGGGTGCAACAAGGATTGTTTCACTATGCACTTAAACGGCTTCTCCAGACACTACCACTAATTCTCTGCATTATCATACTGAACTTTCTCCTTATTCATCTTACACCCGGGGATCCTGTGAGCCTGCTTCTGCAGGATGGAGCTAGCGAAGAGATGATAAAAACTATGAGGCAGGAATTTGGGCTTGATAAGCCTTTATACGTTCAGCTGGTAAGTTACATCAGGTCTGTTTTGAAAGGAAACCTCGGGTTCTCTTTTACTTACCACGTGCCGGTGCTTTACCTGATTTTGGAGCGCATACCTGCGACACTTCTTCTCATGTTCACAGCACTTATTATTGCGTCTTTTGGAGGGATTTTTCTCGGCGTTCTTGCAGCAATAAAGCCATTTTCCGCTCGGGATAATTTGATCGCCTTTGGATCGCTCGCTGGCTACTCTCTTCCAATATTCTGGCTCGGACAAATTCTTGTCATTGTATTCGCTCTTAAATTAGATGTATTCCCCACCGGGGGAATGTACGACATGAGACTGAGTTCCGGAGGATTAACCCGTATTTTGGATGTGTCCAAACATCTGGTGCTTCCAGCATTATGCTTCGCATCTTATAACATCGCCTTGATTTGTCGCATAACACGAACATCGATGCTGGAAACACTTCGGAAAGAATTTGTGACAACTGCACGCAGCAAAGGTCTGGCCGAACGGGTAGTGGTGCTAAAACATATGCTTCGCAATGCAATGATACCGGTAGTTACGCTAATCGGAATGGATCTCGGTATGATGTTTGCGGGATCGGTATTAACTGAGACTGTGTTCTCTTGGCCCGGAATTGGTCGTTTGACATACGACTCCATATTGAGCCGGGATTATCCTGTGCTGATGGGAATCTTCATTTTTATTTCTGTCGCCATTATGATCGCCAATTTTCTCACCGACTTAGTATATTGCATATTAGATCCCCGAATCAGATATGGATAATTGCAGAGTAAGTTAACCCATAATGTAAAATTTGGGGGTGAAATAAGACCAGGTATGATAAGGTTATTCTGGATATATAAATCTGGGGGGATAAATCAGATGAGCCCGGAATCACCACTTCTCCGGGGAGCAATGTGTTCAGCAAAGAGGTAATTTAATTGAACTGCACAAATACATTCTTTGGAAAGCTTCAGGCTTTAAACCTTGGAAGGTACAAGGATTTTGCCAGCAGGTTTTCTCGCAACAGGAGCTCGCTAGTAGGGCTAGCGATGCTTTTGGGTGTTTTCATTTTTGGGTGGGTCATTCCTCTCTTTATTAGTGTTAACGCAATGAAGATGGTTGGAGACCCTTTCTTGCCTCCATCAGCCAGTCACTTATTTGGGACAGATGACTTGGGTAGAGAAGTTTTCCATCAAGTGATTGTAGGGGCTAGAACTTCTGCCATGGTGGGATTAGTCGCCGCTGGTCTTTCTACAGTTATCGGGTTAATCGTGGGATCACTTAGTGGCTACTATGGAGGCTGGTTGGATGGTTCCTTGATGCGGATAACAGAGTTTTTCATGGTCATCCCGCGTTTCTTCCTAGCTGTAATTATGGTTGCCCTCCTGGGAGCCTCGATTTGGAATATTGTCTTTGCTATAGGGATTCTTTCATGGCCGCGTACTGCTCGCCTTGTGCGCGGGGAGTACCTAAAAATAAAAAAGTCGGAGTTCGTGGATGCCGCTCGGTCTTTAGGTGCAAATGACAGTCGTATTATGTTTTCAGAGATACTACCGAATGCTCTTCCTCCGGTAATCGTTAACACTGCACTGGAAGTCGGATCTGCGATAACTATTGAGGCCGGGATCAGTTTCCTGGGACTAGGCGATCCTGAGCAAATCAGCTGGGGTTTTTTATTGTATCAAGCACAGATGTTTATTCGTAGAGCCTCTTGGATGAGTATCTTTTCGGGTTTTGGAATTTTCATTACTGTTATGGGACTGAATCTAGTGGCAGACGGACTAAATGAAGCTCTAAATCCGAAATTCCGACGAGTTGGCATTTAAATGGCGAATGCAAGGAGTACCTGAAACAGATGCAGAAAGAAATATTGACCATACGGAATTTGAAAACCTCTTTTCACACACAAGATGGTACAGCGAGAGCAATTGACGGTTTAGATTTCTCGGTCAATCATAGAGAAATAGTTGGGGTTGTGGGAGAATCAGGTTGCGGTAAAAGCGTTACTGCGCTATCAATTATGAGGCTAGTTCCAAATCCTCCCGGTGAGATAGAATCTGGAGAAATATATTTTGAAGGGGAGGATTTGTTAAGACTTTCTGAAAATGAGATGAGAAAGATCAGGGGTAATAAAATATCAATGGTTTTTCAGGAACCGATGGTTTACTTGAATCCGGTGCTTACCGTTGGGGATCAAATATCAGAACCTATCAGATTACACCAAGGATTATCTAGAACCCAAGCACTCGATAGGGTGATAGAACTGTTGAGATCAGTCGAAATCCCATCACCCGAGGAACGCATCCGCAATTACCCTCACCAGATGAGTGGAGGGATGAGGCAAAGAACGATGATTGCAATGGCAATATCATGTCATCCGAAGCTATTGATTGCTGATGAACCAACAACCGCACTGGATGTCACCATACAGTTACAGATTCTCAATGTCATGCGCAAGCTTAGAGATGATCTGGGCACGACAATTATATTGATTACGCATAATTTGGGGATTGTTGCAGAAATGGTTGACAAGGTCATTGTAATGTATGCTGGAAAGGTTGTGGAAGATTCTCCGGTGAAGGATCTCTTTGAAAAGCCCTACCATCCGTATACGACTGGGCTACTGAAATCAATACCACGACTGGATCAAAAGAGAAGACGGTTGCATATTATTCCAGGGAACGTTCCTAATATCTTGAACCTGCCGGATGGTTGTGTTTTTAATGATCGTTGTGAACAGAGACTCAAACGGTGCCTTAGTGAACATCCTCCGCTCTTTGAGATTGGCGCCCAGCGGTTCTGCCGTTGTTGGCTGTATAGTTAAGCAGCAAGAGATGAAGAAGTGTGCAAGGTTTGCATCAGAGCACCAATATATGCGACCCCGGTGATCCTATGAATAGCGATCCACTTGTAAGGCTTGAAGAAGTCAAGAAATATTTCCCTATTGGCGGCAGCTTTTTCCGGAGAAACACTGCACATGTAAGGGCGGTTGATTGCGTTACTTTATCAATAAGCAAGGGAGAGACCTTAGGGCTGGTGGGGGAAAGTGGCTGTGGAAAAACCACATTGGGAAGACTTATTCTTCAGATAGAAACTCTAACGGACGGGAAGATCTATATCGAAGGGAAAAACATAGTCACAGCCGATAGAAATGAGATGAGACTCCTACGTCGACAGATGCAGATTATTTTCCAAGACCCATACTCTTCGTTGAATCCGAGGAAGACAGTTGCAGAGATCATTGGTGCTCCGCTTGTGATCCAAAATATAGTTAGGACCAGACGAGAAAGGGATGAAAAAGTCCTAGAATTGATAATGGAGGTCGGACTAAGATCTGAGCATCTTTACAATTACCCGCATGAGTTTTCTGGAGGCCAACGGCAAAGAATTGGCATCGCACGGGCATTAGCCTTGAAACCAAAGCTGATTGTCTGCGATGAACCGGTTTCGGCACTTGACGTTTCTGTTCAAGCCCAAGTTGTCAATTTACTGCAAGACCTTCAGGAAAGGTTTGGCTTGACATACCTCTTTATTTCACATGATCTGGCAGTAGTTGAGCAAATCAGCAATAGAGTTGCAGTTATGTATCTGGGTCGAATCGTGGAATTGGCTTTTAGCGAAACTATATATCAGGATCCCAAACATCCTTATACAAAGGCGTTGATTTCTGCCTCTCCCATTCCTGATCCACAAGTGAAGAAAACCCCTATCGTTCTAGAGGGCGATGTTCCAAGTCCGATAAATCCGCCTGAGGGATGTCATTTTCATCCGCGTTGCGTGAAAGCCTTCGATAGTTGCAAAAAAGGGGTTCCAGAGCTTATAGAAGTTGCAAAAGGCCACTACGTTCGTTGTTTCCTATATTTGTAGGTTTCGTTTTTCTATGTGTGGAGGAATACAGTTACTCAACACTGTGTTCCTAGTGAGGCAGTCGTGATTCTTGAGGTCCATGAACCCGGTAGACGAAAAAAGTTTACGGTCTACATTTCCTTTTTTACTGAAAAGTATCATTTAAGGATGAAGAAATTCAAAATTACAGACAAGGGGTGAGGATTTTCAACAACATTCAGAAGAATACTTAGAGGAATTGAAGAGTGTAGTGAACCTACAAAGTGGGACCATGGTATTTAGCATCACGTTGTAAGACAATGAACTCAGAGCAATTGTTATGCTTGGGTTTATTAAAAAAATAAAAGGGGGAGGAAAATGACGCTATTAAGGATAAATATGACAACTGGACATATCGAAAGTCAGCGATTTTCTGAAGAGAAGCTCATTGGAGGTCGCGCGATGATTGATCATTTGCTAAGCTTACATTGCACACCTTCAACACACCCCTTATCAGAGGAGAGTCTATTTATTCTTGCTCCAGGCTTACTAGCGGGCACTACTGCGCCACAAACAGGGCGTCTATCAGTAGGAGGGAAGAGCCCCCTGACCGAGGGAATTAAAGAGGCTAATGTAGGAGGAACAGTGGCGCATAAGCTTGGTCGATTAGGCATAAAGGCAATAATAATAAAAGGCAGAGCCGAAAAGTGGAAGATTCTTAAGATACGCAAGGATGCAATCACGCTTGAAGACGCTGAAGACATTGTTGGCAAACCTAACTACGATGCCTGTGCCATGATTCACCGCCAGTATGGAGAGAATGTTGGCATAGTAATTATCGGGCGAGCTGGGGAAATGAAATTGTCTAATTCAACGGTTGCCGTCACAGATCCTGACGGCAGGCCTTCACGACATGCAGCCCGGGGAGGATTGGGCGCTGTCATGGGTGCGAAGGGTCTAAAGGCTGTCATTATTGATGACTCAGGGACAGGTGTGCGGAGACCATTGGATGAAAAAGCTTTCTCTGATGCAATAAAAGTAGCTGCGGATGAAATTCTCGGTAAGGCTACAACTCCGAACTTGCGCAAATATGGAACTTCAACCTGGATAGATATTGATAACGCACGTGGGAGCCTTCCAACATATAATCACCGTCTAGGTGCGTTTGAGAAGTTCGAAAGCATAAACGCACGTAGGATTGCTGAACTAAGCGAAGCAAGGGGTGGATCTAACGGTCATCGATGTATGCCAGGGTGTCTTGTTCAATGTTCGAATGTCTTTCATGGACCTGCTGGAAACATGGTCACCGCGGCTTTTGAATATGAAACAATAGCCATTCTTGGTGCGAATCTCGGGATATACGATATAGATGCGATCGCTCGCATGGACAGACAATGTGATGATCTCGGTATTGACACCATCGAACTGGGATGTACGATCGGGGTATTGAATGATGCTGGCCTCTTCGAGTTCGGCGACGCTGAAAGAGCAGTGGGGCTTATTGGCGAAATAGCCAAGGGAACCCCCCTCGGCCGGATACTTGGAAGCGGAGTTACCACCACAGCGAAAGTATTTGGAATCGATCGCATTCCTGCCGTTAAGGGTCAAGGAATCCCTGCCCATTCGGCTCGCTCATTGAAAGGATGGGGAGTGACCTATGCGACAAGCCCACAAGGAGCTGATCATACAGCTGGAGCTGTAATCGCTGAACCACTCTCTCCCATAGGCCACACTCAACGCTCAAGAGAATCTCAGATAGGGATGGCTGCCTTAGACTCGACGGGTTTCTGTATGTTCACATATCTTAGAACGTCCTTAACAACAATAGTGAAACTAATCAATGCTTTTTACGGGGTAAATTGGGCTGAAATGGATTATTTAGAAATGGGAAAAGAAGCATTGCGGCAAGAGAGAGCATTCAATTTCAAGGCTGGCATCAGTCCCGGGGCGGATGGACTACCTGATTGGATGAAAAAGGAACCTCTCCCACCAACAGACGCTATCTTTGATGTTTCTGAAGACGACATTCAAAACGTCTTCAATTTTTAAATGACTCTCGATGGAACAACGACGTTACTACCAATATAAGTTGCTCTGCATCAAGAATTCATGGAATCCAATTTGTTTCATTCTAATTGAGGCCTAAAATGGACAGAATATGCAATTGAAGATTGTGTTGTTGGCACATCTAGACAAATACTTACCAAATTGCGGAGGCGAAGGGAATAGTTGTTTGCTGGAGTTAGATGGTGATGCTACGGTAGAAGAGCTTCTTTCAATACTTGCCATTCCGATTGAGATTCCAAAAGTCATAATGATTAATAATTGCTATGGCAATCTCCAGGACAGTCTGAAGAACGGAGATAAGATTACCATTTTCCCTCCCATTTGTGGTGGATGATGAACATACATTCTCAATCAACCCTGAACCTTCTTTTCCCGACAGACCTTTGGTAAGCCACGAAAGAAATCTCTATGAGGATTTTAAGAAGGCCTTCGGTTATGAACCGCCGATGATCTCGGGGGTAGCCATCATGACCGACACGGACAACACCGGCGAATCCGCCACTGCTTACTATGGCGATATTGTGTTTAGAAAGTGACCCATCAATTTATCCATCTTCCCACGACTGATTTCATTCCTGAAAGAGAAATTCCGAAAAGCCACCTATTCATACAACATCGAATTGCACAAATTCATAGACAAAAACTTGTAAAACTGGTAAAAAGCTAAAATTAATAGACCCTAATTCTAGAAAATACGAATTACGTCTATTAATTGTTGGTCGAAAAAGATATGCTGAACGAAATCATACCTTACCTTGAGATGTGCCGGCGTGAGGGGGTGAGCCTACAGCGCGGCATGAATTTCGAGCTACGCGACAATCACTCGGTGATCCTCATGTCTGTGCGCCCAGGTGCGCCTTATGCAGACAGGATCGAAGACGATGGGGCAACCCTTATCTACGAAGGGCATGATGCTCCGACTTCCCATGAAAATCCAAACCCAAAAACAGTAGATCAACCTGAAAAAAGCGAGAACGGAAACTTTACAGAAAACGGCAAATTCCACCGTGCCGCTCAGCAGTTCAAGGCCGGCAAAGGACCTCCGGAGCGCGTCCGTGTGTATGAAAAGATAAAGCAGGGAATCTGGTCCTACAACGGGGTTTTCCATCTTGTTGACTCGTGGACAGAACCATCCAACAGCAGGCAGGTTTTCAAGTTCAAACTGATCGCCGTTGAGGGTGAAGACGATTTCAGTATTCCTGTCCCCAAACAGTCACAAGGACGTAGGATCATCCCCACGTGGGTGAAACTGGAGGTCTGGAAAAGAGATGGTGGCAAGTGCACCATGTGCGGATCAAGTCAGGACTTGCATTTCGATCATATCATCCCATACTCGAGAGGCGGATCCTCGAACACCCCAGAGAACATTCAGTTACTCTGTGGAAAACACAACATTCAGAAGCACGATAAGATTGAATAACCAACAAAGGATTGGTACGTACGCACTAGTGTATTATTACTGTAGCGGTTTTACAATTACCTCCAGTTCTGTCATTCCTGCCAAAGCAGAAATCCAGAATCAAAACACTAGATTCCGGATCAAGTCCGGAATGACAATACCGCAAAGTCATTGCTGTAATATTACACTAGTTTGAGGTAAGACTAGAGTATTGACTTTAAGGGGTGACCCGCATCGTTAGTGCTCATCGACAACATAAGGGGTAGGTGAATTATGAGAACCATACCAGAAAGAGATTGGAAGGTATTGAGGGCAATGAAGCCGCGTGTGTTGAGCGATGCATGTGCCCGAATTCTTAATGCTTTAGAGTCGGTCGCAAAGAAAAGAGAGAGTGGTAATTATGAGGCATATTTAGCGCTTTGGGATCTGCTCAAGAAAGAAGATGCATCCATCGCGGTTATGTTTGATGACCTCAAACGGAGCACGGGTTTTTTCAAGCTTGCGGCATGGCAGCGTAACGGTCTCGTGTCAGAAAGCGATTTGGCTTTATTCACTGAAGAAACACGGACCATCGTAAAGGCAATAAACGAGAACTTCCGCTAACCCCTACATCAACCTGCCGTGGATGAGCCGCGTCAGGTTTGAGCATTACTGATTGCCCGCGCAGGTTTTGCAAGTCGTTAGCCCTCTTAAAAACCCAAATAATGAGATCTTGATTTGTACAGACAAATGATGTACGCTTGAACAATGAGATATGGTTGGGATTCCCGGAAAAACGAGTGGTTAAAGGCCGAAAGGAATATCTCATTCGAGATGATACTTTTCCATCTGGCCCGAGGCGATGTGTGGAAACTCGCGGACCACCCTGATCAAGTAAACTATCCGGGGCAGAAGATCTACTTTGTCATTGTGGATGAATACATTTATCTGGTTCCCCATGTTGTTGAAGAAGACTGCATTGCATTTACCTAAAGACAATTATCCCAAGCCGAAAGGCAACGAGGGCATACAAAAAGGAACAGGAGGGTTAAGGACACATGAAATACGACAGAGAAGAAAAGGGCATAATCAATGCCTATGAGAAAGGAAGAATGAAACTTTTCACTCCGTCAAAAAAAGAGATTGAAGCGATAAAGGCGACAGCCAAAAAGACATTGGTTAAGGACAAACGAATCACCATACGTCTCTACGCCCATGACTACAAAGGTATTCAAAAGAAAGCCATGGAAATGGGCATCCCTTATCAAACCCTCATTTCTGGCATAATTCATCGATACATAGAGGGGGAGCTCACTTCAAAAACGGGATAACCATTGGCTACACTTGGCTACACTGGATCGCCCGAAGAACCCGGTTCCTGCTGACCTTTTTCATTATATCCAATTTCAATTGTGAAGCTTCCAGTGCTTCCGTGCAGGAGCTTCACTTTGATGGAAACAATAAAGAAATGTGGAAGGAAGAATGGCTGATTTTATTTTAGCTCATGACGGTGCTATCCGACTCTCTTTCTTTTTCGCCATCCTGATCGTTATGGCGGTCTGGGAAATTCTCGCTCCACGCCGACCTCTAAAAACTTCAAAGACCCTGCGCTGGTATAGCAATCTGGGTCTGGTCTTCATCAACACCCTTGCTCTTCGAATACTCCTTCCAATCCAGGCTGTTGGTGTGGCTCTCTTAGCCCAGAGTCGCGGCTGGGGGTTATTCAACAATCTCCAGCTTGCTTACGGGCTGGAGATCATTCTCGCGGTAGTGCTCCTCGATTTCGTCATCTATCTTCAGCATGCCGTGTTCCATTTCATTCCTTTATTTTGGCGGCTTCACCGCGTCCATCACACCGACCTCGATTTTGACGTCACCACAGGAATCCGGTTTCATCCCGTTGAGATTCTTCTCTCCATGGGGATAAAAATGGTCGCTGTCATTACTCTGGGCCCTTCTCCTTTAGCCGTCATTCTCTTCGAGATCCTTCTCAATGCCACGAGTATGTTCAATCATGGAAATGTACGGCTTCCGAATTCAATCGACCGAGCGCTAAGACTCTTTGTGGTGACACCCGAGATGCACCGGGTCCACCATTCCGTATTGATCAAAGAATATAACAGCAATTTTGGTTTTAACCTGCCCTGGTGGGATAGGCTTCTGGGGACTTACCGTGCCCAACCCCAGGCAGGTCACGAAGCCATGACCATTGGTCTGGCGCTATCCCGGGATCACAACGCACTAACCCTACCCCGCCTCCTCATTCTTCCCTTTCTTTGGAAATCTTGACAACGTACTGAACTGTGACTTATATTTTGTCTTAGATTTCAAATATTTATTTATCGCCAAGAGGAGTGCACTTGTCTCTCTTTATCACGTTTGAGGGAGTGGAGGGAAGCGGAAAGACCACTCAGATTCAACACTTAAAAAGATACTTGGCCCGAAAGGGGATTTCCTGCAAGGTGACGCGCGAGCCCGGAGGTCCCCCTATCAGTGAAAAGATCAGAAAGATCCTCCTCGATCCGAACCATCGAAAATTAACCCCCTTCAGTGAACTCCTTCTTTATGAGGCAGCCAGGGCACAACATATCAATGAAGTGATCAAACCTCTCCTTAAAAAGGGGACTACTGTTCTCTGTGATCGCTTCAATGATGCCACCCTCGCCTATCAGGGATACGGCCGAAAAATAGACCTAACCCTGATCGAGAAGCTGAACCACCTCGCTTCTCAGGGGGTCAAACCCGACCTCACCTTCCTTCTGGATTGCCCTTCGGATCTGGGATTGAAGAGGGCGGTCCAGAGAAATCGAATATCGAAAAATGAGAAGGAGGGGCGTTTCGAGAGAGAGAAAATTCAGTTTCATCATCGTGTGAGGAAAGGGTATCTGGCCATTGCAAAGAAAGAACCTCAACGGGTGAGAGTCATCGACACCCGCGCAGGGGTAGAAAAAGTCTTTGAGAAGATTCGTGCGATTGTCGATGAGTTAATAGTTCGGAGTTCGCCTGCCCGCCGAAAAAAATCTTTGGCAGGCGGGGAGTTGGGAGTTCGGAGTTAAACCAAAATTTTTTTATTTTTTCTCCGAACTACCTGCCTTCGCCGAAACGCTTCGTGCAGGCAGGCGAACTCATTACTCCGAACTCTTTTCGAAGAAAAGACCATGTCCTTCAAACACGTTATGGGTCATGAAAGGCCCATCAATTTACTGCAACGGGCAATCACCCAGGAGAAGGTTGTCAACAGCTACCTCTTCTTAGGCAACGAAGGGATCGGGAAGAGCCTGGTTGCCCTCCAGTTTGCCAAAGCCCTCAACTGCCTCGAAGGAGAAAATAGAGTAGATGGATGCGACCGATGTGCTTCTTGCAGAAAGATCGATCACCTTCTCCACCCCGATGTCTCGCTCATTGAACCTGAGGGCCAAACCCTCAAGATAGAGCAGGTGAGACAGATGCAGAGGTCTCTTGCTTATCGGCCCTATGAAGGAAGACGGAGAGTGGTCATTTTGACGGCTGCAGATCGAATGGCTCATGATATACCCAATACGCTTCTTAAAACGCTGGAAGAGCCGCCACTCCATACAGTGATCATCCTCCTGGCGAACAACTCAAGATTCATTTTGCCCACGATCCTCTCAAGGTGCCAGTCGATCCGCTTCAACCCTCTTCCTTCTGCTCTGGTCTCTGACTGGTTGATGAAGGAGAAGGGGTTAGAAGAAAACGAGGCCCGCCTTCTCGCCTCCCTCTCTGAAGGAAGTCCTGGAAAGGCCCTGGAGATTAAGGAGGAGATCGCCGGAATTCCGAGAAAAGAGCTTCTCGAAGGATGGGTGGGTGCGAAATCACTCTCCATCGAAGAGAAAGAGGGCTGGGTCGAATCACTCCCCTCCGGAAGAGAGAATCTCCGTTTGATCCTTGAGATGACCAAAACACTGTTAAGGGATCTCATTGTGATGAAGACATCAGAGGGGGAGGGTTCAAGATTGATTCATTCCGATCTGGTGGAAGAATTGAAAGAGATCGCCGGTGCATGGAGCCTCTCTTCCCTTTTAAGGCGAACAGAAATCCTCCATCAAACCTCAAGGGCGATCAGAGGCAATGCCAATACAAAGCTGTCATTGGAAGCGATGATGCTTTCCTGGGCTTAAGGATAGAGAAGATGATTCGAATGGTCTATGTCAGAATGATCAATAGCAAGGCTGAAGAGTTCGATGCCGGCGAACTTCCCCTCGAAGCTGGGGAGTCGGTCATTGTGGAGTCGGAAAAAGGTCTGGTCCTGGGAAAAACCATCTCCGCACCACAGGAAAAGGAGAAACGGTTCATCCTGAAATCTCCGAGAAAAGTGGTGCGCAAAGCCAACCCCGAAGATCTGGAACAGTTCGAGAAAAACCTACAACTCGAAAAGGATGCCTTTCAATTCTGCCTGGAGAAGATTAAGGAGAAGAACCTCCACATGAAGCTGGTCAAGACCGAGGTTCTCCTGGACCGCTCAAAGATTCTCTTCTACTTTACGGCGGAAAAGCGGGTTGATTTCCGGGATCTGGTCAAGGATCTGGCCGCCCAGTTCAGGATGCGGATCGAGATGAGGCAGATCGGTGTGCGGGATGAAGCAAAGATGATCTGCGGCCTCGGAAGTTGCGGAAGGGAACTCTGCTGTGCCAAATTCATGAGTCGATTTGAACTGGTCTCGGTCAAAATGGCCAAAGAACAGAACATCGCTCTCAATCCGACGAAGATATCAGGCATCTGCGGCCGCCTGATGTGCTGTCTGGCTTATGAATATCCGACCTATATGGAACTGAAAAAGGATCTTCCCAAAGTGGGGAAACACATCACCACTCGCTCGGGCAAAGGAAAAGTGATCCGTCAGAATGTCCTCAACCAGACCATCACCGTCCAACTGGAAGAAGGGGGAGAAGTTACCATCCATGCATCCGAAATCTAAAGGCACGTTCTACGTCACTACTCCCATCTACTATGTCAACGATGTCCCTCACATCGGCCATGCCTATACGACTGTTGCGGCTGACATCCTCACCCGATTTAAGCGGCTTGAAGGCTATCACGCCTTCTTTCTCACCGGTACAGATGAACATGGGCAGAAAGTGGAGAAGGCCGCACAGGAAAGGGGAATCGATCCGAAGGCCCACTGCGATGAAATGGTCAAACGGTTCCAGTCTCTCTGGCAGAGGCTCAACATCTCCAACAACGACTTCATCCGAACGACCGAGGACCGCCATAAGAAGGTCGTCCAGATGATTCTCCAGGACCTCTATGACCGGGGCGAGATCTATCAGGCAAGCTACGATGGATGGTACTGTGTCCCCTGCGAACGGTTCTGGACTGAAAAGGACCTCACCGAGGGAAAATGTCCGGACTGCCTTCGGGAGGTGAACGAACTCTCCGAGAAGAATTATTTCTTCCGGATGAGTAAATATCAATCCTGGTTGATCGAGCACATACAAAAAAATGAGCGCTTCATTCTGCCCGCATCGCGAAGAAATGAGATCCTGGGATTTCTCCAGGGCTCCCTTGAAGACCTCTGCATCTCAAGGCCCAAGAAGCGGTTGAGATGGGGAATCGAAATTCCATTTGATGCGGACTATGTGACCTATGTCTGGTTCGATGCCCTGATCAATTACGTGACCGGGATTGGGTATGGCTCAGGAGAAAATTCTTTCTCCGACTTCTGGCCCCAGGCCATCCACCTCATCGGCAAAGACATCCTCACGACCCACACCGTTTACTGGCCTACCATGCTCCAGGGCATTGGTCTTACGCCACCCAAGATGGTCTTTGCACATGGATGGTGGACGGTCGAGGGAAAGAAGATGTCAAAATCGCTCCAGAATGTGGTTGAGCCGAATCGTCTGATCGACACCTATGGTGTAGATGCGGTCCGGTATTTTCTCATGCGGGAGGTCCCTTTCGGATTGGATGGAGATTTCTCCCACTCTGCAATGGTTCACCGGATCAACAGCGACCTCGCTAATGATCTGGGCAATCTTTTCAGCCGGGCACTCAGCATGGTGACCCGATATTTCGAAGGCACCATCCCAACGCCTTCCTCTCTGAATGAGATCGATCACCGGTTTCAGGAGGTTTCCCAAAAGGTCTTCACTCAACTTCCCCAACAGATGAACGATCTCTCCTTTAATAAGGCGCTGGGAACGATCTGGGAGATCGTGAGCGCTTCAAATAAGTATGTTGATGAAACGGCTCCCTGGTCCCTGGCCAAAGACGAGAAAGATCGTCCCCGCCTGGCCACCGTCCTCTACCAGACGCTCGAATCTCTCCGCATCATTGCCCTGCTGCTTGCCCCTTTTATGCCCTCGACTGCCGAGAAGATGTGGGCCCAACTCGGAATGGAAGGTAATCTCTGGGAACAGAACCTGGAAGAGAATGGAACATGGGGAGGGATCCGGTCCGGAAAAAAAGTGGTTAAACCAACGCCTCTCTTCCCGAGAATCGATACGACTAAAATAGCCTAAATCGGAGAGATTCAGATGTTTTGGAAAATAAAAATAGTGTTAGCGGTGATACTGCTGATCTCGATTTTTATGCCCCTGGGGAGTTGTGAACGGAAACAAATTCCTAAGAATGAACAGACGCAAACCTCGCCCCAACAGGAACGATCTCCAACAGCGCCTCAATCAACCAATATGGAAAGAAGCTCTATCGAATATTTAGTCCCCATAAAATTCCTCGAATTATCAGAACCATCCACCTGGCTCTTCTTGGTCACGTTTGTTTGGCCCTTGCCATTTCTTGCGATCAAGGGATTCCTTTTGAAATCGAAGTGGAAAAGGAGAATCGGTAATCTTTTAGAATTTCTGCTCTCTGGATTTTCAGCCTATGTTATCTATTCCTTTGTTTTTACCCTTTTTTACGAACCCATGACCTGGGGCTATATCGCCACCCTCGCGATGAGTCTATACCTGATGGTTCACCTCGCCGAGGTGCTGATTCCGTATCTTGCCTATAACAGAAAGATGGAGAGATGAAAAAACCCTCCCCCATCCGTTCAGTCCTGGAGCAAACCCTCAAGGGTCTGGAACTCGAAGCTCCCTTAAGGGCTCATTCCATCTGGAGCGCCTGGAGCAAGATCGTAGGCGAGCCCATCGCCCTTCAAACTCAACCCCATGCCATACGAAACCGAATCCTGTTCGTTGAGGTCTCTCACTCCACCTGGATGCAGCAGCTCCAATTTCTAAAACCCACCCTCCTGGGAAAGATCAATGGTTTCCTCGGCGAGCCCCTGATTGAGGATATTCGATATAAGGTTGGAAAGATTTCTCCGGCAGTGGCTCCACCTAAGGAGCAGAAGCAGAGGAAAGAGGAGAAGCTTGATCGGAAGACAATCGACCGGATCGAAGAACTGATGGAGAACATCGCCGATGTGGAAGTGAAGAGGAAATTCCGGGAGCTCTTGATCAAAAGCGCTAAAGTCGAACGATCGAGAAAGAAATCAGAAAAACAGAGCTAAATTTTATCCAATCTTATCACAATCTCCATCCGACTTTTCTTATTTCCTTATCCATCTCTTCATTTCGCAAATCCTTGATGGTGTTCTTCGTTCCGACCTGCCTGGACCCTTTCTCATCCGAGAACCGGCTGCAATCCAGATCGCAAAAATTGTTGTTGAGGAGGCATTTTGAGTGATCGTAAAATTGACATAATCTTTCTAAAGACATCTTCCTCCCTCCTTTCATCTTCTTGCCATGAAATCCCAATAAAAAAACCCATGGTAACTGTAAACCACGGGTTCCGAAAAATTCCCGACGTTTCGGCAACTCGGCTATCCAAGGGATTTGCATGGCAAATCCACCAAAGAGACTTTTAGCTATCAGCTATTAGCCAAGAACAAGAGCCTCTTTGGGGTTCTTCTTGGACCCGTGGTTTTCCGCCCCACGATTACTCGTGGTTTGGCTTTATCGACGTATTGAAATGATGGTAATTTATTTGTCAATTAATAAATTGCAAACTCAATGCCAAAGGGTTGATCGGTTCTTTTGACCTCATTTCACTCGAATTGATTTAAGTTAAGCTGGAGGGGTTCAAAAAGTGGGCATACCCTTCTTATGAGAACAATTTTGAACAAGGTGGCGTCTTGCAGAATCTGGCTTTTTCCTTGTAAAGTTAG
>Ga0194119_10004247_pt1 | contig 22324 bp, 26 predicted proteins | sample TA2MahC100mmetaG_FD_148620 | JGI IMG/M metagenome (GOLD analysis project Ga0194119, IMG submission 148620) | Freshwater microbial communities from Lake Tanganyika, Tanzania - TA2015018 Mahale Deep Cast 100m | ecosystem: Environmental > Aquatic > Freshwater > Lake | place: Tanzania: Lake...
ATTATTGATGTATATAATGTGCCCCTTTTAGAAAGGGGCATACCCCCAAACCAAGAGCCCCTTTTAGAAAGGGGCATACCCCCAAACCAACCGCCCCTTTTAGAAAGAGGCGCACCCCCAAACCAAGAGCCCCTTTTAGAAAGGGGCATACCCCCAAACCAACCGCCCCTTTTAGAAAGAGGCGCACCCCAAGTGCCTGAATCTAATAATTCAGATTCGGCAGCCTTTATAGTCCCAGAAAACTGGGCTACATATTGTGGTCAAACAAATAAACATATAAAAGATAAGTCACTTCAATCTAGATTGGATAGAATATATGTTAAGATTAAAAGAAACTCATTAAAAGTTCATTTTTATGGTCTTTTAGGTAAAATAACTCAATCTAGTGATCATTATGGTGTATTTTGTCAAATTGAGTTTTAATAAAACCAATAAAATATGGATTTAACAAATTACTTTTATTATAAGATAATTCTTCTACATTTTTTTCTATTTGCAATATGCCCCCACATGCTCTTAAAATAGCATCCGCAGCACAAGTATCCCACTCCATTGTAGGTGCTAATCTAGGATATACATCTGCCCGATTCTCCGCAATCCATAAAATTTTCAAGCTACTGCCAACATTTAATAAATCAATTTTCAAACCTTTATCAATATAATTTTTCTGAATGAACCCTTCCGTTTTTTCATCCATATGTGATCTACTAGCAACTATTCGGACAACGCTCCCCCTTTTTCTCGAAGTATTTTCTTCAACTAAGTCAATAATTTTTCCACTTCCTCCAATTTCTTTTTTCCAAGCTCCATATCCTTCAGCTCCCCAATATATCATCCCCTGTGCCGGTATTCCAACAAATCCTGCAACAGGTTCTCCAAAATAAACCAATCCAATATTCACTGTAAATTCCCCATTTCTTTTAATAAATTCCTTGGTTCCATCTAAAGGATCAACTAGCCAAACCCATGTATATTTTCGGCGAATTTCCCAATCGTCATTTTTATTTTCCTCAGATATAATTGGAATATCAGGGTATAATCCCATTAATTCGCGGCAAATAAAATCATTTGCTTTTTTATCAGCAATAGTCAGAGGAGAATTACCAGCTTCCACTTTATTTTCAATTGTCATATTCATATTCATAAACAACTCGTCATTCAGATATATTTGTAGGATAATTTGAGAGGCAATTTCTACAATTTCAACAATTTTACTATAATCTAGCCAATTTAGTCTGACATAATTCCTATCAGTACTATTACTCATATCTTTATATATTATTCAATATAAAGATATTTCCAAATTATTCGCCTTGATCGCTATCTCCACATCCACCTCTACCTCCACCTCCACTATTATTTTTGAATGAGCATGGGGAGAAGTGTGCTTCCCTCCTCCCCCTTAGATATATTCCTTCGCCCTCAACCACCCGCATATCTTCTCAACAATCACATGAAGTTCATCCCCACCATCAACAACAATTTCCGCCCCTACAGGCTCTTCATAAGGATCACTTATTCCAGTAAATTCCTTTATTTTTCCCTCCCTCGCCAATTTATACAGCCCCTTAACATCCCTCTTTTCACATACTTCCAATGAAGTCTTCACATAAATTTCCACGTAATTCCCAGCCCCCTCTCCTGAAATCAGCTCCCGATTTGCCGCCCTATCATCAGCATATGGCGCAATATTTGCTACTAAAACAATACCATTATGCTTTACAATTTCACTACTAACATATCCAATCCGCCGCACATTGGCACTTCTATCCTCCCTAGAAAATCCTAACCCCTTACTCAAATGCGTCCTAATAATATCGGCATCCAATAGACTAATATTTCGGTGCTTTTCATTCTCCATAATCTTCTGCATAACACAGTTCGCCAAAGTAGATTTTCCACTACCACTCAATCCCGTAAAATATAAACACAATCCTCTACGATTCATATGTTTATATTCGCACCTTAATTCCTCGACAATTTCCGGGAATGAGAACCACTCCGGGATTTCCTCCCCATCATTCAAAAGTCTCCTCTGCTCCGTACCGCTAATATTCATAATCCGCCGGCTATCCTCTGCACTTATTTCATTTTCAGGCTTATACACTCCATCAATATAAACAATCATTTTGGACAAAATTATTTCCACTCCTAGCTCATCTTTATATTCAGTCAAAATTCTATGAGCATCATATGGACCATAAAAGCTCTCTCCATTTTTTTTCTTATAACTGGGTCCGGCATGGTCACGCCCTACAATAAAATGAGTGCAGCCATAATTCTTCCTTATCTGAGCATGCCACAGTGCCTCTCTAGGACCCGCCATTCTCATCGACAATGGCAATAATACCAACTCAGCCTCTACACCTTCCTTTGCATAATATGGCATGAGCTTCTGATAGCATCGTACCCGAACATGATAATTAACATCACACAACTGCGTAACACCAACAACAGGTGTCAAAAGCAGTTTTGCATCTTCTCCAGCCTCCCTTACAGCAAATTTAGTCAGCTCAAAATGGCTACGATGCATTGGATTTCGAGTTTGAAAGCCTACAACAACTTTCCATCCTTTCTCTGCAATCATAGCCCGACTCGCCCCAGCAGACATCCTATTTTCAACAAAATCATAATGAACTACATCCCGTACTTTAACAACCCGACCACCATAATAATAGCAATCCGCTCCCAAACTCATTACAATTTTCACATATGGATGGTTGGTATCATCAGTTCCATATACATTCACACATTCTTTCACCAAATCTGGCTTATATCTAGATCCCACATCCCTATTAACCTCTAAAACAGCAATTGGAAGCCCAGTTTTATCTTTCAAAAGTACATTCTCAGCTCCTTTCAAGCGTTCATGATCAGCCCCACTCACGGGAAGAACAATTGGCATAGACCATAGAGCTCCATTTGCTAGCCTACATCGTTCAACAACAGAAACGTAATCTTCTTCACATAAAAAGCCTTCTAATGGGCTAAAACCACCTAGCAAAAGCATGTCTAAATCACATAAATATCTGTCCTCAAGAGTTAGAGATGGGTATGCAGCATAATTTTCATGATTTTCTAAAACCATTTTATATTTATAAACATCCTTCTAAAATTTTTTTAAAAATTATACTACACTTGTCCAATATTCATTCCTCTTCTTTGGCGACCCTAGTGCGCAACCTAGGTCCTAGCTTTTAATTTCCGAATAATCGCCTTTAATTCAGCTATTTCTGCAGCTTGTTTATCAATTGTTCCTTCTAATTCTTCAATAATTTCATTCGCTTTTGCCTGCATATCTCCGAGTTTTATTTTCAATTTCTCTTCATTATTCAGTAATTTGAAAAACCGAGTTGTAAATATTTTCGCCCCTCCTGCATCATATGCATATCTTTGAGCTGAAAATGTACCATTATCTTTTCCCTTTATAAGTAAATATTCTGGATTTACTCTTAATAAAACTCCCCCAGTAATAAACCGTTCTTTACCAGTTTTTGCATCTAATTTAATATATCGCAAAAATACTCCTTCTTGTAAATTATCCACCTCATCTTCAGGAATTTCAATATATCCGTCTAATTTTTTCTTTATGACATCAACATTTTGTAAAGTATCTGTATATGTTTTACGGGGTCTCTGGTATCCATCAATTCCAAGCCGATGTATTGTGGTATTCATTGTATAATAATATCTTATAATTTTTAATTCAAATCACATATCACACATTACGCAGAAGTAGAGCAACTCAATCTTTGAATAATTGAGGATGATTGATATAATATCTTACCACCGCTACCTTTTTCTTTAAAAATATAGTGTTCAAGTCCATCGTGATTTTGAAATGTATAAACATTGCAAAATCTATCAACATAACAAATCACACAGTAATATTCATGTTCAGATTCACATTCAGATTCACTTTTTTCAGTTTCTTCTTTTTTCCGTTCTTTTTCAATATTATCAAAAACAAAAAAAGATTCTTTGTGACAGCATTTACATGCTACTATATTTTGTAATTCTTGGAATAATCCGAAAGAAGATTGTTCTGGTAAAAGGCTGAGAAGTAGTAATTTTCGACAATGTTCCATAAATTGAGGGTTTCTCATTTCAGAAGATGACGAATGAAATTGTTTTTCAGTTTGCACACAAGCACAAGAACTTGATGATAAAAACATTTTATTTAGTAAATATACACACAATCCGTAAAAAATAAATCAATTTTTTCTGATAAAATATAATCATATCAATAAAAATATGATATATCAAAATTTACTATTTTTCCATATTCCAAAAGCAGGTGGATCATCTATAGAGAAGATGTTTTTGCCTAATCATAAACAATTAAAATTCGTAGCAAATCTTATTTTTAAAGAATCAAAATTCTCCCGGTGGATATGTTGTACAATGCGTAATCGAAATTGGCGCATATTTATATTCCTCATTGTATCTATCTTTATGAGTGATAGAAAGAACTTATGGGGTATCCATAATGGTAAAATATTGCATCATCTGACCTATTTGGATATTTATAAAAGAGAGAAATATTATCTTAAATTGACGGTACCTTCCCAATCCACTCCACCAACTCTTTCTTCCCTTATCAAATGGTGTATTGTGAGAAACCCCTATGACAGAATCATCAGTGCCTACCATTTTATTGGCAACAATCTCACATTCCAAAAGTTTGTTTATTGGGTCTATGATGAATTGGACAAATATTATCGCCACAAAGAAGAACCATTTGTGGTGATTCTCCCTCAATGGGAGTTCATAATTAATGAACATGGAAAGAATGGGATGGATGAGGTCCTCCATTTTGAAACCCTAAAACATGATTTTAAGGCGTTCCAAAAGAAATATAATTTGCAACATCTTACTCTTCCGCATATTAATGCAAGAAAGCGACACAGCACTGACCTCAAATCCTATTATACGAAAGAATTGGAAGAAATGGTTTATCATATGTATAAATGGGACTTTAAGATGTTGAAATATAAGCGACTCCGTCTATAAATTATTCTCTTTTGATTTGTTTCCAAAAAATACTCTTAAATTCATCTATTTGCTATCAACCATTCCTTTAATTTAGCTATTTCTTTTTCATAAATATCTTATGTAAAAGTATCTATCTTTCTAGGTCCTTCCAAAGCTTTATATTCACATTTGCATCATATGCAACACTAAATTTTTTTACAAGTTCTTTGAATAATTTATAATACCTTCTTCTCTCAAATTTCTATTATTGCCACTTAGAACTTTCTTAAATTTTTCAAGTGTTCCAGCAAATATTTGTTTTAGTTCCTCATTAGAATCTATATATTTATTATAAATTTTTCTAATCTAACATCATCAATATTCATACAATATTTAATATTATATAAAAATTTTAAATTACTCTTCTTCTTGATATTCTTGTTCCTCTTCCATAATAGGAACTAAACTAGTTCCAGCAGCAGATTGTATTTTATTTAAATCTACAACTTTATCCATAATTCCAAGGATTTCTTTATCGTGAGTAATAACAATTACAGTTCTGCCTCTACAAAATTCATCAATTAATTTAATTGTATTTTTACGAGAATTACTATCTAATCCAGCGAGTGGTTCATCAAATACAATAACATCAGATTTTTTCAAAATACCACGGACATTCATAATAATTTTTTGCATACCTAAACTAACATTTTTTCCATTAACACCAACATCAGAATAAACGCCATTTTTCAAAGATTTAAAATTATGCATAAATCCATATTTTTCCAGCAATTCAATTGTTTTCTTATCATCATAATTGTTACCATATTTTATATTATTAAGAACAGAACCTTGGAATAATCCAGTTCTTTGATTAACATAGTTTATACTATTTCTTAAATCAACAGGATTTATTTTTTGAATAGGAATACCATTAATAAGAATATTTCCTTGTTGTACGGAATGTAATTTTAAAATAAGTTTTATAAGCGTAGTTTTTCCGGAACCACTAGTTCCAAGAAGAGCAGTTTTTTGTCCTTTTTTAATTTTCAAAGAAAAATCAGTAAAAACATTTATTTTAGTAGTTTCACCATCATCAATAATATTAATTTCACCATCATTATCCATATAAGCATAATTAATTCTATCAAAAATAATATCACCATTTAAGTCAGGTTTTTTAATATAATTTCTTTCATTTTCAACAAATATATTTTTAAGAAATGGCATAGAATTCTGTAAAATTCCCAGTCGTAATAATTCCGGCATTCCCATTGAACTAATATCAAGTAAATAACCTACAAAATACATACTAATTAAAGCAATAATAATAAATTTTTTGCCACTAATTTTATTTTTCTTATAATTCAAGAATGAAATACCTACTATCATTGCAAAAATAAAAACACTAAAAACAGATATTACAAGCATTATTGTGCTAAGCATATTCATTTGCTTACGATATGAAATTAAATATTCATCCAAATATTTTTGCAATTTCATTTCTTCACTTTTTTTCTGATTATTTAAATATATATTCATAAGATTTTCAAAACTATCATTAAAAGTATCAGTCATTTCAAGATAATATTTTTGTGTTTCATTACTTACTTTAATAATTTTTTTCCCATAATAATATGAAAATAAAAAGTATGCTATAACACTAATTAAACACACTAATCCCATTTTCCAATCTACAAAAAAAAGATAACCACATACAACAATAACAGTCATTATTAATGGTATAAAAGCATCTAATGTATAATATATAAATTCTTTAAGTTCATTGGAAAGTTCAAAAATTCTTGAAATATTTTTGGTTATTTTTAAATCTTTGTAGTCGGTTTCATTATTTTCTATGACTTTTACGAACATTTTTTTACGTATATAAACCAAATATTTGGATATTATTTTACCTAGGATTATATTTTTAACATAAAAAAATGCTTGGATAGCAATCCATAAACCAATAATAAATAAAATAATTTTACCGATTCTTCTTAATGTTTTTGAATTTTTATTTTGACCAATTGCTGATGATAAATTACCATATAATGTTGGAATAAAAATAGTTTCTACGGGAAATGTAAGTAGAGTAATAGAAATAAATATTATAAAAATAGCTATATTTTTTTTTAAAAAATGAGTAAATAACTCTTTATAAACCATTTAATTTAATCTAATGGGAGATATTAATTTAATCAATTATCTCCGATTTCCACCAGCATAAACATATCCATATAGATCACAGATCTCACGGGCAATATCATACTCATTGCGTGGAACTTTTTGAATTCGGTTTCGAAGCAAAGCAGTTAGAAGTTCGCATTTGAATTTGCGATATTGTAGCTGTTCCTCTTCCGTATTCATTTCGTGCTCATCGAAGAGAGCACTGGTCAATGGGTTGCAGTCATTGACACCGTTGTTCCCAATATCAATAAAGAGGACACTGTCTTTAGGAATAGGCTCACCAGCACATGGTAGCCCATTCTCTCCTAAAATAGGAGTTGGGGTTCCAGCACGAGCAATACCCATATTAGACAAATTGGCATCTGTAATGATGCTGAAAGATGATTTCATGATTGAATCATGCATTAAAGCATTAATTTCATCAATATTCTCAGTATTGATCCGGTCAGTTTTATCCAACGGGTCACAAATTGGTGAGAACAAGTAGCATTTGTCTCCATTGGGGCTACTCATAGCAAAACCTGGAACACATCCAGGTTTCCCAAAGTTTGCATTTTCACGTAGCAAGTCATTGGGACTACTACGACCTGAAACATTGATTTCCTTCATTGCAAAATTAGAAGGAGAGCCAGGAACTCTAACACTGAAAACAGTGCCAAAAGAACCGTCACCGATATCATCGATTCTTAAAATACAAGAATCATTCGTTAATGTAGGAAGACCCTTAATTGGACCTTTTGACTTTTTTTGCTTCATTGGAGCTTCTGGGCATATAAAAGGACGTGATTCAGATTCAGATATTTTTCGAACCTTCAATGGAGATTGTACTTCATCATCACTTCTAAATAAAGCACGCGGAGGTGTTTCAGGAAAACGTAGTATCTGGAAGTCACATGGGCTACCAAATGGGCTGCCACATGGGCTGCCACATGGGCTGCCAGGGGGAGTTATTAAAGACATACTAACAATAACCTCAATAAATTCAAAAAAATAACCTATCAATTTTTTTTTGAAATTAAAAAATAGTATGATCCATTCTAACCTAATGTAAAATATGAATCAAAAAATGAGAAATTAAACCGTTACATATAGAAAAAATAGTTAAAATACCAATAATGTAAGCCATTTCTTTCTTGGTTGGAAAAACTATTTTAATTTTTTTATGAATTTGATGACCATTTTTACCAATATTGAAGTGAAAAAGTGCTTCAATAAAGAAGAGAATAAATGTTGTGAATGTAATTATAATTATTTTTGTAATATGCATTCAAATCTACTTAAGATAAATACATATAATTTTTTTCATAATTTCGGACTCCACAATGCTATCTAATTCACGAAAATTATAATATTTCAAATCCATTACAGAACATTCCCTCCGAATTTTTACAATAAATTCAGGTTCGAAAAATTCTTCATTAAAATCAATGATAAGAAACATCAAACATTCATATAATATTTGAAAGCTATTTTCGCGAATAATTCTAGAATTCTTTATTAATTGGAATAGCCTCACAGTATTTTTGGTATTTTCTTCGATTCCACCACCAGTAAAAATAGTAGTTTTTCCTTCCAATTTATCTTTTCGAATATCCATTAAATCATCCATTAATTGAACAATTAAACTTAAATGAAATATTTTATATGCATCATCTTTATTTTTTTTGTAATCAATTGCATAAAAAAAGATATCTAATGCTTTTTTTGTTTTTAAACAACTATTTTTGAGAATATTAAATTCTTCTTCTCCATCACCCTTGCCTTCATTTTCATAAGAAAATTGGAATAATTTATAAAATCGCAAATATATTCCATTTTTCCTCTTTTCAGACATTTTCATTTCCTCGATATTTTTAATACATTCCATAATAGGACCATCACAATTCTTCTTCAAAAATTCCAATCTTTTCTCCCTATTTTCAAAACACCCCCCAATAAAAAAATTATAAATATCTTTTTTCCAAATATATCCTCTATCAGCCCCAAAATCTTCTTCTTTAGAATCAAAAAGATTATCTACAATTATCCACAATCGAATGATAATATCAAATAATTTAAAATTTTTAATTTTTCCAAAAATTAAAATAAAAAGACCACTAAATGCTGCATAATAATATTCTTTGAAATATTTTTTCGGTAAATTATATTTTTCTATAAATTTATGAAATTCCAGAAACCATATTGCAAAATGATTAAATAATTTATTACAATATTTAACATCTATACCAACATTTCCCATAACAATATTCATCATATTTCGAATAACAAATCCAATATGTTTATAATATTTTTCGGGTATATATTCTACTTTTTTCAATGTTCCAATAAAATATGAGCTAACATATTTAATAATTCGACTACCTTTTATTTCACTAATTTTTACTAAATCAATATTATCACCATTAATTTCTAAAAATTCATTAATCACTTGAGCTAGAATCATCTATTAAATAAATTATTATTTTAAGCTCCATAACACGAATATAAATCTATTATACACCTACAACCTTTCCAACCTTTTTAATTCCAGAAACTCCAGTTGAAATAATATTTTCTGGCAATTGAAATATTTTTTTTGCATATTTGAAGTATCCAGTAACAACCAAAAACAATCCAACTAAGCAGTCAAAAGACAATCGCACAGATTTCTCACGTTCATCATCAACATATAAAATGGTTGATCGTATAGAATTAGCAACAATATATGCAATTACTAAATATGCTAGAAATACCATTAAGGCTCCAAATTCAGGAGACATACAATGATTTGCTAAATAAAGAGTACTAACTATAGCTAAGATTACAAAAATAGCATAATTCCAGAATCTTTGATACATATAATTATAATTAATATTTTTTTTACATATTGATGACAGAATTTATAATTAATCCTTGAATATCATAGTATAATTCTTCACCCTTATTTTCACTTATTTTTTTGAATAATGGTTGTAGTAAAAAAATAAAATATGACCAATATTTACTATTTTGGATACATTCTTCTTTTTCCATAAAACTAAATTCATTTTTTTGATTCATTAACCATTGATAGACAAACCAATTTGGATAAAATTCCTTAAAACCATTTTTCCGATATATTTCAATAACTTTTTCAGGTATTTGATATTCCCATTCTTTTTTAACTTGATATGGTTTATTTTGAGGGATACATCCTATTAATGCCAGTATTATCTTTATATTTTGATTTGAATCTCCATTTGTTTCTTTAATAATTTCCCTAAGAATACTAGGTGCTAAAATAGATCCTAATCCAAATAGTAAATAAGATCTTTTATAGAATTCTTTATCTATATCACAATTTTCTTTCAAGTAAAGAACATGATTAACGCCATTATTTATCCAGTCAATACTTCTAAATTTTTCATAAGTATTTGAATCATAATGAAATACATCTCTTTTCGCATCTATTTCTATCTTAAATGGTAAAACAGAATAAGAGTTATTACCAGCTCCTTCCAAATAAAATGCCTTAAAACCCAGCCCCTTTCGCCCCGCTCTTCCTTTCATCTGTTTTCGATCCACTTCTCCAATTCCAGCCCCAACAATTACTGTCTTTGTTGGTGTATTAATTCCATAAGCACAATCCGCAGTTGTCATCAATAATACAATAATTCCACTATTGAATAGTCCTCTTATAAAAACTTGTAAATTAAAAGGCATATCACCACTTAATATTCCAATTCCATATAAAACCATTTGTGCAATCAAATGAGATTGAGAAAATTTCTTATTCCAAGACTTCAACATTTCCACATATTTTCCAAATTCTTCTGGTGATATACCACCATCTTTGCTCAAACATTTATAATCACTTACTGATACCATTTCAGAATGTAAAGACATCTGCAATTCATATTCCATTTTTTCCCTTCTCATGCGTAATTCTTTTCCATTTCCTTTCATTTTTGACAGTGAAGCAATCTGTTTCTCTAATACTTTCACATTAGACTTTTTTTCACGAACAATAATATCCGACTGTTTAGCATCCAATAATTTTATAATTTCACCAGTATAATAAATTGCTCCATAAAGACTTTTAAAAAAGAATAATGCTGGGAACATATCCTTCTTTTTACATTCTTCAATAATTAAAAAGGCATTCTTCGGTGTTAAATCTGCAACATTCAAATCATTATTTTGATATGATTTTAAAATACTGTCATCTCCTTTTTCAATTAAAAATTCAATCAAATACTTTTGCCATTTTCGAATATCACTCATAGTTAAACGACAAACAATTCCAGTAGATATTTCCTCTTCAGTATCTTCCACTTCTTCAGACTCTTCATCTTCTGCATCTTCTGCCGCTAAAAATTTAATTCGCTCTGGTTTTGTGCATCCATACTTACAAAAAAATGGGATTGGCGCTAAATATTCAGGGGTCCCCTCAGCTCCAAATTTTTTCATTATTTTGTTGAATAAAATAGTAACATCTCTTGCTGTCAGGGATATATCAACCTGACTAACTTCTTCTAAGCTACCTATATTACAAATTGGATTGATAGATATAAGACTAACTCCATCTTCTCTTATCTTGGGAATCATATCCTGCGCCACAATAAATTGTGTATTTTCTTTTATAGTAACCTTTTCCCGCTCATTTTTTATAATTCCTGCCAATTTTTCAATCATACTTTCAGATATTGTTGCAGATAGTAATAGCGTCTGTACATCTGACATTTCCCTCAAAACTATTTCCAATTCAATATTATCAACAATTGTATGTATTTCATCAATAACAAGTAAAGCATTTTCAGACATTCCAACTCCAATCAAGCCACTTTGAATTGCTCCCGAAGGTGTCACAACAATGGTTCGCTCATCTTGCTTCCTCTCGCTATCTTTGTCCAGAATAATACTCACCTTCCCTTCAATAAATCGGTTTAAAATCGCACTTATTTCCAGAGCCAATACATTATTTGGCACTACATATACCAATACAGATTTCGGCTCATTCATCAAAAATGCAATAATATAGCCCAATGCAATCATTGTCTTCCCAGAAGAGGTAGGTGCCGATACAATAACATTCGCTCTCTTTCTTAGCGCCATGAACATATTTTTCTGCCACTCCAACATCATAAATGGCATAATAGAGTCAGCTATTGGAGCAATAGGAATTCCACCACATAATTGCTGAAACAGCCCAACATTCACAATTTCCTTTTCAACATTAAATTCCCCCAATTTTTCACTCATAATTGCGCCATTATCTGACCGCCAACCTAAAAAGAAATCCACCATTTTTCTTGCAACTTTTTCTTCTTTTATTTTCTTTCCTCCTCCAGAAAACACGCCATTATCAAGCGCCTCTTTCAACAATAGGCAACCTTCAATGCAGGTTTTTAAATGGTCTTCACACCATCCCTCAAATTTCTTCTTCATTTCATCGGATCGTGTAAAATTTTTGAATTCCCCAGCTGCTTTTTCAACAGCTACAAATATTTTATCAATAAATTCAATAATTTTTTTTGCCCGAATAAGAGGATTATTCGTGCTGTTTAATATATTTGCAATAGATATAACATTAATTTCATCACCTGAATCATCAGATGAAATATTTTTATTAATTTCCTCACCACGATATAATTGATTAAATAAATGTATTGCAGCTGGACTCAAAGTAGAAACGCAATTGGATAATTGTGAGATAATTGTATGAAAATTAGATAATTTTGGCATTTTAATAGTTTATAATCTATTACTTAATAGGTAATATAACTTTTAAATGGGATAGGTACTACAGTTTAAGACTAAACTGCAGTATCCATCTCATCAATCCGCAAAAATTGCACAAACAATCCAGCAAATATACCCAGATATATTGGATAAGCATAATAAGCCACAATCCATGAATAAGTAATAAATTTTTCATAAATAATAAATTCAATTGACACCCACATTATAAGCCCAGTCATTATCCCGGTTACAATCAAAAAAAATATTTTTACTTCAATATTATTAATTTCATATATCCGCATAATTGGCGTTATAAATGAAAGACAAGCAGTCAAGCCACCCAAAGTAAATGAAACACGATTACGAAAATATGATAATATAATAAACCAAGCAATTTGAAAAACCAATGTAAATACAACAAAAGAAATTTTTGACCATTGTGCATCAGCGTTCTCTTTTGAATATGTTTTTTTAAATATACACCAACACCACGCAATAAAATATGCTACTACTATCCCAAAAAATACCCCAAATATTTCCTTCTTATTCTCACCAGTATTTCCGGTTAGATCGGATGGAATTACATAATAGATTCCACATTCTACGCCAATAATACCAATAATTAAAAATAATAGTAGTATCTTCATTTACATATCTCACAACAACCTAGCTATTTTTTTTATCATTTTTTTAATTTTATCTTCTGAAAAAAATGATAAAAAATATAATAAATTATTCCTCTTCTAATAAAAAATGACACAAGAACAAGAAGAAAGAGAATTCGAGTTTATTTACACGTGTGAAATCAATCAAAAGATAAAACAAGGTGATAACCTTGAGGTTTCCTATTCACCACAATCTCAGAAATATTTTCTACTTGATCCGGAAGAATATGAACGATGGTTTCCAACTTACACAGGCATTGTTATTTCATCTACTCATACAATAGTAGATGAAATAATACTTCAAAATCCAAAAACAAAAGAAACCTATGCATGTGAAAACAAATCGGGGGATGAATCAATGATTCTTATTAAGCGTTTTGTTTGATTAACCAGCTGCTCCCAATCCAATTAAATTGTCAGATTCAACTTTAATCATATATGGATCATTAAATTCACCAAATCTATCATAACAAGTAGAAAAACAACTAGGATCATCCCTACAATTTCCAGTAGTATATATACATTCCATATTTTGCCCAGTTTTCAAATCCCGCCCACAATTATAACCATTCCGATTCAATAATCCACAGTCTTCATCACCCATTTTATCCCAACAATAAGAGTTATAATTTCCACTTGCAAAATCATTATTATTAATAGCAGGCTTACAATATCCTGGATTAGGAACTTCATAATCACTAAATTTCACGGTAAATGATTCAAGTTCTGCTAGAGCCCTATTTTTTTCATATGTATCTCTTTTAACAATAAAAAAACTTAATATAACAATAAAGATAAATAATAAAAAACAAGCTAATAATGTATGCATTATAAATAATAAGATTATAAATTACATTTTTTACAAGGCGCACCTTTATAAAATTTACATGGATAAGTCTCACCAGTATCCCGATTCACCCCACAAACCTGCTTAATATCCTGTAATTTGCAGCAATCACCATATGACATATTTCCATTCCCAACACATTTAACAGCTACATTATCAAAATCAGAGAATTGTGAGAAATCTGGTCCGCAATATCCGCCAACCATATCTGGGTTATATTCAGCATTTTTCCATTTTCCAAGTGTAAATAGTTCAAATTTTTGTCCATTCCAGGGAATCAAGAATAATGCAAATAAAAATAGAATAAATATTACAAATGTTAATCCAGTGGAATCCAAAGAACCCATATAAATATGAAGAAGAAATTATTATTTAAAGAATAATAATTTACATAATTATAAAAATGTCTTCACAAATTAAAGTAATAACTTATAATTTACTTTCTGCAAAATTGTGTAATGAATCAAACTTTTTGAATTATAAAAATTCAGAAGATTTGGATGCTACAACAAGAAAAATAAGAACAATGACTCTCCTAGAAAAATTTATCAAATTTTCAAATAATCCTCAACCAATTATTTGCCTGCAAGAAATTTCCACAGATTGGAAAGGAGAACTTGAATTATTATTCATGAAATACAACTATTTATTTTTCAATATATCCTATGGAATCCTTGGTGTTGGAATTGCTATTCCTAACCAATCCATTATAGTCACTAATATTGAATATATCCACATTGGTGAATTGATTAAGACAAATACTTCTAGGCGAATTTGGAATATAGAAGAGGAATACAGAGAAGTCGAACGAGACCGCAAAATAAGAGAAGATAACCTGACTTTTCTGGAAAAAGTCAGCCTTATTGTGAAAGATATGACTGCACTAATACCAGAATATATCCGCGTAATTGAGGAAACAATTGATAAAGCAAAAATGAGAAAAAATTGTGCAATTCGTTTAACACTCAAACTCAAAACCGATGAAAAGGAGTTCATCATTTATAATTATCATATGCCTTGTGAATTCAAAACTCCGATTATCCAATTTCTTCACCTTAGTGTTTTCAAAAGGCTGATCTTAAAACATCACCAAATACCAACGATATTCGCGGGTGATTTTAATATTACACCATCTTCCGATGAATATAATTTTTTCACTGGAAACCCCGTTCCAGAATTAAAAACAGTATATTTGCCAAAAGAAGACCAAGAGGATATTTCTTTCCAGTCTTTCAAAATGACTACAACTCCACAAATTCCACCATTTACTTGCCATAGTGAGACAAAATTTGGTGGATATTTCAAGGATACACTTGATTATATTTTTGTATCAAATGCGAATATAAAACTTTCTGGGCAATTACTGGAAACAGATGAAAAAATGCCAAATTCAGTATGCCCGAGTGATCATCTACCAATTTATGCAGACATCTATTTTTAGACATATAGATTTGAATTTCCAGTATCTTTCTTATTTATAAATAAATCGTGCATTTCGCGGAATTTTTTGCTCATGCCACTACAAAATATTTCATTAATTTTCTTATTCCGATTTTCAAATAAGAATTTTTGCGCCAAAGCCCGGCTAGGATTTAAATAGGCAATTTCATCATAAAAATTGCCCGCCATCTTAACCTCTTCTCCTCCACCATCACCCTCACCCCCGTGATACTTCACCATAAATTCCGCCATTTCTTCAAAACATTTTTTATCCGCATTTTTAAATTCAATGAGCATATCAAGGCGTCCTGGTCGTTTAAATACATCAGTTAATAAATCAAAATGATTTGTACTCATGATACAAATGATTCTATTTTTCCTAGCCAAACCATCCAAACTGTTTAAAATGGTACTCATGGTAATATTTTTTCCACCTCCGCCTCCTCCTCCTCCAGACTGAAATAAAACATCAATATCCTCCATAACTAGTAATGAATCCTTACGTAGCCCACTGATTAATTTTTTAAATATTTCATCCGTGACATTCACTGAAAATGAAATTAAAAATATAGTCAAATTGTATTTTCCAGCGATGGCATTTATGAAACTAGTTTTTCCATTTCCAGGTGGTCCATAGAATAGATAATTCCTCTTATAGGGATGCCCGAAATAAAGATAATCCCGCTCACTAGCAAAAAAATTGTCCAAATCCGTCAATATTTCATTTTTCCCACTAATAAATACAGTATCTATTTCTCTTTTAGGATTTTTAAATAAGAAATCCCAAAATCCTTTTTGATTAACGCCATATACTTGAATATAATTATGTTCCTTGGTGTTCGCGTGATTATACACTTCCTCTAGAAATTTCCGTACTTCCAAATCCTCACCATAAATATATATCCATCGATGTGGCATCAAATTATGTCCTACTACAAATATTTTCTCAGTAACTTTAATTTCAACAATAACTTCTCCTATAGTCCAACGTCCTTCTCCCAAACTGTATGCAATTTCACTTCCCTTTATCGGATAAGACTCACCCGCAATGTCCTGTAAGTCACAAATACGCTTAATAACTCGTTCTTTGCCATCAGTCTGTATCACTTTCCAGTCATCTAGACTTCTCTTTACGGGAAAGGTATCCGTCAATATAAGCTTCAAACTGGCATAATTAATAATTTCTTCTTGAATAGCTGGATCTTCAATTACTATACATTGCGACATTTTTGCATATATTTTTCTTATAAAAAATACTTTAAATCGCATATTTGTAAATTTTTTTTTATAATTTAAGAATATGAGTTCCGAGAGTCAATTGGTAGTTCCCAAGAAACAATTGTCATTAGAGCTATCAAAAACAATAGATATGTCTAATGACGCAGTTTATTCAGCAGGGAAACATGTTAAAAAATATAAGAAACGTATAAATGAGACGATTGATAAAATGGAGGATATTTTAGAAAAAGAGACTGAGACAGAGAGGAAAGAAGTAGAACGTGCCCTACAAAAATTACAGACAAAAGTTGCAGAAGTAAAAGAAAAGAAGTCTTATAAGACATTCGAGCATGATTTACACGCCTTAGAATCTAAACTTAACATAACAATGGAGAAGGTATTCGAACAATATTCGCGATGTGTGCGAAAGATATGTGAATGTTACCCAGATCCAAAGATACGTGCTCAACAATTGAATGAATTTCATGAGGTTTTAGGGGATGCATTTTTGACAAAAGATGAGAGAAAGATTATTTCACTTATAAAATCGAGGATTAGTCAAATGCCAGTAACTGGACAGAAAATGTTGGAAATCTAATTAGCGATGATTGGAGGAGGTATAATTTCTCCAAATTTGAAATCCATTTTCTTCAAAACAGCATTTATTATTCGCCGCTCATGTTGGAGTTTAATTATTCTTTTATTTTTGTCTTCCCAGTCATTAAATGGGCTTCGTTCCAAAATATCGTCAATTACTTCTCTTAATTTGCGGAGTGTTTCATCTTTTAATACAATACCACTTCGAATGCGATGCATAGCAATTCCAATAATAAAGTCCAAGTCATTCCAATTTATGACATCAGAAAGATATCCTTTGATATCATATTCAATCATTTTTGGACTATTTTCACCAACATAATCCCATACTTCATCATAACAATAGCTATCATAGCCCCATCGATATTTATTGATCATTTTCTTTAGATTATCTATAGAAAATGAAATAAAAATTCATTTTTTTATTCATATTCTCCATCAGAAGAATCAAAACAAACTCCAGAAAAACATTCTATATCCTCTTCATGTGGTATATGATCATATAATGACCAAGTTTCAATTTCATTTTTAATAAAATATGCCTCTATTTCATCAATATTCATTGTATGATTTTCTAATTTAGGATAATAATCAATTTCACTATCACCATTTTCATCATGCTTTAAAAATAATGCATAATTTGGCATACATATATCTCTTATTATTTTTTATGAAATTGAACAAAAAGAATCATGGCATCTAGAGCAATAACTTTTTTCATTATTTTCAAATTCACCAATTTCAACTGAATAATTACCGTTATTTTTTATTTTTACTTCATCTCTAAATCCCTCAATATTTCGAAATGAAGCCGTATTCATTTTGTAGTCTTCTAAAATAATTTCTGCCATTTTTTTATAGATTGCACCAATTATACCAGGTTTTTTACAATCAATTTCAATATAATATGCGTTATATTTTTTACATAATCCATTCATTTTCTCATAATTTACATTGTAACTATATTCAAATATATTGCCAACTATTATTATTGAACTATATGTTTTTCGATAATCTAAATATAAACGTATCCAGTTTTCTAATGAATTTATCGATTCAATATTATTTAGATTACAAACAATAAAAGCACCAATACAGCTGCTAAGATATGTTTTTAGGATATTTAAATAATTAATATTACCAGATGTATCCCAAATATGCATTTTAATCGTATTATTATTCCACATCACATTTTCTGTAATTAGATCTATACCAATTGTTGGCTCAGGTTTTTGAGAATATCCGGTTAATATTGTTGATTTTCCAACGCCACAATCTCCGATAATAATCGTTTTTAAGAAATAATCAAACATAATATATAAGATTTTTTCTATTTTTTTTTATAATTTATAATTTATGATTCATTTTGCTTTAGTTCAATTATCAAAAAAACATACAGAAATTTTTGGTACATTTATCGAAATAATATTATATTATAATTGGCAATTTACAATATATTATGATAAAGAGAATGACCCATATACCTTTCTTAATTATTATACGAAAATATTTGAGACTCCATTACATATAGTTTCAACAGCCCAACTCAAAGATAATTCTAATATACATGATTACTTTATTTTTATGACAAGTGCAGATTCACCAAATATTCCAGAATATTTTAAAACTACAGAAATGTCAAATCGATGCATTTATGTTAATCATCAAGCATCTTTTTCTCTTCCATTTATGAAAAAAAATATTCAGATGTCACCTATTATACAAATAAAAGATGAAACCAAGTTATTATCATGTATTGTACCATTTTACAGAATGTATAAGAAAGTACATTCAAATTATAATTCACTAAATTTGGCTATAATAGGGGCAATAAGACCACATCAAAAAGATAAGGATTTATCATTATTATTAGATTTATTGAAAATTCCAAATTAAATTGAATATTTATATATTTATGCGCAAGATGGACTGGAAAGTAATATCCAATCGTAATAAATTTTTAAGGGAACACCCCAATATTAAATTTTTTCCTGGATTATCTACTGAGAAAATGATAGAAAAATTAAAGGAAATAAAATTTATACTTCCTCTATCACAACAAGGCGGCTGGTTTTATTGGCAAAGATTAACTGGAACAATTCCTTTGGCAATTAATTTAAATATGCCTCTTATTTTGGATAAAAAATTAGCAAAAATATATAATTTGGAGGATTGTGGGCTATTATATGAAAATAAAATATCTGAAATAGTGGAATCAATTATTTCAATTTCAGAAGATAATTATTATAAATTAATTGAAAATATAGTAATTTACAAGAAGAAACAAGTGTCAAATAATCGAAAACAGTTTCTGAATTTGTGTATGGCAAAGTAAATATTTACTGCCAGTAAGTATCACCATCACCACGTACATTTTTGCGGTGATTATACTCATCATCACAATTAGAATCTTCTTCTTGAATAGGACCTCGGCTTCCAGCTCTTACTTTTACTGGTATAGTCAAAGTAGGAGACTTAGTAGGAGGAGGAGATGGTATTGATGCAATAGATTTTGCAATTTCAAGACTATTTTTTCCACTGTTCCAAAATCCTGTTTTTTGAACAGGACTAAATGAACTTACAAGAGATGGAAATTCATCTTTTGGCTCTTCAACAACAACCATTGTTGCTGTCTTATTTTTGGATTTTTTCGGCATAACAACCGTAAATTCTTCAGTTGCAACATTGGCTGCTTTTGAAGCAGCCAAAATTTCAGCAACTTTCGGTATAACCTTTGGTGCAACATTGGCAGCCTTTGAAGCAGCCAAAATTTCAGCAACTTTTGGTATAACCTTTGGTGCAACATTGGCAGCCTTTGAAGCAGCCAAAATTTCAGCAACTTTTGGTGGTACATTAACATCTTCAATTTCTGAAATTTTTGGTACAACTCCTTTTATTGCCTTTGGTGTTATTGGTTTAACGTAATTTTGAACAATAGGTTCTTCAGCTACTGGGGCAGCAGAAGATTCCACAGCCACAGGGGCAGCAGAAGATTCCACAGCAACTTCAGCAATAGGCTCAAGAATACGAGTTATTGCATCATTTTCACCAAGTAAAGAAAGTGCAGATTTAATTAAATCAAATGCACTTTTAAGTAGTTGAAGAGCTTGTACTTGTTTAGTTTCAGTCACAATTGGACTAGAACTTTGTATTTTTTCAATTTTAATTTCATGATCAATTTGTTCATGTGAAGAATTAGAATCTTCAATTTGTTCATGTGAAGAATTAGGATCTTCAATTTCTTCAATTTCATCAATTTCACTCTGTGATTCAATATTATCATTAAAATCTTGTTCAGATGATACTTCAGAAATATCAGTTGGAATTTGAGCATTAGCTCGGCGTTGTTCCCTATCAAGGGCTAAAAAATCGAAATCTGCTTTTAGCATTTTTGTTCTTATTGTTAATATACAGATTAATATTATGTAAATATTTTATCAATTTTTTCTACAATATTGTATGGAATATCTGAAAGATTTTCTGAATGAATCCCAACAAAATGCAATTTCTGATTATAAATATATTCCAGAGGATAAAATACGTGGTTACAAAATGAAAAATGGTGATTATATAAAATTTATGTTGAAGGAAAATTATAAATTTATTGAGGGTGGTATTATTATAAATATAACCCAATATCCTGTCATTATAATAAAATCATATCAATCTAATCAACAAAATTATTCAATAGATTTAACAAAAATTTATGTTTTTCATAAGAAAAATATGAAAAATCAGACTCGACGAGAGTATTTTGAAGAATATTTGAATAATTTTTCGAAAACTTCTTCAAAATAATAAAAATATTTATAAATATTATGATAACCTATATTTTATATGAAAATGGTAAATTAAAAATGAAAGAAAAAGAAGATAATAAAAATATTATGAAAAAAAAATGTCCTCCTACTGTCCTTATTACACCACCATGTCCTCCACAACTTCCTCCATCTTCTCTACCCATTCAACAACAACAAAAAAATCGTTCATTAGTAGAACCACCATTAACAGATTCACTTAAAAATACAAATATATTTACACAATCTAAGCCATCTAAGCCATATAAGCCATTGACTTCTTCCAAGAAAATAAAAGTGAATGATTTGCAATTAGATTTATTTTCACAATTATGTAAAATAATAAATATTAATAGTTCAAATCCTATTGGAAGTGAAATTCCATTTGAAAAACTACAAGATACGAATGTTATAAAAAAATTATATGATATTCAAGACAAATTAAAAGATGCATTTCCAAGTAGTAAATTAACTGCTTTACATATGAATGCATTGAAAAAACAATCTTTTCCTGGAGTTAATATTGTCCGCCAAATTTTTAAAGCTATGGGATATAAATTAAGACCAATTAATACATCACATGGATATGTTGGAAATAAAAAAATATTACAAAGAGTGTATCATATTGAAAAGCTATAATTATGTTGAATTATCATTATTTTCTATTTTTTTAATTATAACTTCAGATTCAGCCTGTACTTCTACAACCTTTTTTAATTTTTTTAATGGAGGTGATTTTTCAGCCTCTTTTTCAGCCTCTTTTTCAGCCTCTTTTTCAGGTACTTTTTCAGGTACTTTTTCAGCCACTTTTTCAGGTACTTTTTCAGATACTTTTTCAGATACTTTTTCAGCCTCTTTTTCAGGTATTTCTATAGGTGATTCTTTTGGTCTTTTCC
>Ga0194119_10004267_pt1 | contig 22238 bp, 5 predicted proteins | sample TA2MahC100mmetaG_FD_148620 | JGI IMG/M metagenome (GOLD analysis project Ga0194119, IMG submission 148620) | Freshwater microbial communities from Lake Tanganyika, Tanzania - TA2015018 Mahale Deep Cast 100m | ecosystem: Environmental > Aquatic > Freshwater > Lake | place: Tanzania: Lake...
GACAGGTTGCCAGGAGCAGGCGGACCAAGCGGGAGTCTCAACCCCGGACAACGAGGGGCCAGACCCGACACGTCAAATCAACGCGCCGAGGACGCTCGCAATCAAGGCAAGCGCCCCGCAGGAAGGCCCGTGGACAGGTTGCCGGGAGCAGGCGGTCCCGGCTACGACGACTCGTTCAGGGACAACGAAAACCGCCGTCTGGAAGGCAAGCGCCCACCCGACACGTCCAACCAGCGAGCCGAAGACGCGCGCAATCAGGGCAAGCGGCCCGCCGGGAGACCAGTTGACAGGTTGCCAGGAGCAGGCGGACCAAGCGGGAGTCTCAACCCCGGACAACGAGGGGCCAGACCCGACACGTCGAACCAGCGAGCGGAGGACGCCCGCAACCAAGGCAGGCGCCCAGCCGGTAGGCCCGTGGACAGGTTGCCCGGGGCTGGCGGACCTGGTTACGACGACTCGTTCAGGGACAACGAAAACCGCCGCCTGCAAGGCAAGCGCCCCGCCGACACTTCAAACCAGAGGGCCGAGAGCGCGCGTCAAGCCGGCGCTCGTCCACAAAGACCAGTGGACAGACTGCAAGAACCGGGTGGACCAAGCAGAAATCTCAACCCAGGACGACGAGGAGCCAGACCCGACACGTCGAACCAGAGGGCCGAGAGCGCGCGTCAGAATCGCGCGCGCCCGAATCGCCCGGCTGACAGATTGTCGGGGGCCAACAGAGCGCGCAGGTTCCCGAGGGGGCGAAGCGACTACTACTACGGTGGCGAAGCGTAAACGAGCGAGTCAATGAACGGCAGACCAAGCGGCGGGTACACCCGCGGGAACCGTGTTATGGGTTATGATAAACCTACACAAAATAACGCAGTCAAATTGAAATATCACTGCATTGCGACGGGCGAGAAACGCCAGTTTCCATGCGGCAGTTGCGTCAACCACAAGGGTTGCCTAGCGACGACGATGCAATACAAGGAGCGAAAACATGGAACCTGAGACCGGAGCACCAACCGTAAAGATCGGCGACGACGGTCAGGTTCTGCAGTGTGCCAAGGGTGCCGAGACGGCTGCCTGCGGCTACAAGGCCGGGGACTCCGTTTGCGCGGCATGCGGTGCCACGGCGATCGAGGTCAAGATGTACGGTGACGACGGGGCCGACGGAATGATGTGCAAGGCGACCGGCGAGACGGTGATGGAGCCCTGCGCCGAGTGCAAGGGCGACTGCTCCATGATGGCCTTCAAGGGCGAAATGCCGGCAGAGCTGCTTGCGAGTTTCAAGAAGAAGAAAAAGAAGAAGAAGGGTGGCAAGAACCCGTTCGCCGAGGCAGACGAGGCAGACGAGGCAGACGAGGAAGACGAGGAGATGTCGGAGAAGGCGGCTAAGTACGCCAACCCACCGGCGAGGGCCTACGGCGACTTCGTGGACGACGAGGAGCTCGGCATCATGCAAGAGGACGACATGGAGGACGGCGAGGAGCTCGACATCGAGGAGCCGGAAATGGATGACCCGGACGAGGAAATTTCGGAGTCCATCGCCATGGGCATGCCCCCGCGAAGGAAGAGGAAGAGTGCCTACGTGGACGAACCTCTCCGCAGAAGCGAGTACGAAGAAGAGGACGAGCTCGAGGAAATGATGGACGATCCGAACGAGGAGGAGATGGAGGAGGACGCCGAGACAATGGGCTACGGCATGTACAGGAAGTCCGACTACGCGGACGCCCGGCTCGCATCCATGGGTTTCAAGCAGGGAGAGATGGGCGAGAGCCCGTTCATTTGCGCGATAGAGAGGAAGCTGTACCCAGCGAACTCCCCGGTTTGCGAGAACTGCCCGGGTGGTTGCGTGAAGGAGGGCGACATGCCCGCGCTCCTGGAGATGGAGGGCGTCGCCGAGGACATGTTCAGGGGCAAGGTCCTTGACTCCGGCTACTCCGACAAGGCCGACATCTTCGTGATCGACGTGGAGCGCAAGGACGGAAAGCCGGTCGAGGCGTTCTTCGACGGAACGACGGGAGAGTGCATGGGTTGGCACCTGCTGAACGACGAGGTGCTCAACGTGAAGTCGGGATTCCAGCCGACGCAAATGATCGGATTCTCGGAGGCGGCGCAGATCGCGACGAAGAGCATCAACGGCGACGTGGTGTCCGTCGAGGCAGACGTGTTCGAGGGGTTCGACAGTTACGCGGTGGAGGTGGAGGGAGTGGACGGCAAGTCCTACGACGTGTTCGTGTCGCTTGACGGCGAGGTGCTCGGCTACGACACCTACACGCAACAGGAGGCCTTCGCCATCGAGTCCGAGGCGGCGGAAATAGCACTCAAGCGCGCCTACGGCGACGACGTCAGGAAGCAGATGGCCGAGCGCGGCGACGCCATGGAGGACGGGGAGATGCCCATCGCAAACGACTCGGACCTGAGGAACGCCGTGATGTCGTGGCCCAGATCCAAGAAGCGCACCGAGGCGAAGGAGCACATCATGGCGAGGGCCAGGGTCCTCGGTCTCGAGAAGTCGCTCCCCGACGAGTGGTTGCAGGAGAAGAAGCAGAACGAGGAGGCGAAGGGGGACGCCAACTTCCTCTCGAGTCTCGCCGAGTTTGAGCTCATCTCAGAGGAGATCAAGTCGTCGAACACCGACGAAAAAGGCGCTGGTTTCATGTGCAAGGCGAGCGGCCAGATGGTCGCCGAAGCGTGCCCGGAGTGCAAGTCGAATTGCAGCATGATGCACAAGCAGGAGGAGGAGGCCGAGCTCTACTTCAAGCGGATGTTCAGCGACGAACAGAGGCAGGAGCAGGCGAAGAAGGGCAACGCCCTGCCAGACGGCTCGTACCCGATAGTCAACGAAACAGACCTCAAGAACGCGATCCAGGCGTACGGCAGGGCCAAGGACAAGGACAAGGCCAAGGCCCACATCGTCAAGCGCGCCAAGTCCCTCGGCAAAGAGGATTTGATTCCGGAAAACTGGAACTAAGGGGGTCGAGGTGACTCGCCTCGAACGACACCTGAGAAAAAGCCCGGGTGAGAAGTCACTGGGACCGACCATCGGCGGTGCGCCGAGGAACATGAACCCGTTCACCGCGAGGGACGCCGACATGGACATGTTGGTCCTGGAGGACATCGAGGCGGTCAACTTCGGTCGAGGAGTCCCGGACCCCACACCTGGCGGAGCCGCGGAGACGCCGTCGGCGCCAAGATTGAGATCGCCTTTCTACGCGACCAACGAGGATTTCGCCGTCGCGGCGATGTCGGGTCCGAATCGTCGTCCGAGCGCCAGCGAGGCAAAAGACCCAGGTGACATGAGGAATCCGGACGGCCATTTTCCGCGGGAATCCGGACCGATGTGGAGGCAGACGAGTTTCACGGCCCTGAACCTCGCGCCGAGGGAGCGGAGGAACACGAGCCCGGCTTCGGTCAACACGTATCTCCACGCCGAATGGACCGAGCCGTACTGGGACGCCGTCAGGGACGACACGGGGATATGGAACTCCCCGCCACCGCCGGAGATGGAGGTCGAGCGCGCCATCTACGACGCAATGAAGAGAGAGACGATAGAGGTCGGCGGGTACAACGTTCCGTTCCCCCAGCACCCGAAGGAGTCCGACTACGACCAGTACACGGATTCAACGGGCGCCACCGTCAGGCACCTCAATGCCACCCGAAGTTTCCCCTTCCGCGACAGGGAGAACTCGAGGTGGACGGACGGACACCCGCTGTACCACGCGACCCCGACCGGCTCGTTGCCGAAGATACTCGCGGAGGGGCTGGTCGCAAACGCCGAGCGTCAGCTGTGGTTCGGGGCGTCACCGACGGTGTGGAACGAGCAGTTCCCGCACAACGCCCCCCTTCGGCTGAAGTCACCGATCAAGGGAATGTCGTTCCTGCGGATCAGCCCGACCCAAACGATGAACGAGAGGCTCTCCCGCCTCGCGAAGGTCAGCGATGTCGATCGGGCAACGGTTCCCGGGTCCCTAGCGATAGATTCGGATGGGAATCTGATCGGGCCGAGGGACTCCCGGGCGCAAGTTGCGGTTGGTCTCCTGAGCGACGCCCTGTGGTTCAACGACATCGAGATACCGACGGAAAACATCGAGGTTCTGAGTCAGACCGGAGAATGGATCCCGTTGTACAGGACGGACCTCTCGGACGTGGTTGCTGATCCCACGAGCGGGCCCGAGGCCGGGATGACGAACGAAAAGAATCGCGGCATCAGAAAAATCCTCTCGTCAATAACGAACGGCAAACACGGCGACGACGAGGGGGCGGACGAACAAAAACCCGCCTCCAAGCCCCCCGCCGAGGTCCCGGTGGTGGCGCAAATACCCAACCCGGAACCGAGGATCAAATACTCAGACTCCTACGGCGGCGACGACCTCATCAAGAACGAGCAGAGAATCGTGCGCATAGACCACGAGGGATTGGTGGCTGCGGGCCGCTGGGAAGACATCCACGGTGACCATTACGACTGGTGGGCGTACCCCATAGACAGGGGGAGCGGGCAGTACGGCGAGGCGTTCAACGTGGCCGGCGAGCCACTCCGGAGGTTGAGGGAAGACCCGGAATTCCTGGCCAGCCTCGCGCGGGAAATAGAGATACAGGCCCTCGCCCTTGGTTGGTCTTTGTACGACAAGGACTGGGTGGAAAAGCTCGACTGGGAGAACGGCCAGGACTGGAGACGGGCCTACCCGACGAGGCTGTGGAAGGCAACCAGATCGGCGCAGATATTCGGGCTCCAGAGGGAGTTCGAGTCGATGCTCGCGTTGCACGACTCGCTCGCAGCCGGGGGGGTGCGATTCAACCACGAGGACTACTGGGAATCACCCGGGACGGTCGACGACGTCCCGTCGCTGGGAAAATCGTGGAAGGAGAGGCAAGAGGAGTGGAGACAGCGGTATCCCGCGAGCGACGCCACCAGCTGGACGAGCCCGCACCGCCCGATGCCACAGGGTCCCAAGCGGGGTTCCGACGATTCGCAAATGACGCTCCTGGAGGAGGATCGGGCGTGGGACGCCTACGACAGCTTCACAACCCCCATCTTCCCGGTCGTGTCCGACGCCGAGGAGCTAGCCGACATTCTGTCGGAACCCGACGAGATGATCGAGTTCGGTTACCCGTACGAGCGAATCGACAAAGAAACGAGGCAGCTGATCGCCGACGACATCTTCTTCGCCGTCTCCCTGTTGATGGACGGAGAGTTCCCCGACGAGGAGTTCACGGACAGGTTGGAGTCCGCAGAACAAATGAGGCGATACGCAAACGAGCAGGAGGGCCTGTACCCGGACGACGGGGACATCCTGTACGCCCTGGCCGACGCGCTGGAGAACCCCGTCTCGTTGTACGAGGACGCCGTCTACGAATCAACCGACTCGCCCGACGGCGAGGCGGGGATGGCGCGCAAACTGCGCACTACGGCAGAAATGGATGAGTTGATGAACGAGGCTGCGAGGTTGTACAACGAGGGGAAACCCCGGATGGACATAGCAAGGGAAATGAATCTTCCCCGGGACACGATCAGCAACCTTCTGCAACGAGCAAACGCGCGCAAGCTACTTCGCAACTACAACCCTCGAGGGTCCGGAAAATTCGGGAACACCGTAACAACCCCCGAAAACATCGCCGCCGCCGCCGACAAGTACAGGGAGGGAAAGACGTTCGCCCAGATCGCCGAAGAACTCGCGGTCCCGGGAAGCTCCGTCATAAGACTCGTTGCGGAGGCGAGACGCCTGGGACTGGACACGGGCCCCCGTCGCAATCGAACTTCGTCCGAGGTTGAGGAACTGATGCTGGAGGTGGCGATCAAGTACGAAGAAGGAAAGTCATTCCGCGAAATCGCGCAGGAAATGGGCGTCAATATAAATACTGTGCAAAATATGGCAAACAGGGCCGTGAAGCTCGGTTTGATTCGGAGGGACAGAATAGAGAGAGCGAGCGACGCCGCCGATGAGTTGACGAAAGAAATAATGACCAAACTCGGGCAAGGCAAGAGCCAGCGACAAATCGCGCGGGAACTGAACGTTCCATACCTTCGGGTCACGAACTTGATCAAGAGGGCCAGACGAATTCTTGCTCCAGACCGAAGAAAAGCCAGGTTGATGAACTCATCCGAGTCCCCCGGGGACTCGGGAGCCCCCGACGGCGAGGCGGGGATGGGAAGACGCTTCCGGGGCATGGACGAAGAACCCGATTATTCGGATATGAGTTTGAGCGACACGGAGATACAGAACTTCATAGAGTCCGAAGCCGACAAGGTCACCGACGACCTGATCTTCGGCAGGGAGGTGTCAAGGGCGTTCACCCAGGGAGAAGACGAACCCGTCCCGCCATCTGTCATGCCAGTGAGACAAATATCAATCCCAACGCTGGAGGAAATTCCGGAGGACCTAAAACAGTCGTACATCAAGTTGTGGGCCGGAGGCGGGAGCTTCGTCGCCATAAATCGGCAGCTCGGAATATCCAACCTTGACGGCGCCGCCATACAGACGGCGCTCCTCAGAAGCGGGGAAATCCTCCCGAGGACCAAGCGCACCTCGGGGGACTCACTGCGTCTCACCCCCGAAGACGAAAGGGTCTTCGTCGAGTGGTCCAACGAAGGGGCCGATATGGGCTTGCTGGCATCGGTGTTCGGACTCACCGCCGGGCAGACCGCCGAGATCGCCAAAGACCTGAGAAGCCGGGGATTGATCCGCCGACGATTTCAAAAAAACTTTTTCACCGACAGTGAGCGAGACGCATTCGCGACCATCGTGAAGGAGGAACGAGCGAAAGGAAGAGGCGTCTGGCCGCGTTCCGTGCTCAGGGCCCAGCGGGAGCTCGGATGGTCCAAGCAAAGAGCCCAGGCAATGCTCTTGTGGTACAGAATGCAAGTTAAGTTCGGTCATATGCCCGGCATCAAGACCCAACTGTCCGATTCCGACATGATGAGGTTTGCCGCGCGATGGAACGACGGAGTGCCCGAGGAGCAGATCGCGCGGGAGTTCAACGTCGCAGAGGGTTCCGTCAAATGGTTGGCTAGCAAGGTGAGAAAGCGGGGAATACGCCTCAAGCGTCGCAACAGCACGGACTTGTCCGCCACGGACGGGTTGCGACGGAGTCCCAGACTTTCTCGGGAGTGGCTCGAGGGAGTAGAAAACGGCACGACATCGGGCGGGTACCAGGAGTTCATGGAGGGGATGCAAAAACGAGCGGTGGCACTATACCGAGACGGGAGGACGTACGACCAGATCGCCAAGGAACTCGGAATCACCGGTGCTGACGCCAAGTACCTGGTGGACAGGGCCGTGACATCCGGTGAGAAGTCCCCACGCCGTAGGGGACCAAGATCAAAGGTCGCCGCCGCGCTCGGCATCACCGTGGACGAGCTGGTTGAACGGATGGCGGCAAGATACAACGAGGGCAAGACAGGCGCCGAGATGGCCACGGAATTCGGCACCACAATCGGCAACCTTAATTATTTCCTGAGGGTGGCGGGCAAAAGGGGTTTGTTGAAATTGAGGACGAAGCGAAAGAAGCACCCAGTCAAACGCAACGTCACGGGAGCTTCCTCCCGAAAAACGAGACCGACCGACGGATCCGACGGCGAGGCCGGGATGTCGGGCCCGGATTCTGCAGATCTGCCGGACGGAATAGACGGGGAACTAGAGGATTACGTCTACGAGGATCCGGTGTTCGGTTTGTCCATACAGCATCCTCTCTTCCTCTGGTTCGCCCGGATCACCCCGGAGGTTGTCGACTTGATAAACGCGTCCTTCGCGAAAAAACGGGCGTCGGCGGACGAAGCCCTGAGACAAAAGAATTGGGGAAGGTACATATACCTACACGAACGCCCCTACCGCATCGACGCCTTCGAGGACATCATGGACGAGCTGACGGACCAGGAGTACTGGAGCCGACTCTCGGACATATGGGTGGACAGCGAGAACATCGGGCAGCAACCCGATCGTTGGAGGAACCTGCTACTGAGCGAACGCGGCTCGCGCGAGTCCTTCATGACGGAGGACGAGCGAGCGGAATTCGCGGCGTTGCAGCCACAGTTCACCGTGTACCGCGGTTATTCGGAGAACGACCAGGAGGAGTTCGGAATGTCGTGGAGCACCGACGCGGGAGTGGCCGAGTGGTTCGCCAGGAGATTCGCAAGGGAAGACGACAAGATCTTCATGGAGGAAATGGAGGTCTCCAAGGACGACGTCTTCGCGTACCTCACGCGGCGTGGCGAGGAGGAGATAATCCTCGACATGCGCACCGCGACCGGTGGGACGGCGATCAGGCGGCAGTTGAAGAAGTACCCCAACACGACGAGCGGCCCGTACGCGGCAAAACTCAGGAAACTCGGCGTAAGGGCGGACGGCGAGGCGGGGATGTCCTCCCGAAAAATCCCCAAATTCAACGGCGGCCACAGCAGCAAGGGGAGGGGGACTCCGTCGGGTGACGGCAAGGACTTGGCGATGAGGGACGTGGCGGACAGCGCCATAGTCGAGCTGGCGAACGACGAGAGGAGCAGTTCGCGGACGACGCTCGAGACGCTCGGGTCGTACCGGGCCGGGAGCATGGTCGTGATGCTGGCGAGAAACGGTGAGCTCCGGGGCATCCCGCTGAGGGACGAAACCATCCAGGCAATAACGAAAGCCCACGACGACGGTGCGACGTTCGTCGTCGGGGACATGCCGGGCGTGGATTCGCAGTTCGTGGAATTTTTGGACAAAATCGGGGCCGACTACACGATCTACCATGCGGGGAGTTCGCCGAGGTTCCGTCCGCAACCGCCCGACGCGCGCGGGGACGCGCCGTCCGAACTCCTCGCGCGCGTGACCGACGAGGACGCGCAGCTCAGTCTCCTGTACTCGGTGCCCGGGGTCGCCGCCAGCGTCAGGATGAGGAGCACCGACGGTGCGCCCGTCGCCCCGGGCAAGAACGCAATCATGAAGCCGTACCTCCTGGCTCCGCACATAGACGTGAACGGTTTGGACGCGTCGGACCCGGCAATCCAGTCCCTTTCACCGGCACTGAAGGCCGCCGGGTTGGGAACCTACAAAGTCACCGGGCACTCGACCCCCAAGGTCCAGGGACCGGTGGTGAAGGAGTTCGCGGACAGGCTGATAGGTCCCAGTGCCGTCGCCGACGCCGTGCTCGGAACGTTCCCGACCGCGGACGAGTTGCTGACGATATACGCAGTAAACGCACTCATCAGGGCGAGGGCGGAGTACCTTTCCGACTCCGTCCTCAACGCGGACCAAGTAAACGAGGCGATCCTGTTCGGAAATGTCATGCTCGTGGGCCCGAAATTGCCCCAGGACCTGTGGGACATCCCGCAGGTCGGCACCTCCTTGTACCTCGACCCGTTCAGCTACTTCGGGAACGATTCCAACTTCCTCAAGGCCGTGATCGACGCGTTGCCGGAACGGGTCAGATCCGGGCTGGCCTTCTCCCCCGCCGCGGAGAGGACACCTGGCGTCACCTATCAGGACCGGTCCTGGGGGGACACCTCGCTCTTCGAGGGCATCATAATCAGGGAAGACGACGACATCTCCAGAAGGTTCGCCCCCATGATCAGGAAGCAGGCGGGAATAGTGCTGGACCACGCCAGGCGACACGGCGAGCTGGCGAGGAAGTGGGCGCAAACCGCCTACGACCTCATGAGGGAGGCTGGCCTGACGGACGCAGAAGTGGCTTTCGTTGTCAACGAACACTGGAGAAAAGCATCAGCGTTCAAACTCGCCACGGTGCAACCGGGGAACGTGCTGGGTCACGCGGCGAGGCTGGGCGTCAAGGCGTTCTCCTCGAGGTACTCGCCGATAAGCCAGGCCATCACCGGCGAGGGCCCCCGCGAGGAGGAGGATTTCGGCCTGCACGAGTTCTTCCACCACTTCCTGGGCCAGGGTTTCACCAGGCACGGGGAGTACGTGGCGTTCAGGGGTCCGGTCGATCTGATCGATTCCTACCACGGGCACATGCAGTGGGCCTGGAACGACACCCGTCAGCTTGGGATGTTCGTCTCCAGGATCATGACGCAGGAGTTTGGCCGCGGCAAGACCGACCAGCTGGATCTCGGGTATTCGCGCACATTCCATGACACCATCGGCAGGGCCATCTACGACAGGCTGAAGGAGATGCTCTCCTCGGCCGAGGACAGGCGAGAAATAATGGACCAGGTGTTCCCGGAATTCCACGGGTCGCCCAGCGAGGACGAGGCGAAGATCAAGGCGCTGATCCGAAGGCAGTTCGCGGGGCGAGACCTTGAAAGGGTCCGCCAATTTGCGGATTTGATGCCCGTCCTCAGACTGCTCACGGTGCAGGACCTGCTGGTGCCGAAGATGTACTACCCCTACGGGGGAACGAGTAAAATAATCGGGGGAAGCAACTGATGGAACCGAACAAACCGACCGACGCGACGCCGATCCTGAGGGTCGAGATTCCCGCCGCCAAACTCGACGCCATCGGCAGGGCGCTGGCCGGTCCTGATCCGCAGGACGACGACGGGTCGCACGCCGAGGCTCAGGCGGATTGGGACCTGATAGTCCGCGAGAGGGGCCCGAGGACGACAAGCTACGGAGATGCCGATAGCTAACAACTATACGTCTATAATTGTTGAGTAATTGTCAAATCCCGTCGCCGGGAATAGAGGATAAAGGGCAGATGTCGCCAACCCCGTTCAGAATTCCGTTCAACGCGAAAATCGTCGCCAGGCACGGAACGACGTCCGTGTACGCGCTCAGGGACGGGCGCCTCGCGTTCGTCGACCACACCAAGAACCGCACCTTCCTCGACGGGAGCAGGGACGTCGGGACGGGGACCTACGGGTCGGGTCACAACTCGGCGTGGGCCGACTCGCGCATCGTCGCCGTCGCGTCCAAGGGCGGCTCCGCCTCGTTCGCGCAGACCAAGGCACTCAGACCGAAACAATCCAGGATGCCGCAGGAGGCGCCGGACCAGCCCGGGGAGGAGATTCCCGACGAGGCTTTCTCGCGACTGATGCCGATGATCCCGAAGGAGTTCCTTGATTGGGCGGCGTCGTACGAGATCGGCGACCCGCTGCCCCCGATGATGCCGGGTTACGGCGGGAAAACGCTGTGCAATAAATCCATAAACGACACCTCCTACTCGCAGGACGACTTCGGGGTGGACCAGGTCGTCGAGCGCGTCCTCGCGGACATGGGTTTGCCAGACATAAACCCCGCCCTCGCCTTCGCCCCCGAGATGGAGACCAAGGGCCTCCCGCGGATGGAGCAGAAGGGCATCCTGGGCAGGGAGATCAGGGACCTGGCGCGCAACATCGCCGACTCGATCCTCACGGCGAGGGGCCTGTGGAAGGACGAGCTGAACAAGATTCGCTGCGGGTCGGGACCGAACGCCAACAGGTTCACCGACATCTTCGGGACCGGTTGCGACGTGCCGGGCGCCGACACGGCCGGCAACATCGTCGGCGCGATAAGGGCCGGGGTGGACGTTCCCGGTCCGGTGGACGAGGTGGCGGGGAGGATCGAGGGGGCGAGGGAGAGCGTCGCCGACGCGGCCGACGGAATGGACTTCCCGGGCGGAAAACCTTCCCTCGGCGAAAGGCTCAGGACGGCGCTGACGAGGGTCCGGGGCGGGCACACGCCGCACTACGTGGCCGACATGCCGAGCGACATTGACCCGGCGGCAGGCATGTCAGACGTGTTGAGCAGGAGATCCGACAAGAGGGGAGCGTTCCAGTTCGTCCGATCTCTAGTCAACCGCAATAAACGGCGCGAGCGCGGCAAGAAGGGGGAGAAAACCCACAGATCCGCGGAAGAGATGGCCAGGGAGGCCTTCGCCACGCGCGAGTACCGCGACTGGGAGCAGGACTTCACGCTTAGAAAAGGCAGGCTGCCGAACAGGGGCGAGAAACTCAACTGGTTGGCCGAGCACGTCGGATGGAAAGGACAGATCAGGGACGCGGCCGGCAACCCCGTGACGGACGAGTTTGGCAACCCGGTGGGAAGCTTCGGCGGGTTGGCCGACACCGCGGTCGTGGACGGGGAAGTGACCGACATGACCCATTTCGAAGCGATGGTCGAGCAGGTAGTGCGCAACCCGAACTTGGTGGAGGGCGGTAATTTCGACATGCTGAGCGAGGCCAAGAAGAGGAAGATCAGGGAGGAGGTCGAGAGGAACATATACGACTACGGGCTCCAGACCCTGTTCGCCATGAAGAACGCCGGCGGGCCGGAAAAGATAGAGCAGATCCAACCCGACGGGAGCAGGATCCTGGTGGACAACCCGGAGCACAAGAAACGCTTCGCCGAGGTAATACCGACCCATTTCCGCATAATTCACGAGACAGACCCCAGCAACCGGAACCCTTCACTCAGGGATGCGGCGGTGGTCACCGCGGTCAACGGTTTTGAACCGGGCATCGATGACGTGATCGACTTTGTCCCGGAGATGGGTACAGATCGGCGGATGACTGCGGCACGACCGCTCACGGCGGGCAGGCAGCGCTATGGAAGCGTCGCCGGTTCTATGCCGTTGTATGTGCATGAGAACCAGACCAGTGGAGGCGAAATTCCGTTCGTGGCCTCCATAAGCCTTAATCCGCTGTGGTTCATAAACCAGCAAACACAGAAGGACAAGCTCGCGGGCTTCGGCGATCAACACCTGGGGATGGACATGAGCAGGGAGGCGTTCTGGGCGCACACCGCCGACCACGAGCTGAACCACATAGACGACTTCGCGCAGAGGCTCGGGAACAAGCTCGGATACTGGGGGGAACTCGGCGGCGGCCGGGAGGAGTGGATGCAGAGGCTGTCGCAGCAAACGTACACGCGCACGCCCACGGGTGGTCGTTGGTCGAACGTGATAGACCTCCGCAAGGACGCGGCCAACTACACCTTCCTCGGGCAGCAGATCGCGGAACTCGACGCAAAACTGGCCACAGCCACGACGCCCTACGAGAGACAGAAGGCGATTTGGTTCTTCTACATGCAGAACATGAGGTTCGACGAGCAGACGATGTCCGACTTCGCGAGGTGGATGAACAGATCGGGCGCGGGTTTCACGCCTGGTAAGCGCCTTTCTAAGGACGAGCAGGCCGCGATGCTCAACGAGATCTACGAAAACCTGCGGGCGCGCGGCTACGCCGAGGAGACCGGGGTGCCGTCCTTCAGTTTCTGGCAAGACATGATCGACACGCCTCTGGGTTACTGGAACCCAGCGACGGGCACGTTCGAGTTCCCTCTCGACCCGCGCACCGGGCTCCTGAACCCGTACCCGCTGAACGTGATGAACATGCAACCGAGATGGACGGGAAGAAGAGACGCGATGAATCGTCCCTTCTCGGACAACGTCGCCACATTTCCCGATAACCTTGATCCGTCACGCTTCGGGCCTGGACAGCCCCCGTTCGGGCAGGCGAGGCTCGACAACTCCGTCTCCAACCTCCTGCACGGATTCATAGGGGGGACCTACGCCGGCGAGAACGACTATGAATTCGCGGCGGAGCTGAGGACGCATCTGAACAAACAGGGCGCGCTCGCCGACATCAGGGAGTTCCTCGCCGACCCCGCCCGCAACATACACCAGCTCACCGAAGCCGACTTCATGACGCTCGTGGCCAGATACGTGGGGAAGGACGAGGTCTACAGACTTTACGGGGAACCAATGCCTGGACCACGAGCACTGCCCCCTGGCTTTGTCGGCCCGGGAGGCGGGGCACCCCCGCCACCTGGCGCTGGCGGGCCACCTGGCGCTGGCGGGCCACCGGGCGGAGCACCAGGAATACCGACGATCCCCCTCGGGCCAGCCTCGCCACCGAGGACGCCAACGGGTGGGGGAGGCGGCGCCGCCCCGACCCCATCCTCCCCAAGATTGCGCGGAACCGCCACCAGGCCGACGATTCCGATGGTGCCACGAGCCGACGACCCAGACATTCCCACTCCCGACGATACGACTCCGCCCCCAGCCTCCCCGCGGTTGCGCGGAACCGCCACCAGGCCGACGATTCCGACGCGTCCGTCGGACGAAGGTCCAGAAGCTCCCGGCGACGCCCCGGAGCCCGGGGCTCCATCGAGGGTCCGTGGCACGGGAGTCAGGAGACCGACCAGGCCGACGACCGACGACGATCTCACGGAGACGACCGACGACGATCTCGTAGAACCGACGGTCAGACCTGAAACCGATGCGGATCGCGTTTCGCCGGAAAGACGCAGAGCCGACGCGGACAGGGAAAGAAGGTTGCGCGAGCTGTTCGACGATGTAGAAGAGACTCCGGCGGAGCGGGAGGAATTTGAAAAAAGGGTAGAAGAATCCCGCAGGAGGGCGGAAGCCGTGTATTACTCGGGCCACTACGGGGACGTCGAGCAAGCAGTGGAAGATGCAAAACGCAACATCTCGTCCGATGATCGAATCAACCCTAGAGATCGCGAAAGGCGCGTTCGCACAATGGACGAACAAGTTGCGGCGAGGCGCAGAGCGATTGATCGAATTCCGGTCGCAACCGATCCAAAAGAACGTAGAGGGCAACAAATAGTCGCCGCCGCGCTAGAAGCGGAATTGATGTATAAAGCTGGGCAAATAGATTACAGAACCAACGAGCGCCGACAAGCGGACTTGTCGGTCCTGGCCGACCTAAACGGAACGCCACTCTACCGGGACGACCAAGGCATGTTCAAATTGGAAAGCAGCGTTCCGGAATGGCAGAGGACCGAGGGACCCGACTCGATCGACGATTCGGCCGAATCCGTCGCTTCTAGAACGGCCTTGGCCGAAACAATGTTCGGAAAGAGCGAAGCCTCGGAACTCTTGGGCACTCGTTCTTCCGAGACCGACGGACCCACCGCCGATTCGCAAGCGGACAGGTTGAGGCTGAACCAAATTCGCGAGGAACGAGTCAACGCCACGGCGCGCGTAGCGGACGCGGAAACTCGCCACGACGAAGCCCTCAGGAGGGCGAGGCGCACGGGATCCGATCCCGACAGGGGAGGGGACGGCGACCCGGCGGCGTGGGCGGATTACAGGGCTGCCTACGAAGAATTGAACGACGCGGACGCCGAGAACGCCAGGCTGCTGCGCGAGTCGAGGGAGCTTGAGGATCGGATACCGAAGAGCGATACACCGACGCCCGCCACGACCAGGGATCCCTCGAGGAGATCTTACGAACGACCGGAAACTCCCGAAGGCATCATCGTGGAGGGCGAAACCCCGCAACGGCAGATACGAATGACCAACCAGACCACGGGGGAAATAATTTACGTGGATCCGAGCAACGCTCGCATCATGGATGAAGTCAGGGCGGAGGGCTTCGCCCCGGACGTGAGGCAACCCACCGCTCCCGCAAGGAGACAGGCCAGTGGGCGAGAAAAACCGCGAACGAAACCCGTACGCACAGTTCGCAATCAAAAACCAGATGAGCCCGATTGGGTGAGACGCGAGCGGGCCCGACGTGCTCGGGCGGGATTGGCCGACGATATTCCCGGATACGACGACGAGCCGGATGTGGGAATGGCGCCGCCGACCAGGAAGAGGTCGGATTCCGACGGGGTGAGGGAGTTCCTGGAGGAGGGCGACGGGGCCTTCATGACGCCCGAGCAGGCCCGCCTGCAAAGGGACGGAGCCGTCGAGCGCCGGGAGTCGGCCATCTCGCAGCGCGAGAGGTTGATAAACGAGAGGGACGGGGTTGAGAACGGCGTCGTCGGACGCAACCTGACGGACGATCAGGCGCAGAGACGGGTTGAGGAGCTGAACCGCCAGATAGCCGAATTGGAGAGAAGGATAGACGACCTCGAGAGGACAGCGGAGTTGTTCTCGGAGCACGCACGAAAACTCGAGGAGGGAATCCCCATCAGGGGGAGACGAGGTGGCGACGCTGAAGCAGGTATGGGCCGAACGTACGAAACCTTGGTCGGCACGCACGCAAACGTCGTCTCCAGAAAACGAGACGAGATAGCGAGGGCGCGACAAACGCTCGACGGGATAGGCACCCGCAGGAACGGGGGTCTGGTGACCAGGGAGGAGGCCAAGGCGGTCGCCGCCGCGTTCGAGGACCTGTTCTCCGGGGACATGAGGGTGCAGAGCAATTTTGAGGGGAGGCTGAGAACGGAGTTGCTCAGCAACGGTCGCACCATGGTCAGGTTGGATGCGCAAGTGAACTGGGACGAGATGGTCCAGGTCCAGGACCTGACGAGCATCCCCATAACCATGCAAATAAAGTCCGCCGACGGCAAAACGATTTACGGGTACGCCACGAGGAGGCTGGAGATAGGCGACGACGGAGTCACCGTCCATCACGGTTCCCTCACCATCTCGCCGGAGTTCCGCGGCATGGGGATAGCCAGCGAGTTTAACGCAAGGAACGAGAACCTATACAAAGCCCTCGGGGTCAGGAGCATAACGACCAGCGGATCCTCCTCCTCGATGACGAGCACAAACAACCCGTTCGAGGACCAGGTGATCGGAACCGGCGCAACCCACTGGGCCCGCAACGGGTTCACCTGGAGGGACGATGACGCAAAACAAAAATTCATCGGAATCATAGACTCGGCATTGTCGAATAAGCCGGGAATCTTCTCGGACGAGGAGAGGCGGAGGATATCCTCCCTGTACAAGAGAGGCCGATCCGGGGACTTTGAGACTTCGGCGACCGCGGAAGAGCTGGTTGATTTCGAGGGCGCCGACAGATTGTTCGCCGAGGAAGGCGCGATCATCGGGTACAGGAGGGACCTGGCGCCCGCCGAGATTGCTGCTCCGAAATCGTCGAGATTCACCAGGATCGCCGACAGGCTCGGCCGGCGCTCCCGAAACCGGCGCGACGAAACGGACGGTTCGTCGTTCGGGCCGGCTCCCTGGGATCCGGATGCCGAGCTGGAGGAGGCGCTGGATGACAGGCGGGCCCGCCAAATCGCGGAGTCGCTGGCGGCGCTCGAGCCCCCGGATTGGATCAGGGATTGGGACCCGGAAGCCGAAGCGGCGGAGACGAGGAGGGCTAGGTCGGCGGCGGAGGGACCGAACGCCGCCATGAGGGGGGGGCGAGGTGACGACGAACAAAGACGCCTGAGACGCGAACTTGAGCAAGCTCTAGGACGCGTTGGCCCACTTCCGGAAGCACCAAGCAAAAGATATACGGAACCAATTACCGATGGGCCAGAAATAATAAGGGCAACACCGAGAGGCGGCGACGCGGAAGCCGGGATGGCGAGCGGCAACAGATCCAGCTCCCTCGGGAGGATCGCGAGGGGGAGCATGAGGGACCGGGCAATTGCCAAGCTGCTCGACAAGGTCCTCGACAGGACCGGTGCGGACGAGGAAACCAGGGAGAAGGTGAAGATCGGCCTCGGACTGGCGACGGCGTTCAGCGCGGGGGGGCCGGCCGGCGCGGCCACGTACGTGGCGGTCGAGGCCGCGAGGAGAGGCGGCAGGGATCTCGCCGAGTTCACCATAGGCGAGTTGCTGAGACGCGGCAAGATCGACGACGAGCAGGCCCGCAAGGCCATGGCCGCCGTGGACCGGATAGCCCCCGACGGTCTGCCGGACGACGCGAAGAGGCGGCTCGGCAGGGCCTTCTCGGAGGCGGCCGACCTCTTCAACGAGAGGATCAACACCCCCGAAAACAGGAGAAGGCTCGCCGAGATGGGCGAGGACGTCGTCGACTCGGCGAGGCAGAGAGCCCAGGACCTTGGTCGGAGAGTCAGGAGACGGCGCGGTGCCGACTCGAGGGGCGGCGACGCTGAAGCAGGGATGAGTCGCGGGGGCACCGACAAACCGGTGGTCCGCACCGACGGGGAGGGAAGACCGCTGACCAGCGCTGCTTCCCCGCAACGGAGCGGAACGGCGACGGAAAACTACGAGGCGAACGTTCGGGGGATAGAGGACGACTCCAGATTGGTCCAATCGGAAATTGACGCCTTGGAGGCTGCGATAGCCCAGGCCGAGGCCACGGGGGAATGGAGGGGAGCCGACTTCGGCGTCAGTTTCGAGGACGTGGAACCGGAAGCGATGCCCACCCAGGCATACCTGACCAGGACTGCGGGCGGAACGAAGAATCCAAGAAACCTGAGTGCCGAAGAAACGAAACAAAACGACGCAATATCCAGGGCAAAAACGCGACTGGCGACGGCCAAAAAAGAGCAAGTGAGACTCGCCCGCGTGGCGACGGACAAACGAACGCGCAGGGAACAAAACGTTCTCGACCTAGAGGACATCCCGGCGGAAGAGCTGGAACAACTCGTGGCCGAGGCGGAGGACATCAAGCGATTGGTCGCCCAAAGGGACGAAGCCAAGAAAAAACTGAGAAGAGACCCGAGATTCGCCGATTTGGACCTGGACCAACAACCCATCGCCATAGACGCCGAACTGGACCGAATGGGAATGCCCGACCCGCTATCCCCGGGGGCAGGAGAACGAGCGGCCATTCACGTGGGCAGCGACACGCTCGACAACGGCGTCTTGGACCCGGGTTTTACGTCCGGCGACGAAACGATGGCCATCGGGGGCGGCAACACCGGTGCGATGAATCAAAACCAGATTCGCAACGTCCGGCGACAAAGAGAAGAAACGGCGGGAAAACTCAAAGCGGCGGAACGCCTCGTTCAGGAACTCGAATCTGGCACCACGACGATAACCCCACGAGACAAGACCGAAGCCGATTTGCTCAACGGAAAGACCAATTCATCTAGATTTTCCGCCGGTCAATCGGTGGATCTCGACAAGGTCAGGCCAGGCGTCGACGGTGCGACACTGTCGCGCGGGATCGCCGAGAAGATGCGGATCCAAATCAAACAAGATCGCGCGTCGTTGACGAGGCAGGATGCGATTCTGAAAAGGATCAGCGAAAGCCCCAAGTTCGGATACGTCAGCGCCTATCCGCTAAGACCGGAAGGAACGACGATTGAAGGATACTTCGGCAGAAACTCGGGTAAGAAAGTTCCGGCGAACATCGGAACCTTCCTCACGGAAGCCGAGCAAAACGATCGCGGGCAGAGGACGCCCGACGGTTTCGTGAACGTGAAGGATAGGGGGATGCTGGATCGCTGGAAGAACACGATAAGGGGAACCCAGTGGCTGGTAATCGGAGGCGACGACACCATCACGAGCCATTTCGGCAATAGCCCGAATAACGAGGCTCAGATCCTCGGAATCAACAAACCCGTTTTCGGTTTCTCCTTCGGTGCGGCGTCAGCCGCCAACTACAGAACCAATCTCAGCGACATAGGCATGGCCCTAGCCGCAAGAGCGGTATCGCTAAGGAGAAGCGGCGAAGAGGTCACCCCGGAATCCGTGATGCAGGCGCGCAGGAAAGTGGAGTCGTCGAGGATAATCATGCTGGCGAGAGGCGGAGCGACGATCGATGAGATAGCCCAAAAAACCGGACGAAGCTATCAATTCGTGAGCGAGTTGCTCAGGCTCGCCGGAGTCGAGGGCGGGCCCGCATGACTCGCAGAAGGATAGGTTCCAAGCGCACGAGTCGAGACTCGTTCGTCGACGACAAGACCGACGCCGCCCTGTCGTCCGTGACGCAGCTGGCGGATACCGTGAGGACGAAGGTCATGCGACCCATCGGCGCCAAGCCACTACCCCCGCCCCACCTGGTGAGGAACGCCGACATGGACCTCTACATCTACGAGGGGATCCCGTGGATCAACAGGGGCCGCGGGATCATCGACCCGACGCCAGGATACGCGCAACCACTCAACAGAAGGCTGAGGAGGGAGGCGCAGGCGAACCTGGGAACCCCGGCGCGGATCGTCGCGATGCGACCAAGTCCCATGGTCACCATGAGCCACGCGGACGGGCCAATGGCGGCCATGACGGATCCGAGAATTCTGCGTCGCCCAGAGAACATCTACCCGATCGACGAATTATCGGGGCCGATGCAGGAGATTGAAACCCGCGTCGACGCGATTCTCGGGCCCAAACCGGCGACGCTCAAGGAGGCGACGGACAACCTCAAGAAATTGGAGAACATCGTGAATTCGGGGGTCGCCAACGGCAACAACTTCCTGCTTGACCCTGCATATTTTCTGGCGCAAATGCAACCAGGGTTGGCTCAGGTCAGCCCAAGGTTTGCCGGGCCGGCCACGCCGATGTCCAGTTACGACGACGGGTTGTACTACGCGATTGCGGTCAACCTGATCGATTATCCCGAGGCCTTCAGGGATGTTCATTTGACGATCGCGACGATCAACAATCCCGACGAGGTAAGCGCATCAACAATGGGGGGGAGCGCGGCGAACCCGCCGTCCTACTTAGAGATTTCCCCGAAATCCGAGTCCGCGAGGAAGGTTCCGCGGGGGGTGCTTGTCTTGTCCCCAGATCAGGTCAGGGCGGACACCGGTGTCAAAGACATGTCGCATTCCACCGCTAGCACCAAAGGAGGGGTCGCCACCGGCGCGCGCCTGCCGCTAATCGTCAACTTTCCCACATACAAGAGCAACGGCCAGAAGACAACCAAATTGATGTACGGCGGACAAGAGATCGGCGAACTCGCGATCCCGGAAGATTACATGGAGCGAATGGAGGAAAATCTGGCTCTTTGGGAAAAGGTCCTCGCGGCGACGGGGGTGGCGCGACAAGCGCTCATCGACTCCACGGTCTCGTCCGTGGCGCTGGGTTATTTGCAGGAAATCCAAAACCTGCAAGGGAAAATATCGCAACTCAAAGACATGACGTCCCAAACGCCCCATCCGAACGCCCTGCAGTCGGTCCGGGCGCTGGAACAGAGAATGTCGGAACTCTACTCCGAGTCCCAAAAAGCGATTGCGATGGTGACGGCGATGCACGAAATAGGCCACGTTCTCGACCACCTGGGCAATTACAAAAGCTCCCCCGACTATTTGAACGCTATCGCCAAGACGTCCGGTGGCCTGAACAGCAAGTACGAGATGCAACGCGACTTGGGCGTCGCCCAAGCACTTGCACAAGGTCTCGACCACCCCATAAAGGCGGACCTAGCGGAAAATGTGGCAAGGAAATTCGTCAAGGAAAAACTCCTGAAAATGATTGGGATCATATCCAGGAGGAAATCATTGCCGGGGGTGCGGGCGATGGCGCAGGAAGTCGGAGACGGGCTCATGGCGATGGATGCCTCCCTGAAGCGCATGCTCCGCAAGCGGGCTTCCCCGGCCGAGACCGCGACCGCCGTCGGATCTATCACCCGCATTTGGGAGCGCATGCTCAGCCACGAAGTGGGCGCCATCAACAGGACAATCATGCCGGGATCGATGATCGCGGGGGCTCCCGACCATTTTGAGCCTACGTTGAAGTCCGATCCAGCGAAATTGACGAAGATGGCCGAACAGGCCATAAGCCAGATCAGGAAAATAGGGGAGGACAGCATCAAGGCGTTGGCCGACCCCGGGGCCAGAGAGCAGTACGACTTCTACGTTCAAGAAATAGATGGTCTCATCAAGGCGGCGGAGGAAAGAATCAGTCTCTTCAAAAAACCCGAACAACGCGCGATCGCACTGGCGATCACGGCGATAGCGGCCCACAACAACTACCTCAAAGGGTTCAACGCCTTCATGCGCAACACGAGCAGGGAGATGAGTGAACTACAGCAGGCAGAACAAGCTCTCGCGTATCTAGCCCCCTGGTTCGGGAACAACGTCACCCAGCAGGACATGGACCAGGCCGTCCTCGACTCCGGCAGGAAGATCATGACCGATTTGTTGACCATCAACCCTGCGATGGTCCGGGAGTTCATGGAGATCTACGGACGCAACGAAGGCAAACCGTGGTTTGACGGCGCCGGAGCGTTCGATGCGACCGAGTACCTGAAGGACATCCTGGGGGGCGGGCCCTTCAACCTGAAGGGCATGGACCTTATCGAGCTTTTGCAGGTGATAAACCATTGGCACGCATTACAAGGGACCAACGGTTGGAAGAATCTCACCGACAAGGAGATAGGGCTCGTTCAGTCCGCCGCTGACAAACTCACCGACTACGGCGGTCCGGCGGATTACGATTTCTCGATTCCTTTGCCAAAGTCCCAAATGTCAACCAACAAGGAAACCTACGCCGAGCTGCATCCGATGATCCTGATGAGAATGGAGCGGATGTTGCAAAAGCTGACCGCCGAGGAGAGGCGAGCGGTGGAGCGCCTGCACGAAGAGATGATCGCGATGGCCAGGGCCGTCATAAACAGCACCAACCAGGGAGGCACAACGCCATGAACGACGAGGAATTTATCAAAATAAGACGGGAAATAGAGGCGATGTCCGACGACGAGCTAGTTGCCAAATTCAATTTGGGAGAGCTGAACGAGAGCCAGGTCAATCATATGCTTTTCAAGACCGCGGACTATTTCTTCC